>OGIE01000067.1_pt1 | contig 128302 bp, 133 predicted proteins | sample 1571581 | NCBI WGS metagenome assembly OGIE01 (sample SAMEA2582021, study PRJEB24529) | metagenome | biome: Human gut stool | place: China | collected 2011
TGCTGAAAGCATCTAAGTACGAAGCCAGCCACAAGATTAGATTTCTTAGGGTCGTTGAAGACGACAACGTTGATAGGATGCAGGTGTACAGGTGGTAACATCATAGCCGAGCATTACTAATTGCCCGTTCACTTTTAGTTCTTGCCTTGTATGGCGGATATATACGTTCAGCGGCTTAATCCGCAAAGATTAAGACTAATTCCTTTACTTTTTTACATCATGTCTGACTTATTCAGGTGATTACAGCATTAGGGTTCCACCTCTTCCCATTCCGAACAGAGAAGTTAAGCCTAATCACGCCGATGGTACTGCGTAAAGTGGGAGAGTAGGTAGTCGCCGTTTTAGAGAGAAGCCTCCATATCAATTGATATGGGGGCTTTTTGTTGTTTACATACCTACCATTCCGCTTGAGGAGAACTGAATATATTCTCTATTTGCATGCGAATCACATAATTATAAGAGAAAAATGAACCTTGTATTTCCTTTGTAATACATCCTGCTTATACCCTTGAATCAATGATTAAAACTACTTAAAATCAGGAAATTATATTCATTCTTTGTTTCGATATTCAGGGTTTTATTCGTACCTTTACTTCGTATTAAAAGGTATTATAATACCTTTATTCAGTGAACATTTATTTTTTATTTAAAAGAAACTTCGATTTTAATAAAACAAAAAACAGCATATAGCTGTTGTTATTATAGAATTGAAAACGACATGAGAACAACTGTAAAGACATTTTTGGTATTTGTGCTACTTACATTGACGTATAGTCTCAGTAGCAGCGCCGTCAACTTTACGGGGATGGTCGATAAAGGAGTAGCCGCTTGCGAAGTAAGTGCTTCTTCTTCATCGCTGAGAAATGTCTCTTCAGATAATGTCGTTGATACTACAAAAAGTCTGTTCACTAATACCAAGTTTATGTGGTCTACTGATGTGGAACTTGGTAACAAACCCATCTCAGAAAGATATTCTTTTAATTCCCAGCGTTTCCGTAGAGCTATGGAAACTTCTTTATTTCTTAAGGGGATTTTCTTAATCTTATCTCAGCACCAGAATCTGATGGTGCATGGCCAGTCGAAGCTATACTATTCGGATAAAGATCCGCATTATACTTCCTTTAGTAGTGAATACTACATCTATACTTTGCGACGGATTATAATTTAATTTCCCACAAATTAGTTTTCCCTTTTCCCCTTTCCTTCTTTCCCCTATGTGGCTGAAAGTTGGTGATCTCTTACATCCCTAAGTTTAGGGTGAGGTTATGCGGGTGGTTACGGTATATTAATGCCGTGAAAGGGAGAGCTGTATCCATACGATTTATTTTTAAAAATTAATTTTAATACAAATCCATTTAAATTTTTCATCATGGAAACTACTCAAAAGAAATCCGCCTCTTTTAAAGGCATCAAATCTGCCGGTTGGGTAATCGTAATTTGTCTTATCGTAGCCGTGCTTATTTATCTATTTGTGTTTGGAAACCCTTCCAACTTCATGAACAATGACCCGAACAACCATCCGTTGCCTGGGAACTTCCTCGGTACTATCTATAAAGGTGGATTCATTGTTCCTGTTATCCAGACTCTCTTGCTGACCGTTATTGCGCTGAGTATTGAGCGTTACATTGCTATCGGTGCTGCTTTCGGTAAAGGCCCGTTGGCTAAGTTTGTTGCTAATATTAAGTCAGCCTTGTCTGCTGGTGATATGAAGAAAGCACAGGAAATTTGTGACAAACAACGTGGTTCTGTTGCTAATGTAGTAAACGCTACTTTGAAGAAGTATGCTGAAATGGAAAATGACACCAATCTGTCTAAAGACCAGAAATTGCTTGCCATCCAAAAAGAACTGGAAGAAGCTACCGCGTTGGAGTTGCCGATGATGGAGCAGAACTTGCCTATTATCGGTACTATCACTACTTTGGGTACGTTGATGGGATTGCTCGGTACGGTTATTGGTATGATCCGTTCGTTCGCTGCTTTGGCTGCCGGAGGTTCTGCTGACTCAATGGCGTTGTCACAAGGTATCTCTGAGGCCTTGATTAATACGGCATTCGGTATCTTGACTGGAGCACTCGCCGTTATTTCCTATAACTATTATACCAATAAGATTGATAAGTTGACTTACAGCCTTGATGAGGTTGGATTCTCTATCGTACAGACTTTTGCCGCTACGCATAAATAAATTGGAAATTGAGAATTGAGAATTAAAAAGTGATACTACTGCAGTATCCTCAATTCTTTTATTTCTCAACTATTATTTCTCAACTTTAAATTCTCAATTTTTAATTTAATAATTATGGGTAGAGCGAAGATAAAAAAGAAAAGTACGTTCATCGATATGACGGCGATGAGTGACGTGACTGTATTGCTGCTGACCTTCTTCATGCTGACGTCTACGTTCGTGAAGAAAGAACCGGTACAGGTTAGCACTCCAGCCTCTGTTTCCGAAATTAAGATTCCGGAAACAAATATCCTTCAGATATTGGTCGATCCGGACGGAAAGGTGTTTATGAGTCTGGACAAGCAGTCCGACTTGCGTGACGTGCTGGAAGCAATGGGGCAAGAGTATGGGGTGACGTTCACTCCGGAGGAAACTAAGAAATTCACATTGGCATCTACTTTCGGAGTGCCGATGAAGAGTATGAAGAAGTACCTTGACTTGCCGCAAGACCAGCAAGACGCTGTGTTAAAGAATGAGGGGATACCTACTGACAGTATCGATAATCAGTTTAAAGCCTGGGTGCGCAATGCCCGTGCCACGAACAAAGATTTACGTATCGCCATCAAGGCGGATGCCAATACTCCTTATTCCGTAATCAAGAATGTGATGAACTCGCTTCAGGACCTCAGAGAGAATCGGTATAACCTGATTACTTCTCTGAAGACTACTTCTGAAGAATAACAGAAAGGAAACATTATGGCTGAAATACAAGAAAGCGGCAATAAGAAAGGTGGAAAGAGCAAACAAAAGAAAATGACTGTCAGGGTGGACTTTACACCAATGGTAGACATGAATATGTTGCTGATTACTTTCTTTATGCTTTGTACCTCACTGAGCAAACCTCAGACGATGGAGATAAGCATGCCGAGTAACGATAAGGACATTACCGAAGAACAGCAGTCAAAAGTGAAGGCATCACAGGCTATCACTCTGCTGCTGGGTAGTGACGATAAAATGTATTATTACGAAGGAGAGCCCAACTATAAGGATTATACCTCGCTGAAGGAAACAACCTATAAGCCGGATGGTCTGCGGGCAATGCTCTTGCAACGCAATAGAACTGCTGTAAATGAAGTGAACGAGCTGAAGCAGCAGAAACTGGACCTCAAGATATCAGAAGAAGAATTTTCGAAGAAGCTCGCCGAGATAAAGAGCGGGAAAGATACGCCGACGGTGATAATCAAAGCCACCGATAATGCTTCGTACAAGAATCTGATTGATGCACTCGATGAAATGCAGATATGTAATATAGGTAAGTATGTGATTACCGACATTGCCGAAGCTGACGAATTTCTGATAAAGAACTTCGATAGCAAGGGTGAACTGTCGCAGAACATTGCCGAATAATGTGTAACACCTAAAAAAGTAAGAATATGGCTAAAGTAGATTTAAGTTCTTCGGAATGGTGTGACCTTATATTCAACGGCAAGAACAAGGCATACGGTGCTTATAAGTTGAGGGAGACTTCTCCGAAACGTCATAATATCGCTGTGATATTGGTGATTGTCATCGCATTGGTAGGGTTCAGCATTCCTACTTTGATAAAGATGGCTACACCGAAGCAGAAGGAAGTGATGACCGAAGTTACCACCCTGTCTCAACTGGAAGAACCGGAGATTAAACAGGAAGAGATGAAGAGAGTGGAGCCTGTTGCTCCCCCGCCTCCTGCTTTGAAGAGCTCTATCAAGTTTACCGCCCCGGTTATCAAAAAAGACGAGGAAGTAAATGATGAGGATGAAATGAAGAGCCAGAAGGAACTGACTGAAACAAAAGTTGCCATCTCTATTGCCGACGTGAAAGGTAACGACGAAGCAAACGGTAAGGATATTGCCGACCTGAAACAAGTGGTTACGCAAGCCGAGCCGGAACCTGAAAAGGTCTTTGATATGGTAGAGCAAATGCCTCAGTTCCCTGGTGGTCAGGCAGAGATGATGCAGTTCATCAGCAAGAACATGAAGTATCCGACTATTGCTCAGGAAAATGGAACGCAAGGACGTGTGACTTGTCAGTTTGTGGTAGGTGCTGATGGTCGTGTGCGCGATGTGAATGTGTTGAGAGGTGTAGACCCTTATCTGGACAAAGAAGCTGTCCGCGTGATAATGTCCATGCCTAAGTGGATTCCCGGCAAACAGAACGGTAAGGCTGTGTCGGTGAAGTATACAATACCGGTTGTGTTTAGGTTACAATAATATGTGTGTGTAATGAAAACGGTGAAACAACTTCAGCTTTTAGGTTTGGTGATGATGCTGACTTCTATGTCGGCATGCCAGAGCAAGCCCAAGGACGGACTGACAGATACATATACTTCGGGTGTGATAGCTATTGCTGCGGACGAAAGTTTTCAGCCTATCGTGCAGGAAGAGGTGGATGTGTTTGAAGGACTATTTCCTTTGGCGGGAATTGTGCCCCGTTATGTGACGGAAGTGGAAGCCGTCAATCTATTGCTCAAGGACAGTCTGCGGTTGGCAATAACCAGTCGCAGACTGACACCGGAGGAGATGAACTCTTTCAATAGCCGGAAGTTCTTCCCACAGGAGATAAAGATTGCCACGGATGGATTAGCGTTGATTACCAATAAAGATAATCCCGATACACTGATTACTGTGAATGAAATCCGCAACATCCTGACGGGAAAGACCACACAATGGAAAGACATTTATCCGGCATCCCGGTTGAAGGATATCAGTTTGGTATTCGATAACAAGAATTCCAGTACTGTACGTTTTGCGGTAGATTCCATTTGTAAGGGTGCTCCGTTGTCGAACCAGGTAAAGGCGTTGAAGACTAATAGAGAGGTTATCGACTATGTGTCAAAGACTCCTGATGCTATCGGTATTATTGGCGTGAATTGGCTGAGCGACCGTAATGACAGCACAGGGCTTTCCTTTAGCAAAGAAGTACGGGTGATGTCCGTCAGCACTGCCGACAAGGCAACGCCGGAAAACAGTTTCAAACCCTATCAGGCATATTTGTTTTACGGTGATTATCCGTTGACACGCAGCATCTATGTCCTGTTGAACGATCCGCGGAGCACTCTTCCGTGGGGATTTGCCTCTTTCCTCTCTTCCGACCGGGGACAGCGGATTATTTTAAAGTCGGGATTAGTGCCTGCTACCCAACCGGTGCGGGTGGTAAATATAAAAGATAAATAACTAAAATGAATGCTATTATGAAAACGATGTTAATTCTTAGTATGGGAGCATTGCTGTTGGCCGGCACTGTTTCTGCACAAGCGCCTGTGAACGAATGGCAGGCTGGGGTAGATAAAATGAAAAGCCTGGTTCAGACCAATCCCGAACAAGCTTCCGAGGAAGCCGGTGCATTGTTGAAAGGGAAGAATAAAAAGAATGTGGACCTTGTGACTTCCATAGCCCACGTTTATTTGAATGCTGGAAAGCTTACTGATGCTCAGGAGTATCTGGCAATGGCGAAGAAAGCCAATAATAAGGATCCGAAAGTGTCTGTACTGGAGGGTGATATAGCTCTTGCACAAAAGAACGTGGGGCAAGCCTGCCAGCTTTATGAACAGGCCATTTACTTCGATCCAAACTGTAAGGAGGCTTATCTGAAGTATGCGCAGGCTTATAAGTCTGCCAGTCCTTCGCTGGCCATTGAAAAGTTGGAGCAGCTGAAAGCTGTGGAACCGGACTGTCTGGAGGCTGACAAGGAATTGGCTGAAGTGTATTATTCCAGTAATCGGTTTGATAAAGCTGCCGCGATGTATGCGAAGTTCATCAATACGCCTCTTGCTACGGAAGATGACATGCTGAAGTATGCTTTTGCCTTGTTCTTGAACCATGACTTCGAGAAATCGCTGCAAATTGCCCAGAAAGGCTTACAGGCGAATGCCCGTCATGCTGCATTCAACCGTCTTGCTATGTATAACAATACGGACCTGAAGCGTTATGAGGATGCAGAGAAAGCTGCTGACGCCTTTTTTCACGCTTCAGATAAAGCTGACTATTCTTATTTAGATTATCGTTATTACGGCGCTTTATTGACTGCGTTGAAGAAATACGATGAAGCTATTATAGAATATGGCAAGGCACTTGAGAAGGATGATACACAAACCGACTTATGGCGTGAAATCTCTGATGCCTATGAAATGAAGAACGATTATGCACAGGCTATTGCTTCTTATCAGAAGTATTATGATTCATTAGCCAATGATAAAAAGACCCCTGAAACCTTATTCCAGTTAGGGCGTCTTTATTACGGACAGGGCACGTCTTCGGACACGCTCACCGTGCAGCCTGCCGACCGTATGGTGGCGTTGCAGTCTGCTGACTCTGTGTTCGCACTTGTTTCCGAACAAGCTCCCGACAGTTATTTGGGAGATATGTGGCGCGCCCGGACCAATTCTGCCATGGACCCTGAAACTACCGAGGGGTTGGCGAAACCTTTTTATGAAAAGGTGATGGAGGTGTTGCTAAGTAAAAACGATCCGAAGTATAATTCTCCATTGATAGAGTGTTACAGCTATCTGGGATACTACTATCTATTGAAGAGCGACTATCCTACTTCGAAGGAGTACTGGAATAAAATTCTGGCTATAGACCCCGCCAATGCTACTGCCAAAAAGGCGTTGGATGGCATCAAATAGCAACAATTTTAGTTGTTTGTCGTGTCGGGAGGAGTGGAGAGTGATTCTTAGCTCCTCTCTTTTTTTGCTTTTTTTTGAGGAAACGCTTGGAATATTAAAAAGTTTGCCTACATTTGCAGTGTACTATTAAACTAATACACTAAATAACTAATAAATATCCAAGCTTATGCTACAAGTAGAAAACATTTCGTTCAGTTATCGCCGGGGCAAGAAAGAAGTCCTGCACGATTTTTCGCTTTCATTGGAGAAGGGTAGAGTATATGGGTTACTGGGAAAGAATGGTGCCGGTAAGTCTACGCTACTTTATCTGATGAGCGGTTTGCTCACCCCCAAGAGTGGAAAGGTGATGTATCATGATATCGATGTACGCCGTCGGTTACCTATCACGTTACAAGATATGTTCCTGGTACCTGAGGAATTTGAACTTCCGTCCATATCCCTGGTTAGCTATGTGGAGCTGAACAGCCAGTTCTATCCTCGTTTCAGCAAAGAAGATATGGTAAAGTACCTGCATTATTTTGAGATGGAACAGGATTTGAATTTGGGAGCTTTATCTATGGGACAGAAGAAAAAAGTATTCATGAGTTTTGCATTGGCTACCCATACTTCACTGTTGATTATGGACGAGCCTACCAATGGACTTGACATTCCGGGTAAGAGCCAATTCCGTAAGTTCATTGCTTCCGGCATGTCGGATGACAGGACGATTATTATCTCTACTCATCAGGTGCGGGATATTGATAAGATATTAGATCATGTGGTGATTATGGACAACAGTCATGTGTTGCTTGACGAGTCTACTGCCAGCATTTGCAACAAATTACTTTTCCTTGAAAGTGACGATCATGAAATGGCGAAGTCAGCACTTTATACACTGCCTTCTGTGCAAGGAAACTTCCTGATGTTACCGAATACGGAAGACGAAGAATCGGAGATTAATCTTGAACTGCTATTCGGTGCTACACTTGCCGCACCAGAGAAAATGGCAGAAATGTTTCACCCTAAAAAGAATGAACAATGATACGCGATACCTTTTTTAGTGCACCCCGTTTTGTGAGCTTATGCCGCAAAGAGATGGTGGAGAGTTGGAAAGCTAATCTGCTTAGGTTCGTAATGATGTACGGCATAATGGCGATTGCTTTTGTATGGAACGGATATTTTCAATATAATCATCCGGAAAGTCTCATCAATAGAGGGATAACCCAGGATCCTATCTGGACATTCGAACTGGGGGCTTTCGTTTGGGCACTCGTCATTATGGGACTTCTGAGTGCTTCGTTCATTATGGAACGCATGAAATCTAAAACGAACCGGATAGCAATGTTGATGACACCTGCTACGATGTTTGAGAAATTCTTCTCCCGTTGGCTGGTATTTACTTTCGGTTTCCTTATTGTGTTTCTGATAGCTTTTAAAATGGCGGACTGGACACGTGTAGCAGTTTACACGGTTAGCTATCCCGAGTTGAAAGATATTATAGCCTCTACTCCGCTTTCCCATTTGGTAGGAAAAGGACAATTCTGGACGGTTTTTGATGATTGCAATTATTTCATGTTAGGAGTAAGCGCTTATTTCTTTGCACAGTCTTTATTTGTTCTGGGTAGTTCCATCTGGCCGAAGAACTCATTTGTGAAAACTTTCTCAGCCATTGTGGTTGTTGCTATCATTTATATAGCAATAGGATCGGTACTGGGAAAAATATTATTTGAAGCACGTGGTGTTCGTGGAGTGAATCAGAATATATCTGATGAAGCTATGACACTTTGGACAACAATAATCTTCTTTGGTATGGCTATCTTCAATTGGATAGTCGCTTATTTCCGCTTTAAAGAATCTGAAATCATTAACCGCTGGTAAGTATGAATTTTAAAGAAAGCAAAGCTATCTACCTGCAAATAGCAGACCGGATTTGTGACGAGGTACTTCTTGGGCAATATCAGGAAGAAGAACGTATACCATCCGTCAGAGAATATGCGGCTGTGGTAGAGGTAAATGCCAATACGGTGATGCGTTCGTACGATTATTTGCAATCACAAGGAGTTATTTATAATAAGCGGGGCATTGGCTATTTTGTGTCTGCCGGTGCTCGCGAACAAATCCTTTCATTGCGGAAAGAGTATTTTCTGAAAGAGGAGGTGGATTACTTCTTCAAACAGATGTACACACTCGGTATTTCGGCAAAAGATATGTCGGATATGTATCAGGAATATAGTAAGAAACAAAAATAAAGAAGAAGATTATGAAACGAACAACTTATATAATATTTGGAATGCTGCTTGCCGGATTGCTGGTAATATGCGGTGGCATATTCTATAGCTCTACGTTATTTTTCGACGGGAATGATAACTTTATGGATATCAATGGAGAACAAAAAACAGTGCAGTTGCCAGAGTGCAAAGTGGTGCAGTTGGTGACGGATAGAGATATCATTGTGGATGATAACGAAATAAAAGAAATAAGAATGGTTGCATTCAGTGAGATACCGCTGAACATTCGTCAGGCGCAAGGAGGAAACGGTACTTTCACTTATGCTTCTGATATGGATAAGTATATGACGATGAATACGTCAGGAGATACATTACGTATCGTATTCAATTTTTCCAAAGAGAAGCTGGAAAAGAAATTCCAGGATATGGCTTGGCTGAATGTACGCTCCAAAGAGATGGAGATAGCTTTGCCCGACTATACTCAGTCATTAATCGCTGCCCTCGTTGCCCAGAAAGTGAATGTTGAAGGCCTTAACCGTGATTCATTATCTCTTATGGTACGGGATTATGCAACAATAAACGATTGCTATTTTAAAGCCTTGACCGTTCAGGATGGTTCGTGGTTGTTCAATAGTGGAAAAGCGGATAACTTGCACTTACATTTGAATGGAATACGCTCGTGGAATGTGAATGCGTCGTCTTTCCATGTTGATACGGAATATCTGTATGCTCATGGTAACCAAAGATGTACATTGGAGAAAGGTGAATGCCGCCAGGTGGTTTGGATGCCTCAATCGGATGGTGCTTCATTGAATATAGAATTAAAACAGGATCAATGTAAAAATCTGAGTGCTTTTCTTTTTATGCATATAATTTAGCGAGTCTGTACAAGAAGAATGCTTTATCTCTTACTCCTCTGAACTGCGCCCTGAACGCTTTAATTTTAGCATTAAATGATTCTGCTGCTGCATTGGTAGCCCTTCTTTCAAAGAAGTTTATTATATTCAGATAGTGCGTTTGTATAGAGCGTGCTACCCTTCCAAAGGTGAGGAACCCCGATTTGTCTACTTCATCATACCACCTTGCAAGCCTTGTCAAAGCAATATCTTTAAACTTACACTGATGATAGATTGAGCCTAACCGCATGGCCAGATAATATCCCTTCTTTATATTGGGATATTCTTCAAATAGGATCTCGGCCCGTATCCTTTGAGACTGAGTCCATAGCGATTCCTTTTTGTAAAGCAGATAAATACTCCTTGCCAGCAACTGTTTTCTTGTATCTCCATTAGCGAAAACGGGCGCATGATACATCTTTCCGCAGGCCTTTGCGTAGGCAATCTGTATGGACTCTTCGTCCAAAGCCTCCCAGCGAGCTTTCACGCGCATCTCCTGAACAGCTTCATAAGCTAATTTCTGTACATGGAAACGATCTGTAACGCGTTTGGCAGCAGGGAAGCAAGTCCGGGCAATCTGTTCCATATTGGGGGCCATATCCAATGTTATCTCACGCACCTGGTAGCGGCGACGACGCGAAAGTTTAAGCAGGACAGAGGTAACCGTGCAAACATCCGTACCTTTAATGATACCAATAATACTGCCTTTACCACCGTGAGCATCTTTATTAATCAACACAGTATAGAGTTCTCCACGAGAGAGAGCCACTTCATCAATGCAGACGTAGGCACCAATGTTCTTTTCAAACAAAAGCCAGTTCTCTGCGTGGGCAAGCTGCTCCCAGTGGAGGTAGCCACTTAAATGGTTGCGGTATTGACGCTCAAATAAATCCCCGTCAACGCCATATAAAGTACCCAATAACTTGCAGCTGATCGGATAATTATCAATATAGTTCTTTTAAAAAAGACGCAAAATCCTGCGTCATACGAGTACCCTCAGCTAACATGCGCCAGTTACGACAGATATACTCATTGCTCTTCTTTAATATCCAACGACGACGGCGAATGTTCAGATACACTTTCCTGCCACGAAGGGGAAAGTCCTGAACAACCACTGGATCATAAAAGCCTTTGCTCTCAGTCTCCTCACCGGCATATTGCTCAGGAACCAGATTCTTCTCTTCAAGGTAAATCACAATTTCATTCACGCTTTCCTTCACATCAACAAGATCAAAGTAATCCAAGGTGCCTTCAGGAAGAAGAAGGCGATAACCATTTAACTCCATTTTCTATAAATTTGAAGGCAAAGATAAGAATTTATAATTTCACTCCTCAGAGTTATTCATTGATCCCTTTTAAATCCAATTAGGAGTGCAGGGGAAACCCTCACTCCCTTTTTATGTTTGAAATAATATTTAATAGCTCATATTTGCTTAGCCCAACTGAATCTTGATTTTTTATAGCACTTTCAATCAACATTTCTGAAATAGTTATTAAATAACATTCCATTTTGATAAAGAAACGCTCACACACCGATAAGGCCGCCTCGTACAAGCTACTCTCATTAAGAGTGTTATTTGCTATGCATTGTTTATGCAATTGCTCAAGATCATATTCCATCGACTTTAAATTCAATTGAGCTTGCTTCATCATTATTTTTTCAGCAATCCCACCACCCGCATAGTAACATGCCATAATCAACTCTTTACCAAATGCTGCAAACTCGGGTGTAAGTTTAAGATTATAGATGGTGACAACAATATCATCTTTATAAATCAAGAATCATCTTATCAAATATCATCTGGAACTTGTATAGACATTAATTATCAAGTTTTATCAGATAGCAGAACACCTAATACTGTGAAATTTACATGGGATGATGAATACAATAATAATAAAGAGAAAGAACAAAGCATTACTTTTTAATCTTATTAATTTTATTATTATTTACAATATTCATAATGATAGTAATTATACTAATAAATATTGCGCAGATATTTGCATAATCTCTTAATTCCATACTTCTTAATTTTTAATATTAATAAAAAAGCTCGGATTCTCCGAGCCATTACTTTTTGTTATTAGGTGTTATCTCGTATATAAGTGCCAAAGTTAAAAGTGCAGATGATATGGACTAACGTCTTAAATAGCCTCTTTTTAAAAGAATATCAGCCTTTTCTTCTAAAACTGATATTCTTTTTTCTTCTTCTTCAATCATATCAAATCCATAGATACCAATTTCTCTTACAAGTTGCATAGCTGATAACTTATTTTGCAACTCAATTTCATTCACCAATCTTTCCAATAATTCTTCTTTTTTTTCCATAATTTTAAATTTTAAATTGTTGTTATTACTTTTTGTTATACGGTGTCAGGTCGTATATAAGTGCCATCTTTAATCTCATTCACCACTGTATTAGGCATATATTCCAACTTTGTACTACCAGAGTACTCATAATCAGAAGGATGCCACTCTTCAATATAGTCAATTGATGCATAATCAATACAATCTAAACCTCCAGTGGTTAGGTAAATAGCTAAAATGTGTCCAACTTCGTGAAATGCAGGACCCTCTAACATTTTTCTATCATTCATACAAATTAGTTTTATTGCAAAAATACAATATTATTAGCCACTTTATTATAATCAATAGTATATTTGTACTATATCACACTGAACACGGGGCAGTCCTGTTTTACAATTACTTGATTACCAATTTTAGGGGAAATTTCCCAGAAATCAGGTGATTTAAAACCGTAGATTTTACGGATTAACAGACACACCCTTGCCCTAATCTTGCCGTTATTTGGGATAATCCTTAGAGTAACCTTAGAGGCGCTTCCTCACTGTAATTTTGCATCTCATTGATTATCAATTTAAACACACTTTTGTGTTAAGTATCACTTGTTGAGGGATGAGTTGATTTTCACCAATGCCAGTTTTACGCAGATGTACGGGAAGTATGGAATAATCACGTGTTTACTCAGCTCAATTTTGAGTTTAGATTTGCAAGTAGCTGATTTTCACCAATGGTCATTTTTGACCTATGGCTTTCATCAACGTAGGTATTATGGTTTATTCCCCTAATGATTCTATAAACATGGAAAGATTAGTCAATGTAAGAAGCATATCAAAGGCTTCTCCGTCATTTATTGTTTCTTCCGCTTGGTCGTTTACTATTTGGCACATGATTCTGTTAATGCCGACAAGCATTGCCCTCCTGTCCTCTCTATTGTTCCATCTGCCTAACCACGATTCAGCAAGAACGCTGATTTTTATTTCCTTACTCATAAAACATATTCAATTTATAGCAGGCAGTGTAAGCCATTGCCAGCCCGATTATATTACTCAAACAATATTCGCTGTTGGTAGCCAGTAGCAGGATAATACCCACTACCAGCAAAAAGATATAGAGTGCTTTCATATTTTAAAATTCTCCGTAGTGTATTGGTTTGCATTGCACCTGTACAACTCTGTACACTTTTGTTATATTCTCAACCTTAATAAAAGCATCTGGATATTGCCCGTTAGTGTTTAGAGAATGGCATTTTATCATATCATGTCTACTATCATACCCAACTATCTCCCTAAATAAAATCCCTTGCCCAACCTCGATTACCCAAAAGCTATTTAAGTCATTGTTTGTGCTATTTCTAAAATCGTTAATATCAAAAGGCTGAACAATTAACCTGTCACCATTTTCAAAGCTGGATCGTGTGCCGTTGTCCATGCTGTTGCCTACAACCTCAAACGCTAATAAATCTGTTTTCATTACTTTCAGGGTTTAGGCGATTCATAATCTCTTTATTACATTCATTAATAGCACAAGCAGATATAATGCTACTTGTTAAACTTGCGATCCGGCACATTACATCGCACAAAATATCGCCTAATTCTTCAACTGATTCAAGGCATACACGTTTCTCACTTCTCGCTTCTTCTTGTTTCTTGAAAATGCCTATCTCGGCTTTTGCTTCGGCTGCTGCTCTCATGGCATTTGCCAACTGTTCGTTAATCTCTAATGAAAAATACATTGTTATATCTTTGTGGTGGGGCAACTTCAAATTACCCCACCGGGTTAATTATCCTACTTTGATTAAATTAGCTATTTTAAAGCTTCTGAAAGCTTGTTTCTCGTTATCGTAGTAAGTTATAAGACTTTCGTTCTTTTTGCGCTCTGTGCCCTTTGTCTCAGGTATTAGACCTTCTTTCAAAGTCCCCCATGCAGTACGAATTTCTCCATTTAGTTTTTGGTAGAAGAACTTTACCACACCTTTCTTTAAAGCAGCTTTCAGTTTGAGAACTTGCCAGCTTTGCTTCATCGCCTCAGCCATAGAAAAGCCATACACCTTAACAAGCATCCAAGCTTGCTTCATTAACTCACTCATTTGTTTTTTGAAATTTGTTGCCATAATCGTATATGTTATTAGTATTTATATCCTAAATGATTTTCCCAAAAATCGATTTCTGCCTCGAAAGAAGCGATACACTCTGACTTGCTTTCTTCGTACATTGATTGTACTTCTGATTCGCTCATTACCAATACCTGTTGGTACTCTCTGCACATCTGGTTTAAATCTTCTTTTGTCATAAGGCTTATATCGTTTAGCATTATTATTATGATGCAAATATATCGTATTAAAATATATAAGCAAAATGAAAAGCACGAAAATATTACGAATAAAGATATATTTAACCTTTGTTTATATTTTAATTCGATATAATGGTATACATTTGTACTATAATATAGAACGATATAATATGGAACTAAGAATTAAAGATGTATTGAAAGAAAAAAAAGTGACCGTTGTATCACTTGCAGGGATGATAGGGATAACTCAGCCGAATATGAGTAATATTGTCAATGGCAAATCTACCCCTTCTCTTGAAACGCTGGAAAAGATAGCGAATGCTTTAGGGGTTGATATTACCGAACTGTTTGCACCTTTTTCTGGTGGTATTATTGGTGTGATCCGCATAAGAGATACCAATTACAATATCAATAGTGTATCAGACTTGTGGAATTTGGTGAATGGAATAGAACGAGGAGAAATAGTGTTATAAGCCGAATGATTATGCGTATAAATACAAATGAAATAGATAAGTTGAGTCTTGTAAAAGCTCATGCCTTGTTTGAGACTGGAGATATAGACCACATTCAAGTGGGAACAATAAAGGGACTATGCGACATACACCGCTACTTATTTGATGGGTTATATGACTTTGCTGGAAAGATACGCACATTGAACATAGCAAAAGGGAATTTCCGATTTGCTAATAGTATGTATCTTGATGTAATACTTCCTGTTATTGAAAAGATGCCCGAAACAACATTCGATGAAATAGTAGCGAAGTATGTCGAGGCAAATATAGCTCATCCTTTCATGGAAGGTAATGGAAGAACTATGCGTATTTGGCTGGATATGATATTAAAGAAGAACCTATCAAAAGTTATTGATTGGCGCAATGTAGATAAATACTTGTATTTGCAAGCGATGGAGCGCAGTCCTATCAATGATTTGGAATTACGTACATTATTGAATCAGGCACTTACCGACCAGATAGATGATAGGGAAGTAATATTCAAGGGTATTACCCAATCTTACTACTACGAAGGTTACGAGCCGGAATAATTGACTATTTGTAATAATCCCCCTACCTCGCCAATCACGAAGTAGGGGATTTTTCATACTCTAAAGCTAAAAGCCGTTCATTTAATTTGCTTTTTGTGATTTGCTTTTGTACGTTTGTGTATTAAACATCAAAATCAAATGCTATGATATACTTTATCTTATGGATCATCTTTTCTATTGGCGTTGCTTCGGAAGGCAGCAAGCGCACTTGTGGCTTTTTCTACTCTCTGTTATGCTCTTTGATACTTAGCCCTCTAATTGGCCTTATTTGGGTGCTGTGTTGCGAAAAACTATCGGATATAGAATATAGAAAACAGCAATTAGAGGCTACTTTGATACAGAAAATGAAGGATGCTGCGGAATTACATGATAAAGGACTAATGAGCGATTTTGATTTTGAGAAAATGAAACTGGAATATGAAAGCCGGGGTAAGAAAGATACTGTAATCAATCCAGTAAACCGAATATTAAAAGTGAAGTAAGAAGTTCCCCGAACTGATAACTACCGGTTCGGGGAGCTTGCCTTTATTTCCCTGTCTTTTCATTGAGAACTTTGTGAGCGTGGAGCAAGCCGGAATCAAGTACATTATATCCCTTACTTGAAACGAAACTTGCATAAGGCATGCCATCAGCAATAATAAAGCCCGTTCCCGACTTGTCTGCTTTGTCTAATGTCTCGTTAGTCTTTGCCTCAGCTTCTCCATATTTACCATCAGCTGGTACATTACGGACAACTTCTTTCCCGTCTATAGTAACAGCATAGCCCGGAGCGTTACGCAAATTAAAGGTATGGTTCAAGTAGTCAGATTCTCTTTTCTGCACCTCTACCGCTTCTTCTCCTGTCTCTATCAGTGCTTCTTTGATGTTGGACTGGATAAGTCCTTTCAACTCATCCAGCCCGGTTAATTTTGCTTCTATTCTCATGTCCTATTACATGGGTTAGGTTCACATAGTTTTATTGATATTTTGGAGAAAGTACGGTCAATACTCCAAGCGAAAGTGGTAGAGCGTAAATAATACACATGGTACACTTCTTCGCCCAAAGCGGGAACTTTAATTGTGATATCTCCTGGAGCTGAAATCTCTGCAACAAATGCTTTGTACTTGCTTATATAATCAGCCTGGCTTTCTCCCGCCAAAGTAAATGTGAGGCTTAATTCTCTTTCATCTATTTTTCGGTCATCGAGTATAACACGTTTTCCATCTTCTAAACGTGATTTGTTTTCTATTACCTCCTTCATGGGAGCAGGTGAATATATGTTTTCAAGAAATCCATCTCCCATGTTCACGCCCCATGTTTTAAAGGCATCTTTCCCATTAATATATAAGTCTCCTTTCATAATTATATTGCTCTTTTAATGTTTTCATTTATATTATCTAACTTGGTATTTACCAAAGGGGTATTTTTAACTATCTTACCAACATTTTCAGTCACTTCGTTAACGTTTCCCCAACCTATTGCTTGAGTGGTTCTTATTTCGTTTACAATATCGCCTAAGTTATTAACCGTAATCATTACTCCTTCTAATGATGTTACTATATCACTTAAATCAATACTGGAATCGTTTATTTTATCAGCCGCCAAAGAATCAATAAGATTGAAGTGGGCTTCAGGCATATTTTGAATTGGGGCCTCCATTCTTTCATAGATTCTATTCAGTATATCCGTTTGTATAATGGACTGGTTCTTTATTTCTTCTCCGGCAATCTGCAAAGCTGTAAAACGTCCATTAAGCTCTTCGCCAGTATCTTGTGACATGGCTTCAAACCCCTTGCTACTAGCCTGCTGTGAAAACATGGTTCCAAAGAACTGGTTAATAGCATCCACTTCCTTCTTCATATCATCAACCATCGTCTGTTTCATGGAGTCAAGAAGTTGCTTTTCTTCGGAAGTCAGGTTGTCATCTCCCATAGCACGCTGCCACTCATTGTACCACTTCTGCATCTGGGGCTTGAAATTCTCCACATACATGGCTTTAATGAGAGCCTTTCGCATGTATTCGCTCATGTCGTCAGATATATCCTCGGCGGTGGCTTCGATGTTATACAGAGAGTCTAATATACTATCAGAGAAAGATTCCCATTCCTGCTCTGCCTCATTCCTTGCGTTTTCAGCCTCTTGTGCGGCTTCTTCTGCACGTTTTATTGCACCGGTATCAAGCGTTGGAAACAAAGCGTTAGCAGCGTCTACGATATCAACACCGGCTTTCTGAATCTCAGCTATCATTTCGTCCAGAGTCTTACGCTCGGCGGTATCTATGGCACCGTCCTTCATAAACTCGGTATATTTGTCATACCAAGCCTGAATCTGAGGTTGGAGCTGAGCGGTAAACATAGAATCAACCAAGGCGTTACGCATGTACTGATAAATATTGTTGGCTACATCCTCGGCAGTGGCCTCAGCATTATAAAGAACTGACTTGATGCTATCAGAGAAGGACTCAAAGGCTTTCTTGACTTCTTCACCAGAATCTTTCCAAGCATCGCTGATTTCCTTAGCAGCGTCAGCAACCTCTTTGCCTATCTCGTCAATATCTGCTTTGATATTAGCACGCTCTTCATCAGTTACAAGTCCATCGGCGGAATATTCTTTCCATTTTTCCCAGATGGCTTTAATACGAGGCTCGTACTGTTCAATATACATTGCCTCGATCAGTTCTTTACGCATGGATTCGGCAATGTCCTTGGCGACGGATTCGGCTGTCACTTCTGCATTGTACAAGGAGTTTAGTATACCATCAGAGAATGATTTGAATTCCTCTTCCAGTTCTTTCTGCAAGTTTTTACTGGTGATTCCAAGAGTATCAGATAAGATGTCTTTAGCGGCTACGATATCATTAGCCAACTTCTCCGCTTCGCTTCTCAATGTATCCTTTTCAGCGTCGGTTATATCACCGTCGGACATAGCTTCCTGAACCTTCTTGTAGAATTCCTCTATCTGCGGTTGGAAGGTATCGGCGAACATCTTCTCAACCATCTGTTGACGGATGTATTCAAAGATATTATCTGTCACATCCTCGGCGGTGGCTTCAATACTGGACATGGCAGACTTGACATTATCAACGAATGATTGTAGGTCTTCATTGTCCTTTAGCTTGTCAGCAAACAAGTTATTCACATCCTCTACACCCTTCATCATCTGCTCAATGTACTGGTCTACTTGGGAGCCAAGTTGTGCCATATCGCTCTCAGATAATCCGTCTGCTGAGAGGTCTTCAAAGCTCTTATATAACTCTTCCATCTTGCTCTTATACTCCTTTTCGTACAGAGCATTTATCATGGCTTGACGGAAGTAGTCATAGATATTATCTGAAACATCTTTGGCAGTCACGTCCAAGCTGTTCAGAGAGCTTTCCATCTGACTAGCAAAGTCCTTATAGTTGTTTACACTATCATCAGTATCCTCTTTTGTCCAACCAAAAGCTTCACCCATGCTGTCCCTAGCCTGAGCCATTTCTTCTACAAGATCTTGGTACTTCTTTTGAATAGCTGCCGCTTCATCTTTGGAAATCTCCGAACCATTTTCCGAATCTTTATCTCCGGCAGAAACCCACATATCATACAATTCGCTAATTTTACTCTGATAGTTCTTGGCAACCATAGCGGCAATGATGGACTTTCTCAAATACTCACCAAAGTTTTCTGCCATATCTTCGGCAGATGTATCCATATCAGAAAGCATATTTATGAAGTCTGTGTAGAAACTATCATATGATATTCCTGTGATTGCTTCCTGCCATTCCTCTATTATATCCTTACCTTTTTCTTCAGCTTCGATGATAGCATTTAAAGCTTTCTGTTGCTCTTCAGGAAGAGCAGCCCAAATTTCTATATAACTTTCCCGTATTTCTTCAAGTTGCTTCCCTGTTAAAGCAGCCAATCCACTGGTATCAATACCCGTTAATTTTGACCCTCCACCAGATATGTTAAATTTCTCCAGTATCTTTCTATACTCATCCCAATATTTATATGACAAAGCTCCGCTACCTTTTTCCTGGCCAGCCACCTCGGCTACTTTTCTGTATTGTTCAGTTTGCTTCTCAAGGTCTTCCATAGCTTTCCTTGCAGCCTCGATAGCAGCAAAGCCATACCCAAACTTTATACTTTCCTTTTGCTTATCTATGATTTTGTCATAAATATCAGCAACTGCATTCAATTGTTCTATATATTGCCTCCTTTCTTCAGCATCATCACTACTGAACATGCTGGCAATCTTTGTTGCTACTTGTATGGCAGCACTAATGATAGCAAGAATAACAGATGCATTCTCTACAGCTTTAACAGCAGATGATGCTGTTTGAGATGCTGTTTTAATTCCATTCATTGCCATCATGGCAAATTCTCCGATATCACCTATTAAGGAAATTATCTCCCCAGCCTGACCGCCAATAGTATTACCTACATTTCTGATGGAATCAAATAATTCTCCCATCACATCATTCACATTCTCCTCGGCAGCCTGAACTTTGGCACTGGCTTTCACAGTCTTGTTCTTTGCTGTATTATACTTTTCAAGTGCTTCAGTAGAGGATAAATATTGTTTTTCTATTTTTCCAGTATCTTTATTGAGTGAAGTGCCGGCAACTACTTTCCCACCAGAATTTACAGTGTCGAGATTCTTTTTTGCCTCGGCTAGTTCCTTTTCAGCTAATGCCAACTCTCTCTTTCTATTTGCAAGTGCTTGGAAAGGATTTCGACTGTCTAACTCATTCATTACTTCCTGAATGGTAGTTGTATATTCACGTAATTGGTCAGGAGACAGGACCTCTGCTGCAGATTGCTTTGCATTCTCCAACTGTTCAAGAAGCGAAGTAAGTGTTTCAGTTGATGTCTCTTTCAAGTTCTCAAAGGCACGAACATATTCTGGGGACTTTTTCAACTGTTCATAATCCAAAGCCATCAAAGTTTTTCCTTTTTCTTTGATCGCCTGTGTCTTAGCCCGGTCTATCTTTTCAACTTGCTTAGTATCCCCTTTCTTCTCAGCAGCTTTCCTCTGTTCATCAAGAGCAGCTATATCATTATTAAACTTAGTTTCAATAGCAAGGCGCTCATCTGTATAATCCTGATATTGTTCCAGTACACTTTTGTAATAATCTTGAATTGCTTTCCCTTGTTTTTCGTATGCCAAAGAATATTCTTTATCGAATGGCTCCCTTTGTTCAGGTGTTAATGAAGTGATAGTAGGAGTAAACTGTTGATTATTCTTTTTATAATCCGGGTTATTCTGTTCCCACTTCTTACGTTCTTCTTCCTGTAACTTCTCCAATAACTCACGCTCTCGTTTGGCTATCTCATAATATTGTTTGTCATAATTAAGTTGAATTTGGGCAAGCTCTTTCTCTGAACCTTCTTCCTTAAGGTCAATTACCTTTTGTTGGATGTCTATTTCCGATTTGGTGAGAGTATCTTTTATTGATTGAGTTGATTTTTTTATTTCTTTGGCGTACTGATACGCATCTACATAATTAGAAACTTTGAATTCCGGTTTAGTAATGTCTATTTTCGTTTTCTGTGGTGTAAGTTGTGTACTTTTGACTGCACTAATTACAGATTCATTTTTGAAGATGCTCCCTTTTAGTTGAGCCATACCGCTAACTTGCAAATCAATCTGTTTTTCGTATTGCCGATTTGTCTTTTCTAAAAATAATGCTTGTTTCCAGAATGAAGCGTTTTGATATTTATCCTGTGTTACTTGTTTCTCTTTTTGCAAATCTTCATAGAGCTTATTTTCCTTCTCTAACTCCTTCCTGTAAGATTGTAGATATTCTTCTTTAGCTTCTATCTCGGCTTGATTTGCATCCATTCCAGTAGCTACTTTTTCATCATAAAGTGCCCGTAACCGCTTTAAGTTTTCGTCAATAACTCCAAATTCTTGCATCTGTTGTTTCTGCAAACTGATTGATTCCGAGTTTTGCATACTTTGGCGTTCATCCGGTGAAGCTAACTCTTTGGCTATGTTTCGTAATCCCCTTGCAAAAAAATCAATAACTTCTTTCGCTGGTCCGGTAGAGTTCATAAACGAAAGCATAAATGCCTCCCATGCAGAAGAAAGCCCTAAAATAGCTCCTTGCACATTGTCGGTCATGGTGTTTGCCATAGTAGTTAAATCCCCTTCTACATTGGTAACTGCTTCTCGCAATACATTAATCTTCTCAGCACCGGAAAGGAAAGCATTAAACGCTGCTACACTACGTTTGTCGGTTAGTTCCAATGTTGAGGCAAGGTCTATACCCTTATCTCTCAACTTTACTAAGCCTGATACCATCTCTGGGAGTGTTTTTACATTGCCGCCTAACTCTTTGGCCAACTTTCCATTGGCATCTGCCAAATTCAATATGATATTTCTTGTTGCAGTAGCGGACATCGAAGCATCAAACCCAGCATCAGCCAATCTGCCAAGTAAGGCCAAAGTATCTTCTATGGTGAAGTTAAAAGCTTTGGCTACCGGGCCAACTATAGGCATTGCCGTTTGAAGATAGGAAAATGATAATGCACTCTTAGTTGTAGCTACAGCCATTGAAGCGACATACTTCTCTGTTTCTTGTGTTGTAGCACCAAACATTCTAATAGATGCACCTGCCAACGCTGCCGCTTCCGGTAATTCTGCCCCTGTAGCTTGTGCAAATTTCAAAACGTACTCTGTACTATCTAATATTTCTTTTTTGGAGAATCCTAATTTAGCCAATTCGATTTGAAGGGCTGTTGCTTCGGATGCAGTATATCTTGTTGTAGCTCCTAATCTTTTAGCATCATAAATCAATTCGTTTATATTGGTTTTCGTTTCTCCTAAAATGGCTGCTAACTTTGAATTTGCTACTTCAAAATCAACAATAGAATGAATCCCGGACTTTATTGCATCCACCATCTTTTGAAAACCATTGATAACAGCTTGTGCACCGATAAAACCCTTTATCATAGTACTTACGCCATCCCTAACGCTGGATAACCCTCCCGATACTTTTGTTTTTAGCACACCTGAAAGCCCATTTGCTATAGATTTCACGTTGTTCATGGTTTTACCGCCTTTTTGAAGTTCGGTAAAAGCCTGCTTTATCTCCTGCTTATATTGTCCGATTGTCATCTTCTGACGAACAAAAGCATCTGTATTACGCTTTATAAACTCCGTGTTTTTATGTATTCGGTCATTCATGGTAGCACGTAATTGATTAGCCTCCTTATCTTCCCCGACTACGTTCTTTACAGCCATGCGTAAACGCTTGTTTTGCTCTTCTGCCTGCCGAATAGACTCTACTTGAGTATTCAGGATTTTAGTTATTTCTTCTTCTGATACAGCCCGTTTCTTAGTATCATTATCAAAGGCTCTCCTTTTCTTCAATTCCTCCAACTCTAATTTTATAGCTTCTATTTGCGCCTTTGAGTTTTGAATAGATGCTTTTGAGGTTTCTTGTTTTAGCTTTTCGGAGGAAACAGCTTCTTTTATAGCCTGTGATATAATACGTTGATTCTCTGCTTCTTTTTGGGCATGGTTTTGACTGGCCGTTTCAAGTGAAGCTATTTTTTTAAAAGTTTGTTCATACTGCTTTTCTAAAGAAGTAAGTTGTTTGCTAATCTCTTTAAACTTCTTGCCTCCTGGTTCAACTTCTGATAGTTCCTTATTGAAGTTAGCAACCAATTTTTCAATCTCAGCAAGTCTTTTATAGGCATTGTCAAGTTCTGACGTATCAGCCTTAATCTTAAACCATAAATCAGCCACGTTTCGCCCCCTTTCTGCGTCCGGCAAGTTCTTTGCCAGATATTTTATTTACTTTCTTTTCATTTATGCCTAACGGCCTTAGTTTATCAGCATTCATCATCAACATAACCGGATAGGGTATGACCTCAAACGCCTCTTTGTGTGACAGGTGAAGATTCTCCATCAATGAGCACATTGCACCGAATATTGAATTACCTCCAATAGATTCGGCTTTACTTTCTGATTTTACCTGGTCCAACTTTACACTGTCAAAGAGTTCTTTCCCGTTAATCACGTTTGCAAGAACATAAAAAGCAGTTTCTATCTGCTCCATTGTTGCATAATGGGCAATATATTGATACGTTGCCTTACGGAACAGTTCAGGCTTTCTTATACTCACAGCATATGAGAGAGCCCGGGCACACTCATTGATGCGTTCCGGCATTTGTGCAATCAACTCAAAGCGCTTCATATTGTCATTGATACTTGTACTATTGTTGCCGAATATCAGGCACATTTCCTTAACTGTTGGTTGGTAAATTTTATAAGTGAACTTACCTAACTTAACTTCTTTGTAGTAAGCCCCAATTATGGAACTTGCTACTACATTGGCTGCGTTATTCATTTTGTTATTACTTTTTGAAAATTATTAGTTAATGTTGAGAGAGCGTAATACTCGTTTGTAGGTATCATAGAAATGATACTTCCTGTTGCCTCTATTAAATCTTCTATCTTAGCATGAGAGGTTAATCGTCTGCGAATAAAGAATGCCTTAAACCGGCTTAATATGCCACTTCCTGAAATTGCTATTGAAATGGCGTCAATCATGTTTGGAATCGCAACGGGAATATCTTTCAATTCCTGTGCATTTACTTCTCTTAGTGCTATTATCACCCTTTTTGTTGTTGAAGGGGTGAAGCAGGATATTACATAGCTTCTACCTGCTAATCTGATAATTCTGTGATTCATATTTTTAATGTTTTTTCTTGGAGTTTTAATTGTTCTTCATTTGTTGCATGAATCTCAATATTAATATCTCTATCAAAACTGATTTCTTTCTGTTCTATCAGTTTCTTTTTACCATTGATGACTGAAAATAATAGCATTTTATTAACATGAGGCTGTTTTCCTCTCGCTATTTGTAACAGCCATTTTCTTTTATTATTCATTTTTCTCTCCTCCCGTACATTTTCACATATTTAGCGAATGGAGAATCGGTATCACGCTTTCCCGTTTTTTGAAAGTAAGCATCTACATACTGCGTACATATCTGCAACCATTTCTCAAAGTCCGGCTCTCCCGGTTTACCTTCTTGCGCTCCTGTAATCCACAAATGAACGGGAATATCTGGAAAGTCCACCTGTTTCTTGATTTCGCTCAATATGACATCAATCTTCTGCTGCCTCTCTTCTTGATTCATTTTTCAGCCTATTTATACGTTCTACAATCTCATTAATAGCTTCATCAGGTGCAGTATCTAAAAGTTCTTCCAGCTTCTTGTATTCAGCCTCTAAAATCTCCTCTGCACTTGCTGATTGCAACTTTGGCACTACGAACGGCAATAAGTTACTGATAACTCGCACCCGCTCCCCAGCTTCTAACTCTGATAAATCTTTCTCAAACTGCCGGCGGTTGCCGTCAATGATAGAGGCTATCCATTCTTTAACCGTTCCAGTTATTTTGTTGGGGACTCCCTTCGGCCGGCCGTTGGGATTTCCCGTTTGTCCTTTCTTTTGTCCCATATTATGAAAATTACATTGTTTTACATATTACCGGGTAGACCGTCCGAAGCAGGCCTACCCGGAATTGAGTTATACAATCTTTGCCAACGCGGAGATTAGTTTCTCCAATGGCTCACCTTCAATGGAGAAGCCAGGTTCCAATCCGCTATCCTCACGTACTTGTTTAGCTTCATCGCTTTCGTCAATAGTAATGCAAGCAATATTGGCCAAGGTTTCATCTGGGTTAACTCCTTGATATATCGTAATACTGTCTACCAAGTGGTTCGCTTTGAGTTCAATTCCCGATTCGGGAAGTGGGGCACTCGCTAATTTGAGTAGTTGAATACCCAACTTTCTTGCCTCATCATAATCGAGATGTATAGTGTCCGTTTCCTCTATAACTTGCTCGTTCTGCGTTCTGGTAATGAGAACTTCGTTGTCATCGCCTCTTCTCACATAAAGGTGTTTATCACTGTTCTTTTTAACTCCGAAAAATTCTTGCTGTTTCATAACTTTAAAATTTTGATTGTTAATAAATTATTTACTTAATACTTCTTTGCATATACTTCTGAATCTTCTTTTGTGCGTGTTCGCTATCACGAATGCACCAGGCGGATACGCCGAATTGGGAATCTCTGGGGCATACTCATAAGTATGCCCGTTTTCATCTTTGTACAGATTTGACCGGAACACTTCAAAATATACAATTCCTTCTAGTGTGGTTCTTCGGTAACAATACATCCGGTTACTTTCGTTTTTGGATACCATTTCAAAGGTATCGCCGTACTTTTTAAATTTGTCCTTCAATGGTGAAGGCTTAATGCACTTTAATTCTTTCATATTCTTATCACGTTTTAAAAATTAGCGACTTTCTCCACGAAGACGAACGTCTTATCACCTCGCAAGAAAAAGTGGCTTAAATCTATTCCTTCCACACTTCACATATAAACCCTAACTCTCTTAACTCATTCATCCGGTATTCTTGTAATGGTCGGGGCTTTTCACCCGGTCGCTTCACTTCAACGAAAAAGGCTTTCCCGTCTTTGAGTACCAATAAATCGGGAATACCGTTTTTGTTGGTAAGGATAAGCTTTACCACATAGTAGCCTTCTGATTCCAACCGTTTGATGATACGGGCCTGTATCTTACTTTCTAGTTCTGCCATAATACGAAAGTGTAAAGTCCTGCTTTCCATGTACAGCCTCCAGTATCTTGCTTTCAATACCGCAATCAGAGCAAAGGAAATAAACCTCTGCTGGTGCGGTACGCTCTTTTGATACAAGCCTGTTCCTGCCTTGCTCGTATGACAAATAGCTAAACTCAAGGTTGAAGAATATCAAAGCATCAGCTGTATCAAGTCGCACACCTTCACGGGCCCGGCGAACCTGCGAGATAAATACTTTGTCTGATGAGGCTTGAAATTCTTCCGGAATGTCTGTCCAATTCGGGAATACAGATTGCAATAGCTCCGCTTCTGACTGATACACATAGAACAGTGCCACTTTCTTGCCTGCGAACATCTTCTTCACAAATCCAGCCTTACTTTCATCAAACGTCAAATGAAGCCCACTTTCAGCAATTACAGTCCCGGATGATAGTTGGTGTAGCTTGGTGAGTAATTTCGCTGGGGTGTCGCCCAAAATGGCGTTACCATCTATTTCTACCATCAAGCTATCTCGCAAAGAAGAAATATATTTCCCGGTACATTCATTCATTGGCACCGATAAAATATGCTCGTTTATGTTCATCTCAAATCCGGCTTGTTCCTGTGAGTAACTGATGAACAAGTCTTTTGTGTCCCGGTCTATCTTCGCTTTGTCCGCATGGCTGTAGTCATTGATGAAGTAGCCGTTCACCTTCTTCTGCCTCACGTTCACATAGACCTTTGCCCATTTGTAGAAAGTCTTGTATTCTTTCCACGGAGAGGAATCACATACCCAGAACTGATGATATAATTGGCTGTAACTTTCCGGTGATGGTGTGCCGGACAAATACAGTACTGGCAAACCTTCGCAAATGGACTTTATTTCCTGAGTCCGTTTGCTTGGTTTTGGATATGCGCCCAGCGAGTGAGCTTCATCAATAATCACAAGGTCATACTTTCCTTTCGCCTTGTGACAACTCTCATAGTTGACAACATCCAACTTGAAAGGCGGTTTCAACGCTTCATAATCAGTCTTAATACTTGGTATGGCCTTTAACTTGGTGATGAATAATACACTTTCAGCATCGAAGTTATCAGCAGCAGACAATGCTGTGATAGTCTTACCCGTCCTGCATTCCATCGACAGATAGCAACAACCAAAAGCGACCAGTTTATATGCCGCTTGTATGGCTATATTGTTTTGATATTCTCTTAATTTCATACGTTTACGTGAATTTGGTTAATAACTCCTATTTCAGTGGCATAAGCAAGAACTTCGCCTACTGTCATTCCTCTTTTTGCGTGGCGTTCTCTGAGAAGTACATCGGCGACATCCCAGTTGTCCGGCAAACCTTCACACGCCCGACTTACGGTTACATCTATGCCATTACTTCGCAAAATAGCTGCTTTTTCTTCCCATTTTGCGAACATTCCACTATCAGGGTACAAGACTACTCTTTTGCCGGATAACGGTTGAAAAACGGTTGATTCAGTCCATTTACAACCATTACAACCGCCTGTTGCTACCCAAGTTATCTCCGGCATCAAAATAGAGCATATAAGAGCTGACTTCTCGCTTTCCACCACTCCGATACGTGAGGCATCTTTAACCAGATGGCATCCGAATAGACACTGTACTAAATTCAGTTCGTAGTTGTCTAATACAGGTTTATCAGCCCACCAAACCTTATCAGTAGGTAGCGTGTCGACTACATAAGCTTTTCGTTTTTCAATCCAAACATGTGGAGTGTCGTTCTTCTTCATCCGCTTACCTGTGTTGGGATTGTACGCTATGACCTTAATACGGCATAGTCTGCCAAGCTCATCTATTTGAGGGAAGGAGGTAGCTAATCCATCGTGATTTCTCCAATGTTTAGACGTGCCCACGTGGTAGGTATCAAAAACACGGTTTGCCTCATCATTTCCGAATTCTTTAGCCATGAAGCGAAATAGGTTGTTTCCGTCTCGATGCGTATCTGTTGCCAATAATGAGGGAGGAAGATAGGAAACGGGAATAGCTTTAGGCAATTCTGGTTGTTTCCATTTGACAAAGTCCGTCCGGTCATAAGTTGGATGTGCTTTGAGATATTCCGATGGTGTCAGGTGATAGCCGCAACGTTCTCGATTGCAACGCCCGCATGATTCATCAATAGGAACATTCCTATCGTCAACATAAAGAGTGAACTCTTTCTTGTGTCCACACTGTGGGCAGGTGTGCCGAGTGCTCATGCCGGCGTATTTTTGGAGGTGGTATTTTGCTTCATTCATATATCAAAATTCATATAGTTTTATTCTACCGTATTGCTTACCGTATTTTTACCGTAAAATCGCCGTATACCGTAACAACCGTATTTACCCCCTTCTATAGAAGGGGTAATAAGTACGGTAGAAAAGTACGGTACGGTAACGGTTGCTAAAATGGTAGTGTTTCATTAGCTTTTTCAATCTTTGGCAGGTAATAACATCCGACCTGGTTTTTGATAATATATCCATTATTAACTGCTTTCTTTATATTCTTTTCGGAGGCGCTTGCTTTTACTCCAAGTTGTAGCATTAATTTCTGTCTTAAATCCGAATAGGTTATAGTTGCCGGATATTGAGGCATAACACTTGATAGAATCTGTTGTAGCTTATCTGTTTTTGCTTCAACAGGAATATATTCTGCTTCAACGGGAAGTCCTTCCAGGACCATAAATGCAAAGTCCATCGGTCGCATATCTCTTGTTTTTGCCCATTTGCATAACGTTATATCACCTTTAGCCTCTGCGAAAATCGCTGTTTCACACTTCCGCAAAGCTTCCGAACCAAGATGTCCCCGGGCTTTTTCGCTTCCGACATTAGCATGTATGACTGTTAGTATATGGCAATCATATTTCTTGGTGAGTGCCATTAGGTCGTTTATTACCGATGTGGATTGCTCGGAGCTATTCGGGTCGGCTATGAGGTCGCTCACTCCATCAAGGACAATGAAATCCGGATGATATAGATTCATGCACGCATCAAAAATCTTATGCCGCATAGGTGGCTGAAATTCTCTTAACATGTGGATGAGAATATTCTCCGAGTTGATATTGATTGGAAATCCAGCGATGCGATGAAGCCTCCTACCGATCTTCGCAACATGTCCCGGTGCTTGTTCTGTATCAATCCAAAGTAATTTCCCGGTTCCGTTGGGATTATCCAGCCCCATACAGCCGTTTTCATTCAGAAATGCCCCCGCAATGCCAGAACATAGAAAACTTTTTCTTGCACCAGGTAACCCAATAACGAAAGAGAAATTCCCTCTGGTGCATACTGGTAAGTTTCCTTTTGATACAAGCATTTGCGGATCGGGGATATTCTGCGATAAGTCCAGACGGCTATTTTGAATAGCATCCATTATATCAGATGGGATATCAATCGTAGGCTTCTCAAATTCGCTAACAATCTGTTTTATTACTTCACTCATTAGAGCCTCCTTCCTCTGCTAACCAATAGAGCTTACAACCATTCGACAACCGGCAATCCTCTATCTTCCAACCTTCTTTGTGCCGAAGAACGGATATGAGTTTTCGGGCATCATTCGTTCCTGCCAAAGAATTTATGTCTTTAGCGGTAAACTTCCCACCGGTTAAAAATAATCTGCGGACTGATTGGATATTTCGTGCGGAATCAGTACTTTTGTCTGTATAATCGTGCCCAAGATATTTGGAGTTGTTCTTTTGCATAGTCATAAGGGCAACTCCTTTCTTATTTAGATACCTTTTTCAGAGCATCATTAATATCCTTATCTGTATAATAGACACGTGTACCAATCCGCCGGGCATTGATGATACCTAACTTAGTCCAGTTGTCTAATGTTACAAGGGAGACACGAAGCTTCTCTGCGGCTTCTTTACGTTTATAGAGCCCATCCTTTGGACTTACTTCTACTTGGGGAGTAGATTCTACTATAATAGCCAGCTTCTTATCTAGTAAGCGGCTCATCATGCTTTCAAGGTCACTTATTGTTGCACCTTGAATAAGCATTGCATTGGGATTTGAAATAAATTGCTCCATAATCTTTTGTTTTTTGATTATGGCAGCAAAGTTTCTCGTTTTTAGCTTCTTAATCTATACCGTATATAAAATGGTATATAAAAATAGCCTTATAAAACGCAAATGGTAAACTATAAAGATAAATAGATAATTATCAGAGTGTTACCCTTAAATTTCTATATAAAAAAACTATACCAAAAATAACTTTATTGTATGCTTAAGTATTTAATTATCAAAGTACTAGTTATACCGTATATAATTACTTTTCTAATTTTATGCGTTTTTCTTCTTTGGGAATAGAATTAGCACTAGAAGAACTATTTTTTAATTGAGTTTCTATGGTAGACAACTTAGTTTTATCGAAACAACTAAAATTTTCTTTCAAGAAATAAGCAATTTCAGGTATGGAGTTTGTTAGGTATCCTCTATTCTTGGCTTGTCTAAACATATCGGTTAATACGTTATTTTGCCCTTCCCAATTCATGGGAATATTATTACTTTTTGAAATGTTCTCTTCACTTTCCTTTTTTAATTGTTCCATATCATCTTTTATTCTTTTTATGGCAAAACTATCTTCCAAATCTTTTACTTTAGTTATTAATAGTGGTATTATAAGTACCAATAATAGTAACGCTTCTAACATTAATATTGTATCTGTATTTGAAAATAAGCCAGAAAAGAAAAGGGATAAACAAAGTAAAGTTTGTAACGACAATATAGTAATGATTTTTATGTCACTTTTTTTAATATTCTCAATAGTCCATTTATTCTTTTTCATAATTACATCACTTTTAATAAATTACCATTCTTCTGCCAATGTGTCATCAACATCTTGGCATGTTCTTCTTTACTCACTTTGATATATTTGAGAAATGCTGATTCGGTACGGTGTCCGGTTATTTGCATAATAGAAACAGCAGGAAAGCCTGATTTATATAAATTGGTGGCAAAACTTCTTCGTGCTGTGTGTGAAGAAACGAGTTCCCATTTCTCATGCATGGTAGTCTGTTTTTTACCTCCTTTAGTTATAGACTTTAGTACACGGTCATTTATTTCAGCTATCTTACATACTTCTTTCAAGTAATCGTTGAATTTCTGATTGCTGATATTAGCAGGCAGTTGACCGTTATATTTTTCCCATATAGTCTTGAATACAGGGTGTACAGGTATTACTACCATAGCATCAGTTTTTTGTTGTGTAATAGTAATCATGTCATCTTTTATGTTTTCTTCCCTAATACTTGTGAAATCAGAAAAACGAAGTCCGGTCCAGCATCCTACTAGAAATAAATCTCTCACACGCTCAAGTCTTGGATGAGAAGAGAAGTCAAACATAGCTATTTTGTCTAACTCATCTTCTGACAATGCCACATTGTCGCTATCTTCTGATACACCCTTGAAAAATTGGAATTTTGTATTGTCTGTTAAGTCATTCTCGTTGGCAGCTCGCATCAAGGCTTTTATACAGACAATTTTATGTCCTATAGTGTTAGTACTTAGGTTTAGTCCTTGTAGGAAGGTTATAAAATCATTCATGAAGGACTGATTTATATTATTGAACTCCAGCCTTACTTTACGTTTTTTCTCGTATTCTTGGATATAGTAATAAGTACGGGCGTATTCACGCATGGTTTTATATGAGAGGGTTTGTCCCCCACGGTTGGGGTTGGTTCTCGTTTCACAATCTTTGATATGTTTCTCAAAGAAAGAATGAAAATCATTAGCAGTAGATTGCTTCTTCCCGAAATGTATATCAAGGTAGTTTTTTAAGCTATCTTTTGTTATAGCCTCTCCTTTTGTTGCAGATTCTGCGATAAAGGTATTCACTTTGGCCTCAATCCCTTTAAGGGCGTTGTTAACTTCGTCTTTATTGATGCAATACTTCGAGTTCTTTACACACTCTTTCTTTTCATCCCAGAAAATAGGCTCTATTTTCAAAGGCGTAGCATACATCAATTTCTCATTTCTGCCAAATCGAGAAGTTATGTATATGGTTTGCTCGTTGTCAGCATCCATATCACGAATGATGAATTTTATATTTGCCATAAATTTCGCTTTTAAATCCAGAAGCAAAGATACATAATTAGCGGAACAAATCCTATTATTGTTCCGTTTTTGTTCCGCAAAATCTTTGTTTTACTTATTCTATCTTTATTGGACTTTGTTGGACCTGCTTATATAATGCGTTGATAATAAGAGATATTATATAGAAATAAACATATATGAAGAAATTAAGAAAAAGTAGGGTTGGATACCCGCTACCCCGACGAAGGAAAGGTTTAACTAGGAATAGTTGAACCTTTTTTTTATGTAATAACCGTCCTTCGTATAATACTTTTAGCAATGAATAAATTATCAATAATGAAGAAGGTTGATTTTCATACCCATATTCTTAAGAAAGAAATGTCTATAAGTGTATGATAGGCTGATTAATAATCTACATTTTCAAATAAAAATCTTTTGTTAATGCAATGTATTCAGGGGTGAATTGATTGTGCTCCACTTCAATGCATAACATTTCTTCTACGCATTCTTTTTCTTGAAGGCTGAATGAGATAAGTACTCTCCGGCATGGTTTTCCGGGTTTAGTAAAAACCCGAAGACGCCGGGAAGGGTATAGCTTGTATTTCCAAGCCGTGTCAATCACTAGTTTCTCTACTTCAGCAGGAATAATGATGCATGCCCTCCCCTGTTCGCAAAGCAGTTGAGCCGAACGCTGAAAAAGCAATTCGTAGTTCAACTCGCAGGTGTGTCGTGCCATATTTCGCTGTTTGTCAGGACAATTTAAAGCATCAACAAAATAAGGAGGGTTAGAAACGATCAGATTATATTTGTTTTTTGTTTGAAATAAACGGAAATCATTACAGATAACATCTATTCTGTCTGCCCACGGCGAGCGTATCGCATTTAGTTTTGCTTGGGTGCTCGCAGTTGCATCTATCTCTATGGCTGTGATTTGCGCCTGCGGATTCCGTTGAGCTAACATTAAAGCTATCAATCCAGTACCAGTCCCTACGTCAAGGATCTGAAAGATATTTTCTGCTGCTGCCCAAGCGCCCAGAAGTACTCCGTCTGTGCCTACTTTCATGGCACACTTATCATGCCATATGGTAAATTGTTTGAACTGAAAATAAGGATTCGACATAGTCTATGCTTGTTAATTGAGGGCAAAAATAAGTAAAGTCGAGAATATTATGACAAATTTGGCACTGTTTTTGTCTTTTTATATAAAAGGTGCTTTATATTAATGAAGAATAGATTAACTTTGCAGGCGCTTTATGAGCCCTGTCAGTATGACATAAACTTAAAAAGAAAGAAATGAAGAAAAGACTTTACCTAGGAGATACGGAGGAGAGAGAAGGAAATGCTTTCTCAGTGATTGCTGATTTTGAGGGGAATGAAGAACAATTGATGGATATTGAGGTTGATGAAATCCTACCTATATTGCCTTTGCGGAATATGGTTTTATTTCCGGGCGTGTTTATGCCAGTATCTGTTGGAAGAAAAACTTCCATGAAATTGGTGCGTGAAGCAGAGAAGAAAAGTGTATATATAGGTGTGGTCTGCCAGAAGCTGGCAGACACGGAAGTCCCTTTAATGGAGGATTTGCATACCATTGGTACGGTAGGTAAGATTATACGTATCCTGGAAATGCCTGACCAGACGACGACTGTCATTTTGCAAGGCGTCAAACGCATGGAGCTAAAAGAGATCGTTGACACGGTTCCCTACCTGAAAGGACGAGTAAAAGCATTGGAAGAAGATATTCCGGACAAAAGTGACAAAGAATTCCACGCATTGGTGGAAGCTAGCAAGGATTTGACTATTCGGTTTATCAAGTCATCCGATATGTTCCAGCAAGACTCTGCATTTGCCATCAAGAACATTACTAATCCGATGTTTCTGATAGATTTCATCTGTACCAATCTTCCATTGAAGAAAGATGAAAAGGTTGAATTGCTACGTATTGATTCATTGCGGGCACGTACTTATCGCCTATTGGAAATACTAAACCGGGAAGTGCAGCTTGCCGAAATCAAGGAATCCATACAGATGCGTGCACGGGAGGATATAGATCAGCAGCAACGCGAATACTTTCTGCAACAACAGATTAAAACCATTCAGGATGAATTGGGTGGCGGTGGTCAGGAGCAGGAAATAGAAGAAATGCGTCGCAAGGCTGCCTCTATCAAATGGAGTGCGGAAGTGAGGGAAATTTTCATTAAGGAACTGGATAAACTGGAACGTACTCATCCGCAATCTCCCGATTACAGCGTGCAACTTAATTATCTGCAAACAATGCTCAGTTTGCCGTGGGGAGTATATACCACGGATAATCTGAATCTGACAAATGCGGAAAAGACCTTGAATAAAGACCATTACGGTCTGGAAAAGGTGAAAGAACGTATCTTGGAACACTTGGCGGTTTTGAAGTTGAAAGGTGATATGAAGTCGCCTATTATCTGTTTGTATGGCCCTCCGGGAGTGGGTAAAACTTCTTTGGGACGTTCGATTGCTGCTGCGCTGAAGCGCAAATATATACGTATGTCGTTGGGTGGCGTGCATGATGAAGCGGAAATCCGTGGACACCGTAAAACGTATATCGGAGCAATGCCGGGACGCATTATCAAGAGCCTGATTAAAGCTGGTTCTTCTAATCCGGTGTTTATTCTGGATGAGATAGATAAGGTGAGTTCCGACCGTCAGGGAGATCCTTCTTCTGCCCTGCTCGAGGTGCTTGATCCGGAGCAGAATACGACATTCCATGATAACTTCTTGGATGTGGACTATGATTTGTCGAGGGTGATGTTCATCGCTACGGCGAATAATCTGAACACCATTCCCGGCCCATTGCTCGACCGTATGGAGTTGATCGAAGTAAGTGGTTATATCACTGAAGAAAAAATAGAAATTGCCCGCCGCCATCTGGTTCCGAAAGAACTGGAAGCTAACGGTATGAAGAAAAACGATATTAAGATACCGAAAAGTACACTGGAAGCTATTATCGAGTCATATACCCGTGAGAGCGGTGTGCGCGAATTGGAGAAAAAAATCGGTAAGGTGCTGCGTAAATCGGCTCGTCAGTATGCTACGGACGGTTATTTTGCAAAACAGGAAATCAAACCGGCAGATTTGTATGAATTCCTTGGTGCACCGGAGTATACCCGTGATAAATATCAAGGTAATGAATACGCCGGCGTGGTTACCGGACTGGCATGGACTGCCGTAGGTGGAGAGATCCTGTTCGTAGAAACCAGTTTGAGTCGTGGAAAAGGCGGACGTCTGACACTGACCGGAAATCTGGGTGATGTGATGAAAGAATCTGCCATGTTGGCTTTGGAATACATCAAAGCGCATGCTTCTTTGTTGAGTTTGGATGAAGATATCTTTGATAACTGGAATATCCATGTGCATGTACCCGAAGGTGCCATACCTAAAGATGGACCGTCGGCAGGTATCACCATGGCTACTTCCCTTGCTTCTGCCCTTACCCAGCGTAAGGTGAAGGCTAACCTTGCTATGACAGGTGAGATTACACTCCGTGGCAAGGTACTTCCTGTAGGAGGCATCAAAGAGAAAATTCTGGCAGCCAAACGTGCTGGTATCAAAGATATCATCCTGAGTGAGGAGAATCGTAAAAATATTGATGAGATACAGGAGCTCTACCTCAAAGGATTGACTTTCCACTATGTGAAAGATGTGAAAGAGGTGTTTGCTATTGCGCTGACCAATGAAAAGGTAGCCGATGCCATCGACCTGTCCGCAAAGAAAGATAAGACAGAAAAAAAAGTAGAATGACATTTGATTTACAATATACAGACAGTAAAAGTAACGCGCGTGCAGGACTGATTACCACTGACCACGGGCAGATAGAAACACCTATCTTTATGCCGGTAGGTACTGTGGGAACAGTGAAAGGTGTGCATGTAACTGAATTGAAAGAAGATATCGAGGCGCAGATTATATTAGGCAACACTTATCATCTGTATCTGCGTCCGGGATTGGATGTACTGGAAAAAGCCGGAGGACTGCATAAGTTCAACGGCTTTGACCGTCCGATGCTGACGGATAGCGGTGGGTTTCAGGTGTTTTCGTTGTCGGGTATCCGCAAGCTGCGCGAAGAAGGTGCTGAATTCCGTTCGCATATTGACGGTAGCAAGCATATCTTCACACCTGAAAAGGTGATGGATATTGAACGTACTATTGGTGCGGATATTATGATGGCATTTGATGAATGTCCTCCAGGTGATTCGGATTATGCATATGCCAAAAAGTCATTAGGACTGACGCATCGTTGGTTGGATCGCTGTATCCAGCGTTTCAATGAGACGGAGCCGAAGTATGGTTATAGTCAATCCCTCTTCCCTATTGTTCAAGGATGTGTGTATCCTGACCTTCGCAAGCAGTCGGCAGAGTTCATCGCGTCAAAAGGTGCAGATGGCAATGCAATTGGCGGTTTGGCGGTGGGCGAACCAGTGGATAAAATGTATGAGATGATTGAGCTGGTGAACGAGATTCTGCCTAAAGACAAACCTCGTTATTTGATGGGTGTAGGTACGCCGGTCAACATTCTGGAAGGTATAGAACGCGGTGTGGATATGTTCGATTGCGTGATGCCTACCCGTAATGGACGCAACGGCATGCTGTTCACCAGAGATGGTATCATCAATATGCGCAATAAGAAATGGGAAGCAGACTTCTCTCCTATTGAGGCAGATGGAGCTTCTGTTGTGGATACCTTATATACTAAGGCTTATCTGCGTCATCTGTTCCATGCACAAGAATTGCTGGCTATGCAGATTGCTTCCATTCATAATTTGGCATTTTATCTGTGGCTGGTGGGTGAAGCCCGCAAGCATATCATTGCTGGTGACTTCTCTACGTGGAAACCGATGATGGTGAAACGTGTATCTACAAGATTATGAAAAAACTGAACTGGAAGATAAAAGGTATAAAGCTGCCGGATAACTGGAAATGGTTGAAGCGGCTGGACTTCTACATTATAAAGAAGTTTCTCGGGACTTATGTGTTTGCCATTGCATTGATTATTTCTATTGCAGTGGTATTCGACTTTAATGAGAAGATGGATAGGTTTATGTCGCATGAAGCACCTTGGAATGCTATTGTTTTTGACTATTACCTGAACTTCATCCCTTACTTTGCCAATTTGTTCAGTCCGCTGTTTGTATTCATTGCCGTTATCTTCTTTACCTCGAAACTGGCGGAGAACTCGGAAATTATTGCCATGTTCTCTACCGGAATGAGCTTCAAACGGATGCTTCGACCTTACATGGTGTCAGCAGCCATCATTGCAGTGGTGACTTTCTTTCTAGGTTCTTATGTCATACCCCAGGGCAGTGTGACGCGTATTAATTTTGAAGATAAATATTATAAGCAACGCAAAAATAATACAGCCCGAAACATTCAGTTGGAAGTCGATTCAGGTGTTATTGCTTACATTGAACGCTTTGAGGATTATTCTAAAACCGGATATCGCTTTTCATTGGATAAGTTTAAGGACAAACAGTTGGTCTCTCATCTTACAGCACGTTCTGTCACTTACGATACGGCTTCCGTGCATAAATGGATTATCAAAGATTATATGATACGTGAAATGGACGGTATGAAAGAGAGTATCACCAAAGGTGACCGCATTGACAGTACACTCTTTATGGAACCTGCCGATTTTCTGATAACGAAAAATCAGCAGGAAATGATGACCAACCCACAGTTGAGTGAATACATCACTCGCCAGCGGCAGCGTGGGTTTGCCAATATCAAGGAGTTTGAGATTGAATACCATAAGCGTATTGCCATGTCGTTTGCATCGTTTATTCTTACGCTGATAGGTGTTTCTCTTTCTTCGAAAAAGACAAAGGGCGGAATGGGGCTACATCTGGGTATAGGTTTGGCGTTAAGTTTCTCATATATCTTGTTCCAGACGATTGCTTCCACATTTGCGGTGAATGGTAATGTTCCTCCGGTAATTGCCGTGTGGATACCGAATATACTTTATGCATTCATTGCGTTTTATTTGTATCAGAAAGCGCCGAAATAAGATAATCTAAAGTTTGATAAAAATAAGAAGCCCCTCCTGCTCCTGTGTTACCACAAGTGCGGGAGGGGCTTTTTGTTGTATTCATTTCCTTTTCAAAATCAACCCCACTTTCGTCTTACAGGTTCTTTAAGTTTTTCATAGCATTATGCAATGAAAACACTTAATTCAAGTAAGCTGAAAGCTCTGCGGCAGAGATGTTTTTGGCTATAATCACACCATTATCATCCAGTAAATAGTTAGTAAATCCTCGACCTAAGCGATACTTTTTAAAGATGCCGGACGACTCGCCTTTAGTTTCCACGAAACAAGTGGGCGTAACTATTTGGTCCTTACGAATGGTTTCCTCGAAGATAGATTGGTATTCATCGAATGAAACGGAAACCATTTCCACATTATTATTTGGAGAAGTTGAGCGAAGCGCATTGCTTAAACTTGCGTTTTGCATCCGGGACTGCGCGTCGTAACTTGCCCAGAAACTGAGTAACACATACTTTCCCTTCATCCGGGAAAGATTTTGAGTAGATTGCTCAGTCGACATAGTTTCGATTTTAAAATCAGGGGCTATGTCACCCACATTCAAACCACCGGTTGGTTTGTCTTTTTCTACGAAAGAAGTCAAGGAACTAATTAGTAATACAACAAAAATCCATTTTACATACTTCATGTAAGGCGGTTTTGGTTAATACTGGTTGATTTACAGATGCTTGTTATGATGCTAAATTAGCGTCTTATAAAACAAATGTAAAATCAACATTTACTAAGATTGTAGAACTACTTGTCCTAAATCGGCGTCAAAGGTACAACATTATTATTGAAAACCAAGTGAATGGTTAATTTATTTATGTTATATAACATGTTTTATGTCTCTAGATATCTTCTGTAGGCATTATTATTCACTTGCTGCTCCTTATTGTAAACCGCGAACATTCCGTTGCTATTCTCGTTCAATAAAAGGGTGTAAAGCATATATTTTCGTTATATTAGTATGAGTAGAGGGAATTTTCCCTACTTTTGCACTGTATTATTCATTAATTTAAATAGACAACTTAATATGCAACCATTGAGCACAGAGCTTATTCTCATTCGTGTCACGGGTGAAGACCGTCCGGGATTGACTGCGTCAGTTACGGAAATTTTAGCAAAATACGACGCTACTATCCTTGACATTGGTCAGGCTGATATTCATAATACGCTATCACTTGGTATCTTATGTAAGACAGAAGAACAACATTCCGGTTTTATCATGAAGGAATTGCTTTTCAAAGCCTCTTCCTTGGGAGTCACTATCCGCTTCTATCCTATTTCGGTGAAAGAATATGAGGATTGGGTAAATATGCAGGGCAAGAACCGCTATATCCTTACGTTGTTGGGGCGTAAGTTATCCGCCCGTCAGATTTCCGCGGTTACTCGTATCCTGTCTGAACAGGGAATGAATATTGATGCCATCAAGCGTCTGACCGGACGTATTCCATTGGATGAATGTGACTCGCGTACCCGCGCCTGCATTGAGTTTTCTGTTCGTGGTACTCCCAAAGATCGCATTGCTATGCAGGAGCAATTGATGAAATTGGCCAGTGAACTGGAAATGGATTTCTCTTTCCAACTTGATAATATGTATCGCCGTATGCGTCGTCTGATATGTTTTGATATGGACTCCACGCTGATTGAAACGGAAGTTATTGACGAACTGGCTATACGTGCCGGCGTGGGTAATGAGGTGAAGGCAATCACCGAACGTGCCATGCGTGGCGAGATAGACTTTACAGAAAGTTTTCGCGAACGCGTGGCTTTATTGAAAGGATTGGATGAATCTGTAATGCAGGAAATTGCAGAAACCCTGCCTATCACGGAGGGGGTAGACCGATTGATGTATGTACTGAAAAAGTATGGTTACAAGATTGCCATTCTTTCCGGTGGTTTCACCTATTTCGGTCAGTATCTGCAAAAGAAATACGGAATTGACTATGTATATGCCAACGAATTGGAAATTGTGGACGGTAAACTGACCGGTCGTTATTTGGGGGACGTGGTGGATGGCAAACGGAAAGCCGAGTTGCTGCGTCTTATCGCGCAAGTGGAGAAGGTAGACATTGCCCAGACTATCGCTGTGGGTGACGGAGCTAATGACCTTCCGATGTTAGGCGTTGCCGGATTGGGTATCGCTTTCCATGCTAAACCGAAAGTGGTGGCCAATGCTAAGCAATCCATTAACACCATCGGTCTGGATGGAGTACTTTATTTCTTGGGCTTTAAAGATTCCTACATCGATTTGCCGAAGTAGCCTGAACTATTCCGCAAATATATTTGTTTCATATAATGACATATATATTTGCGGAACCTCTTAAATATTAATACTATGAAGAGAATCAGGAATCTATTCTACCTCTCTTTACTTTTGATTGTACCCGGTTTTCCTGCCGTTGCACAAAAGAAGCTTCACACTACTCTACCCGACTCCATAACGACTGTCGGATATGCCACAGGTCTTCGTAAGAACCTTTCCGGACTGGTAGAAAGAATTACTGAAAATCAGATGAATAGGGATCAGATAACCAATCCGCTGGATGCTATTCGCGGACGGGTGCCCGGACTGACCATTCTAAAAGGTTCAAACGGTCCTGCAGCACTTGATGCTGTTCGCTTACGCGGTACTACCTCACTGACTACCGGGAACGATCCGCTGATTATAGTGGATGGCGTTTTCGGTGATTTAAGTATGCTTACATCTATTTATCCGGCAGACATTGAGAGTTTCGTGATCCTGAAAGATGCTTCGGAAACGGCACAGTACGGCTCCCGAGGCGCATCGGGAGTCATAGAAATCACTACAAAGAAAGGTGTCAGCGGGCGTACTAGCGTCAATTACAACGGTAGCTTTGGTATTGCCTCGAGTTATAAAACTGTGAGGATGCTTAGTGGAGACGAATTTCGTAGCGTGGCTCGGGAACGTGGTATTTCTATTACTGATTTGGGTAACAACACTGATTTTCAGAAAGAGATAGAGCAAACCGGATTACAGCATAACCATCACATTGCTTTTTCCGGAGGCACAAATACTTCTAATTATCGTGTCTCACTTGCCTTGATGAATCGTGAAGGGGTTATCGTCAATGAAAAATTGCAAAACTTCACATCGAATATGAATATGACGCAGTATGTTTTCGATAATTTCCTGAAATGCGATCTTGGTATGTTTGGCTCCATACAAAAAGAGCGTAATCTGGTGAATTTGCACAAGGTATTCTATTCTGCAGCTTCATTTAACCCCACTTTCCCTAATCATAAAAATTCGGAAACCGGAAGTTGGGATGGAAGTGCCTTTGCCAGCCAGTTATCTCATCCATTGGCCTGGATGGATGTGAATGATAAAGATGCTACATCGCACATCAGTACGCATGCCCGGCTGACGTTTAATCTGTCTGAAGCATGGAAACTTACTCTTTTTGGTTCTTATACTTATAATGTAGTAGAGGATTCACAGTATCTGCCTGTTGCTGTCTGGGCGAATGGACAGGCATACAGAGGGACTAAAAAGATGGAATCATTGCTCGGTAATCTGGTGTTGTCTTATAAGAAGGAATGGAAAAAACATTTCTTTGATATTTTAGGGCTGGCAGAATTGCAGAAAGATCAATATACAGGTTACTATGTTACCGCAACAAAGTTTAGTAGCGATGATGCTGGCTATAATAATCTGCAAGGAGGGGCTCTTCGTCCGTGGGAAGGTAGTGGCTCTTATTATGAAGACCCACGTCTTGTCTCTTTTATGGGACGTGTGAATTATACCTATAATGACCGTTATATCCTGACGGTGAATGCTCGTGGGGATGCTTCTTCTAAGTTCGGGAGTAATCATAAATGGGGATTTTTTCCGGCAGTATCAGTTGCATGGGTAGTCAGTAATGAGAAATTCATGGAGAAGCTGCCTTTTATTGACAATTTGAAAATTCGTGCCGGATACGGATTGGCGGGCAATCAAAATGGTATTGACTCGTATACTACATTGAACCTGATGCGTCCTAATGGTGTAGCTCCGGTCGGTTCCTCGCCTGTAGTCACGATGAATAAGTTGCGGAATACGAATCCTGATCTAAAGTGGGAGGTGAAACAAACATTCAATGCCGGTATGGAGATAGCTTTGTTGGGCAACCGGTTATTGCTGACTGCGAACTACTATAACTCTAAGACGAAAGACATGCTTTATCTTTATAATGTTAGTGTACCGCCTTTTACTTACAACACTTTGTTGGCAAACATCGGTTCCATGCGCAACTACGGAACGGAGTTATCCATTGGCATTACTCCGCTTAAAACCAAAGATATGGAGCTGAATATCAATGCCAATCTGACCTTCCAACAGAACAAATTGCTTTCCCTCAATGGAACATATCAGGGTGAGCAGATTTCAGCAACTGAGTATAAAAGTCTTGCTGGACTGGATGGCGCCGGATTTCATGGTGGATACAACCATATCGTTTATCAGATTGTGGGCCAGCCATTAGGCGTATTCTATTTACCTCATTCCACAGGGTTGGTATCTGATGGCAATGATGGTTATACTTATCAGATTGCCGATCTCAATGGCGGTGGTGTTAGCTTGGAAGATGGCGAAGACCGTTATGTGGCAGGACAAGCTGTGCCGAAAACGATTCTTGGCTCTAACATAAGTTTCCGCTACAAGGACTTTGACATATCGTTGCAGATTAACGGTGCTTTCGGCCATAAAGTTTACAACGGCACCTCACTGACTTATATGAATATGAACAGCTTCCCCGACTACAACGTCATGAAGAAGGCGCCTGCCCGGAACATAAAAGACCAGACCGCCACGGACTATTGGTTGGAAGATGGTGACTATGTCAACTTCGATTATGTGACGGTAGGCTGGAATGTTCCGCTAAAGAACGCCCGCTATTTGCAGTCGCTCCGTTTATCACTGACAGTCAATAATCTGGCTACCATTTCCGGCTATTCAGGGTTGACCCCTATGATAAACAGTTCGTCGGTAAACTCTACTTTAGGTATAGATGATAAACGTACCTATCCTTTATACCGCACATATACTATCGGACTAAGTGTAAACTTCTAAAACCTAAAGCTATGAAACGTTATTCAATATTCTGCATTTTAGCTGCCCTTTGCTGGCTAGTGACTTCATGCGATGATTTTCTGAAAGAGAAGCCCCGCGATGCACAACCCGAAGAAGAAGGCTATCGCAATATTTCCGAACTTTATCTCAACGCAGTCGCTTCCCTTTACAACTATATCGGTGGTAACTCTGACAGTCAGGGCTTGCAGGGAACAGGTCGTGGCGTATACGATCTGAATACTTTTACTACCGACGAAGCCATAATGCCCACTCGTGGCGGTGACTGGTATGACGGTGGTTTCTGGCAAGGCTTATTCCTGCACAAATGGGGTGTCAACAATGATGCGATACAGGCCACTTGGGAGTATCTTTATAAAGTAGTCATGCTCAGCAATAGCTCTTTGGAACATATAGAAACTTATGCTCTCAACCATTCCGATGCGGAGCTTCGTGCCTATCGTGCCGAGGTGCGTGCTTTCCGTGCGATGTACTATTATTATCTGATGGATTTATTTGGACGTATCCCGGTAGTCATGGCTTCTAAGGTTGCTTCGAAAGATATTGTACTAAGCGAGCGTAAAGAAGTATTCGATTTTATATTCAGGGAATTACAAGAATCCGCTCCATTCCTGCCCGCTGAATTCAGTAACCGTTCGGGCAATTACTACGGGCGTCTGACACGTCCTGTTGCCTACTTTTTACTTGCGAAGCTGGCACTGAACGTTGAAATTTATACAGACAATGATTGGACGGACGATACGTACCCCGATGGGAAAACAATCTTTTTTGATGTAGATGGCAGCACATTCAATGCCTGGCAAACAGTGGAAGCTTATTGTGACAAAATTACTGCCCTTGGTTATCGTCTTGAACCGGACTACACTGATAACTTTGCTGTATATAATGAAAGCTCTGTTGAAAATATCTTTACTATTCCGATGAATAAGACCTTATATACCAATCAGATGCAATATCTTTTCCGCTCACGCCACTACAACCATGCTAAAGCATTGGGACTGTCCGGCGAGAATGGGTCGAGTGCTACTATCGAAGCTTTGCAGGCCTTTGGATATGAAACCGATGAACAAGACCCACGCTTTGATTATTGTTATTATGCCGGTACGGTCTATGATTTAAAAGGAAATGTCGTAAAATTGGACGATGGAACGGTTTTGGTTTACGAACCATGGAAGGTTAAGTTGGATTTATCTGACGAATCTTATGAGAAGACTGCCGGTGCCCGTATGAAGAAATATGAGATAGACGATAAGGCAATGAAGGATGGTAAATTGATAGAAAATGATATTGTCCTGTTCCGTTATGCCGATGTGCTGTTGATGAAGAGTGAGGCTAAAGTCCGCGACGGACGCAACGGAGATGAAGAACTGAACCTGGTACGTGCTCGCATTGGAGTGCCGCAACGTACTGCAACCTTAACAAACCTTCTTGCCGAGCGCCAGATGGAATTTGCCTGGGAAGGTTGGCGACGTCAGGATTTAATCCGTTTCGGCCAGTTTACCCGTGCTTACAGTAGTCGTCCGCAACTACCTGATGAAGAAAACGGATATACTACTGTCTTTCCTATCCCTGAGAAAATCAGGCAGATGAACCCAGGATGGAAACAGCATCCGGGGTATTAAAGGAATGAGCTGCAAAGTAGCTTCATTCTTTTGTAATAATCACTTTATTTCCTATCTTTGCGGCTAAATAAAAAAGAAACATGAAGTTTTCCGAACTACAACTGAATGACCGGGTGCTTGATGCGCTGGAAGCCATGCGCTTCGATGAGTGTACACCCATACAAGAGAAATCCATCCCCGTTATACTTGAAGGCAGAGATTTGATAGCCGTAGCGCAAACCGGAACCGGTAAGACTGCTGCCTATTTACTGCCGGTACTGAATAAACTTTCCGAAGGCGGACACCCTGAAGATGCTATCAATTGTATTGTCATGTCGCCCACACGAGAATTGGCGCAACAGATAGATCAGCAGATGGAAGGTTTCTCTTATTTTATGCCTGTCAGTAGCGTGGCAGTCTACGGAGGTAACGACGGGATACTTTTTGAACAACAAAAGAAAGGCTTGATGCTGGGTGCTGATGTTGTGATAGCCACTCCGGGACGTTTGATTGCTCACCTTAGTCTGGGCTATGTCGACCTCTCTCGTGTTTCCTACTTCATTCTTGATGAAGCCGACCGTATGCTCGATATGGGTTTCTTCGACGACATCATGCAGATTGTGAAATACCTGCCTAAAGAACGGCAAACCATCATGTTTTCTGCCACTATGCCCGCCAAAATACAACAACTTGCTAACACCATCCTCAATAATCCCGCCGAAGTAAAGCTTGCTGTCTCCCGTCCTGCTGACAAAATAGTACAGGCAGCCTATGTTTGCTACGAAAACCAGAAGTTGGGTATTATCCGCAGTCTCTTTGCCGAGCAAACGCCAGAACGCGTTATTATCTTCGCATCATCCAAATTGAAAGTAAAAGAAGTGACGAAAGCGCTGAAGTTAATGAAGTTGAACGTAGGTGAAATGCACTCTGATCTGGAGCAGGCACAGCGTGAGGAAGTGATGCATGAGTTCAAAGCTGGCCGCATAAATATCCTTGTAGCTACTGACATCGTGGCACGTGGCATTGATATCGACGATATTCGTCTTGTTCTCAACTACGACGTTCCGCATGATAGTGAAGACTATGTTCACCGTATTGGTCGTACAGCGCGTGCCAATAACGACGGTGTTGCCTTGACTTTCATCAATGAGAAAGAACAGAGTAACTTCAAACAGATAGAAAATTTTCTGGAAAAAGATATTTATAAAATACCTGTGCCGGAGGAATTGGGCGAAGCACCTGAATACAAGCCGCGCAGTTACGATGGTGGCAGACGGAACTTCCACGCTAAGGGAGGCAGGAATGCGAATCGAGGTGGTGGAAATGCCCAGAAAAAAGGTAATCCTTCGAAAGGAAGAAGTGGTGCTCCGAAGAGGAATAACAATACTTCGGGAAGCAGTCAGAAATAAGAGGATATTTTTCCTTTGATATTTTATTTGATGGTGGAGTTTTACTCCACCATTTTTATATGTAGTTGTTTGTCAGGGCTGATAGTCAGATTCACGAGGTGATAAACAGAACTTTCCGGAACGCGGAGTGTTGCCTCGTAGTGATAACCTTTTCCGTCTACTCCCATGAAATTCATGTCAGTAAGGATCGTTTGTTTCAATTCTTCCTCTGGAAAGATGTCCGCAAATATCTTCTTGGTAATGTCTTTTCCGTATAGCAAGTTCCGTCCTTCGTACACACAGATATGTATTACGTTGTCATAATATACATTATCCATGCCGATACCTTCTTCAGAGTAGGCAGTCTTTATTACTTTCATTTGCGAGGGATTGATATAGACATAGCCCCGATATCTCGTACCTTTATATACTACTACACTATCTTTTTTCACCACTTCCGGAATGTTAGGAGTGATTTCCGTTTCTTGGCTGGAAAATGCCAGTGTATCTTCCGGATTGTCCGACTTATACAACTTCACAATCTCATCAGAGAGACTGTGGAACCAAAAACTATATTCCGTTTGCCGATCTATCTTATAAGCTATTGGTGTGTTTCCACGCACGTATATCGTATCGCGGATAACTTTAAAGTAAACGGGCAGATTCTGTGGGTCGAGATAATAGATCGTATCACCGTTAATACGCATTAACGGTATATCCGTCTCGTCATCCAGCCATATACCTTGCAAAAGTCTTTTTGCGGTCAGGTCTTCCTTGTCGGAAGCCTCTCCGTTTTTAGCGTTGTTGCAAGAAGCCAGCATCATAACGAGCACCATGGAAATAGCACCCCACTTTATCATAACTCCCTCTGTTTTGTTAAATTCTTAATGTCCAATGCAATGGTAAGCAAAACCTTGCTCTTCCATATCTTTTTTATCATAGATATTACGTCCGTCCAGCACTACAGCCTGCTCCATAGTTTTCTTGATAACTGCCCACGACGGCAAGCGGAATTCTTTCCATTCCGTAACCAGCATCATGGCATCGGCATCAAGTACGGCATCATACATATCCTTTGCATAATATATGCTTTCACCTATTCGGCGGCGACATTCGTCCATTGCAGCAGGATCGTAAGCACGCACTTTACATCCGACTTTCAGCAATTTGTCTATCAAGACCAGTGAGGGCGCTTCGCGCATATCGTCGGTTTCCGGTTTGAAAGCCAATCCCCACAAGGCGATGGTCTTACCTTTCAGGTCATTATTGAAATGCTTACAGAGTTTTTCGAAGAGAATACTTTTCTGCAATTCATTCACTTCCTCTACAGCATGGAGCACGCGCATCTGATAACCGTTCAACTCAGCAGTCTTGATAAGCGCTTTTACGTCTTTAGGGAAACAAGAACCGCCATAGCCGATGCCCGGATACAGGAATTTGCGTCCGATACGGGTGTCCGAACCAATACCGCTACGCACCATATTGACGTCTGCACCTACCAGTTCGCAAAGATTGGCAATATCGTTCATGAAACTGATGCGGGTGGCAAGCATTGAGTTGGCTGCATATTTGGTCATTTCGGCAGATGGAATATCCATGAAGATGACGCGGAAGTTATTCAGCAAGAACGGCTTGTAGAGCTTACTCATTAACTTCTTTGCACGTTCAGACTCCACTCCCACTACTACGCGGTCGGGACTCATGAAATCATTGATGGCATTGCCCTCTTTCAGAAATTCGGGATTGGAAGCTACATCGAATTGAATGCTAACACCCCGTTTATCCAATTCTTCCTGAATGGTGGCACGCACCTTCTTTGCCGTACCTACGGGAACGGTACTCTTTGTAACTACCAGCATGTACTTCTGCATATTCCGTCCGATGGTGCGGGCAACTTCGAGCACATAGCTAAGGTCAGCACTCCCATCTTCATCGGGCGGAGTACCAACAGCACTGAAAACGACTTCCACTTCGTTCAGGCAACTTTCCAGGGAAGTCGTGAAGTGCAGGCGATCTGCTTTTACATTGCGGTTCACCATCTCTTCCAAGCCACTCTCATAGATAGGAATGATACCTTTCTTCAGTGCTTCTATTTTCTCACTGTTGGTGTCTACACAAATAACGTTGACACCGATTTCTGCAAAACAGGTTCCGGTCACCAGACCGACGTACCCTGTACCGACAATAGCTATTTTCATATTCTATTATTAAAAATATTCCGCATCCCGGAAGAGCGGGGCATCTTTATCTTTGGGGGATAATAATAATCGTTCTTCGGCAACAGGCCAGTCTATGCCTATTGTGTCATCATTGAAACGAATGGATGCTTCTACTTGTGGGGCATACGCATTATCCACTTTATATGTAAAAATAGCTTCGTCGCTGAGTACTAGAAAGCCGTGTGCAAATCCACGGGGAATGAAGAATTGGCGTTTATTCTCTTCGCTCAGTTCCACGCTGACATACTTACCGAACGTTGGAGATGATTGACGTAAATCTACCGCCACATCCAGCACTCTCCCTTTTATGACACGCACTAGTTTGGCCTGACAATATTCTCCTTTTTGATAGTGCAATCCGCGCAACACGCCGAAAGAGGATTTCGACTCGTTGTCCTGAATAAAATGAACGTCCCCGACGTGCGCTTTGAATTCCTCTTCTTTAAAGGCTTCCATAAAATAACCGCGTTCGTCACGAAACACTTTCGGTTCAATCAGCCATACACCATCAATTTCCGTTTGTATATAATTCATCTTCTTAGAATTTTTTTCGTACTTTCAGTTGGCAACCAAAATTGTCGCCATATATTTCTCCCATGTCAAAAGCGATGGAAGCATTGAACTGCCATCCCTTCCATTTTCGGGGAGAATAGAAAACTGATGCAAAAGTAGAAAAATTTTCTAATATATCGGGTATAGGTTTGAAAGGAGTTCCCCAAGTTTTATTATATGATAGTTTTGCGAGATAAGTCCACTCGGCACTGATGTCTCCGCTCCAACCCACATGCATTGCCCGGATACGGTTGTATTTGAAGGCCATATCGCCATCTTTGTTGTAGATGGGAGATGCAACCAAGGGATTTCCCATCGCCATTCCCCAGTGCACCCAACCGGGATACCAGTCATTATTATAATAGTTGTCAGCTCCGCCTGTTTTTTCCACTACCGTGAAATCCACTCCATGCATCGGGCCGCTTTGATTGGTAGTCTGATAATATTCCAGTACAAAGCCATTGATGGCTTGTCGGTGGTTGGATTTATATTCAATTCCCCACAAACCATCAAAACCATTTAATTTCCCCATTCCACTGAAATCATCGTAATAATTTTCCAGATAGGCACTTATGGAAAAGTCGTCGTGACGGTAGGTCATACGGATATGCTCGCTACCCATGAAATTGCCTTGGTAAGCTATTTGCTCTCCTTCCGGACTGCTGTCATCTCCACGACTGGGGATGAATACTTTGAAATAATCTTTCCAGCTATTTCCTAAATCTCCTGCATCCATTCCGGCACTTTTATAGCCACCGAATTGTACATCCAGACTCATGCCTACATCCAGTTGCCATTTACCTTGCGGCACACCGATGCGAAGGAAGCCGCTTTTGTGGTGATACTTAATACTTTTGGTATACCAATAATCCTCTCCTACCTGTTTCTTTTGATAATTGTTGTCAGTAAACCATCCGTATGAAATTTCTGCTTTCATGGCAAGCCTCGGGAGTATCTGTACATATTCAGGAAGCCCTATCCATACTTGCGGAATGGGTCTTGCATTGCCCGACCAGGTTAATCCGCCACTGCTCAATTGTTGGTTTAATAATGGAGAGTCATTTTCTTTACTACCAACAAGTAATCCTATCCATTTGTACCGGATGTCCGCATAGCCTTGTTGCAGTACAAAGGTAGATGTGAAACCAGAAGCTACTGCCATATCCAAGCCACCTTCAAGACGCCAATTACGAAGTGTATCCGTATAAAAAGCTCCTCCTCTTAGGTAAGTATTATTGTCGATTGAGGAAAAACCATGTTGGTTGCTTACTTGCCATAGAGGAGTATTCTCGCCTGTGTGGGCGGAGACACCATATTCTACAAAAGAAGATAAATTTTGCCGTTTCCACCCATTTTGCGCCTTTACTGCCAATCCGGTAGAACAGCAAAATAGAATAGCAAGAATATGACAGACTGTACGCATAGGCTTATCGGAATATAATTTTCAGAGTGTTAAGCATGATTTTCAGATCCAGTGCAAATGACCAATGTTCAATATACCAAATATCATATTCCACTCTTTTTTTCATTTTATCCAATTTCTCCGTTTCTCCACGCAGGTTGTGTATCTGCGCCCAACCAGTTATCCCCGGTTTTACCAGCAATCTCTTGTTATAGTCAGGGATGATGCCGCAATATTGTTCCGTGTGTATCAGCATATGGGGCCGGGGACCTACTATCGACATGTCTCCGATGAGCACGTTCCAAAACTGGGGTAATTCATCAATGCTGGTAACACGCAGGATACGTCCGAATGGAGTGATACGGGGATCATCATCATATGCTTGTTGGGTATCTGCTTTACAGTTAGGCAACATGGAACGAAATTTGTAACAGGTAAATTCCCGACCGCACTGCCCATTTCTCTTTTGAGAAAATATGATGTTACCGGGCATTTTAATCTTGATACAACATCCTATAATGATATATGCCCATGGATATATCAGAATCAAGACTATGGATGCAAACACGATATCTAATGTACGTTTAAGAATTCTATTGCATTTCCGTTGCAGCGGAAAATGATATGATGGATAATGTATATTCATGCTAAAATATTACAATACTTTTGATTAATAGAACGGTAAATCTGATTCTATATTGCTTTAGATAATCAAAGAATCATAAATTTCTTTAGTCTGCCGGGCAATATTATTCCAGTCATATGATGATAGGTTATAAGTAATCCGTTCAGCCTGAATACTTTCTATTTTCTTTTCTAATGTTTGCTGCAGGCTGGCAAGATTACCATTTTTGAAGTAACATTCATCCGGCAATCCTATTTCCTTGTTGGCAGGTATGTCGCTTGCAAGTATAGGACATCCATAACTCATAGCTTCGAGCAATGCGATTGGCAATCCTTCATGAGTCGATGGTAATACAAATATCCGGGCATATGCATATAATTGTGCTAATTTGTCTCCTTTTATAAATCCGGTCAAAAGTATATTTTCCTCTCTTTGGCATATCCCTTTTAGTTTTTGGGCATATTCATCCTGATGATCGGCATCACCGGCTATTACTAACTTTACGGAGGACGGAGACAGCTCTTTGAATGCTTCAACCAGCTTGTCGAATCCTTTTTCTTTTACCAGACGGCCAACAGCTAGAATATAAGAGTATTCGGTTAACCCCAGACTGTGAAGATAGCCTGTATCAGATATCTCGGTGCTTACATTGACTCCGTTATGTATTACAGTGATATTGTTTTTCGATGAATATTGTTGCTGTATCATATTCCGTATATGCTCTGAAATCACGATCACATGGTTTGCATAACGTATACCGGCCTTTTCTCCCGTCCGAAGTATCCATTTGGCAAATGCTCCCCATTTTTCCCGGTTATAATCCGGACCGTGATGTGTTACTATCGCCTTCATTCCTAACATACGTACAATAGGGGTCATCAGCGCCGGGCCTACTGCATGGATGTGTACTATGTCCGCTCCCACTTTTCGAGCATACAATACGGCCAGAAACGTATGTAAGAAAGCTTCCAGATGCTTGTTTCGAGGCACTTTTATGTCTTTTATTGTAACTTGTTTATAGCTTTTTACGGTATGGTCTGTTGCATAGCCTGGACGACGAACTACAATCACTTCATGTTGTTCATCTGCAATTAAAGGATATAGTTCTTCGCAATGGGTCTCTACTCCTCCTTGTATGCCGGGAATACCTCTGGTACCTGTAACTACGATTTTCATTCTTTTAGCCTTTCAGATTTATAGGGTGTCCCATTGCGGACTGTATTTTTTGATGTAACACCCATCGTAATGGGATGGTAATATATTTCTTCATTACTGGAGCGGCGGTGCCTACCATCCAGCAATTCTTGGGGCATTTACGTACGTAGTCTCTGACACGCTCGGCCTGTTCACTTCTCCATAAGTCCTGAAAAGAAGACATTGTGCGGACGTTTCCCATGCTTTCTTTCCAGTATTTACTTTCTAATCCATTGCATGGATACACATCGCCATAAGGAGTTACAAAGAAGTTTACCAGTCCGGCTTCACAAGGAAGCAAACGTGGTTTTCCCTGTATATAATTTATTAATCCCCAATTGAAGTAAGCGCGAAACCAAGCTTTGGGATGTTTTTCTCTCAATTGCCATTCAATTAATTTGCCGAAGTTGCTGCAAACTTCTTCCTTATTGGTGAAAGTATTATCTGTTTTGTGGAAGTAATACGAATTATGCAAAGCAGCAGTTGCAAATTCCATACCGAGTGAACGTGACAAACGATAGAGAGAAAGCATATCAGTCGAATTAGAATCGGAAACCGTAATGCCGAAGCCTATATCTTTGATACCCATTTCTTTTAATCGCAATAAAGTACGTATTCCTCTATCAAATCCACCTTGACGTCCTCTAAGTTCATCATTCTTTTGAGATAATCCCTCGATACTGATGCGTATTCCTATATTGGGAAATTTCTCAGCCAGATGAATAATGCGTTCTTCATACCATCCCGAAGTTGAAATAACAACACGTTGAGACTTGCGGAATGCTACTTCCACTATCTCCTCCAAATCCTCCCGGATGAATGGTTCTCCGCCGGTTATATTAATGAATTTCACTTTAGGTAGTTTCTCTATCTCTGCAGGAGTAATTTCCTTATCTTTATGGGTCGGATTTTGCCAGATATTACACATTTGGCACTGCATAGGGCAGCGGTATGTGACGATAATACACATATCAGTAGGTGAGCTAATGTCTGATTTCATGTATATATAAAATTAATAGGTTTACAAAATTAGTACTTTTCACTCTCTTTCTGCTATTTGAAGCCACTTTTGGTAATATCGTTTATCGGAAAAACGCCGGAGTGAAGTAGCCGCCAGACTACCCCGATGTATAGAAGTTGCAGAAGCAAACATTTCGGTAATGAGTGTTGGCAATTCATTATCCCGCTCAAAGAGACAATTACATTTGTCGGTTTCCAATAGTTCCGGAATGCCGCCGATGTTTCTGCCTAATACGGGAGTACCATAGCACAGAGATTCGATGACGCTAAGAGGATTGTTTTCATACCAGATAGAAGGAATTACGGTAAATGATACCTTCTTTAAAAGCTCTGCAATATCTTTAGAAGCCAAATGTCCAAGAAAGACAATATTATCTGCTGTATATTTTCGTACCAAATCATTCTTTAAAGGTCCTGTACCAGCAATATATAATGTATAAGGTAATTGAGTAGCAGCTTTTAAGAGTGGTTCTACCCCTTTTTCTTCTGATAAACGTCCGATATAAGCATAGGAATTTTCCCGTTCGTAACCGGACGGATTTACATCGGATTTGATTTGCTTTTCTGATATGAAATTGTGAATAATTTGTAGTTTCTCAGCCGAATATCCTCCCTGTTGCATTTTCTCTGCCATAAAACGACTGGGACAAATAAATGTATCTGTCCATTCCATAAGTTTTTTCTTATTCCAGTTTTTCGCTTCTGCCCAAGCTAAAATGCTTGCCGGCAGATTATCTTTCATGCATTTACGGAGTATTGCATTCTTTTTATTGAAAAAACAGGCCTCGCATACTTCTCCCTTACATAGACAATTATATGCCGGGCATAGCAACTTGTAATCATGCAGTGTCCAGATAACCTTGATTCCCTGTTCGTGCGCAAGTCGGGCAACCAGAGGAGAAAGATAAGAGTGAATATTATTCAGATGCACAATGTCCGGTTGAAAATCTTTTAAGAGTTCTTTAAAACCTTCTTTTACTCCTGTACCCCATAAAATACGCTTGGCGGCTTTTATTTTTCCGGATAGGCTTGCTGAAGAGAAGTTGATTTCTTTTGCAAAAAAAGGTTTGTCTTTATCCTGTATGTTTTCCGGATAATCCATAGCATAAAAGCGTACCGTATGCCCCGCTTCGCGCAGCATTTGGCCAAGGTTCAGGGTATGAATACAATCACCTCCCCGGGGATAAAGGAACTTATTGACAAGAAGAATTTTCATTGCTGATATATTTATTTAGACCACATTTTTATTGGCTTTATAAAGTTAGTATATGATATTTCAGACTTTATTTTAATGCAATAATAGAGACAACCATATAGATTAATACATAAAGATTTTGAGGCGAACCTATGAGCTAATTTATAGATTATAAGCTGCTTTCTGTTCTCGATACCCAAACTTTCAAATAGCTTTAGCAGAGATCGAAAATACAAATATCGTCTTTTGATAAATTTGAATATCTTGAATATTTTCTTTTGTTTTCTGTGGTTAAGGAGTGTCATGGAGTCGTTATGCCTTCTCCAAAGGACCAGAGGATCAGAAATATACACTATACTATTGCGATATGCTGCCGAAATAGCCAACCACCAATCATAATAAACATCAAAGTTCCATTCGTGAATTTCATTAATAAACTCTTTTTTTATCAACATCCGGTGTCCTGAGATTATATTATTGAACATGATATCTTCAATCTGATTCTCAGGTATAGAAGAATCACATTCAAAGGTTTGGTCTTTAAAACCGGAGATAGACCCAGAGAAAGGTATGGCATTGCTATAGGCAAGCACATGATTTCCTATCTCTTTCATCATAACTTCTATTTTTTCAGGAAACCATATGTCATCCTGGTCTGAAATAGCGATGTAATCGCCTGATGCCATATCCATCAATCGCTTAAAATTGTAGTTGACTCCATGATGTTTATCATCCGGATTGATGATTTTGATATTCTTATATTTATATGCGTAATTATTCAGAATAGTCATTGTGTTATCAGTACTTCCATCGTCTCCTACGAGTAGTTCATGGATAGGATAAGTCTGAGCAAAGATGGAGTCTAATTGCTCTTCAATATATTTCTCACCATTATATGATGCGAGTATGACTGATACTGTTTTCATTTTTGAAGTAAGATATTATAAAGTTTCTTGGTGTATATATCTTTAGAGCACTCTGATTTCAGTCTATCACGTAATGCCTTTCCTTTCGCTCTGGCAATATCGGTATGCTGCAGGTGATGTTTAATTTCTTTGATGTATTGATTAGGGTCGCTTTTACATAGTACTCCTGATTTCTCATCAATATATTCTTTGGTGACTGGAGTGGATGTTGTAATAATCGGTTTCTGCTGTGATGCAGCCTGAAATATCACAATTAACCCTGCTGGTGCATCAGTGTTTAGAGGGAGCACCACAATAGATGATTCTTGCAATAACTTGTTAAATTCAGCTAACCGTACATTATTAAAAATATGTATGTTTTCGGGTAATGGCATCTTTGAATAATGTTTCCAAACCGAATCTGACATAACCAAAGTAAATTGCACATCTGGCATACTTTGGCCTATTTTTATGATTAGTTCCCAGTCCCTGCCATTGTTTCCTCCGCAAAACACTTTATTTCCACAGTCTTTATATTCTCTTTCCTCTTTCTCGCTGAAGGGATAGACATCATGTAGCAGTGCATATGATTTCCTTATTTTTAGTTGGCGATTTAATGCTTCTCCGTATTCTAAAGATGTGACGGTAGCTTCCAGGTTGGTTGATTGTAATGCTGATTTATACAAGTATGATACTATCTTATTTTTTAGTGTCGGTTTGTTCTTTAATAAAAGATTCAATATGATGATTCTTCTTTTCAGGAAGAGTAATCTGCAAATCCAAAAAGAGATAATTCCTTGAAAATCATACCAAAAAATCAGCGTATCATTGGATGAAGACTTGTCAATAGCATTCGATGCTCCTTTTAACCAGGCTATCCACTTATATTTGCTGCCAGGAGAATATATCTCTTCTATGCTGATACCATTTTTTCTCAATGCTCCAGCTATATATTCATGATTATCACAGAAATTATCGAATACAATATAGTTCATATATCCTCAGATTATTAATAGTATACTTTCCTTTTCAATCTCTTTTGTAAATAGAGCCATATAATTAAAGTGGTAAGTATCTCAATGAGTATATATACAAAGGCATATCCGTTTTCTTGCCAGTAGAAAATGGAAATGGCGTACATGATACATGATACTGCATTCACAAATAGCATAATGGCAACATATTGCCGGATGTATCCTTGTGTAAAAAAGACTTTCATATAAGCCAAGCTCATGGCAGTGAAAGGCATACTAAATGTGAGCAGACCGATAAGATATGAAAGCTTAGTTGCTGCTTCAGCGGGCATTTTTCCTAATCCGAAAAGTGTTTCGGCAATGAAGCCACGCAACAGGAATATCACCAATGATGTGAACAAAGTGAGTAAGAATAAGCGGACTGCTATCCGGGATGCGGATTGGTAGATTTCATGTTCTTTTCCATCCCCTTTCAGATTATTGAGTTTTATTTGAAGTACGGCTGCAAACTGTTGTATCCATGCTAAAGGTGCCTGGATGAACTTTTGTGCATAATTGATTATAGTTATGACACCTGGCTGATAATATGATAACAGATACATGGGGAATGTTGAAGCGAAAATGACAACTCCTTGGTTAAAAGCCAACCCTGTTATGGATTTCCATTGATGAGATATAGCGGAGAAGTCTGTCAGGAGGAATTTCCATTGTAATTTTCTCTTCATGAGAATAATCAGTATAATCGAATTAATCGCGCTGGCTATACAACTCCCATATATCATGGATGTGACACCGATAGTCTCTTTAAATAAAAGTAAGGCCAGAATGATTCCGCCGTTTAATAGCAGGTTGCAGACTAAGGGTAAAGAGAAAAATTTGAATGAAACTAATATTTCTGTCAGATACAAATTGGTAGCCATAAGTAGCATTAGCCAAAGCGACGCATAATAGATGTGTATGTACTTTTCTATATCTTCCGATGGAAAATTGGTTATTAGTTCCGGTACTCTATCTCCTGCCAGACTCACAAGCAATATGAATAAAAGTATAAGAGAAATGAAACCGTACATAAAAGCATTCAGATATTTCATTTCCGCTTTTGCTGAAACAGAATGCCGCAACAACATAGATTGTGGTATGAGAATTGAAGTTGCAATTGTTTGTATCATCCCTCCTATCAGTATCACTAAATTGAAGAGATAGAAATACAGGTCGGTTCCGGTATTGGCACCAAAATAATAGGCAATCAATAAATGTTGCACAAATGCCACTCCTTTAGCCAACACGCTAAAGAAAGATGAATGGATGGCACCTTTCTTATATGTTTCGCTGTTCAACTTCATCTTTTCTTGTCATCATGAGGGCTAATATAATTAAAACAAATAATCCACGGTTATGTGTGAAAGTGGAATCTGCTATACCTTCTATAAGGAAGAACAAAAAGACCATCCAGATATATGCACTTTTATGTATATTCATGTCAGTAGACTTCCGAACGATTGTATACCAAAAGAAGAAATACAGGATGACTCCGATTATCCCAAACTGAGCCAGTTCAGGATAAAAAGCGTCACAAATAAAGATGGGCATATCTTTTGATAGTCCCCATATATGGTCGAGGCTATATGTCTCATAAATAGGAGAATAATATTCAGCAGAAGCAAATGTGCCAAAACTGCCTAACCCACAGCCGAATGGGAAATAGTCATATAAGATTTGTCCGGAGGTGAATAACATGGCAGGTCGGCTCCACATTTCGCGGGAATTCATCATTCCATCAATATAATAGATTATTATTTTTTCTCTGGCAAACCAAATGGCAAGAAGACATATAAAAATACCTGCTATAATGCTTTTCCAGCTTAATCGTATCTGTCCGCCCAGTTTGGTGAACACTATGAGGCTGGTGGCTACTGCCCAGAAACCATAAAATTTAGCCCGGGTGGAGAAGAAACCTATGGTCAACAAAAATAGAAATATGAAAACATCACTCCATTTATAAGTACTGCAATAAAGGAATAAAAAGGCGGTGGCGATGGCAGCCGTCGCAAAGCGGGAGGGATGCCCGAATAGGGTATAAAGCTGACCCGACAATCCGACAATAATTAGTAATCCTCCCACAACTAAGCAGAGAATGCTGATGAAATATTTTTGGGAACATGAAAATTGTGGTGCAATTAAATAGGCGCAATAAAAACCGAGGAAAGGTTTTATCTGAATGAGCAGGTCGGTAAAAATGGCTTTAGGGACATTGCTTTGTATGATGAAAGAATAAATGGCGTAAAAAAGAAAGATAGTAATAATTATGACGACAGGTATCAACTTTTTCCAGTTTTTTCTTTCCCAAACTATGACACCTGCAAACAGGCATAGGAAAAGTGCCATTAGCTCATCTGTATATTTGAATTCAATGAAGTCATACAATATGACACCAAAGATGTAGCCTGCTACAAGAAAGGCGAAAAATAAATTATTTTTGGAGCAGACCAGCTGTGAAAGCATGAGATTATCTTTTAGTGAAAACAAATACCTTCATATAAATCGCAATCAGGGAGAGGATACAAGCTGCGACAAAAGCTATTGCCAGTACAATCAGTTTTTTGGGGAAAACCGGTTTTGCTGAACAATAAGCTGCATCGACAACTCTTCCGGCTTGTTCGTCGGGAGAGTTTACCAGACTTTTTTCCTGTAGCTTCTGCATTAGAAACAGATAAATGGTTTCCTTGATTTTTTGTTGTCGTTTCATCTCAATATACTCCCGCTCTTGTGTGGGTAACTCGTTCAGTTGACCGTTGAATACCTGATTTTTCTTATTGAGTTCTTCCAGGCTGGCTTTGACACTATTTCGAGTTGCAGCAATTGTTTCTAATAACATTTTGCGTTGTTCTGCCAGTTGCTTATCGGCAAGAATCAAAGCAGGATTACCTTTCTCAGAAGCAAGAAGCAGGCGTTCTCGGTCAAGTACCAATTGATTGTACAAAGCGATGGACTTTTCTCCTATTCCTTCAAAGGAGGGAATGGAAGCATGTTCATTTTCCTCTTTTTGCATATATTCCACTACATAATCCATCATTTTCACACGTGCTTCCGTTTCCAGAATCAAACTTTCCAATTCCATTTTCCCTGTCATAGCGGCTTTGGCATACAGTGTTGGTTCTGGAATATTATTGTGCTTTTTGTAAGCTTCAATTTGATGTTCCAGATAGGCAAGTTCTGTAGTGATGGTATCCAAGCGTACTCTTACAAACCGGGCATTCAGATCAGCTTCCTCCACTTTTACATCTCGTGAGTATTGGTTAAAGACAGACATTAGTTCATTCAGAAAATCGCACCCGCGTTGCTTGTTTTCGTTGTCAAACTCTAACAGGATAATATCTGAAATGGTTTCTTCCGCTCCGGCTGCTATGTTTTTATATAAATCTTCATATACCTTTTGCAGCGGAGTGATTTGAATATTGAATGTTTGCTTACCGGGAATTGAAATGTCGGCATTGGGGGCAACCATTATTGTGCCGACCGGGAGCTGTAAACGGTAAGGTAAAGTTTGTTCCTGTATTTTCACTGTTTCAAACAGCTTTGATTGTATTTTGGCTGATTGCAACATTCCATCAGATAATGTTATCTTTATCTTTATTGATTCACTGATAGTATCTAAAAACTGTTCGGGAAAGAGAAGGGTTATAGGATTATCCTTTCCATAAAGTAGGACTTTTTTTAGACCGCGCTGTTGCCGTGTCTCCACCTGATAACCGGTTTGGAGAATCGCTTTAGTCATATTGGTACGTGACATTAAAACGATAACTTCATCTTCTACACTAATACCTGAAGCGCTACCACCAAGTAAAGCATTAAGACCACTGCTTTTTAACATTTTCAACTCAGACATCATGCCTTGGTTATCGCCAATTAGCCGCATTCGGGCAGTAAACCCATATTCTTTTGGGGTAACTATAAGAAAGCAGATAGCGGCAATCAGGCAAATGATCCCGATGGGCACGTATATTTTCCAGTAACCGAAGAATTGCTTTAGCAGAGCTCCGATATGTATATTTTCATCATTCATAAGCGAGAGATATTTATTTTACCAGCAGTGCAATGCCCAACGATGCCAATACTGATAAGGCGCTGATTATTGTTGATGCCAAAGAAACATTGAACTGCCCACTCTGACTATATTTGGCATTTCCCTTTCTTGCTTTATTCGGTTCTATATAAAGTACATCATTTTGCTGCAAATAATAATAAGGAGATGTTAGTATTTCTGCAGAAGTAAGGTCGAAGCGATGATATTCTTTTCGTCCATTGTTGTCACGAATCAGAAGTACATTGGCACGATTGCCGTAAATAGTCAAGTCGCCTGCCATACCAAGCGCATCAAGTACAGATAAGCGTTCATTGGGTACATTTACTGTTCCAGGCTTGTTTACTTCTCCCAATACTGAGACTTTAAAATTCCTTATTTGTATTGTGACAATGGGGGATTTGACGTAAGCTGAGATTTTTTCAGTCAACATGTCTGTCAATTCACTGCGTGTCATGTTAGCAACTTGCAATTTCCCAAGTACCGGGAAATCAATCTCCCCCCGGGAATTTACCAAATAAGTATGGAGTACAGGTGTAGAGGTAACGTTTGTTTCTCCTGGGGCCAGATAGCTGGTAAGTGGCATATTGAATGCTGCTACTGCATTTGGCTCTGTTCCTGATACGATTATCGACAACTGATCATCTGGAGCAATACGTGGGGCATAATTAATAGGTTGCTCGGTAATAATTGACGCCTGATTATCTAAATCCTGGAAATAGGTAATATTATTAGTCGTTGTTTTGCACGACATCAGTAGCAATAATGAGAGAGCAGGTATCAGTATTCTTATTTTCATCGTATATCTTAAATCTGTTATTTAATTAATATGATCTATTGCAAAAGTAATAGTTCTATAGTCAATAAACGTTAGTCAGGTGGGTTTATTGTTGGGTTGTCTATAATTTGTTCATTGATTTTGGGGCGCTTTTCATTAAATGTAAGCCCAATTGTCATATTTTTATATGATGTGATGCTTTTGCTGAATTATATAATCTGTAATTTTATAGCTATTGTATTGATTTGAAATTAAAAACCGGCAGATTCATGAGCGAGTCAGCCGGCTTTTATTGTAAAAAAAGCACTGAACCGATTGCATAGTTTATAATTTGTTGAAAAGAAAATGACCTGAAACTGGCTTATATCCGAGATTTCCCTTACTTTTGCACCATGATTGAATTGGCACAACATATAGAAGCTTTGTTATTGGAAAATGACTGCGTCATTGTTCCGGGTTTAGGAGGATTTGTAGCTCATTATGCTCCGGCTACGAGAGTGGAAGAAGAAAACATTTTTTTGCCCCCTACCCGCATCATCGGTTTCAATCCGCAACTGAAGATGAATGATGGCTTGCTGGTTCAATCTTATATGTCAGTGTATGGCACCAACTTTTCAGATGCTACTAAAATAGTGGAGCGTGAGGTTGATGAGCTGATTGCCGCTTTGCATGAAGAAGGTAAAGTGGACCTGCCAAATGTCGGCGAAGTACGTTATACAATCTATAATACATTTGACTTCGCACCTTATGACAACAAGATTACAACTCCTTATTTATACGGGCTGGACGCATTTGAGATGCAGGAATTATCTGCTTTGGAAAAACCGAAGACAGAGAAAGAAACTTTCTCTTTAGTTCCTACCACCACCAAGAAGGAGAAACGTATCTTTGCAATCCGATTCAATCGGGCGTATCTGACCAATGCGGCTGCGGTAGCGGCTGTCATTATTCTCTCTTTCTTCTTTTCTACTCCGATAGAGAATACGGAAGTGATAGAAGAAAACTATGCGACATTGCTTCCGGATGAATTGTTTGAAAAGATAGAAAAGCAATCTTTGGCAATTACACCGATTGTTTTAAAGCAGAATACTCCTACGCGTAAAACCGTTAACAAACAAACAGGAACACAAAAGAAAGTTGTAGCTCCTGTTGCTGTCAGAGAGGTTAAAGTTGCTAAGGAGCCAACTGCGATTGCTGAAACAAAAACAAAAGAACAAGTTTCCCACTCAGTTGCAACAACTGCCGATGCGCCTAAACAAAATGTACAGTCTGCTGCTGCAAAACCAGCGGTTGCCGCTCCCAAAAGGCCTTATCATATCATCATTGCCAGCGTAGGTACTGAGAAAGATGCAGAAATTATGGCGGCGCAATTGGTTGCCAAAGGTTTTTCTGGTGCGAAAGCTATTGTAGGAGATGGTAAGATGCGTGTCAGCATTGAGTCTTGCGGAACCGAAATGGAAGCCTATCAGGCTTTGGCGAGAATTCGTGAGAACGAAACCTATAAGAATGCCTGGGTGCTGAAGAAGTGATTTAATTTTTAATTTTTAATTCCATGAAGCGTATCCGTTGTCCCAAATGTGAGAACTATCTTTTATTTGATGAAACAAAGTACAGCGAAGGCCAGTCTTTGGTCTTTGTTTGTGAGCATTGTGGCAAGCAGTTCAGTATTCGCTTGGGGAAAACGAAGATGCTTGCTCCCCAAAAGGAAGAACGCCCGGACGAAGAGGAGTTCAAGGAGGCTTTTGGTAATATTACGGTGATTGAGAATGTGTTTGGTTTCAAGCAAGTGCTGCCTCTGCAAGAGGGAGATAATGTAATAGGCCGCCGCTGTGTGGGTACTAACATAAACACTCCTATTGAAACATCAGATATGAGTATGGATCGCCGCCATTGCATCATTAATGTGAAACGCAATAAACAAGGTGGGCTTATCTATACTTTGCGAGACGCCCCCAGCCTGACGGGAACCTTTCTGAATAATGAAATTCTGGGGGACAAAGACCGTATCCGCATTGAGGATGGAGCAATCGTTACCATCGGGGCTACAACATTTATTTTGCGCAGCGGAACAAGTGATGAATTCGGCAAGTAGTAATTACGATCTACGTTTTTTTGTAAAGTTGCCTACATCCTACACCTCGTCTTTTAATCATCTAATTATCTGCTGATTATATCATAGAAAGAATATGAATATCGGTGTAGGCAAAATGTTTCCCTACACCGATATTTTTTTATTTATTCAACATCATAACTTCGTATTGCATTCCTCTTTTGGTCCGTTTTGACTCTATCTGATTTTTCTTAAGGATGCGTCCAAATGTACTTATACTACTATTAGACAACGCAATAGTCTTTGACTTTACTTGTAGATATTCGATGATTTCCATCGAGGTCATCCATTCTCCCGTCTCTCCTTTCTCCGGTGAACGAAAATAACAATGGAATAGTTGCTCTAATGGGCTGATTTGCTCAAATTCCCGGTTAGATTCCTTCAAAATTGCTTCGTCTGTGTCGTCAAACCAGTAACGTTCCCCTTTTGTGATAGCTTCCATTGCCTGTGCATATAGTTGGCGGTAGTTGATGGTGACATTTATGTTGATAGGTGCCGTTACTTCAATGCAGATGAAACGGCGGCTGCCACTCGGGTCGGTCAGCAAGTCCTTTTGGTTGCTGGTGCCGATGAATGAAGCATAGCGCCGTATTTCCTGAATACTGCTCCCGTAAGGTTTACGCAGATTGGCAACAGGCTTCTGTAACAGATGTTTCAGGAATCCCTGCTGATTCATACTGACCTGGTCAAACTGAATCCTTTTGGCGAAATTCCAAGTCGTTACTGACGGTATTGAAGCGAAATTCATACCTGCGCTCCATGAATTCTTCCAGCCGGAGGGAAATTTCCTGTTCCGGCGTCAGTGCAGACTTCTTGCCGAAACCCTTGCATTCACGATATAGATTGTGAATGGTAATTCTGACCGTTTGTTCGTCAGCCTGTCTGTAATAGTGTATCATAACCTGGCGTACGGTTTCTTCTTCCGGTATCCCTGCTTTGAAACAGTGTTCGGCGAGACACACCAGTAGTGGATGCAATGCATCTCCCCGCTTCCAGTTCTCCATTTCACCCAATGCTTTGCCAAGGGCTGTTTCAAACAGTATGGTGAAGGTTTCAGATGTTTCAAATCCGGGCTTCAGTCTCAGTAACGGGTTCTTTTCCATTAGTTTTCGTTGATGGAAGGTCTGTTCTCCGGGCATACTGAACGGCTGCTCCTGGCAGAAAGGCATGGCATCGGGGTTGAAATACGGAGTGACATCCAGCGTCATGCGGCAACTTTGTGCGGGACTAGGTTCTTTCAGGGTTATGGGAAACGGCAATATGGGTTGGTAGCACTGCACAGCCATGCGATAAGCACAGGCATGGAAAAGAGTGATGTTCTCCTCTTTTACAGGGAGGTTTCCGTCGGGAAGCACAAATTTTACCCATATTTTTACGCTTCGTCCACTGCTTCCGGTGATTGCCGCCCAGGTTTGTGGCAACAGCCTTACCTGTTCTTTCACCAGTTCCACTTCGGACAGCCCGGCTAGGTCGTTCACTTCGAGCATTACTACGCCATTGTAGTGCTTCATCTTTCTGCTGCCATCGCGGCTTCGCCCGTATTCAATAGATGGATAGATGCGGGGCAACTTGTCGATGTGCTCGTAGTGACCGCGGGCATCAGGAGTGGTGTATAGTAGCATAGTCCGTAGTGCTGTGACGTGTGCCGCTTTGGTTTCTGTTTTTATTCTTTCCAATAATGCATCTGCTTCGCAGGTACTGACGGTCTCTTTACCGCTTTCTTTTTCTTCTCTGATCAGAGTTATTTTCATTTGCGTTTCTATTTAAAAAATAATTTATTTATAAAGAGGTTTTTCTAAGAACCTGCAAGGTACGCATAAAATGCGTCTGAATCAAATAAAATAGGGATTTTATTGAAATATTACTCCCCTCTTTTTGTTGTCTGAAAACAATAAGAAAAATTGAAATATACTCGGTTGAAAACTTGACTTTCCTTTATTGTTTTTGTATCTTTGTCAGTAGCAAAACTTCGTCTTGCAGTTGTGTGCCGGACGGTTTTCAACTGGGGGCTGTGCAGCCTGCAATTGCAGGATGTATAGCCCCCAGTTGGAAAACGAAGTTTTGCCCATGGTTTAATGACATTTTCTTTCAGGCAAAAGAGGAAAAGGAATAGGGCAAATGATGATTTAGTAACTTAATAATATAGCATTATGGCAGCAGAATATGATTTTCAAAGGCGTCCAAATCCGAAAGGCGACGACGCAGTACAACCTTTGTATCCGCGTATTGTAAACAAGGGTACGATTAAGATGGAGCGTCTGGTTCAGGATATAGCCGGTATGTCCAGCTTTACGCCCGGTGATGTGACAGGTGTAATGGCATTGATTGAGGACCGCATTTCTTATTACTTGTCCGAAGGGCACCATGTGCAATTGGGTGATATCGGATATTTTTCGGCAGGTCTGCAAGCCCGTCCGGTGATGGATCCTAAAGAGATTCACTCACAAACCATTTTCTTTGGAAAAGTACATTTGCGTGTATCCCCCGACTTCCGGAAACGCTGTGCAGGCTATGTGGAGCGTGCCAAATATGGTTTTCGGAAAAGTGCCGAACTTAGCGGCGCGGAACGTTATCGCCGTTTACTGGCTTTTCTGGAGACACATCCTTTCATTACCCGCCATGATTACAGCGGAATTACGGGACTTTTGAAGAATAAAGCGCTAAATGACCTCAATTTGCTCGTAGAAAAGGGATATTTGAATGTAATAGGGCAAGGTTCGCATAAGGTATATGTACGCACTGATAATAAGGTTGTTACGGAATAATTGGAGGGTATTTTAGAGTATATTTCAGGTGTAGGCAATTTTTTCCTACACCTGCCTACACCTCTCCCCGTCCCGATATGTAGTTGATATTCAGAAGGAAATGTTCACGGGTGTAGGATGTAGGCAATATTGATGAAAACTTTATTTTATTTTAGTATGGGACTGAGCAGATTGCAATATCTTATCGTTAGCCTTGCATTTTCCACTAAATTCCAGTATATCCAGCCGGATAATTTCTGTACGGTGAAAGGATTTCTCGGCATATTTCATTCCTACAATCTTATCATCCGGAGAATATTTGTCTAAAATCAACTCTAATGCTTTCATGCGTTCTTCAGCAGGAAGTCCGACATGGGCAGTACAGTGTAGGATAACACTTTCATATTTAGTTGTAAACTTGTTGGGTATTACTTCTGTACGGCCCACAATGCAAAAGGAAACCTGATTACAGTTTTGTAAGCAACGCAGTTTATGTCCTTTCGGAGCGCAATGTATATAGATAGCCATTTCTCCATCCCAGACATAACTTATGGGAATTCCGTATCCGCCACCATTATCATTTTGCATGGAAAGTACTCCGTACTCTCCGTTCTTCAGGATATTTGTAGCTAAGCTTATATCTAATAACCTGTCTTGTCTCCTGATTTGATCATTCGTATACTTCATAATCATGATTTTGTGGCAAAGTTAGCAGAAAACTATTTATCTATAAATGCTACTCTCTTTTTATTTCTTCGTGCACAACTATATAATTTACTTGCCGCTTTACAATTTTATATCCATAAAATATTCCTAAAATTAGCAACATTAGAAAGCAAAAATAGATAGAGAACTTATCTAACTTCAAAATAATATATAAAGGAACATATCACGCCAAAATCTTTTTTATGATGATTTCCGAATTTAAATATAAGAAATCCTTTATACACTTCTCTCTATGAAAACAGTTGTATTTTTTAGTATATGATTTTATATTTGATATAATTATAGTGATTGCTCCCAATAAAAGCACAATTCTTATAGATATGATATAGAATTCTGGAATCATATTAGTATAATTTTTGAAAATATCAAGGAATAGTAAAATATAGCATATAGGTAATATTATTGCGTCTGCAGATCTAATAAATTTGTATTCAGGCATTTTACTTTTAAAAGCATATCTTGTTTTTTTCTGCTTTTATAGCGATTATTCACAACTTTGAAAACGCTGCATCCATAAAAAAAATCCAAATATCAGCTTATGGAAATTTCATACAATCCTAAGATTGTATACATCAGAAAATATACAAAAAAAGTATTTTCTATAATGATATCAACGTTTAAGTAGAAGGTGGCTTTTATGTTTTTTTCTTTAGATAATTTGCTTCTATTTTTATCTCTACTTTTATAATCAATGTATGGTTCGAAGCAACCACCCACTATCATAAAAATAGATCCCATTACAAGTATTATTTGCATAAGCATTAAAAGGTGCTTAGGAATCATGTTGACATAATCTCTAAAAATGACAATGCAAATCACCCAAAAAGATATAGGTAACACTAATTTTTGTACGAATAGAATAAATTTTCCGCCTATATAATTATTTAGTTAATTGCATCATTAGCTTCGCCGTAGCATAATAAGAATTTATCAGAATAAGAAATACATAGTTATGCTCCTTAACATAAAGGAAATAGGGTGAAGCCTCTGCTCCACCCTATTTCCTTTACGATACTTATAGATTAATTAAAGGATACCTTTTACTGTATCCAGCATTCCTTTTTCTTGAATAGAATCTAGATTAGCTTTTACGGCAGCAGTAAGTCCCGGGATATTATTTAAATCTTCGCCCCAGATAGATGTGGCAGCAAGTACGCCTTCGGCTACTTTCTGAGTATCACCTGTAGCCCACAGATCTTTCAATAACTGCATGATTTCAGGAGCATCGTTTGGAACGATTTCAGCGCCATCTTCACGAACACCACCTTTATAATAAGTAATGATAGCAGCCAGGCCGAGAACTAATCCCTTCGGCAGTTCACCCTTGCGTTGCAAGTAAGTCTTCAAACCGGGCAGGTCGCGGGTTTCATATTTCGGGAAAGAGTTCAGCATGATGCTGGTCACAGCATGGTCAACAAATGGATTGTTGAAGCGTTCCAATACATCTTCTGCAAATTTCTTCACTTCATCCTTCGGCAAGTTCAGAGTCTCCATCAACTCATCGAACATTACCTTATGGATATACTGACCGATAACCGGATGCTGGCAAGCATCGCGTACGATATTTACGCCTGACAGATAAGCAACCGGAGAAAGAACAGTGTGCGGGCCATTCAGCAAAGTAACCTTTCTTTCATGGTAGGGTGCCTCAGAGGGAACAAATAATACATTCAGACCAGCCTTGTCAGCAGGGAATTCTTTGGCAATTTCTTGAGGAGCTTCAATAACCCAAAGATGGAAGATTTCAGCCTGTACTACCAAGTTATCATCATATTGCAATTTTTCTTTGATAGCTGCGATGTCTTTGCGCGGGAATCCCGGAACAATACGGTCAACGAGCGTGGCATATACGCCGCAAGCTTCTTCGAACCAAGTTTTGAAGTCATCGCCCAATTGCCATAATTCAATATATTGATAGATGGTTTCTTTCAATTTATGGCCGTTCAGGAAGATAAGTTCGCAAGGGAAGATAATCAGACCTTTGCTTTTATCACCGTTGAAAGTTTTGAAACGACGATATAAAAGTTGGGTCAGTTTGCCCGGATATGAAGAAGCCGGGGCGTCGGTCAGTTTGCAGGAGGGATCGAAAGCAATACCGGCTTCCGTTGTGTTGGAGATGACAAAGCGCATTTCCGGTTGGTCGGCCAGCTTCATGAACTCTTCGTTCTGAGAGTAAGGGTTCAGGGCACGGCTGATTACATCAATCAATGTCAGGCTGTTTACGGTTTCTCCTTTATCCAAACCTTGCAGGTTCACATGGTAAAGGTCGTCCTGTGCATTCAGCATGTCCACCATACCTTTATCGATGGGTTGAACTACTACAACACTGCTGTTGAAATCAGCTTTTTCATTCATGTTGTAGATAATCCAGTCAATAAATGCACGCAGGAAGTTTCCTTCGCCGAACTGAATGATGCGTTCCGGGCGTTGAGCTTTGGGAGCGGTTTGTTTGTTTAATGCTTTCATCTTAAAAATACGTTTTAAATGATTGATACTATTATGTTTATTCAAATTCGAAATAAAAATTGATATTCTCTTTCATCAGGATGTCGATAGGCATATACTTCACAGCGGTCACAGGACGTTTGAAGACCATGTGGTCGCACAATGCTTTTATACCGCAATACCCTTGCAGTCCGGGACGCTGCCCAATAAGATAATTCACCTCACCGGATTTCAGATGCTCCACATTTTTTTGTAGAAGGTCATAGCCGACCAACCCTGCCAGATGATGACCCGTTTCCTGCAAGTAGCCCGCCACTTGGTAAACGCGTGAATTGAAAACGGCACCCAGTACAGCTTGCGGATGCGCTGCAAAGAATTCTTCCAGTGTCCGGCGATTGGCGGCATCGTCTTCCTTGTTCAGCACAACATCATGAACCACCAGATTGTTATGTTCCTGGGAAATAAAGCTCATAAAGCCATCCATGCGGCGTTGCATCTGTATTTCTGCCGGATTATTCTTCTTGTTATTAAGGAATAATATCAGCTCCTGCCCTTCCTCGTACTTGCGCATCAGGATTTTGGCAGCAATATAACCACTTGCCTTGGAGTCTTGTCCGATATAGCAAAGCGCGTGAGTATCCTCTATATTGAAATCGATGAATGCATAGGGAATCTCCTTTTCTTCCAGATAGGAAGTGAGTGCCATCGTTTCTTCACGGAAATTGGGAGCTATCAGTACCGCATCCATCGGTTCCCTGCGGATTTTGGCACAAGCCTTTTCATAAGAAAGTCTGTCGGCATGGTGATAATACAGAAATTCAATGCTGACATTGAACGGCCGCATCTCTTGCGATGCACGGTTGATGCCTTCCGCAACGGAATGCCAGTAATCGTGCTCTATATAATAAGGTATAATGCACAGAATGCAATAGCGTTTTTTCGCCGCCAGACCGATGGCGAACATATTGGGATGATAATCTATTTCATCCAAGACTTTTTGAACCTTTTCACGGCTTGAAGCAGAAACATCTCCCCGATTATGCAGCACGCGGTCCACTGTTCCGGCAGAAACACCCGCCATGCGGGCAATATCCTTAATGGTGTAGTTCTTGTTTTCCATATTCTCTTTCTCCTTGTTTTAAGGTGATAAAGGTTCAACGTCTAAAACTTAAATATTATAAATATTTGCCGCAAAGATACGAATTATTTTGTTTCTCCAAGTAAATTTTCTACTTTTGTGTTCGATAACGGTTAATAAAAGCAAAAACCAATATCTCGCCTATTAGCTTTACAATCAATACTATATAGGTATAATAATTGGAAAGTAATATTTTTATATACTTAAAACACAGTAGAATGAAAAAATTTATGGATGAAAACTTCCTGTTGCAAACAGAAACCGCACAGAAGTTGTATCATGAACATGCGGCTAAGATGCCGATTATCGATTACCACTGTCACTTAATCCCTAAAATGGTAGCAGACGACTATCAGTTCAAGTCATTGACTGAAATCTGGTTGGGCGGCGATCACTACAAGTGGCGTGCTATGCGCACTAATGGTGTAGACGAACGTTTCTGCACCGGTACGGACACCACCGATTGGGAAAAGTTCGAGAAGTGGGCGGAAACTGTTCCTTATACTTTCCGTAATCCGTTGTATCACTGGACTCACCTGGAACTGAAGACAGCATTTGGCATCGAAAAGATTCTGAGCCCGAAGACTGCACGTGAGATTTATGACGAATGTAACGAGAAGCTGGTTAAGCCGGAGTACTCTGCTCGCGGCATGATGCGCCGTTATCACGTAGAAGTTGTTTGTACTACAGATGATCCTATTGACTCTTTGGAATATCACATCCAGACCCGTGAAAGTGGTTTTGAAACTAAGATGTTGCCTACCTGGCGTCCGGATAAGGCTATGGCTGTAGAAGTTCCTGCTGATTTCCGTGCTTATGTTGAAAAGTTGTCTGAGGTTAGCGGCGTTGCTATTTCTAATTTCGATGATATGGTGGCTGCTTTGCGCAAGCGTCATGACTTCTTTGCGGAACAAGGTTGTAAACTGTCTGACCACGGTATTGAAGAGTTCTATGCAGAAGACTATACGGATGCTGAAATCAAAGCTATATTTAATAAGGTGTATGGTGGAGCAGAGTTGACGAAAGAAGAAATCCTGAAGTTCAAGTCGGCTATGTTGATTGTGTTTGGCGAAATGGATTGGGAAAAGGGTTGGACACAACAATTCCACTACGGTGCTATCCGTAACAATAACAGCAAGATGTTCAAATTAATCGGTCCTGATACCGGTTTTGATTCTATCGGCGAATTTACTACGGCTAAAGCAATGTCTAAATTCCTTGACCGCCTGAATTCTCAAGGTAAATTGACAAAGACAATCCTGTATAACCTGAATCCGTGTGCTAACGAAGTTATCGCCACTATGCTGGGTAACTTCCAGGACGGTACGATTGCAGGTAAGATACAGTTTGGTTCCGGCTGGTGGTTCCTCGACCAAAAGGATGGTATGGAGAAACAAATGAATGCTCTTTCCGTACTTGGATTGTTGAGCCGTTTTGTAGGTATGTTGACGGACTCCCGTTCATTCCTCTCCTATCCGCGTCATGAATATTTCCGCCGTACGTTGTGTAACCTCGTTGGGCGTGATATTGAAAACGGTGAAATACCGGCTTCTGAAATGGATCGCGTGAATCAGATGATTGAAGATATCAGCTACTACAACGCTAAGAATTTCTTCCAATTCTAAGAAAAAAGAAAGCGGAACAGGTGATATTCTGTTCCGCTTTCTTTTATTTATTTCTTCTCAGTCCCTACCCAAGTCCATCTGTGCCAGATATACTCTAATGGACCTTGTTTATGCTTGGCCAACCACCATTTACAGAATTTTACTTGCAGCAGAAATACGAAGAATCCGATTAACAAGCTAATCGTATATCCACAATAAGGGGCAAGGTACAGGCCGAAGGGAAAGTATATGATTGCTCCTATTATTGATTGGGTTATATAGTTGGTAAGGCTCATCTTACCATAAAATCGCAAGTTGCTAACAACTTTACTGAATTTTTCACGTTGGTAAAGCAATATGAATGATGCCATCAGGACTAAGGTAAAAGCTAACTTTTGCCACATGTCAAATGCAGTTCCGGCCGTTTGTTGTATGATTGTGTCATTTTTCATAACCAGTTCTTTCAGAGCATATAACGGAGCAAAAGATATAGCTGAAATTATCAGTACTTTTATCCAGAAGCGGAGATTCTTTTCTGTTGCAATGAAAAGTTGTTTCCGACCGATGTAGCAGCCTAAAAGGAACAATCCGGCAGTTTGGAAGAAGCGTCCGGCATTCACCGCCCATAATAAGCTGGCTTTTTGTCCTAAAGTTACGTTTCCCCAGATAAAATTCCAGAAGTTGCCTGCTTTCGTATAATCCGCCACTTCCGCATACATTTCACCTACTTTTAAGTCGGGTAACTGATGTGCCGGATTTATCAGATTTGCGATGTAATGATACCATTCAACAGGTTGTAAAAGGAAGATAACGGCAGCTATGAGGATGGCCTTGTCGCTCCAATTGCGGGTAAAGAATAGGACAAGTCCGACAACTACGAACAATAGCAATACATCTCCGGCTGGGAAAAAAGCAGCATTTAAGGTAGCGAAGCCCACTAATAGCACTAAACGCCATAGAAAACGATAACCGAAGTCTTTACCTTGCTTTTTCTGATTGTTGCTCTGAATGTAAAATGTAAATCCAAACAGAAGTGCAAAGATAGCATAGGCTTTTCCGGCAAATAGGGCAAAAACACCGCTCAAGACTCCTTGGTCTAATATATTTAACCAAGTCGGGGAGTCAGTGGGATAGACAGGGAAAATGAAATGTTCCAGATTATGAACCAGAATGATAGCCATTACTGCAAAGCCTCGTAAGGCATCCACTACCTCGATGCGAGGATTTTTTTTGATTAGTTGTTCCATGAATTATTTATTTAATAATGTTTTAATGCGTTTATTCATCGGCTTTTCAAAATAATAGTAAGAAAGCAGACTTAACAAGACGATGATGCAGAATAGAATCGGAATGGAAATGTACCAGGCTATATGAAAATTGCTTCCTTTTTGCCATTCTGCATAAGATAGCAGAACAAAAAGATGAATCAGATAAAAACTGTAACTGATTTCTCCACCAATCACTAAAATACGATTAGACAGGAGGCGTGAAATTATACCTTTTTGTAGAGAGAAGCTAATCAGAAGAAATGCAATCGGAAGCCAATAGTAGCAGGAATATCGATATACTTTGGGAATTTCAGCCGCATAGAGATAGAATACTAAAAACAAAGCTATTGATAGTATTTCGATAATACTTCCTTGATGTGAAGTGATATTTTTATTTTTCAAACGGTCGTATAGCTGAAACAACAGCATGCCGACTATGAAATCCGGAAACCGGGCAATCGGATTAACGTACCAATATCCTTTTATATCATTTTCCAGAGTGAAATACATGCCGACAAGAATCAATATTGCAGAAACTAAGAAAACGTATAGCAAATTCTTATAATTCTTTGCTATGGGTACAAGAAACGGAAAGCATAGGTAAAAAACTGTTCGCAACACAAACTCCATGAGGGGCTGTTGAATGAGAAGAAGTAGTCGGCTTTGGGTATGTAGGCATTTGTTAGTGTAAGTGAGGCAAAAAAGTGTTTGCTCCAGTCTATAAATCCTGACGCTATTACATAGTTACCTAAAGCAGCAGCAATAAACAAGGTTAGCCAATGCAAAGGGTAAATACGTGCAATGCGGGCTATCCAGAAGCTTCGTTTGGTTATCTTGCTTTCACTTATCTTCTTTTGATAATTGTATGCTATAATGAAACCACTTAGTACAAAAAAGAAACTGACACCAACAAATCCTTCTTTGAAGAAATGAATATCGAAAAAATCATTTATTACATAACAATGTGCCCCAAAAACCATTAAAGCAAATATAAGCCGTAAAGAAGTGAGTGTGTTTATCATAATGAGATGTCTCGGAATGTTTTATGTTCTTTTATTATCTGATAGATGACGTTCCAGTCGGGAAGACCGCCCAAGTTACGGTCGTCAATGAAAAGATCCACTTTCAACTTGCGTGAGAAGCCAGTGTCCTGCTGTTTTTCTTCGGGATAATCACGATTGATGGCATAAAATTCCAGGCCTCTTTCCTGGCACCATTCCACGGCTTCTTCCAGAAGTTCACCTTCGCGCACGCTCCATAAAATAAGCTTGTGCTGCTCTTGCTGCAATAACTTCAAAGTGTCTATTGCAAAGGGGATTTCTTTACCAATATGCGGATAGCGATGTTCTACTATAGTTCCGTCAAAATCAACTGCTATTGTCATAGTTCTATTATGAAAGATTACAGAACAAAGATACGAATCTTCTTGAAAAAACAAAGCGCTAACCGACATTGTACAGGGCAAATATGAAACAAATTTGCATATAATTTCATAATAATGTATTTTTGCACTTAATTTTTCACTAACAACATAATATCAGGATGACTCAATCACCCCAAAAAGTATCTAAAGGGTTTACTAAGGCCTTTTGGGTAAGCAATACGGTCGAGCTCTTCGAACGTATGGCATATTATGCCGTTTTCATTGTTCTTACCATTTATCTTTCTACCATTTTAGGCTTCAATGACTTTGAAGCGAGTATGATTTCCGGTTTATTCTCCGGCGGTCTTTACCTTCTGCCCATTTTTACGGGAGCTTATGCTGATAAGATAGGTTTCCGGAAATCCATGATTGTTGCTTTTTCGCTGCTGTCTGTCGGGTATCTGGGATTGGGAATTCTCCCTACCCTACTCGAAACCGCCGGTTTGGTGGAATATGGCAAAGTGACCCATTTCACCGGATTGCCGGATAGCGACAGCCGCTGGATGATTGTCCCCGTACTGTTTGTCATTATGGTGGGCGGTTCGTTCATCAAGTCCATTATCTCGGCTTCGGTGGCAAAAGAAACGACAGAAGCAACCCGGGCACGCGGCTATTCCATCTTTTATATGATGGTGAATATCGGCGCTTTCACCGGAAAGACTGTAATCGACCCGTTGCGTAATGTTATTGGTGAACAGGCCTATATTTATATCAATTATTTCTCGGCTGCGATGACGATCATGGCATTACTTTCCGTTATCCTGCTTTATAAATCTACCCATACGGCCGGTGAAGGAAAAAGTATGCGTGAAATTGGACAAGGTTTTCTGCGCATCATTACGAACTGGCGTCTGCTGATTCTTATCCTGATTGTAACAGGGTTCTGGATGGTGCAGCAACAGTTATATGCTACGATGCCAAAATATGTAATCCGTATGGCGGGCGAAACGGCAAAACCGGGTTGGATAGCCAATGTGAATCCGTTTGTTGTGGTTTGCTGTGTAAGTTTTGTGACGCGTCTGATGGCGAAACGTTCGGCTATTACTTCCATGAATATCGGTATGTTTCTTATTCCGTTTTCGGCTCTACTGATGGCATGCGGTAATCTACTCGGTAATGATGTGATAACCGGAATGAGCAATATCACGCTGATGATGATAGCCGGTATTGTGATACAGGCTTTGGCGGAATGTTTCATCTCACCGCGTTATTTGGAATATTTCTCCTTACAAGCACCTAAGGGTGAGGAAGGTATGTATTTAGGGTTCAGCCATCTTCACTCCTTCCTCTCTTCTATTTTCGGTTTTGGTATTGCCGGAGTATTGTTGACAAAATACTGTCCCGACCCTGTGCTCTTTGAAACCCGTGAGGCATGGGAGGCTGCCAGTGCAAATGCACATTATATCTGGTGTTATTTTGCTGCTATCGGGCTGATATCTGCCTTGGCACTGTTAGTATTTGCCAAAATCACCGCATCCATCGACAAAAAGAAGAAAGGCAGGGTCTGAATATCTCATTTTTTTGTATATTTGCCGTCACTTTGCCATAAAAGTGGCGGCTTTTTCTAATTAAGGAGAACAGAATGAAAGTAAAATTTATAAGCCTTGCTAGCGGAAGTAGTGGTAACTGCTATTATATAGGCACTGAAAGATACGGAATACTTATTGATGCTGGTATTGCAGCGCGTACCATCAAGAAATCTTTGAAGGAAGCGGGTATCAGCATGGAGACGATACGAGCTGTGTTTGTGACTCATGATCATGCAGACCATATTAAATCGGTAGGCGGATTGGGAGAGAAATTGCATATTCCTATTTATACCACTGCACGCATCCATGAGGGAATCAATAAAAGTTATTGTATGACGGAGAAGCTTCATTCTTCTGTTCATTATCTGGAGAAAGAAGAACCCATGCAATTGGAGGATTTTCATATTGAGTCTTTTGAAGTACCCCATGACGGTACGGACAATGTGGGATATTGTATTGAAATAGATGGTAAGGTATTCTCATTCCTCACTGACCTTGGCGAAATCACTCCTACTGCTGCGCGGTTTATCCGTAAAGCCAATTACTTGATATTGGAAGCTAACTATGATGATGAAATGCTGCGGATGGGTACATATCCACAATATCTAAAAGATCGTATCACAAGTCGTACGGGACATATGAGTAATATTGCGACTGCTGAATTCTTGGCGGAGAATATCACGGAAGACCTAAAATATATCTGGCTTTGTCATTTAAGCAAAGACAATAATCACCCGGAACTCGCTTACAAGACGGTGGAATGGAAATTAAAGAGTAAAGGGATATTGGTAGGTAAAGATGTGCAACTCTGCGCTTTAAAGCGTAGTACTCCTTCTGAACTATACGAATTTGACTAAAAAAGCCGCTTCCATCGAGAAAAAAGGCTTAATTTTGTTTGCATGAATAAAATAAAAGAACTACTTTTGCACCCGCAAACGAGAAAAACGATGCACTCTTAGCTCAGTTGGTAGAGCAATTGACTCTTAATCAATGGGTCCAGGGTTCGAATCCCTGAGGGTGTACAGGTGAATTAAGGAAATACTGAAAAGGTTCTGAAAATCAAAAGTTTTCAGGACCTTTTTTCTTTAATTGTCCTATTTTTGCAATAACTAGACCGAATAGTATCTGAAATCTTCTGTATCGATGCAACAACAGGAGGGATTTATCTGTTTTTTATATATAGTTTCAATCTTATCATGAATAATTGGAAGAAAAAGTTTATTATAATATGGAGCGGACAACTATTTTCCATATTAAGTAGTTCCATAGCTCAATTTTCTATCGTCTTGTGGATTAGTCTCAAAACGGGTTCTGCCGAAGTTTTGTCCTTTGCCATGATTGCGGCATTGTTGCCACAAGCCCTGTTAGGAGCTTTTGCGGGAGTATATGTTGATCGTTGGAACCGGAAGTGGACAATGATTGGTGCAGACAGTTTTGTTGCACTTTGCTCCGGTATCATTGCCTTACTCTTTTATCTGGATACGATAGAGTTATGGCATATCTATGTGTTACTGGCACTTCGCTCTATCGGTGGGGCATTCCACTCGCCTGCCATGAAGTCATCCGTTCCATTGTTGGCTCCGGAAAAGGAACTGACTCGTATTGCGGGAATTAATCAGGCCATTCAGTCTATTTGTAATATTGGTGGTCCTGCGTTGGGAGCAGTTTTGCTATTGGCGTTCGATATGAGTGTTGTTATGTTGTTGGACGTGGTAGGCGCAATCATTGCTTGTACTGCTCTCCTGTTTGTTTATATTCCAAATCCGAAGAAAGAGAATATTTCCGCAAAAAGTGTATTGAATGATATGCGCGACGGGTTTCGGGTGATTATGCAAAACAGAGGGGTTAGTTGGGTGATGGTTACAGAGATACTGATTACTTTCTTTGTGATGCCGGTGGTTGCCTTAATGCCATTGATGACGTTGCATACTTTCTCGGGAACAGCTTATCAGATTAGTTTGATAGAGACGCTTTTCGGTGCGGGAATGTTGGGTGGAGGAGCATTATTAGGTATTTGGAATCCTAAAATCAGGAAGATACTGATGATTGCATTCTCTTATGCGATACTGGGGCTGGCGTTGGCTCTGTGTGGAATGCTTCCCAGCACAGGTTATGTACTTTTTGCTATACTGACGGTAATGCAAGGGCTTATTGTTCCGTTCCTTTCCGGCCCCTTTACTTCTTTACTGCAAACGCAATTCAAACCTATTTATCTGGGACGTGTGTTTTCGTTATTCGATAGCATAAGTTTGTTTCCCTCCATTTTCGGTTTGTTTGTAACGAGTTTCGTTGCGGATGCACTGGGCATAGGCAATATATTTATCTATTGCGGGTTTGCTATTGTACTGACGGCTATTCTGATGATGTGTATTCCTTCAGTGAGGAATTTGGAGAAGGAAGATTATTCCTCTTCTTTGTAACATTTCAAAGTCTTCCTTTCCCATCCCAATATCATCCAATGTGCGCGGCTCGTTGTGGTCATTCAGGTAAACTCTCGATTTCTCGGTGTAGAGAGGACTGACGACGGATAAGCTGTCATTCCGGTACGGAGTTTCTATTCCGGCCAGTTCCATCATAGTTTGGAAGAAGGAAGCACTGGATGATATATTTTTCTGCCGGTTCATCAGGGCTGCTCTCTGTATTTCAGGGTATGCTTTCTGATAGCTTTCGGATGTCCACAACAAGAACGGAACATGTAACTGATAATAAGAAGGAACAGGCGATGCATGAAGGAACAGGTGTCGGCTGTCGTCGAAAATATCTTCTCCATGATCGGAAGTATAAAGCATGGTGGCATCTACCTCCTGCTCTTTCAATAAATTTATGACACGTGCCAGAAAATCATCTGTATATCGGATGGAGTTGTCATAAGCATTCAGCAGATTATCTTTGTACTTCACTTCTGCATCTACCGGGAAGTCTGGCATGAAAAATGCATGGGCTTCCGGGTAGCGTTCCCGGTAATTGAAGTGCGATCCATAGGTATGCAGTACAATGAATTGCTTCTGATTCCCTTTTCTAAGTTCTTGTTCTACCAACTTTAAAAGCTCGTCATCAGACGGATTGTATTTGGAATCATCCGAATCTTCCTTGATGAAATCATAAGTATCTGCCTCCATTCCGAAGAAGTCGATAAAGGAATGGTTGTAGCGTTGATTTGAGAAGAAAGCAGTCTGAAAACCAGCTTCTTTGAAAGCGGTAATAATGCTTTTCTGGTAATAAATGGAATCGAAATTAGAAGCTGAAACCGAAGAAAGCAACATTGGCACACTCTTGTGTGTAGTGTTAGATTCTGTCAATGCATGGCAGAAAGCTGTAATTCCCTCCATATTGGCAAGCTCAGGATTGGTTTCCCGATTGTAGTCGTAAAGACTCCAGTTCATGGCACGGGATGTCTCACCTACTACCATGATGTAAATTTCCCTTCTGTCTTCCGGATGAGAAGCTCGGGCACTGAAGGTAAAATTCTTCGATGTCTGATGATAAGCTCGTGTCTGGGCATTCCGCTGAAATGCAAGCACCACATTATAACATACATTAGCCGGATATAAGTCAGATTTCAGTTCATAGCGTTTATCCAGTCCATAGGCAGCGCCCAATGATATGAAACCGATAACTAAAGCTACAAATGCTCTTTTTCGCTCACGCCGGATAAATACAGGAGAGAGTTGCCGCTTCCTTATAATAGAGATTGCTGCCAAAACCAAGGCAGGTATATAGAGGATAATTACACTTACTAATGCCGGAATAAGATTATCCAACAACTCCATGGCTTCGCTTGAATTAGTGGTTACCAGATTCAGGAACATGTCAACGGCGATAATAGACTGTCCGAAAAGATACAGCAACACTATCTGAAAAGCACCAAAGAAAATGAAAAGGAAAAGTATCCAGAACATCTTTCCGCAGTTTCTCGATAAAGTCATCAACAGATAATAGGAAGCGAATGGTAACAGTATATTGCATACTTTTGCCACCACAGGCATCGGCTCTGTAAAGCAAAGAATGATATTGGGTACTATCAGGATAATCAGAAACAAATAGAAGAGGTGTTCCTGATTGTGTAACCATTGTTTTATGTTTTTAAAAAGCTTCATTGATATTAAATATAAATCCGGTCTGGCCTTTTCCAAACCCTAAATCTAATCTTACATTTACTCTCTTTTTGAATTCCCAACGATAGCCGAAGCCGTAGTTAGGAAGAATATGTTTCGTTTCAAACTCGGAAAATTTAGGAAATACGGTTCCCGCTCCTACCCATACAGCTACGCCATTCCGTTTCCAGACGTGCTGACGAAGTTCTAACTGGGCATCCATAGTACATTTGTCCCGGTAACGCCCTTCGTAATAGCCACGCATTGCGTAGGAACTGCCTAATGTCGCCATCAACCCCCAGGGAGGATTACCGTAGTTTAGCAATGTATGAAATTGTCCTGCCAATACTCCCCCTTTCCATACAGGGTGATAATAGCTGGTAGTCAATTCAGTACTGCTAAAGGCGTATTTATTTCCCAGAAATGCGGGACTGAAACGTTGGTCTATTCTCAGATAATAGCCGCTATAAGCATTCGTAAGGAAGTCTCGTGAATCATAGAGCAGCGAAAAGCCAAGGCTTATATTTGTAGTTCGGGCCTTCATACCCTCCCACAGCTCAGGCTTTTCAAAATCATGACCATAAATATAATCAAAAACGGCTATCGGACCAATATAGAAATTTCTGGATATTCTTGTCAGAAAGTCCACTTTGACTTGTGCCTGAAAACGGTCGTATTCACTTTCGTTGTCATCATTAGAACCGTTATTGTATCCCTTTCCCCAATACAGGCTGGGGAATGAATAGAAGTAAAGATTATAATTCAAGCGGTACTTATCTTGTGGAAAGAGATGATTTCCCCGTATGCCTAAAAGATAGAACCCTACTGTAGAAACGTCTCCATACAGGGATATGTTAGATGGTGGGAGAATAGAGTCGTTACGGTCTGTCCGATACAATCCGGCAGCCACCAGACCGATGCCAAACTTGGTATCACTGGAATAATGAGGTCCGCCAATGACACTGAAATCAAACTTTTTGTTCTTTTTTTCTTTGTTGGCATTGTTAAAGTAATCTAGGAATTTTTTGAAGAAAGTTCGCTTTTGTGGTAACGAATCGGTTGTGGAAACAGGAGATGCTACTGGAACATCAGTTCCTGTAGAGTTAGCTTGTGCCCACACATCGGTCTCTGTCATTAATAACAGTACAGGCAGTATCCATTTCATTAGTTTAGTGTCCATAATCTTACTTTCGGAAAACTCCGCCAGCAAATTTAGTTTTATTTTAATTTTAATACAACAATAATAAGATATATTTTGTTCATACTTATTTCCTTTTGCACACTAATAAGAAAATGTGATGAGAGAAAGAGCAAAATAGACCAAAATGATAATTCGGAAAAAAAGCGAACTTTATTCCTCTTGCAATGTTATTCTTACATAACGAATAACTCACTTATTATGAAAACAAAAATGGATATTCCCGATAAAGAGGGACGGAAACGGCTTGTTATTGTCGGTGGCGGCTTCGGTGGATTGAAGTTAGCACGAAAGTTGAAAAGCAATAAATTCCAAATAGTATTACTGGACAAAAATAATCATCATATTTTCCAACCTCTGCTTTACCAGGTGGCAACAGCAGGTATCGAACCGAGTGCCATCTCATTCCCATTCCGCAAGATATTTAAAAGAAGAAAGCACTTCCACATACGTATTTGTGAGGCGCAACGGGTTATACCCGAAGATAATATCCTGGAGACTTCCATAGGAACCCTTTCATATGATTATCTGGTTGTTTCTACCGGATGCCGCACCAATTACTTTGGTAATGACGGACTGTCTCAGCAGACCATGGCTCTTAAAAATACCGCAGAAGCACTGTTCAACCGTAACCAGATATTGGAAAGTTTTGAGAAAGCCCAGAATACCAGTAACATTGAAAGAAGAAAACGCCTGATGACGTTTGTTATTGTGGGCGGTGGTGCTACGGGAATCGAACTTTCCGGTGCATTGGCAGAAATGAAAAAGTTTGTGCTTCCACAAGATTATCCTGATCTTGATATAAACCTCATGCGTATAATTTTAGTGGATGGTGCTCCCCGCCTTCTCTCCGCTTTTTCTGAGAAATCATCAGAAGAAGTTGCGGATTACCTGCTGAAACGCGATGTTGAAATCAGGACCAGCGTACAGGTGAGCAACTATGAAAATGGTGTAATAACATTTAATGACGGCAATACACTGGAAACTATGAACGTTTTTTGGGTTGCAGGTGTACGTGCCAACAGCATAGATGGACTGGCAAAAGAAGCTTATGGACCCGGTAACCGTCTGCAAGTGGATAATTACAACCGTGTTCAAGGGTATACCAATATCTTTGCTATTGGCGATACGGCACTTATGATTTCTACGGAATATCCGAAAGGGCATCCGCAAGTAGTACAACCTGCCATTCAGCAGGCACGTAACCTGATTGGTAATTTGGATAGAGTAGAGCGTGGACTTGAAATGCAACCATTTGTGTATCACAATAAAGGTTCTATGGCTACCATTGGTCGTAATCATGCTGTTGTAGAATTGAAAAAATTACGTTTTGGTGGTTTTCTTGCATGGGCGGCATGGTTATTCATCCATTTGATGAGCATTGTTGGGGTCAAGAACCGGCTCTTTATTTTTGTAGACTGGATGTGGAGCTACTTTACATACGATCCTTCTTTACGGGTAATCATAAAACCTTTGCGTAGGGATAAACCATAACCCCTTATATTTTGTTATATAAAATATAATTAATTAAAACGAACGACTATGCTTTATAAATTTTTATTTCCGTCTAAGCCGGATGGTGCAGCTGCATCTACTATATTACTGATTGTGAGAATTGTATTTGGTGTGTTATTGATGAACCACGGTATTGAGAAATGGGCAAACTACCAAGAGTTATCTACTGCATTTCCTGACCCGCTGGGTATAGGTAGCCCCCTTTCATTAGGCTTAGCCATATTTGGTGAAATGGCTTGTTCTATGGCATTTATCATTGGCTTCCTCTATCGTTTGGCGATGATACCAATGATATTTACAATGGGGGTAGCCTTTTTCGTTATTCACGGTAACGATCCGTTTGCTGTTAAAGAATTGGCTTTCATATATCTGGTAGTGTTTATGTTGATGTACATTGTCGGTCCCGGTAAGTTTGCTGTAGACCATTGGTTGGGCAAGGCTCTGACTCCTAAAAAGGCCTAAAGTGGCTTGTTCCATTTTGCTGAAAAATTGTTTTTATCTCAAATACAGACTAATTTTTCACAAAAACAACTTATATTTGCCAAATAGAAAAAGAACAAAAGAGTTAAACTCAAGAAACTCAGTAAAACAAAAGAAAGTAATTATGAAAAAGAGTAATTTGAATTTGGCTGCAACCGTGATGATTTGTGGCGCATTTCTTTTCAGTTCCTGTATCGGTTCTTTCGGACTGCACAGCAAGTTGGTAAATTGGAACCAAAGCATTGGTACGAAGTTTGTAAATGAGCTTGTTTATCTGGCTTGCAACATTATTCCTGTATACCCAGTCTGCTATCTGGCGGATGCGTTAGTAATTAACTCCATCGAATTCTGGAGCGGTTCTAATCCTATGGCTAATGTGGGTGACGTGAAAAAAGTGAAAGGTGAAAACGGAAACTATCTCGTAAAGACATTGGAGAATGGTTACTCTATTACAAAAGAGGGTGAAACGACTGCTATGGAGTTAGTTTACGACCAGGAGTTGAACACTTGGAATGTTGTTGCAGAAGGTGTTAGCACTGAACTGTTGCAAATGAACGGTGATGGTACTGCACAGATGTATTTGCCAAATGGAGAAGCAATGAATGTGACATTGGATGCGCAAGGCGTAGCTGCTGCTCGTCAGGCAACAATGATCAACACTTACTTTGCAGAGAATTAAAAATTGAGAATTAAAAATTGAGAAATAGCCATGCGGCATAAAAGCGCAGCCTATTTCTCAATTTTTAATTCTCAATTTTCAATTTATTAGAATGGGTATCCCACAGCAAAGTGGAAAGCGAAATCACGTCCGAAATCAGGGCGTATAATGGGGAAACGGTCTTTCCCTTTCTCAGGATTAACAGCTTTCATACCTCCATCAAAACGAAGTACAAAGAAGTCCAAATCGAGGCGTAATCCTAATCCGTAAGCTACTGCTATTTGCTTATAAAACGTATTAAATTTGAACTTACCGCTCGGTTGGTCCTCATATTCACGAAGCGTCCAGATATTTCCTGCATCTACAAACATTGCACCTCTGAATTTCCAGAACAGGCGTGTGCGATATTCAATACTCGCGTCCAGCTTGACATCTCCCGATTGATTCAGGAAATTGCCGTCACCCGGGAAAGAACCGGGGCCAAGACTACGAACAGACCATCCACGCACACTGTTGGCACCACCCGAAAAATAACGTTTTTCGAAAGGAACAACCTGCGCATTGCCATAAGGGATGGCGATGCCGCCTCCAATGTGGAAGGCTATGGAGTTACGATTGTCAATCACAATATTTTTGGCAAAATCCAAATCCCCTTTTATATATTGTGCGTATGGAATATTCAATATCGTATATTCATCCTGATCATTTTTCTTTAGATGACTCATCTTAGAAATCACATATAGCAGATTTCCAGCGGACTCGAAGTTGAAGCGTACACTGTAAGAATTACCTATAACCGCATTGTTCATCAATGCCTGTCCAGCACTATTATATGTATAACTATAACCGGTACGAACAATCAAGCGGTCTTCATAGTTATATCTCAGAATATAGTTCTGCTCATTATTCAAATATTTATCTTCAAAATTCGGCTCTATCCAGGGCATATACAGATAGTTGACATCCAGTAGGTCTATACGATGTTGCGAACGTTGACGTTGCAATCCCCATTTGTAGCTCCATGAAGCCGAAGCAACGATGCGAGCAAACTCCGGGCGCATCTGGTAATTGTACTGCACGCCGAACTCGGTAGTTGCCCGCATTCTTCGTTTGAAGTCATTGGATAAGAACGGGAACATGAAACGGGGAAAATTAATACTGCTTTCCACGCCGAGTTCTGTATAATTATCGTGCCCGTAACCCAAACCTAAACCTGAAACAGCCTCATAAGCCCCACGAAGTTTGACCAGAAAAGTTTCGGACCCTCTGAACACATTGCGGTTCTGGAAAGAAACAGATGCTGCAGCACCCAAGTCACCGGCAGAGTTGGTACCTTCCAACTCAAAGGAAACAGACTGATGCTTGTTCTTCGTCAACATTACATAGGTATTCAACTTTGTGCTATCGCCTGACTGTGTCTCAAAGAAGCGGACATTTGTATACTTCAATACCGGCAGACGTCCGAAATTGGAGTAAGTGCGTTGCACTTCCTGCTCATTATAAAGTGTTCCGGGGGTTATACTCAGATTATCAGTCAACACTTTGGGGCGCAGATATAATTTGTCTTTGTAATAAATGGGAAATCCTTTATAATGTATCGAATCATTGATTTCAACACTACTCAGGGCGGAAGATTGCAGAACATTGTAGTCTGCAATGAAGTTCACTTTATTGATGGTGTACTGCGGATGATTCCGTGGTTCATCATCTGAATGTTGCTTGTAGCGTGCCAGATGCAAGGTCAGGTCCACCTGGTGAGTGCCCCGCACTGTATCTGCTGTATATGAAATATAGTCTTTATTGAATTTATAATACCCATTTCGCAGCAGATTATTCGTAATGCGCTGGCGTTCGCTATCCAGTATGTTGACATTGAAATACATACCTTCAGAAATATAGGTTGCTGTAGAATCCTTTTGCATATATTCCCATATTTTTTCATCCGGAATATCATATTTCAGACTACGGACTATATAAGGTTCACCGGTAGTAACCTTGTAGGCCAGTTTCAGCTTTTTCTTTTTTACTTTTGGGATGTATTCCACAGTGGCACTCATATATCCCATGTTCTGCACGGCCTTCGTCATTTCTTCACGGGAGCGTTCAGTATCTTCTTTACTGTATATCACTGGCGCATCTCCCAATCTACGCAATGCACGGTTCACCCAGCGAGTGGAGTCACGTCCCGACCAGTTGTAAACATACAACTGAGTCTTGATTAGACTAAACCATTTGGAATTCGGATTTTGTCGCACATAAATGGACAAATTAGAAGGCTTCACGTTTTTACTATCGGTATGTATGCGCACTTCATCCAGCAAGTATGAGCCATCGGGCACATATTTGGTAGTCGAGCAGGAAGCCAATGTGAGTATGACAGCAGTAAGTATTGCGTAGTGGAAACCTTTCTTCATACCAGATTTTGTAAATTGCGCATAAATAGACTACAAATATAAATCTATTTTTTCTTTCCCGAAATAAAAAACCGGATGAAGTGTGTTCCGTTTTTTGATTATATAGAAATTATCACGTACTTTTGCCAAACGATAACATTTAAGCTATGGCACTAAGTAAGAACCGCATCAAATATATCCATTCGCTGGAATTGAAGAAGAACCGTAAAACGGAGAAGGTATTTTTGGCCGAAGGGCCTAAACTGGTAGGAGATCTATTAGGACATTTTCCTTGTCGTTTTCTGGTGGCTACGGCAGAATGGTTGTCGCAATATCCTCAGCTTCCAACAGAAGATGTTTCGGAAGTTTCTGCTGAGGAACTTTCTCGTGCCAGTTTGCTGAAGACACCGCAACAAGTACTTGCTGTTTTTGAGCAGCCGGAATATAAAACGGATGCTTCTGTTATCAGCCGTTCCCTTTGTCTGGCTTTGGATGATGTACAAGACCCCGGAAACCTGGGTACCATCATTCGCCTGGCCGACTGGTTCGGTATAGAGCATATCTTTTGCTCTCCGAATACCGTAGATGTTTTCAGCCCCAAAACCATTCAAGCTACTATGGGCGGCATTGCCCGTGTGAAACTGCATTATACTCCCTTGCCCGAGCTTATCCGTAGCCTGCCCAACATTCCGGTTTACGGCACCTTCCTCGACGGTGAAAACATGTATATGCAGCAATTATCTTCCAACGGACTGATAGTGATGGGTAATGAAGGCAACGGGATAGGAAAAGAAGTAGAGCAACTTATCAATCGTAAACTCTATATTCCAAATTATCCGGCAGAACGGGAGACTTCCGAGTCACTGAATGTTGCTATTGCTACAGCAGTTGTCTGTGCCGAGTTCCGTCGGCAGGCTGCATCGCTGTAAAATCAAAGGGATAAAATAAATAAGGTATCAACCTTGAAACGAATTGTTCTTTGTAGAAGGTTTCCGGAACTTCATTCAATATTTCTTTTTGTTTCTGAAAGACATCATGAAATTTTGCTGAAACATCAGCTTTTTCTGTAAACAAAGCAATTACTCCGGGAAACCACTCTACCCCTTCAATTTCTTCCGTCAGCGGAAAAACAGACACAGCGCATCCTTTTTCCACTTCTACCACATATTGTTTGAGATAACCATATCCGGGAATAAAAATGAAATGCGAAGCGTATCGTTTCATGATTACGGTTTATCTTTACGGAATTGAAGGCTCCCGGGTTTTTCTACTTTCTTTATTGGTTCTGTCGAAACCGGACGAGGACGACCTACATCGCGTCTACGGGGATTTCCATCTATTTTTTCTTCTGTCTGTTCTACAGGCTTGATTTCTTCTTTTTGCTCTACATTATCCATTTTCTTCTTTTCCTGAATAGAATCATTCCGGATAGAATCATTCTTTGCGAAAGATAAGGTATCCGTAGCATGATAACGCATCAGGGAAATGCGGTCGGTGAGTAATGTATGAGTGGCTTGTGCCGCCGGATAGTAGATTGAACCACGTATTTCTACGATTTCTCCCAAAGTATCGGCGAAGAGGGATATCGTTTTCATCCCCGACTTATATACTTTCTGAAGATCACTGATGATAGTATCATTTTTATAGATAATCTGCATGGCCATGGTAGGGGCATACATAGAGTCCACTGCACCATTGTGGAAGCGGAAATGCACGTTCCACCGCAAGGTATCGCGATCTTTAAAATTTGTGTCGGAGGGTAATGAGAAAGTTATCTTGTTGTCCATTGGCATACCCGTCAACTGATAAATGCGTTGCCATGCCCATACATCAATGCTGTCGCCCGGAAGACTTTCCTTAGGTTTGTTGTCACGTATGGCAATCAAGTGGTTAATGCCATCCCGCTCAGCTTTTAATTTTGTATTTACCTTCTCATAAATTTTAGTGAGGACTTCCGGATTACGTGTAAACCAAACCATAGAGGAGTCGAAAACGGCCTGCGTAATACCATGTTTTTTGAACACCGATTCAATGTACAGCACTCTCTTATAGCTATCAGTATAAGGAACTTCTTCCCCCATAGCTTTTGCTATGTGATAGTCATAGAGTACGTTTTCCATCTTAGCATCTGAAATAACCGCCTTAGGTCTTTTCACCTGGCAGGCGGTAAAACAGAATGCTAACAGGAATATATTAAGCCATTGAATTCGATGCAACCTTTTCATGATTTCTTTATTGCATGATAAGAATCATTCAAATATTTGCTGTAAAACAGTAACAGAGCAATGATACCGCAACTGATAGCAGCATCGGCAAGGTTGAATATCGGACTGAAGAATATGAAATGCTCCCCACCTACAAACGGCATCCATTGAGGCCAGTTCGTGTCGATGATAGGGAAATAGAACATATCCACCACTTTTCCGTAGAATAACGGAGCATATCCTCCACCTTCGGGCATGAATGAAGCTATCTGTGAATGCGTACTTTCGTTGAATAATACACCATAAAATACACTATCAATGATATTACCCAATGCTCCCGTGAGAATAAGCGAAACGCACACAATATAACCAGTCTTCAGGCCTTGTTTTATAATCTTTACCAGATACCATCCTATCGCTGTAACAGCAATAATGCGGAATAAGGTAAGAAATAGCTTGCCAAATATTTCCATGCCGAAAGCCATGCCGTTATTCTCGGTAAAGTAGATATAGAACCAATCGGTAACGCGAATACTTTCATGCCAATACATGTGCGTTTTGATGTATATCTTGATTATCTGGTCGATAATCAATACCGAGAAAATAACGAGCAGCGCAATGCGACCTTTCGTAAGATAATTGTTCATCCTTACTTTTTGCCGTTATTTTTGGCTTCAATGCTCAATGTAGCATGAGGCACAGCACGTAGACGTTCGGCAGGAATCAATTTGCCGGTTTCACGGCAAATGCCATACGTCTTGTTCTCAATGCGTATCAGTGCGGCTTGCAATCCCTGGATAAACTTCAACTGACGTTGAGCCAGGCGCGTAGTTTCTTCTTTGGATAAGGTGTTGGCACCTTCCTCCAAAACTTTGTACGTAGGAGACGTATCGTCGGTGTCATTACCGTCGGCTCCGGTTAAACTGGCTTTCAGCAATTCATAATCGCGTTGTGCCAATTCTAACTTTTCATTAATAATGGCGCGGAATTCTTCTAATTCAGCATCCGAGTATCTAGTCTTTTCTGCCATAACTTTACGTGTTTAATCGTTAGTATTATTATTCTTTTACAACGTTCACATACAGGGAGAAATCGTCAAAGTTAAGTTCTGTGCCGTTTTCTACCTCGTCTGCCAGCGTCAGTGAGGTCCCTAAAACCTGGTTACAAATATAGTCTTTATATTCGTTTACCGCATCATCTGTTTGCGGATTTTTTGATAATGTAATCTTTATTTTGTCCGTTATCTCCAAACCGCTTGACTTACGGATATTCTGAATACGGTTAACCAGTTCACGTGCGATACCTTCACGACGCAGTTCTTCGGTTACAGTAACATCCAGAGCAACAGTTAATTTACCTTCATTGGCAACCAGCCATCCCGGTATGTCTTCGCTGAAGATTTCCACATCTACAGCTTCCACTACCACGTCTGTGCTATCCAATTGCAAAGTGTAAGAACCATTCTTTTCCAACTCGGCAATGGCATCCTGTGACAATTCAGCAACGGCAGCAGCTACGGCTTTCATCTGTTTACCGAACTTAGGTCCCATCTTCTTGAAGTCACATTTCACCTTCTTTACCAATACACCTGCAGCACCATCCACGAACTTGATATCTTTCACGTTCACTTCGCTCATGATAAGTGTTTTTACAGCTTCGATGTGAGCACGTTGCTCTTCATCTACTACGGGTATCATGATACACTGCAACGGTTGGCGTACTTTTATATTCACCTTACGACGCAAAGCCAACACCATGGAAGTAACATCCTGTGCCATCTGCATGCGAGCTTCCAGTTCTTTGTCTATCACTTCCTCGTTACATACGGGGAACTTAGCCAAGTGTACAGACACCACATTGTCGCGACTTGTTGCAGTTACCAAGTCCATGTAGAGCTTGTCGGCATAGAATGGAGCGATAGGCGACATCAATTTGGCAACGGTTTCCAAGCAAGTATACAAGGTCTGGTATGCAGACAATTTATCTTGCGTAAATTCGCCACCCCAGAAACGTTTACGGTTCAGACGAACGTACCAGTTAGAGAGGTTATCGTTTACGAAATCGGATATCAAACGTCCTGCTTTGGTTGGTTCATACTCGCTGTAGCAAGTATCCACTTCCTTCACCAGTGTATTCAGTACAGAAAGTATCCAACGGTCAATTTCCGGGCGTTGGGCCATCGGCACGTCAGCTTCCTTATACTCAAATCCGTCTACATTGGCATAGAGTGAGAAGAAAGAATACGTATTATATAAGGTGCCGAAGAATTTACGACGAACTTCTTCGATGCCGTCTACGTCGAACTTCAGGTTATCCCACGGAGAAGAATTGGTGATCATGTACCAACGCAAGGGGTCAGAGCCATATTTCTCGATAGTAGAGAACGGGTCAACACCGTTACCCAAACGTTTGGACATCTTGTTTCCATTCTTATCAAGTACCAATCCATTAGATATGACAGCCTTATAAGAGATGGTATCAAACACCATTGAAGCTATCGCATGGAGTGTGAAGAACCAACCGCGTGTCTGGTCCACACCTTCCGCGATGAAGTCAGCCGGGAATACCTGATGGCTATCCAGCAACTCCTTGTTTTCAAACGGATAGTGGATTTGAGCATACGGCATGGCACCGGAGTCAAACCATACGTCTATCAAGTCTGCTTCACGTTTCATAGGCTTACCGTCGCTGGATACGAGGATGATGTCATCCACATACGGACGATGCAAGTCTATCTTATCATAATTCTCCCCTGTGTACTCACCGGGCACGAAACCTTTATCCTTGTAAGGATTAGATTTCATCAATCCGGCAGCTACAGATTTCTCTATTTCATTATAAAGTTCTTCAACTGAACCAATACAAATCTCTTCGCTGTTATCTTCCGTGCGCCAGATAGGCAGTGGAGTACCCCAGTAGCGTGAGCGGCTCAAGTTCCAGTCATTCAGATTTTCCAGCCATTTGCCGAAACGCCCCGTACCGGTACTTTCCGGTTTCCAGTTGATAGTCTTGTTCAACTCTATCATGCGTTCCTTGCAAGCAGTAGAGCGGATGAACCAGCTATCCAATGGATAATACAATACCGGTTTGTCCGTACGCCAGCAGTGCGGATAGTTGTGCACGTGCTTCTCTATCTTGAATGCTTGGTTATTAGCTTTCATCATCATGCAGAGGCTCACGTCAAGGCTTTCATCCTGGTCGGTCAGATTCGGGTCGTAGTCGTTCTTTACGAAACGGCCTGCATATTCTTTATATAACTCTACATTTACACGTTCTTTTACGAAGTTCTCGTCCAACTCGTCCAACTTATAGAATTTACCAGTCAAGTCAACCATCGGGCGGAGTTCACCTTTCTTGTTGATGAGTTGCAACGGCGGAACACCTGCAGCTTTAGCCACCTGAGCATCGTCCGCACCAAATGTCGGAGCAATGTGTACGATACCTGTACCATCTTCTGTAGTTACATAGTCACCCTGTATTACACGGAATGCACCCTCACCCGGATTTACCCATGGTATCAGTTGTTCATATTCCATGCCAACAAGTTCCGGACCTTTGTATTCTGCTATCACCTTAAACGGTATCAACTTGTCGCCCGGCTTGTAATCTTCCAGAGCGATGTCTTCCGCCTTCTTGTTGAAGTGCGTATATAGCAAAGCTTTGGCGAGAACAACAGTGATTTTCTCTCCGGTATATCCGTTGTAGCTTTGTACCGCTACATAATCTATCTTCGGACCTACACACAGTGCGGTGTTCGAAGGCAATGTCCACGGTGTAGTAGTCCATGCTATGAAGTAAGGAGTCCCCCACTCTGCCATTTCCGGCTTCGGGTTCTTCATTTTGAACTGCGCTACGCAGGTCACATCCTTCACGTCACGGTAGCAGCCGGGCTGGTTCAACTCATGTGAGCTCAGTCCTGTACCGGCAGCGGGAGAATACGGTTGTATGGTGTATCCTTTATAAAGATAATTTTTTGTATAAAGTTGTTTTAACAGCCACCACAATGTTTCGATGTAGCGGTTATCGTAGGTGATATAGGGGTCAGTCATATCCACCCAATAACCCATCTTGTGAGTCAGTTCTTCCCATTCTTTGGTGAACTTCATCACATCCTTGCGGCAAGCAGCGTTATAGTCGGCTACGGAAATTGTTTTGCCAATATCTTCCTTCGTGATTCCAAGCGCTTTCTCTACTCCTAACTCCACAGGGAGTCCGTGTGTATCCCAACCTGCTTTACGTTTCACCAGGAAGCCTTTCATGGTTTTGTAACGGCAGAAAATATCTTTGATGGAGCGAGCCATTACGTGGTGAATGCCCGGCATACCATTGGCAGAGGGCGGTCCTTCATAAAACACGAAAGAAGGACAGCCTTCACGTTCTGTCATACTCTTGGCGAAAACCTGGTTCTCGTCCCATTTCCTCAACACTTCCGCGTTTACCTTTGAGAGGTCGAACTGCGAATATTCGGCAAACTTCTTACCCATCTTTATTTGCAATTTAACGATGTTACAATTTTACGATTCGAGCGCATTTTTCTATATGAAACAATAACCCTCTTTATTTTAAGGGTGCAAAGTTACAAAAAAGTTAGAGAAAAGATATTATTGAATAGAAAAAAACAAAAAAACAGCCCGATTGAAGTCTCTGGAGAATCGTAGCGAATTATCATTATAATGAAAAAATCATTAGATATCTATCAAACAGGATTTTCATTATAATGATAATTTGCTTTACTCATCACTCTCTCCAGTATTCCGGTCTGTTCATGGTATCGGCACATTTTATCTTTCCTTTTCCTATGTCAAAACCTGTTCTACTGATTGGCTGAACCATCCAGTATTCACCCAATTCATCGGGAATATAATAGGGAGCCGGATAGCCCAAGCGTGCGGCATGTGGCAAAAATCCATATTGAGGATAATATTCTTTGTGCCCTAATACGAAAATAAGATTGGTTCCCTTTTCCTGCAACAGTCTGATACCTGCTTTTATTAGTTCTCCTCCTACACCCTGACGTTGAAACTCCGGCTTTACGGCCAATGGAGCCAGAATGTGTATCATAGGTTGTTCCTGTTGCCCGTCGAAATAAGCCCGGGTAAAAAGTATATGTCCGGCAGACTGACCATTGTGCAGGGCAAGTAACGAAACAGCCGGTTTCCCACTCTCATCGGCCAGCAGGTTGGCTACTAACTCAGGTTCCTTTTTGTTGCGGAATGCCTGCTCGTGGATTTCCATAATAGCGTTAAAGTCCTCTATATGAGTTTCTCTGATTTGAATATTGTTTAAGTTCATTGCTTTTATTGTTTTAGGATGCAAACGATATATAAGGATACGCTCATCCCTATACAAATTCGCTATATATTGATAAATTATAGGATATAAAAATAACTCAGACAAGGATATGCCCGAGTAGAAAACGAATGGATAATCTGCAAATAGAGCTACAGATTATTTACCTCACCAAACTCTTCTTAGATTTAAACATAAAACTTTTTTTTATCGTTGCAAATATATGCAATTGTTTTTGAATGAACAGATATTTATTTATCAAATATTTTGTTACTTTTGCCTGTTACATTGATTATTCACCAAAACCTCAAAAATAATATGGATAAAGATCTGAAAAAAGTTGTGGTGTTGCTGGCACATCCCAACATGGAAAAATCGCAAGCAAATAAAGCCTTGATCGATGCTATAAATGATATAGAAGAAGTGGCTGTGTATAATTTGTATGAGATGCCGGCAGATGATGTCTTCAATATGGATGCGTGGAGCCGCATTATTTCACATGCCACGGCTGTGATATATCAGTTTCCGTTTTATTGGATGTCGGCCCCTTCTTTGTTGAAGCAATGGCAGGATCGGATATTTACCCATCTGGCAAAGACTCCCGCAGTGGCAGGTAAACCATTGATGGTAGCCACAACCACCGGCTCTGAATTCGATGCATACCGAAGCGGAGGAAGAAACGGCTTTACGGTAGATGAATTGTTGCGTCCCTATCAGGCAGGTGCCGTACATGGTGGAATGATGTGGCAGACTCCTTTCGTAGTATACGGTATGGGAACTCCTGATGCAGAGAGGAATATTGCTAAAGGAGTAGATCTTTATAAGAAAAAGGTGGTAGCATTTGTAGGAGAAGACAAAACTGAAGATGTTTGGTGATTATCGATTAAAAGAACTTTTTTGAGTTCATTCATTTACCTGCTCCGTACCAACTCCGTACTTGCTCCGTACCAACTCCGTACTAAGTCCGTGCTATAGAGTACGGAGATGCTACGGACTTGGTACGGAGCAGATACGGAGCAAGTACGGAGTTGATAACAATATACTCCTTGACTGAATTATTTTAAGAAATAATTCGGTATCCCTTTTGATGGAGTATGAAATATGTACTACCTTTGCCGCCAAAGCAAAAGCATTGCATGTGAAAAGGTTACTTTCCAATACCGTAAAGTATTTACTAATAGTAGTATTCGCTTATTACTATGTAGGAAACACAGCCTTTGTTCATACACATGTGGTCGATCATTTCCTCGTAACCCACTCCCATCCATACCTGCCGGGTATGCATCATTCGCATACGGAAGCGCAATGGGAAACCGTTTCCTGGTTTAATCTGTTGTGCTTGGACAGTTCGCATGAGTTACCGGTTGTCCCCTTTATCTTATTCTTTTTAAGTTTCATTTTCTTGTCAAATGGAACCAATCGGATTGTACGTACGGTTCGGTTGTTCCATCTTCGTTCTCCTCCCTGTCATGTATCCTGAATAGGTGATTAAGCCTGTTCTTTTTAATACATGAGTAAAAATGAGTTCTCAATATAACGACAAAAAAATGAAATACATATATTTATTGTGCCTGACCGGCATGATGTGTTATGCTTGTACCGGTCAGCAAAAAGAGCAGGAAATTCAGGAGTTTTCTGTCTCAGGAGATACCATTATCGTATCCTCAGAATCTCCCGTAGCAAAAAAGCTGATAATAAGCGAAGTACATAAAGAATTGCATGAAACGACATTCACTGTATCCGGTATAGTGAAAGCCATTCCCAATCATTATGCAGAGATTGCCTCTCCATTTGCAGGACGCGTAACGCGCTCCTTCATCCGTCTGGGACAGAAGGTGGACAAAGGCAGTCCTTTGTTTGAAATCAGCTCACCCGACTTTTTTGAAACAGGAAAAGTCTATTATCAGGCCAAACAAGAAATGGAACTGGCTTCCAAAAACCTACGCCGGGAACAGGATTTGTATGCGCATAAGGTAAGCGCACAAAAAGAGGTGGAAGAAGCTGAAGTGAACTATGAACTGAAAAAGAAAGATTATGAGAATGCATTGGCAGCACTGAAAGTCTTCCAGATAGAACCAGACGAGCTGGTGTTGGGTCAACCTATGATTGTCCGTTCGCCCATTTCCGGCGAAGTGGTGAAGAATGATATTGTTATCGGGCAGTTCATGAAAGAGGATGCAGACCCCATTGCCGTTGTTGCCGATCTGAATGAAATATGGGTGGCTGCCAATGTGAAAGAGAAAGATATGCCGCTACTTTCTTCCTTGAAACAAGTAGAAATCTCACTGGTATCACAGCCAAGCCGCACTTTCAACGGTAGCATCTATCACATCAACGAAATGCTGGACGAAGATACGCGTTCGGTAGAAGTGCTGGTGGCATGTGATAACAAAGAGCGGTTGATGAAACCTGCCATGTATGCCACAGTGAAACTGACTGATGAACCTGCCGAAAGCATCCTGATTTCTACTTCCGCTATCTTGCAAGAGGAGGAACAGGCGTATGCACTGATATCTTTAGGCAACAGTCGGTTTCTGAAACGGAAGGTGGAAACTTCCGCTACCGATGGCGACAAGTGTGTCATCACCTCCGGCCTGCAATCGGGAGAGAAATTCGTATCCGATGGTGCTTTCTATCTATTGAACGCCAACTAAACGTCGGTTTGCACATATGAAGAAATTAATTTTTCTGGCGATACATCGTCGAGGACTGATGTTCGTCTTGTTTAGCTTCATTGCTGTGGTGGGCTATTATTCATGGACAAGGCTGGCAATTGATGCTTATCCGGACATTGCGGATACCACTGTACAGATTGTAACCCAAGTACCGGGACTGGCAGCCGAGGAAATAGAGCAGCAGATTACGATTCCTATAGAACGGGCTGTGAATGGTCTGCCGGGACTGAACGTGATGCGAAGCAAAAACACCTTCGGATTGAGTACTGTGGTGTTGGTGTTTGATGACGGCATTGATGATTACTGGGCACGCCAGCGCGTACAAGAGCGGTTGGTAGATGTAGAGCTGCCTTATGATGCCGTGCCGGGGTTGAATCCCCTGACCTCTCCCACCGGTGAAATATTTCGCTATATCATTGAAAGTGACAATCTGGATTTGCGAGAGATGACCGATTTGCATAAATGGGTGATTATTCCCCGACTGAAACAAGTGACGGGTGTGGCTGACGTCAGCAATTATGGTGGCATCACTACCCAATATCAGATTGAACTGAACCCGCGGAAGATGGAAGAATATGATATTTCCCTCTCTGATGTGACCGAAAAAGTGGAAATGAACAATGTGAATGCCGGCGGAAGTATGCTGAGCCGGGGGGATCTGAGTTATGTAATCCGGGGTATCGGTCTGGTGAAAGATTTGAAAGACTTGGGACGTATTGTTATTAAAACAGATAATGGTGTACCTGTGTATCTGGACGATATAGGCAAACTGAAATATGGAAGTCTGGAGCGCAAAGGTGTATTGGGATTCTATGATGGCAAGCGCAATTATTCCGACGGAGTGGAAGGTATTGTGCAAATGCTTCGCGGGCAAAATCCGTCGCAGGTGCTCGAAGAAGTGCATACGGCCATTGATGAACTGAACAACGAAGTACTTCCTAAAGGAACGCGCATCCATCCTTTCATGGACCGTACGAATCTGGTAGAAATGACACTCCACACAGTCTCTCATACTTTGTTCATGGGGATGATTCTGGTGATAGTTGTCCTGATTCTGTTCTTAGGCAGTTGGCGGGGTGCGTTGCTGGTAGCGGTTACTATTCCTATTTCATTACTGATTGCTTTTATCCTGATGCACGTCACTGATATTCCCGCTAATTTACTTTCATTGGGAGCTATTGACTTCGGTATCCTTGTGGATGGCTCCATTGTAATGATGGAAACTATTTTGAAAAAACGTGAGCGGCATCCCGGGGAAATCTTGGAAGAAGATTCCATCTTGCGGCGTACAACGGAAGTGGCGCGCCCCATCTTCTTCTCTATCCTCATCATCATAACTGCCTATTTGCCGTTGTTTGCCTTTGAGCATATCGAAAAGAAACTTTTCACTCCGATGGCTTATACGGTAGGCTATGCACTGATTGGTGCTTTGTGTGTAGCCTTGTTTTTGATTCCGGGATTGGCATATATGGCCTACCGCAAGCCGCGCAAAGTATATCATAACCGTTGGCTGGAAAAACTGCAAATGCTGTATCATGCCCAAGTGGTTCGTGTCATCGATTGTCCTAAAGCGGTGCTGGGGGTACTGGCAGGGATTTTGATATTGGCCGGTGGCCTGAGTTATACGGTGGGAAAAGATTTCCTCCCTCCTCTGGATGAGGGCGCCATCTGGATTCAGGTACAATTGCCTCCGGGCATCTCCATTGAACGTTCCAAAGAAATGGGAGCTGAATTGAGACAGAAGCTCGGACAGTTTCCGGAAGTATCGTATGTGATGACACAAGTGGGCCGTGATGATGAAGGTGCCGAGGCATTTTCGCTTTCGCATGTGGAGTGCGGTGTAGGTCTGAAACCTTACGATACTTGGACCACGGGACGTAATAAGGCTGAATTGATTGAAGCCATGAATGATACACTTATGACCATGCCGGGATATTCTGTTGGTTTTTCACAACCGATTATAGATATGGTGATGGACCAGATAGCAGGTGCACACAGTGATCTTGCACTGAAAATATATGGTGAAGATATTACAGGCACACGCCACATTGCCGATAAGATTGTCAACGTCATCAAACAGATTCCGGGTGCAACGGATGTAGCTGTAGACCAGGAACCTCCCCTTCCCCAACTTCAGATTGTAGCCGACCGTGACCGCATCGCTCAATATGGATTGAACGTTTCGGACGTAGCCGATTTGATAGAACTTGCCATCGGAGGAAAAGCTATCTCACAAATATTCGTGGGTAGTAAATCTTATGATGTCATCTGTCGTTTCAGCGAGGAAACACGTAACACGCCGGAACGCATCGGCAATCTGATGCTGACTTCCGGCACAGGGGCAAAAATTCCTCTAAGTCAGGTTGCGGATATCAAACTTACAACAGGTGCAAGTACCATCTCGCGTGAGATGAACAAGCGGCATCTGACCATTCGTGTCAACCTGCGTGGCATCGATCTTACTTCATTCTTGCAGAAAGCCAATAAAATGATTGATGAACAAGTGGATTACAATCCTGAAGAATATCACCTGAAATGGGCGGGACAATTTGAGAACCAACACCGCGCATACAGTCGTCTGGGTGTGGTGGTTCCATTGGCACTGGGCATCATGTTGTTGTTGCTATTTGCCGCTCTCGGCAAATTCCGGCAAGCTGCCTTGCTGATGTGTATCATTCCCTTGGCACTCTTCGGAGGCATGCTGGCACTGAATGTACGGGGAATGACGCTGAATGTTTCGTCTGCCGTAGGCTTCATTGCCCTGATTGGGGTAGCCATACAGAATGGGGTGATTATGATTTCGCATATCAATAACCTGCGCAGTCGTGGGCGCGACTTACGTGATGCCGTAACTACCGGTGTCCGTCATCGCTTCCGCCCTATCCTGATGACAGCTACCGTTGCCGTATTGGGGTTGCTTCCGGCATCCCTGAGTACGGGAATTGGCTCCGATGTGCAGCGACCACTGGCAACAGTTATTGTGTACGGATTATTGTTTGCCACTGTGGTAACGCTATACATCCTCCCTACTTTATATTATATGATGGAAAAAAAGGAAGATAAAAATGAGGAAAATGAAAAGATATAGTATTGCATTATTTACTGCTATGGTTTGTGCTTGCTCAATGCAGGCACAGACTGTAGAACCAATTACTTACAAGCAATATATGCATAAGGTAAGTGCGGATAATCTGGAATATGCCGCAGAGAAGATGAACGTCAGTGCAGCGCATGCCGATGTGATAGCTGCCAAGGTGTTCGATGACCCGTCACTCTCCTTTACCTATTCTAACAATGAAGACCATACCTTGCAGATGGGGCAAAGTTATGAATTAGGGCTTTCGCAGAATGTCACATTGGGAAAGCGTACGGCAGGTATCAGATTAGCACGTAGTCAGAGTGAGTTAGCGGAGATTGTATTAGATGACTATTTCCGGAATTTACAGGCAGATGCCACTATTGCCTATCTGGAGGTAATGAAACAAAAACAGCTTTATGACATTAAAAGAAGCGCATGGGGCAATATGTACGACCTGGCACAATCGGATAGTATTCGTCTGGCATCCGGTAAAATAATGGAGGTGGAAGCTATACAAAGCAAATTGGAAGCGGACATCATGTATAACGAAGTGCTGCAAGCCGAAACGGACCTGAAACAAGCTTACATGCAGTTGTCCCCTTTCACTGGCACTGTAGTTACAGATACACTTTTTCATCCGGTAGAGGAATTAAAGAAACCGGAACAGGTATTCGTGCTTGGCGCACTGATTGAAACGGCTGTAGAGCATCGCTCTGACCTCTTGGCAGCTTTAAAAAACACGGAGGTTGCACGCCGGGAGTTGACTTTAACCAAACGTGAGAAACTTCCTGATGTAGAGTTTTCGTTAGGATGGAGCCATAATAAGCGTGTGCGTAATGAGGAAGCTCCGGCACCGGCATTCAATGGAGTTAGTGCGGGAATTGCTATTCCTTTAAACTTCTCTTCTCTGAACAGGGGGGCTGTAAATGCCGCCCGTTTCCGAGCCCGGCAAGCCGAGTTACAATACGAACAGATGTGCTTGCAAGTGCAACAGGAGGTGATGGGAGCCTATCAGCAATTCCAGTCACAAACACTTCAATTGAAGCATTATGAAGGTGGTATACTAAAGCAGGCACAAGATGTGCTTGAAGGAAAGATATACAGTTATAACCGGGGAGAAGTCTCTTTGCTTGAAATATTGAATGCACAACGCACATACAATGAAGTGCAGGCACAATATATTGAGACGTTGTTCAACTATAATGCAGCGCTTGTGGAGCTTGAACGCAGTTGCGGCATTTGGGATATCAAAGGATAAATCAATAGTTACGTAGAAAAATGCAGTTCAATCATCGGGTTGAATTGCATTTTTTTGTATCATTGCAAATAATAATTCTCTAAAGAACATACTGTTATGAAAACAAGAATTTTATTATTTGCAGCATTGCTATTTGCCGGTACTATTGTATTTGGTCAAGAATGTGATAATGGTAAGTATATCGAAGTGACCGGAACCTCAGAAATAACGCTTGTGCCCGATGAGATTCACTATCTTATTGAGATTAAGGAATACTGGATAGAAGAATTTGACGGAAAATCCAAGCCGGAGAATTACCGGACTAAGGTGCCATTATCTGAAATAGAACAAAACTTGAGACGTGCACTGAATGAAATTGATATACCGGAAAATGCCATTCGTACGCAAGAAGTAGGTGATTACTGGCGTGAACGGGGACGAGATTTTTTAATCTCCAAACGGTTTGATATCACGTTGTCGGATTTTAATAAAATAGATGAGATACTAAAAGTAATCGATACCAAGGGAATTAGTTACATGCGTATCGGCGAACTGAAGAATAAAGATATGCAGGCTTATCGCCAGAAAGGAAAGATAGAAGCATTGAAAGCTGCACGAAAAAAAGCAGCTTATCTGGTTGGAGCATTGGGCAAACTGCTGGGGGATGTTATCCGTATCGTGGAGCCACAAGAAAATGTCGGCTATTCTCGCTTCTATGCTGCACAAAGCAACGTCAGCTCATCGCAGGCAGAAGCTTTTGAAACTTTCCGTACTATAAAACTGAATTATTCGATGGTGGTACGATTCGAGATTAAATAAAACAATGCCAATAGTGGCACTATAGAGTCTATTGCCTCTCTTCAAACTCTTCATAAAGAGCTACCGGGCCGTAGTGCCATAATTTTGTTTCTTCTTGTTCCAAAGCCTTATAAGTATTTGATTTGTAAAAGGTACGAATAGCATCCAGCAGGTCTCCCCCCCCCCTTTCTTCTGTATAAATTTTGGCAAAAAGACTCACCTTTCCAGGTAATAACAGATGAAGGTTCTTATTCGTTATTTCTCTATTCATAAAGTTATCTCCTTTGCTTCAATGTATTTCAAATATTTCAGCGATTTATCTGTATGAAATAACATTTGGTCTACCAATTTGTAAGTTTTCAATTCCTTAATAAGTCCTTCTTTATCTAAAAGTAAAGTAAGCGATATCCAATTCTTTTTTTGCCATTCCTCCTTCTTTTAGTGCTCGAAAATACGTTTTTTATTAGAGAAATGCAATCTCTTTCTTATTTTTTCATCCTCACCTCATACAAATCACTTCTCCTGTCTTTCAAATTGCGCACACTACCATACGTATGCAATTCGTTCAGTAAATCCAGGTCTACGTCGGAAACAAGAATCATTTCTGTGTTTGGCGTAGCTTCCGCCCGTTTGCCATCCGTAGGGAAGGCAAAATCACAGGGTGTAAATACTCCTGACTGGGCATACTGGATATCCATATTGTGCACACGCGGAAGGTTTCCCACACTGCCGGCAATGACCACAAAACATTCATTCTCAATAGCACGGGCATGAGCACATACTTTTACCCGAGAATAAGCATTCTGCGTATCCGTAAGGAAAGGAACAAACAATATCTGCATACCTTGGTCTGCCATGATTCGGGATAATTCGGGGAATTCCACATCATAACAAATCAGCACGCCTATTTTAGCGCAATCCGTATCAAATGTTTGCAAAGCCTTTCCGCCACTCAATCCCCAACTTTTGATTTCATCGGGTGTCACATGTAGCTTTTCGTACATCTCATAACTACCATCGCGACGGCAAAGGAAGCCGACATTATATAACAACCCGTCTTCTTTAATGAGAGGCATACTGCCCGTAACGATATTGATATTGTAGCTGATAGCCAGTTTAATAAACCGTTCCCTGATGTCCTCTGTATAAGCTGCCAGCCCACGGATAGCTTGTGATTCGCCTTCATTATTGAACTTTGCCATCAGCGGAGCATTGAAGTATTCGGGAAAGAGGACAAAGTCACTCTTGTAATCCGACACGGCATCCACAAAGAATTCTACCTGCTCGAATAAGTCATCCAGAGTTTTATAACTACGCATTTGCCATTGCACCAGACCGACACGTACCGTGGTCTTAGGCGTTACATAATCCTGTGTGGGTTCTTGATAATAAATATTATCCCACTGCAACAGACAAGCATAGTGCTTCGATTCTTCGTCATTAGGCAGATAGTTGCGCATTACCTTACGCACGTGGAAGTCATTGGAGAGTTGGAAAGTCAGTACAGGGTCGAAGATTTCTTTTTGCTTCACCTTATCTATATACTCTTTCGGTCGTATCTGGTCGGCATACTTATGATAGTTAGGAATACGCCCGCCGAACATGATAGCTTTCAGATTCAGCGTTTCGCAAAGTTCTTTCCGATACTCGTACATGCGGCGTGCCAGACGCAGACCACGGTATTGGGGATGAATAAACACCTCAATACCATACAAGATATTTCCCTTAGGGTTATGTGTATTGAAGCTTTCTTTCCCTGTTACCTGTGCATAAGTATGGTCATTCTTCACATCATCGTAATTCACAATGATGGAGAGTGCACAGCCGACAATTTTTTCGTCTACTACCGTCACAATCTGTCCTTCGGGGAAAATTCGAATCAGTTTCTCAATTTGTTTATGTGTCCAAAACACATCGCTGCCATCCGTATATACACGGGTGAATGATTGCGCCAATTGCTCATAGTCTTCTATCTGTAAATTGCGCAATTGTACCTTATTAATTTTCAATGAATCCATAGTGTTCTCTGTTATTCCAGAATGTTAAATCCGTTGCAAAGGTACAGTTAAAAATCACACATTGTCTTTGGAAGCATATATTTTTATAGCATATTCATTTTGTTACAAAAACGCAGTAAGGATTTAACATTTCTATTAAGGGTTTATTTTGCTTTTTTTATACTTTTGTGGCGTTTTCCTAAGGGATTGTTTTTTTATTTATTAAAAATTAAAAATCATGGCAAAAAAGATGTTATTTCTGTTAGTGCTTTTACTTTCTTTCACGGGAATGGTAAGAGCACAGGTAACTACTGCCGGAATGAGTGGTAAGGTCATAGCGGACGGGGAATCTGTCATAGGAGCTACAGTGGTAGCAGTACACGAACCCTCCGGAACTAGCTACGGCACTGTTACCAATGTAGACGGACGTTTTAGTTTTCAAGGTATGCGTACCGGTGGTCCGTACAAGGTAACAGTTTCTTATGTAGGTTATCAAACAGCAATATATACAGGCATCCAGTTGCAACTGGGCGAGACTTATTCTTTGAATGTAACCCTGCACGAAGCTTCCGAACTACTGGGTGAAGTTACAGTGACAGCCAGCAAGTCGAAGTTCAGTGCTGAGAAGACAGGTGCTACTACCAACATCTCTACTGAACAACTGACTACATTGCCAAGCATCAATCGCAGCCTCAGTGACTTTACACGTATCTCTCCCTATGCTTCCGGCAATACTTTCGGTGGCCGAGACGGGCGTTCCAATACGTTCACAGTGGACGGTGCCAACCTGAACAATAACTTCGGTCTGTCTTCCGAACTGCCGGGTGGTGGCAATCCGATTTCACTGGATGCCATTGACGAAGTGCAGGTGGTCATTGCCCCTTTCGATGTGCGTCAGGCTAACTTTATCGGTGCGGGTATCAATGCGATTACGAAATCGGGTACCAATACTTATAGAGGTAGCGCTTACATGTACTTCAACAATGAAGTGATGCGCGGCAATAAAATTGGTGATACGGATTTCGGTGCACGTGCCGAAGAATCCAAGACCGTGTATGGTGCCACTTTCGGCGGTCCGATTATCAAAGATAAACTGTTCTTCTTTGCGAATGTGGAGTATGAAAAGAGTCCGCAGCAGGTTGTGAAATGGCGTGCTGCAAAAGAGGGGGAAACCCCTAATAATTCTACTATCTCTCGCGCTACAGAAGCGGATATGGCTGAATTTTCTCAAATACTGAAAGATAAATATGGTTATGATACCGGCTCTTTCACCAGTTTCCCTGCTGATATAACCAATCTGAAACTATTGGGTCGTATTGACTGGAACATTAACGCAGGAAACAAGTTAAGTGTACGCTATAATTTTACTGATAACACAACCTGGAATGCCCCCAATGGAAGTTCGGGCAACACTGGATATCGCTTGCCATACGACCGTGTTTCCAAGTACTCCATGGCTTATGCAAATGCCTGCTATTCCCAGCAGAATGTTGTAAACTCTGTTACCGCAGAACTAAACAGCCGCTTTGCCTCCACTATATCCAATCAGTTACTGTTTACATACAGTGATATGAAAGATGAGCGCGGTACAAATTCCAGCCCGTTCCCTTTCATCGACATCATGTACGGATACGATGAAGACGGGAATCCGATTCTGGAACCGTACATGACGGCCGGATATGAGTTGTTTACTTACAATAACAAAGTGAAGAATACCGTAATGACCATTGTGGATAATTTCACTTACTATTTGGGAGCCCATAAATTAACGGCTGGTATCAGTTATGAACGCCAAAAGGCAAGCAACTCGTACATGCGTAATGGAACAGGCTATTATCGCTATTCCAGTTTCGATGATTTCAAAAATGGAGTTGCCCCCGAATCTTTTGCTTTAGCCTATGGCTACAATGGAAACACGAAACCTTCTGCTGATGTGAATTTCGGTCAGTTGGGCATCTATCTGCAAGATGAGTGGAATATTCGCGATAACTTTAAGTTAACTGCGGGTATACGTATGGACAATCTGAGTTTCCTGAACGACCTGATGCGTAACCAGGCTATCTATGATTTGGATTTCGACGGTATGCACATCGATACTGGTGCATGGCCTGACAGTAAAATGCAATTCTCCCCGCGTTTAGGCTTCACTTGGGATGTATTCAATGATAAAACTCTGAAAGTGCGTGGCGGATCGGGATTCTTCACAGGACGCATCCCTCTGGTATTCTTTACCAATATGCCTACCAACTCCGGCATGATTCAGAATCTGGTGAGCATCACTACCAGATATAAGGATGGTAAAGTTACAAGTCGCGACCCACGTCTGGACTTGCTGAAGGGTAACATGATAACGGATGTAAACCAGATGATTTCCACATTAGGACTTCCTACAACCATCACTCCCGAAGAGGGTGTACTGCCAAGCGGTATAGTAGGTATTGACCCGGATTTCAAAATGCCGCAAGTCTGGAAGACCTCACTGGCACTGGATTATCAGGTGCCTGTCTCCTTCCCTCTTACTGTTACATTGGAAGGAATGTTCTCCAAAGATATCAACGCCGTACGTCAATATAACTATAACATAAAAAGCCCGGATGATACGTGGCAGCGTTTCAACGGCCCGGATGACCGTTATATCTATCCTCAGAGCTACCTGGAGCACACCAACATCAATAGTGCAAACGTATTGACCAACACTTCCAAAGGCTGGGGCTGGACAGGAAACATCACTGTAACCGCCGAACCTGTAAAGAACGTGAATATCATGGCTGCCTACACGCATACTGAATCCAAAGAAATTAGTGGTATGCCTGGTTCTGATGCCAACTCTGCCTGGACAAATATGCCCTCCATCAACGGCCCGAACAATTCAGGATTGATGCGTTCACGCTACGTTACCCCTGACCGTGTAATTGCCTCTATCAACTGGCGCGTGCACCTGAATAAGAAAACATCTTCTAATTTCAGCCTTTTCTATAGCGGATATTCTGCCGGAGGGTATAGCTTCATGTATACCAATGATATGAATGGTGACGGTGTGACGAACGATCTTATGTATATCCCCAAAGACAAAGATGAAATCAAGTTCGCAAGTACCGAAGATGCAGATGCTTTCTGGAAATTTGTGAATCAGGATCCGTATCTGAAGAAGCATAAAGGCGAGTATGCTGAAGCTTATGCAGCGCGTGCACCGTGGGTACACCGCTTTGATTTCCGCTGGAGCCGCGACTTCTTTGTGAAGATAGGCAAGACCCAGAACAGGCTGCAACTCAGTCTGGATATCCTGAATATAGGCAATCTGCTGAATAGTAAGTGGGGCGTAAACAAAAATATGTCTGTAGCCAATGGAGGACGAATCCTCACTTATACGGGTAAAGATGAAAATAACACTCCTATCTTCTCCATGTATAAGAACAGTAATAAAGAATATCCAACCGAAAGCTTTACCCGCAACCTGAACTACAGTGAGTGTTGGAAACTCCAAATAGGTCTGCGTTATATATTCAATTAATACGAATAATATATTGTGTAATTAGCTAATATTATCTGTCATTCTGAACGTAGTGAGAGATGGAATAAAAAAGAAAGGTGCAACCGAATTATCCGGCTGCACCTTTTTCATTTATAAGATATTAAAGGAGAGAGAGAACTTACTTGTTTTTCTTCCAGAGTTTGCTCATATCTTCCAGAGTCTTACCCTTTGTTTCGGGTACCCAACGCCATACAAAGATTGCAGCAGCAACGCAGATAATGCCATATAAGCTATATGCGAACATCGGGCTGAAATCGTACAAAGCCGGGAATGTAGACGATATGATGTAATTGAAAATCCATTGGAAAGCAACAGCGATCGCTACAGCCTTGCCACGAATCGTATTCGGGAAGATTTCTGAAATCAGTACCCAGCAAATCGGTCCCCATGACATCATGAAGAAAGCAGCATACACAATTACGGAGACGACTGGAACAATACCTTTGATACCCATGCTGTCGCACATTGCCACAGCAAAAGCACCTATTGCCATGCCTATAGAACCGACAATCAGCAGCGGTTTGCGACCAAAGCGGTCTACTGTAAAGATAGCAACCAGAGTAAACACGATATTTACAATACCCATGATGACTGTCTGCATCATACCCCCACCTTCAGCACCTGCATTTTCAAAAATACGCGGAGCGTAATACAGTACGGCATTGATACCGATAGCCTGTTGGAATACGGAAAGCAGAATGCCGATAACGATAACTGCTACGCCATAAGAGAATAACTTTTCTGTCTTTTCCTTTGAAGTAGCTTTGATTTCTGCCAGAATCTCTTTCGCTTTGCTTGCACCATTTACTTTCTCCAAAATAGAGTATGCCTTTTCATCCTGATGTACCAGCACCAGATAACGCGGAGTCTTCGGCACAAAGAAAAGCAGGAACCCGAACAATGCAGCCGGGAAAGCTTCTGAACCGAACATATAACGCCAACCTGTTTGCACACTCCACATATCCGAAGCAGGATTTACAGACAAGATGCCATCCACGCTTTTATCGATAATAGGATTAGTGTGACCGCCCATAATCAAGAAGTTGACAAAGTAAACCACCAGCATACCAAAAATAATGGCAAACTGGTTACAAGATACCAGCGTGCCACGAATATTAGAAGGAGCTATTTCTGCAATATACATCGGGCATACTGCAGATGCAAGACCTACACCAATACCACCCAATACACGATACAGATTGAATGCGATGAGCAACTCCATGTTTGGCTCACCGTAGTTGAAGAATAAAAACTCGGGATAATAAGAGCCCAATGCTGACAAGAAGAATAGCACAGATGCCAGTCTCAACGAATTGCGTCGCCCTAAGCGAGAAGCGAAGATACCGGAAAGGGCACCTCCAAGTACACAACCGATAAGTGCACTGGAAGATGTGATACCATGCATCACCTTGTCATATTGGAAATCCGTTGCTTGCAGGAAGAAGGCTTCCAAACCTTTCTCTGCGCCGGAGATTACCGCTGTATCGTATCCGAACAACAGACCGCCCAAAATGGCAACGGTTGTAATAGAATAAAGGTAGAGCTTACTACCATTGTTTGCATCATTCATGATAAAAAAGATTAGGTTGATAAATGAGAGAGAATGATTAACGGGATAGTGATTAGTGATTAGCTGCGTTGCTTATCACTAATCACTCACCGCTAATCACTAACAATACATATTTACGATTGCTTCATACAATTCCTGCTTACCGCTGGTTTGCTTCGGTTCGCCGTTAGCTTTCGCATAAGCTACAACATCTTCCAGAGTAAGTTTGCCATCTTCAAATTCCTTACCCTTGCCACCGTCGAATGATGCGTAACGGTCAGCCAACATCTTCTTGTAAGGAGATTCTTCCAACAATTTAGCTGCACTTTCCAAAGCACGTGCCATAGCGTCCATACCTGCGATGTGAGCGATGAAGATATCTTCCAGGTCGGTAGAGTTACGACGTGTTTTAGCATCGAAGTTCGTACCGCCATTGCCCAAACCACCGTTACGGATGATCTGCATCATAGCCTGAGTCAGTTCATAGTTATCAATGGGGAACTGGTCAGTATCCCAACCGTTCTGGTAGTCACCACGGTTAGCATCGATAGAACCCAACATGCCGTTGTCAACAGCTACAGCCAGTTCGTGTTCGAAAGTGTGCCCAGCCAAAGTAGCGTGGTTAACTTCGATGTTCACCTTGAAGTCTTTGTCCAGACCGTGAGCTTTCAGGAATCCGATAACAGTTTCAGTATCTACATCATATTGATGCTTAGTCGGTTCCATTGGTTTCGGTTCAATCAGGAAAGTGCCTTTGAAGCCACGTGCACGTGCATAGTCACGAGCAATGGTCAGCATCTTTGCAAGATGTTCCTTTTCACGCTTCTGGTCAGTGTTCAGCAATGACATGTAGCCTTCACGACCGCCCCAGAATACATAGTTTGAACCACCCAGTTCGATAGTAGCGTCGATAGCGTTTTTAATCTGAACAGCAGCGCGAGCCACAACGTCGAAATCAGGATTGGTAGCAGCACCGTTCATATAACGTGCATGGCCGAATACGTTAGCAGTACCCCACAACAGTTTGATACCAGTTTCAGCTTGTTTCTGTTTTGCATAAGCTACGATAGCTTTCAGATTAGCTTCATATTCCTCGATGCTTGCACCTTCAGAGATAAGGTCTACATCATGGAAGCAATAGTATTCGATACCCATCTTCTGCATGAATTCGAAACCTGCGTCCAATTTATTTTTAGCTGCCTGTAAAGCGTCAGCATCACCATTCCAAGGGAATTGTTTTGTTCCGCCACCGAACTGGTCGCCACCTTCTGCACAGAGAGTGTGCCACCAAGCCATGGCAAACTTCAACCAATCTTTCATCTTTTTACCCATAATCACCTTCTCAGCATCGTAGTAACGGTATGCCATCGGGGTCATACTTTCTTTACCTTCGAATTTAATTTTTCCTATTCCGGGAAAATACTCTTTTGTTGCCATAATTTTAATTGAATTTTTAAAGGGTTAATTATTATCAGTTTATTTAGCCATTGATTTTTCCAAACGATGTTTCCAGCGTGCATAAGCGTCTGCATATTCCTGGCGTTTAGCCTGATTGGGTTCGATAACATCCAGTTTTTCCAGCGTTGCAAATGCTTCGTTATTATCTTTGTAGATACTTGCACCGATACCTGCACCTTTGGCTGCGCCTACCGAACCATCCGTATCATACAGTTCGATCACTGCCCCCGTCACACCTGCCAGCGTATCGCGGAAGATGGAGCTAAGGAACATATTCGCATGCCCTGCATGGATTTTTTGTACAGGAATACCCATACCTTCCATAATGTCTATGCCATACTTAAATGAGAATACAATGCCTTCCTGGGCTGCACGTACAATGTGCTGTTTGCCATGCAAATTGAAGTTCAGGCCACGAATGGAGCAGTTGATTTCCTTATTCTCAAGCATACGTTCCGCACCGTTACCGAAAGGCAGAATACTGATACCTGCACTACCGATAGGAGCTTGCGATGCCAGCACATTCATTTCATTATAAGAGATACCTTCGGGAGCAATTGTGCGCTTCACCCAAGAGTTAAGGATACCTGTACCATTGATGCAAAGCAGAACACCCAAACGGGTCTGTTCATCCGTATGATTCACATGGGCGAATGTATTCACGCGTGATTTCGGGTCATAGTTTACTTCGCCGTTCACACCATATACTACGCCGGAAGTACCTGCTGTAGAAGCAATCTCGCCCGGATTGAATACGTTGAGTGACAAAGCGTTATTCGGCTGGTCGCCTGCACGATAAGTAATCGGCGTGCCTTCTTTCAGACCCAACTCTTTTGCTGCGGCAGTATTCACGCGTCCTTGTTCGGAGAATGTCGGTTTGATGTCTGCAATCAGGGATTTATCGAAGCCGTAGTAATCCATCAGGAAGTCGGCCACACGGTTGTTTTTGAAATCCCAGAACATACCTTCTGAAAGACCGGATACGGTAGTACAGATTTCGCCGCTCAGCTTCATGGCGATGTAATCACCCGGAAGCATAATCTTATGGATTCTTTCGTATATAGTCGGTTCGTTTTCCTTTATCCACGCCAGTTTGGAAGCGGTAAAGTTGCCCGGAGAGTTCAATAGATGTGAAAGACAGTTCTCCTCTCCCAGCGTTTCAAACGCCTTCTGTCCGTAAGGAACAGCGCGTGAGTCACACCAGATGATGGAAGGACGCAGCACGTTCTGGTCTTTATCCACACACACCAATCCGTGCATCTGATATGAGATACCAATTGCCTTGATTTCACCTGCGTTTGCACCCGATTCAGTCATAACTGCTTGTGTGGCAAGTTTCAGATTCTCCCACCAGCTTTCGGGATTTTGTTCCGCCCAACCCGGTTTCACAGCAATGATGGCCGCTTCTGTCTTCGGAAAGAAAGCGGAAGATACACATTTGCCGGTTTCGGCGTTTACCAGACTCGCTTTTACGGACGAGCTTCCAATGTCATAGCCTAATAAATACATATAGATAAATTAAAAATTGAAAATTAAAAATTAAAAAATGATGGTCTCTGTTCATCTTTCATCATCACCTATCTTCTTACTTTATTATATATTTTTTTGTCGAAGCGGTAGTAGCGTGCTGCCCGGTGGGCAACCCCCTGTTGCTTTTCTTCCATTGGAACTACATACTCCATCATGGCGATTTTTTTATGGAAGTTCCGCACATCGATCGGTTTGCTGTATATTAATTCGTATAAAGTGCGCAGTTGTGATGCAGTAAACTTGCGGGGGAGTAAATCGAACAGAGCCGATGGGTTAATTTCAACATACTGGCGGATATAAACCAATGCTTCTTTTATAATCAGATTATGGTCGAAAGCCAGTGCTTTTATATCTTGAAGCGCCACCCAATATGCCTCGAAGTCATCCAGATTACGGCTCAACGCCCGGTCTATCTTCACTAATGACAGATAAGCTATCGTAACGATACGCTCTACCCTCGATTGCATGGCACGCTCCAACCAATGAATATCTTTCGGATCTTTTGTCCGATTTTTAGAACCAAATGCCTTGAACTGCATCAGATTAACATTCTTCAATCCCGTCAGCTCGTTCAGCACTCGCTTAGCTGCCTCGTCTAAATCCTCATCCATATAGATAAGACTTCCGGGAAGCTTCATATCGTGGAAGATTTCACCTTTTTCCTCACCTACACGCTTTATCAAAAGAACCTTTAATTGTTCTCCGTCAAAACCAATCACCACACAGTCTACCGAGATATGATTGTTAGCTAATGGGGTTTTCTGTTCTATATCTTGCATAATATCTTTGTTTAAGCGCTGCAAATATAAACAGGTTTTTTGGATATGCAAGCAAGCGAAACTTAAAAATTACTATGTTATAAAGCACTATTTTTCAATATAATACATATCGTATATTCTACAATATGAAAACATGCACTTATCGTTGAAAAGACAATATGTATTCTTTGCAATCAAAAGAGGTTGGTAATTGTATGAATTACAATAAGAGTGAAGTACTTTATTTCTAAGGATTTTAGCATGTCAGGAAGGTAAAAGGAATGGTTGTCTCTTATTGTATTTTATTTGGGATATCAGGAAAAGAATTTTTCTTAATAAATATAGAGTGAATACGACTTTGATACGATTCGGACTAGAAGAGGCAGAAAGAAAGAAAGACTAAAAATCACTGTATCCTCTGCACCCTCTGCTCCGAAGGCATTGCACAAAAAACAAATATTTGTGCGGTGATTATCAGAAAAAGCTATACCTTTGCACCACTTTTTTAATTAACAACCAAAACAAGAACAGTATGAAAGCATTTGTATTTCCGGGTCAAGGTGCCCAGTTCGTAGGAATGGGAAAAGACCTGTACGAAAGCTCCGCTTTAGCAAAAGAATTGTTTGAAAAAGCTAATGATATCTTGGGATATCGCATTACGGATATTATGTTCAGCGGCACAGACGAAGATTTGCGCCAGACGAAGGTAACTCAGCCTGCTGTATTCCTTCATTCCGTTATCTCTGCCCTCTGCATGGGCGATGAGTTTAAGCCTGAAATGACTGCCGGTCACTCACTGGGTGAATTCTCTGCTCTGGTAGCTGCCGGTGCATTGAGTTTTGAAGACGGTCTGAAGCTGGTTTATGCTCGTGCCATGGCTATGCAGAAAGCATGCGAAGCACAACCTTCCACAATGGCAGCCATCATTGCCTTGGCTGACGAGAAAGTAGAAGAAATCTGTGCACAAGTGGCTGCCGAAGGTGAAGTTTGTGTTGCTGCCAACTATAATTGTCCGGGACAAATTGTGATTTCCGGTTCTATCGAAGGTATCAACAAGGCTTGTGAACTGATGAAAGCTGCCGGAGCAAAGCGCGCTTTACCGTTGAAGGTGGGCGGTGCATTCCACTCTCCGTTGATGAACCCTGCAAAGGTTGAATTGGAAGCTGCTATCAACGCTACTGAAATCCATACTCCGAAGTGTCCGGTTTATCAGAATGTAGATGCTTTGCCTCACACTGATCCGGCAGAAATCAAGAAGAATCTTGTTGCTCAGTTGACGGCTTCCGTACGCTGGACACAGACGGTTAAAAATATGGTTGCTGATGGTGCTACCGATTTTACAGAATGTGGTCCGGGCGCCGTTCTGCAAGGTCTTATCAAGAAAATTGCGCCGGAAGTGTCTGCTCATGGTATTGTATAACCCTTTGATAATTATATTTGTCAGGGCTGTCCTCCAATCTGGAAGACAGCCCTTCTTTTTTAAGGCTTCGGTTGTGGCAACAGATTAGAAGATTCCCTATATTTGCACAAATATGCGTGATTATGGAAAAGATAGACGAGTTTAGAAACACTCTTGCAATGCCTCTCAGCAAGTTATCAATAGATAAGTTGGTACAGGAAATATGTCTGCATCCTGAATATCTGAAAGATATGTATCAACTGATTTCCGATGATAAAATTGTCGTTTCGTGGCGGGCTATATGGGCATGCGAGAAAGTGAGCGAACAGCACCCCGGCTGGTTTGTTCCATTGCAGGACGACATTATCCGGCGGTTACTGACTTGCTGGCACGATGGTTCTAAACGACTGTTTCTATCCATACTGTATAATGTACCCGTATCCACCCCTATTTCCATAGATTTACTGAACTATTGTCTGGACCACATGCTGGCTCCACAAGAAAGTATAGGTGTACAAGCATTAGCCATCAGAATGGCTTATCGGCTTTGTAAGTGCGAACCGGAACTTTTGAAGGAGTTACAACTCATCTTAGAGAATGCAGATACGGAATATTACTCCACAGGAGTTAAGACTACTATCCGGAATATTTTGAAGAAGATAAATAAATAGGTCTTCGTTTCTACATTCCTTTTTTCACTCCTAATCTGATAAGCAATGCATTCATAGGGTATGCGCATACAAATCCTATCAACATGGCTATCTGCATCATGAACCAGAAAGTCCATGTGTCTTTTTCCAACGGAATGTCCCTGAAAATTACGAAGTATACAATTGCCATCCAACCGTACATGCCCACTTGCCAGGAAAGCAGTGAGAAGAAATCCGCTTTGAAAGCCCGGCCGAGTCCTGCTGAGACAGATATCTTTTCCATCTCCCTGATTGCGTAAAATTGGAAGTATACTCCAATAATCAGTGCCAGAATAAAATCGAATACCCAGTTGCCGATAATCATGCTGCCACCTATACTGATGGGAAAATAGCACGTAAACCACTCCCCTATGATGTCTGCCAAAGTACAGCCTGCACCACAATGCAGGGCGGACAATGCGATGGATTGCCAGTGAGGGCGATTCATGTTTCCCATGGACATGCTCATCGGCATATCTTTCATGCTCATATCCATTTTCATATCAGCTTCCATGTCCATATCCTTGTTGTCATCTTGTTGTGCAGCCTCCATTCCAAACTTAAAATAAGCCCAGAGGGCGAGATAACTTGCCCAAAGTGCAGTGAGCACCCACACAACATTCATGATTTTCATGGATTGTCTGTTTTGCACCAGATCATTAGCGATAATCAGGGCTATGACAAAGCCCGAGCAAATGAAAAACAATGAAATCGTTGTAAGCATATCAATGAGGTTTTAAAGTGAATAGCAGAAAAAACAGCTTACAACAAAAAAGGTTGATATATGGAATGAAAAAACAGTTAAAGTCGGTATCTAAATTATTTTTCTGTAATCTCCATCGCTTTTCTTTTTAAAACCATTGCTTAGCAACACTTTTACTGAAATAATATTCTCCTCGGAAGGGTCTGCCGAAATTTCGTGTCCTCCCAGTTCAATGATTTTCTCTTCTAACTTCCGGATTATTATTTTACCGATACCTTTATTCAGATACTCTTCTTCACCAACCAAATAGCCAATCTCGTAAGTGTGATTCTTTTTGGGTACATCGCCATACAAACTCTTAAAGTCATGTCCTTCTTCCTCAAAATCTTTCAAAAAGAAACAATCAGCATAAAGGCAATATCCTATTTTCTTATCCTTATAGTAAACAATAAAATGTTTCATGAAATCATACTTGTCATTTCTATTGTTTACTTCATCCAGCCAAGCATCTTTTTGTTCTTCTCCGTCCGGACACAGCCATTTATAGATGTAATCCTTGTTCAACCACTCATTAAATAACGGCATGTCTTCGTCAAGCAAAGGCTTTAATATAATCTCGTCTTTATTAATCATAGGTGCATTTAAGTTCTTTCATTTTTCATATTTATTCAACCCGGTTTCCTTCCATATCTATAAAGAAGGTTTCACCATTTAGTTTTACCTTTGCTTTGCCATCTTTATTAAAATAGCGGGCATCATCATATATAAACGGGATAACTTCTTTTCCAGTTTGATCTATAAAGCCGCATTTACCCTCTATACATACTGCCGCCAATCCTGTTTTGGTAAACGACCATGCAGGGTTGTATATACATGGAATCACTTCTTTCCCCGTTTTATCTACATAGCCCCACCAACCATTCAGCCGGACTAATGCCAGTCCTACGGAAAAGGCGTGGGCATAGTCATATATAAACGGTACAACCTTTTCGCCTGTTGCTGCATCCAGAAAGCCCCATTTGCCATTCTCTTCCGTTGGCACTAATTTTTGTATTTTCATCTTCTGAGTATCCTCCCTACAATAGTTCGTTAAACGTTGAATTATCAGTATGCTGAGTAAGTCAGCGGTCAAAGATAAGAAATGTCGTGAGAAGTTTATGCCTGTAACAGAAAAGATTAGCACCACGAATAGAAAAACAGTTGAAAATAAGGACTGAAACACTTGACTTCGCCTTTCTGATGTAGTATATTTGTAGAAGTTTAAGAACAAATATTTATTATAAACCTAAAACTTTAGCAAATGGCAAAACTGATCCTTTCTTTTTCGGAACTTGCCGGAATGTATTTCCCGGGTTGTTCTACCCCAAAGAACGCAGTGCGCTCTTTACAACGGAGCATCAAACGGTGCACTAATTTGACAATTGCTTTATCAGAAACAGGCTACTTGCCGTATAATCACCGATGGCTTACTCCTAAGCAATTCGGGCTAATTCTTGAGAATCTGGGTGACCCGTATCCGGAATAATGACGGGTATTAAAGATGCAAAGGCGGTACTTCCTTACGAGGATTTACCGCCTTTTCTGTTGATATATATTTAGTTTAGGTCTTGTGACTGATTTCTACGCTGTTAATAAACGTCGGGAACATTCTTAAAAAACGTTCCTGTTATTCTTAAAAAACGCTGTTTACGGTTATTAATGGGGTATTTGTAATTGTATCGATTTATCATTTACTTCTTTATCCCCAAAATATGTCTTGCTTTCTCTTCGCTGGAGATGAAATCGAGTGCATCAATTATCTCGTCATAATTCTCCCGATCGGCAATGTTCGGAGCCAGGATTTTCAACACTTTCAGCTTGTCATCATCGAACGTATATATTGACATCATCCGCACGCATTGCTTGCAACTCAGTTTTCTATTGCCAATGCCATTTTCCAATAATTCCAGTTGGTCGTCCTTGAAGGGCTTGCTTTTCACTTTATTATAAAGTGACTGGAAGTCTCTTTCACTCATCCCCCTTCCAACGGTTACGTGCGGACGGGAAGGAATGTCTCCATTGACTTCTACGGACGGATAAACAGCTACAGGCGGATTCGTATATTTCTCGTAGGAATCCATATAAGTCAGTTTTCCATCGACAAAACCAAGCTCGATGACCGTTATTCCAGGAGCTCCGGCAATGTTTTTCTCATAGGTCCATCCTTCCACTTCGTGATCAAAACTACGGTGCATCGGCTGCCCCAATATGGATGTAACTTCTTGTTTGGTCATCCCTTTCTGAATCCTCATCAAGGTATTACTGTCAATTCCCAAAATAGTGGCACAGCTACTTATACAGATTGCAAATACCAGTAACGCTAATGTCAGTTTTATTGTTCTCATTGTATATATTGTTTTTAGTTCTTATGTTGGCACAAATATAGGCGGGAAAAAGCATATTATATTATCTTTTTCCCTATTCTTTTTGGAAATTTCCCTATATGAAATTGTTTTTCCCTATAAATTACCTAACTTTGCATTCATAAAATAACTATTTAACTATAACTAGTATGATACTAAACAAACACAAATCTATCTGTATCTCTGTCAGTTTACTATTGACTTTATTCTGCTCTTGCAGCAAAGAAAAAGAGGAACCGCTACTTCCTGAATCTACCACGGGAAGATTTGAAAATACTCCATTCAAATGGGATTTTGTTCACCCTGCAACAACTGAAGATAACATGTTTATCGGAGATAGAAATATATCTGTAAATAACTTGTATGTGGTAACTCCACCGGCTTTCTATATTGGAGCGGCATACACAGAAAAAGAATTCAAAAGTTCTTTCAGGTCTGAAATAGCAGCATATAAAAAGCCTATAGATGTTATCTTTACATTCACCAAGCCTTTTACTGGTACTCTTGAGAAAGGAAGTGGATCATCGGAATATAGGAAATTACTGGTAGAATCTTTGGACTCGCAAGCGTATAAAGAATATATTGAAAACAAGCATTCTCCCTTTGAAGTCAAACTGGTAGAAATATATTCCTCCACTGATCTCAATAAAGCTTTTCCGAATAATGATGGAATACTTGGCAAGAATTTAACGAAAGCAATGAGTAACGGAAGTAAAATAAGTGATGTGAAAAGTAAATTAGCTGGAGAACTTTCAAGCATTAATTTTACAGCATATATGGATTATCCGGCAAATGGTTTCTTTCAAGATAAAGACAATGATATGAAGCAGGATAATCCGGTGTATGTACGTTCTATCTCTTATGGGAAAGCTGCCTTTTTTGTTATTGAGAGTAAGTATCCGTATAAGGAAGTAGCGGATGCTGTCTTATCAAAACTATCATTGAGTAATGTGGAAAATACGGAAGAAATATTGAAGAATTCAACAATCACTTTATTTACTGTTGCGGATTCCCAACAATCGGCTGAGGTGTATAAAAGTTTTATAGATTTAGATGCTTTTTTGAACACTCCTTTTACTGAATTCTCTTATGGATACCCTATCTTTTGTCAGGGAGCATATGCCAAAAATAACGCGCCTTTCAGAGAAGACTGAATCTGGTATAAATGTAGAAGAGCAATAAAATGAATGAAAAGCCATTGGTGGATAAAGAATATTTGCTTGAAAAAATGCCTGGCAAATGCGGTTGGACTTATACGATCATTCCTGAAATTCAACCAGATCCGAATGCTCCGTTCGGTTGGGTAAAAGTGCGTGGAAGCATCGACGGCTATGAAATCAAAAGCTATCATTTAATGCCATCCGGAGAAGGTAATTTACTTCTCGCCGTAAAATCTGAAATCCGAAAAAAGATAAAGAAACAAGCAGGCGATTGTGTTTACATCATTTTGTATCCGGACAATGAACCGATAGAATTTCCCGAAGAGTTTTTGTTGTGCTTGCAAGATGACAGCGAAGCTTGGCAATTTTTCAATTCACTCAACAAGAGTGAACAAGAAAAGTATATCAAGTGGATATATTCAGCAAAGACGGAACAGACAAAAGTGAACAGGATAGCGAAAACACTTGTCGAGCTTTCCAAAAGTAAAAAATATGCAGATAGAGAATAAAAATAGAATGAATACAGATTACAATGTTGGTGATTTGATTTATGACGCAAATATTTATGATGGATTGAACACCTTCCTCTCTGATTTACCATTTTACAAAAAGTGGTTACCGAAAAACAAGGATGCCAAAATACTTGAACTTTGCTGCGGCACAGGCAGACTAACACTTCCCATTGCAAAAGATGGATACAATATTTGTGGAGTAGATTACACTTCATCAATGCTTGAACAAGCAAAGGCAAAAGCTTTCGAAGCGGGTTTAGAGATTAACTTCATTGAGGCAGATATCAGAACATTGAACCTACAAGAAAAATTCGACTTTATTTTTATTCCGTTTAATTCAATCCATCATTTATATACAAATGAAGATTTATTTCAAGCATTACAGGCTATCAAAGGTCATCTCAAAGAAAAAGGAATATTGCTGTTAGATTGTTTCAACCCTAATATTCAATACATTGTTGAAAGCGAAAAAGAGCAGAAAGTAATAGCTGAATATGCCACCAGTGACGGAAGGAAAGTATTGATAAAACAAACAATGCGTTATGAAAACGCAACCCAAATTAATCGTATAAAATGGCATTATTTTATAAATGGTAAGTTTCATTCAGTTCAAGATTTGGATATGAGGTTGTTTTTCCCTCAAGAACTGGATTCATATCTGGAATGGGCCGGATTTAATATTATGCACAAGTTTGGAGATTTTAAAGAAGAAACCTTTAGTGATAGCTCTGAAAAACAAATATATGTTTTAGCATTAGCCGGGCTTTCAATATAAGGCACTGTCCATAATTTTGTGTAAATGGCAACAGGATTCAGCTATAAGTTCTCTTATATCTGGATTCTGTTTTCAAAAATAAGCATAAATTGGTTCATAATCAATCCCCAGTTATGAATAGGCTGTGTCCATTTCTTCTCAATCTCCATAAGCGATAGGTATACCATTTTCTTTACAGCATCATCTGAAGGGAATGAAAGCTTTGATTTTGTGTACTTTCTGATTTTCCCATTCAGGTTCTCAATGAGATTTGTGGTATAGATTATCTTTCTGATTTCCAGCGGGAACTGGAAGAAAACCGTCAGGTCATCCCATTTGTTCCTCCATGAAAGTATGGCATAAGGATACTTTCCTCCCCATTTCTTTTCCAGGTTGTCAAGTTCTGCAGCAGCAACCTCTTTGTTGGGCGCATTATAGATATTCTTCATATCTGCCGTAAACTCTTTCTTGTCCTTATAAACGACATATTTACAAGAGTTTCTGATCTGATGTACCACACAGATTTGAGTGAATAACTAGGGAATACGGTACGGATGGTATCCGTAAATCCATTCAGATTATCGGCATAGGTAATCAGTATATCCTGCACTCCACGAGCCTTTAAGTCGGTCAGAACGCCGATCCGGAAAGAGGAACTTTCCGATTTGCCGACCCACATGCCAAGGACTTCTTTCAGGCCGTTCTGTTTCAGACCGACACAAAGATAGACGGTCTTGTTTATAATCCTGCCGTTATCCCGTACCTTGACGACAATACCGTCCATCCGGACTATCATATAAACCGTATTCAAAGGTCGGTTCTGCCACTTCTGGGCAGCTTGGTTTACCTCGTTTGTAATGATGGAAATGGCAGATGTGGAGAACTATATTTCATAAATCTCACGCATCTCTTCCTCTATGTCGGAAATACTTATCCCTTTGGCATATAGGGAGATAACAAGTTCTCTATAGAAAGCCCCGGCTTTCATGCTTGGGGACTGCTATCGGTTCAAACTGACCGTTGCGGTCACGCGGAATGGAGATGACAGATTCTCCATGTCCTGTATGAATCTTTTTCGGATAACTGCCATTCCGAGAGTTGCCGGTGTTGTTTCCTGCCATGGAATTTTTCTCATACCCTAAATGGTCATCCATTTCACCTTCAAGCATTTTCTCCAATACCTGGGCATGCAATTGCTTGAGGAATTTGCTTACATCGGCTTCTGTCTTGAACTGGCTGATAAACTCCTTACTTAACACTTCGTCAGGTACTGCTTGATTCTTTTCTTTCATAATCTTCTTTATTTGGTAAATGTATAAAATAAAAAATACGGAACGCTATTTTGAACCCCCTATTTTCCATTTACACAAAATATTTTATAGTGCCTTTTTTAGCCAACATCCCTTAGAAATGGTTCTTTTACATAGTCATTGTTTTTGTTTATTTTCTTCTTTTTCTATGATTTTGCATACCTTATCTACCTCTTTTAGTGAAGGCATAATCTCAGGGTCTATCCATGTAAGAAAATCACTGATTATCGTATACATACCCTTCACATAAGAAAAATCACATTTTCTGTTTACAAAACATATCGGCTCATTATGATTGATGCGGTTACGCAGTTCACGAACTTGTACTATAATATCGTTAATCTCCTTACGTCCGAATCCGGGAGGCAGTTTCTTGAAAATCCGGCAGGGTACACCAGCCAAAAGCGCATAGTGGTGTGTTTCATAAAAGCTATTCCAGAAGCCCAGGGTCTGTTCAGCTATTACTCTCCCAGTCGTAACCCTGACACCCCGATCGGCAATTTTCTTTTCTGCTTTCAGAACCTCTTTCAATATATAGTCATTGGTAACTTTTTTCTTTGTCCGCTTGTTCGTATATGTCAGAGAAGGAGCAATCATGAATCCGGTTTTCTGGTTGATAATCCAGTTACCATCGGAAAAATGGTGTGCCAGCGCATAATGCAGTTGGTTACGTAATATAACTTCAAATGAAGACAGTAACGGATGAAACGCTTGTGCTATTTTCATGTTGGCAAAATAGAGCATGACTGCCTTGTTTTTGTTGCGGTTGGTCGCCCTGTAATATTTGGCGACCCTCGAATTGGAATATAATCTGACTACTTTTTTATATTTCATTTTGCATATTCAAATAAAAGTCGTACCTTTGTATCGTAATGCTTGGTAAAGCCTCTGTTGTCAAAACACGTAACCAAGTTAAGGATATACCCGTTCATCAAGAACGGGTTTTTTCGTTTGTGGCCATCCTTTTGTTTTATAATACAAAAGTACGAATAAAAAGTGATAAACAGAAAAATGTAGCAAAGTTATTGGCAGATAGGCGTTTTAGGAAGATGGCTTGAAAAAATGAAAGACAGAAAAGGCAATGAAAAAGCCAATATGAGGATACTCTATGAAATTATAAAGGTTATATAAATCTTCAATATCTCATAAAAGATTATCCTGAGAAATATATGCCTTTGGATTTTGAAGCAATCAAGAATTCTAAAGACAGATTTGTTATAGTAACCAGTATGTATTACCGGTGAATCTGAGTGTTTTGAAGAACGGACAAATAAAGAACGCCTATTGGATATATGTCAGGCATCCTGTTCACTCACCATTTTATGTCCTGAAAAATATATAGACGGTATCCCTATGTTGGATGGAGGTGTATGCGATTCTATACCAGTATGTCGTGCTAGGGAAGATGGCTTTTTAAACAATGTGGTAATTCTTACAAAGCCCAAAGAATACAGGAAGCCAAACAAGAAATTCTATTTGCCGAAGTTCCTTCTACATAAGTACCCCAAACTGAGACACCAGCTGGTGATGCGTTATATCGGCTATAATGAAATATTGGATTATATCGATGAACTGGAAAACAAAGGATATGTTTATGTTATTCGTCATAAAGGCGACATGAGAGTGACAAGAACTACAACAAACTATCATTTGCTAAAAGAACTTTATGACGAGTGTAGAATGGAGGGAGAGAAATTAATACGTGATATGGAACTTATTTCTCAAATTTCCTTTGCAGCAATTTTCAGGTATTTGCAGGAATTTTCATGAGGTGTCCAACATGTCAACGGGCGCATATTTATCACTTTTGCAGTTTTTGCATGAGATGCCATATATGTCATTTTCCCATTGCCATTTGGTCGCAAAATTTAGGGACAGGAACGATATTTGAGCCAAATTTACCCTTTAAAACTGGTTGTAACAAGTTTCAAATGGAAAGTGTTAAAAAGAAAAAAGAGGCCATCTCAAATTTATTTTGAGACAGCCACCTCTCTTTCTTCTGATATCGGTTTGTTGGACTTGGCTGGATTTTATTGGAATATCTTCTATAACGTATCCTTATTAAGTTTCATATGATAAAGCAAAGTATGCAAACTAACGTTGAATCCGAGTCTTTGCTAACACCTGTTTTTTGCTGATTTCTTTATATGAGACTTCTTTCTGCTGAGCTGATTTATAATATCCGGACTTAAAGTGAGGATTGCACTTTTTTAAAGAAAGTCAATCAGTGTGCTGTTAATCCCTTATTCCTCCATACTCTCATATTCCTCGAATATCCTCTCCATAGTATCGGACATATCAAGTGCGTTGATTACATATTCTCCCGTATCGTTGTCTGTAGCCATCAGTGAAATGATTTTTCCTTCATTTACACGATATACGGCAATGTCGTCCTTCTCCAGGAAAGGGTAGTTTTCCCTTGCCTTTTCAAAATATCCGGCACGCAGCAGTACATTCAGATGATTGACTATATAAGGGCTGTGGGTCGATACCATCAGTCCTAGTTTGCGGTCTTTTTTGTTTTTATGGAATACCTCTTCTACTAGGTTGCTCATAAAGGCTCTTTGATCTTCCGGAGCAAGACTAAGTTCGACTTCTTCTATATGGATATGGACATACTTTCCCAATTTGTTCCGGTTGATTCCCGGAGTGAATTTTGTAAGCAGGTCCTGTTTGTACAGATAGTTCAATACAGAACGTTGGAAAGCGTCCTTGAATGAGAACTCTTGGGCGAAGTAATGAACAATTGCAACCAATGGAGCTGATGTCTGGATACCGGAAGATGCGTATCTCAGTTCTATCGGTACAGCATCATTCTGCAAAGATTCAATGGTAAATAGTTTAGGTCTGTTGCCTGATTTACGGACTTTCATTTTCAGATTCAGATACTCCAGCTTCTGTTCTTTAATGACATCCGTAGCATCATTGAAGTCATTGAAGGTTTCGTGAAAGAAGAAGCCCAGGTTTTCTCCCTTTACTGAGACTGCTTTGGATGCCCATATAGGAATCAGGCTTCTCATTCCGGAAACATAAGCTTCTTTGAAGAATATCAAGTCCTTGTCCGGTATGTTAATGTCAGACTGCAGACCTCTGTTGGTATATTTCAGGGTATATTTGTTCCCATTAATTTCCACGGTGTAATATATTTCGGTCTGTGCTGTTATCATTCCCTTCAGTCCATCATGTAGCAGTGAGTTGAAACGGAGCTTGAATGGAGAACGGGTGATTTTCGCATTTTTCAAATACGAACGGATATTTACCATTTTGTAGATGTAACGCATAAGTACTATTACTTTCATAATTATACTCTTACCACCGGCTGACTTGCCTATGAATACGGTCAATGGCTTGATATCATCTATTTCCACTTCTTTCAATGGACCAAAATTCTTTATGATTATAGATTCTTTCATGATAATCTTGTTCTTTTCTATCTGACAAATATAACGCTAATTAATGGTTAACAGATGCTTATATTGTATTTTTATCTTGCTAAATGCTTTGTCTGTTGTTTTACACGGCTGCAATCATTATAAGACATTACCTGTTTTCTTGTATTTTAGTGGGTAATGTTTAAATTTGTAACCGAAATATATTGATTATGTTTAAATTCTCTGAATCTACAAAACGGAAACTGGGTAATGCTATAGTGTATATAGCATATCATACATCAGGTCTTTGTAGGAACAAACTATTGAAACTTCTGTATCTGATGGAGGAACATATGGCTCTGAAATATCATGTTCCATTCATCGGCATGCCATATGAGGTGTGGCAGGCAGGTCCTGTGGCAAAGGATGTCTTTATTGACCTTTCAGACGTACCCTATATTTTGAAAGGCTTTGTCAGGACAGAGTTCAGGGACGGTGGAATTTTTATTGAGGCTATAGCCGATTTTGATGACAGTGAGTTCTCTAAGTGTGAAATAGAGATAATGGACTATGTTCTGGTCAGATATGGTAATATGACAGCATCAGATCTGTTTTTAGAAACCTGTAAGAAGGATAGCCTGTGGTATCGGGCAGCTGTCCGTACCGGGTTACTGGAAACATTCAACAGGCAGGAATGCAATAACTCCGACCTGCAGATTAACTTTGCAGAGGTAATGTCCGATAGTTCGGCAGAGGTGTATTGCGAGAGCTTGAATATACGGCAGACTGCAAATCTTTTAAATGTAGAATTTTATGTTTGAAGGTGTGCCTGTTTCTAGGGGCGTATGGTACGATTTAAATGAGATAACGAATTGTTATTGGCAAGTGGAAGTTAGTTGTTAAATTTTGGTGAAAATTCATTATTCGTAGAGAAAAAGACTGGCTCTATCTTACTATAAGCAATCCATAGATGTGACTCCTTCCTTAGTGAAACCGATAAATGATGGAATATCTACTAATTCGACTTCAGCAATTGTGGCCTTCAGTTTTTCAAGCGTACCGGTAATTTTAAGATAAAGCGTTTCTTACAATTTGTTTTTCGCGGATATAATCTATCATTTCCTTATTAGCTTTCCCGGCTCTTGCAATATCTATGATGGTAATCAGATTCTTTTGAGGATTATCCTTAATACGTGCCCTTGCTTCTTTCCATGCCAAGTCGTGTGACAGGTCTGACAGGTCATAAGGATCTGTATCCTTATATTTGGTAATGGCAGCATCCAGACAACGCTTGTCTGAGCCTGAAATGTAGTTCATATCAGGTTTGGCAGAAGCATAAATTTTCTGTTCATGCACTTCTATTCCGGCAAGGAAATCATTAAAGCTTTCTTCTGTTGGCTTTTCTTTTACAGCCTGTAGGACCCTATAAATATAAGTCGGCGCCGGACCATACTTCAATGCCATAAAAGAGTCTTCTATAAGTACCTTTCCATATTTGACAAGATAATCCTGTTGTGCAAAATAAAGAATTCTAAAAAGCTTTGCACATTCAACTCCTTTGGGGAAACTCTGCATAATATAGAGTAATACTGTCTTTATTTTTGTAATCTGTATAAAAGTTTTCATTTTTATCTATTATAACCGATGTATACTCCCAAATATAATCATTTATTTAAAAACAATAATCTTTGGTTGTAGTTTTTATGATTGTAATACCTCCTAATAAGTCTATCCTTCCTGTTTTAACTTGTCGTACTTCCTGCCGGTAGTTTCTTTCTGTGAAGTTCGGATAAGAAATATTCTAATTCTTATAATATCGTGTTTTCAATAAAATATTAATTTTGCAAAAACGAGGAAAATCAGTGTTTTGTCCTCTTTCTCCCGTATCTGATCTTTCTGCGTGATAAATAATTATTTTACTATTCAACCTACCGGAAATAACAAATCGTATTCAAATAGAATTATGACTTGATATTTTACCGAATAAAGATTAGATTTGTATGGTACTTGACACAATGACACTGGAGGAGCTTATAAGAGAAATCAAGACAGATTTTAGTGAAGTAAAAGGACGATGGAAGAACTACGTACGGAAATTCAGGAAAACAGCTCAAAAAAGGACAATGTTCCCGTGGTTGTGGGAAGCGAATATCAAGACACGAAGATTCAACGAATGGTACATTTCTTTTTATGCAGAGTCGAAAAAAGAGGTTGGTATTTTGAATCCCACATTCACAATGTTATTCAAGTATAAAGGACAATTATTGGTAGGTGCAGTAACAAACGACGTGGTTCTTATTTTTACTGGGCATTTTTTTGACAGATACAAAGAAAGGTTCTTTAAAATACATAAGGACAGCCGTCCGGTTACAAATCGGGAAATAATGAAGGTGTTCTTCCTGTTCAACAGTAACTATTGTTTTTACAGCAAAGAAAAAGAGGAGAATGTAAGAGGTTACTGCTATGACGGAATGCTGTTAGGTGACTGGATTGGAGAAGAAGGTGGTTTCGTGAAAACATTCATATCAAGACAGGAGATGAAGATGAATCAGTTTGTTGAATATTTTGAATTTTTTAAGATGTGGATTATAGAAGATATGTTCAAATCCAGGAAAGGTTTTGAACTGAAGAATTCACTCACTGAATACATACCGGATACATATTTTGAATATGGAGAGTGGGACAAGTTCCTGTTTGAGCGTGATAATCTGAGACTGATAAAGGCAGCGGAGGAAAGCCAGGAGATATACATGAAGAACCGGGAGGAATATAGAAGATGTTTTCAGCTGATAGACGCAGTCAATATCAATATGTTTGAAAAGAGAAAACATATTTAGGTATATTATAATAAAAAAATATTCAGAATTGTAGCATATTGGGGAATACCTAATTTTGCTCGGACTATTAATTTCTTAAATAGCTGCATAAAATATAGTATCTAATGATGCATAATGGCTGTGAGGTTAAAGATGTTATGCAAATTCCTCGGGACTTGTTTTATTATTAGTGTCTGATAAATATATTTGATGGGATGATTATAAATATTGTTTTTATGTACAAGTCCTTTCTCTAAATTGAGATTGCTTTATAATTGTGTATATATCAATAAGCTATAAGGTAATCGAAAAGTTTTATTGGACAGCAATAGTTTTATTTATATAAAATTAGTATCTTCGTTATGTAGGGTAAAGAGAGTATTCCTTATAAACCTTCTTCTTCAGGTGTACTTGATATCCTATGCCCTCTTTTAAAAGAGGGCTTTTTTATTGTAAGCATTCGGTCTCGTGCGTGTTTTTTTCCCCTCTTTTCCTTCCTACCTTTGTGGCTTCATTATAA
>OGIE01000072.1_pt1 | contig 125589 bp, 83 predicted proteins | sample 1571581 | NCBI WGS metagenome assembly OGIE01 (sample SAMEA2582021, study PRJEB24529) | metagenome | biome: Human gut stool | place: China | collected 2011
TTTTTAATACAAAATGTCAAAGAACACTTGATTCTTACTTTTTACACAACCTCCCAAGAGGAGGAGAATTGAGATAGTACTACTGAATTATTTCCTTCCTTTCTGCACAGTTATGAATTAAATTCAACCAATGCTCGCATTATTAACAAACTCCCCCGGCTTTATGCCAAATTGTTTCTGGAAACACTTTGCAAAATACGACGGACTGTTAAAACCTACCATATAGCATATTTCATTAATACGGTATTTATTTTCCGCAAGCAGGGTTGCTGCCTTCTTCAACCGTACTATCTGTATCAATTCATTCGGAGTGACATTAGCCAGTGTCTTTATTTTGGAAAACAAACTGGAACGGCTGATACCAAGCTGTTCAGCCAGAAAATCAATTGTCAGTTCCGGTTCAGAGAAGTTTTGTTCGATAATCTCATTGATACGGGTCAGGAACTTATTGTCCACCGAGTTGCTGGCTATGCTGTTCAAAGGAACCATCGGCATTTTAGAAAACTTCTGGCGTAACAGATTACGCAAGTCAAGAAGATTCTTGATACATGCCTCCAGATATTGTACAGAGAAAGGTTTCTCGATATAAGCATCCGCACCGCAGTCCATACCTTCTATTTTAGAGTTCGTATCAGTTTTTGCCGTCAGCAATATGAACGGGATATGACTGATAGCCTGGTCCGCCCGCAAAACCTTGCAAAACTCCACCCCGTCCATGCGTGGCATCATCCAGTCGCTCACAATCAGAGTGACCTCATGTTCCTTCAGTTTTTCCAATGCTTCCATTCCGTCTTCTGCTGTCAGAATGGAATATTGAGCGGAGAAACTGCTTGAAAGGAAGTTCAGCATCTCTTCGTTATCATCCACAATCAGCATCAGCGGTTTGTCCTTAGAAGACACCACCGGCAGGCTTTCCGACAAGATATCTTCGGGTATTGCCGGATTGAGGACGCTTACCTCCCCTTCCTGAACCGCCGCCCCGACTTGTTCAATGGGCAACGTCACTATGAAAGAGGAACCTTTATTGATTTCGGACTCAACCTCTATGCAACCGTTATGCGACTCCACAATACTCTTCACAATACTGAGTCCGATACCCGTACCGGGTTTATTATCCATCGCCTGATAGAAAGGCTTGAAGATTTTCTTCCGATCTTCTTTGCTGATACCGATTCCGTTATCAGTTACTTTCACCACAAACGTATGTTGTTCCGGCTGAACAACACATGAGAGGACAACTTTATCCTTGGTATATTTGCTTGCATTCGTCAGCAGATTGCTTATCAGTTTGGTGATCGCCTCACTATCCACCATAGCCGTAAAATCGGCATCGGGATATTCCACTTCCAGATGCGCACCATGCTGGGTGATAAACGGTTTGAACCGCTCGCAAACCGCCTGTAGCAACTGGCGAATATTCTGCGAAGCATATCTCATGGTTATACCTTCCTGCTCCACTTTACGAAAGTCCAGCAATTGATTGACCAGGAACAGCAGTCGCTGACTATTGCGGTCGATAATATTCAGATCGTCCCGCAGTACTGCCGGCATCGGTATGGATGATTTCATAATTTTCTCCAAAGGACCAATGATAAGCGAAACCGGGGTGCGGATTTCGTGAGCTATCATCGTGAAGAACTTAATCTTAGCTTCATGCACTTCCTTCTCTTTGCTCACATTCAACTGATTGATTTCCGCAGTATGCTTCTTCTCCGTCCGCTTCAACAGGAAACGGATAAAGAAGGTCAGCGCTATGCATACCAATATGAAATAAAGAATCTTGGAAGCCGTACTCCAATAGAAAGGAGGATGAATGGTTATCTTCAAATTTGCTTCCTGGTCGCTCCAAATCCCGTCATTATTCGTGGCTTTCACCTTAAAAACATATGTTCCGGCAGGCAGATTGGTATAAGTAGCTTTATTCTGGGAACCTACATAATTCCAGTCTTTATCGAAACCTTCCAGCTTATAGGCGTACTGGTTCTTTTCGGGTGTGCAATAGCTCAATGAAGCATAGAGCAGACTGAAAACATGGTCTTTATAAGACAAATCCAGTTCCGCCATCCGGTTCAGGGCTTTTGGCAACTTCTTATCTCCTATCCGGATTTCCTTGTTGAAGATTTCCAGTCCTGTGATAATGACTGGTGGAAGCACCTTATTCGTTTTTATCTGATAAGGATAAAAGGCATTGAAGCCATTGACCGAGCCGACATATATCTTACCGTCGGAAGCCTTCAAAGCAGCATTAGGCAGGAATTGTTCACTCTGCAATCCATCGCTGCGCGTAAAGACCTGGCAACTCTCGCCGGGGGCGTAACGAACCAGTCCTTTCGTCGTGGTCAGCCACAGCACATGCTGATCTTCAACTATGCCGCAAATGTTACGGCTGGGAATATCCAGAGGTATCTCTTCAAACAGGTCTTCTTCAGCGTTATACTTACAAAGCCCGTTCATCGTTCCCACCCACATATTTCCGTTGCCATCTATCAACACACAATTCACCTGATCGTTAACCAATGCACCGGGAACATCACTGTGCACGTAGTTCTTCCAGCTCTTTTTATCCGGATTATACTTAAACAAGCCTTTCCCCTGCGTAGAAAACCAGATGTTGCCATCGGCATCCTGATCTATATCGATGGTCAGCGATTCAAAGCCTTTGACTCGAATAAAGTTGTCTTCCTTGCGGTTATACAGGTTTACTCCTGCCATAGAAGTCACCCATATTTGCTTCTCCCGGTCACGGAAGATAGCATAAGAACTGGTGCCATCAAGGGTGTTCAAGTTATCCGTATAAGATGTATAGGCTTTAAACAATCCTGTTTTTAAATTCAGCACATTGACTCCTCCTGTATAAGTGCCAATCCATAAATAGTCGTCATCCAGACAAAGTGCATGCACATTATGATAAGAAAGACTGTTTCTATGTTCATCGGGCATATAATGAGTGAATTGTTTATCTTGGGGAGAGAAACGGCTCAAACCACCATCGTCAGAAGCTATCCAAATCTGCCCGTAAGAATCTTCACAAAAGCGTCCGATAACAGTTCCATTTACAGAGTTATAAAAGCGCGAATGAGAAAAACATTCAAACTGCCCGGTATTAGGCGAAAGATAATTTACCCCACCGTAATAAGTTCCTACCCATATTCCTCCTTCACGGTCTTTTACGATAGGATAAACAAAACGATTGGATAATGAATAAGGGTTCGTTTCATCTTCCGTGAACAGTTGGTGTTCACACGTAAGGGTATTAAACAACAAAAGCCCGTCATCCGAACCTATCAATAATTGGTGGGGAGCATATTCCATCAAAGAGTGGATATGTGTAGCCCCCTTACCATCCGACGGGTGCAAATAAGTGGTTGCCTTGCCTGTGTATCTGTCTATTTTCTGCAAACCGCATTCCCAGGTTCCCAACCACAGTGCATGTTCAGAGTCCTCCAACATGACCAGAGAGTTTGAGTCATATTTGCCTGTTTCGTAAGTGATAGGGAAAGGATCGAACTTATTCTCCGCCTTATTCAATTTGGAAACAGTGGGACTTCCCCAATTAGTGACTGCCCATATCTGATTTTCACTATCAATCAGCACACTGGCCATTAATCCATTGGCATCTTTAAATTCATAATGTTCCAGATAGTGTTTGGATATATTATACTTGAAAATACCTTGTCCTACCGTCGAAAGCCACAAGTTACCGTCTCTGTCTTCTACGATATGATTCACATTGCTCTTAATGCTATCACCTTGGGCTGTCAAGACTTTGAACCGCTCAAAGCTTTCTGTTTCATAATCAAAAATATAAATGCCGTCTTCTGTCCCTACCCAGATTTCATCTGTTGTGTCGTAAAGAGAGGATATATAATTATTAGAACCTTGCGGATTCAGATTATAAACCTTTATAGTAGTACCATCATAACGGTTCAATCCGTCATCCGTACCAAGCCACATAAAACCATGTTTATCCTGCATAATAGCACGCACTGAGTTGGATGATAATCCATCTTCCACAGAAAAATGGCGGAACCAGAAGTCAGTAGAAGCCGCCGGAAGAATCAACGGAATAATACCGGCTATTATAGCAAGGACAATCTTTTTCATTTCTTCACCAGATATTGATTGAACATAATTCCCATTACAATCAATGCAAGGCCGATGTAAGTTGTAAATACAATCTGCTCACCCAATATCATTGCAATAAAGAATAAAGACAAGAAGGGAGATAAGTAACAAAGCTGGTTGACTAGTGCCGGATTGGATGTTTTCCGCATGGCAAGACTAAAAAAGATAAAAGGAATACCCATTTCGAACCCGCCGACATACATACCCGACAAAATACCGGGCAACGTATCAAGATGTACGCCTACCCCCACAGCTCCTATCAGCAAATAGGCCGTGCCAAACAGGAAACTCATAAACAGCGCAATACTGCCGTCTGTTTTATCTTTGAACTTATTGTTTATCATCCAATACATAGCCCACAACAACGCACTCAATGCCGCTAACAACAAACCATGCACAGGTATGTCCATACCTCCCGACTGCCCCGTACCTACAGATATAAGCACCACTCCACCCAGAGAAATGAACATGCCGATATATTTCTTCGGTGGTATGGGCTGATGGGCGAACAAAGCCAACAGAATGAGCAGCACAATAGGCCATGCATAGTTAATGGGTTGAGCCACTTGTGCAGGTAGCAGATCATAAGCTTTGAACAACACCAGATAATAAGCGACAGGATTCAGTAATCCTAACAATGCAAAATATCCCCATTGGCGACCGGAAAGTTCCGACACTAATTTCCACTTTTTCTGGAAAGTCAGCAAAAGGGCAAATATGATTAATGAAGTACAACTGGCTATCAGCAGCATCTCAAAATGAGTAAGATGCGTCAAAGCTATCTTAAAAGCAGTGGCTACAGTAGACCAACTAAGCACTGCAATGCAGGCATAAATAACGGCACTTGTACTGTTTTTCATCGGTTCGTATATGTTTCTTTTGCAGACATCGTATTTATCTGTATATTTATAAAGGATTGCTTCCCGTAACCCTGATGCGGTATGGCCATTGAGCATCTTTCTCTCCCGGAGCGGGATTCATCCAATGTTCCGTTGGCGCTCCCATCACAACCAGCCACAAATAAGTCAGAGTTTGATCTTTTGGAGCTGTAAAAATAATACTTTTCCCGCTATTATCGCCCATTTCCCCATAAATAGATTCACCTTCTGCCGTTACGGCAACAAAACCATAACGCCAACCTGCCTTATCTGTATGAATTGCAGTATATCCTTCCTTTCCCGCTTCTCCGCAGAAATCCACTTTCACCTTCTCTCCCGGTCGAGGAACAGCCAAAGGAATCGCATTGAAACCATAATTCTCAGGACAATTCTCCGGTGCTATCCTATACCAACCATCCGGCTGAGCTATTAGCTGAGAAATGTATTTATTGGCATACGGGCGTGTTTCTTTCCAGACGCGCGGAAAATCCCAGTTAATAAAGTGCCGGTAAGTATCAAACATCTCGTCACAGAATTGTCTCTGATTCAAAGCAGCCAAACGTTTGTAGGTGATAACTGGGTCTTCTCCCCGCTTTCCCTGACGGTAAAGTTCGGCTATGATGGGAAGTCCCCGTTTCATGCCCCAGTATTCCAATACGTAAGGTGAATGATAAATGTTCTCCATGTGGAGATAAGCCTTGTGAGTCAACTTCATGAAAGCATCCCAATGATATTTTTCATCAGTAATCCATTCGGGATTAACCTGCCACAGCATCCATTGCGAAGTCATCTCAAAGAAACCGCATCCTCCCCAGGCTTCGCCTTGCCCGTCACAACTGATCTGTGCCTGAAAACTATGTCCCAATTCATGGGCGATGCAGTTCAGTTTCTTATCTTGCACACGGTTGGGAGCAATCCATAATGCACCGATTTCTCCGTCATAATCTCCACCATAGGCTGTGCCTTCCAAAGAGTAGTTCAGCATGACCATCATACGATACTTGTCGCACTTGGAACCGGGACGTGAGAACTCCAGTGTATCACGGAAGAAACGGTAAAAGCTCTCCAACTTATCCATCAGATTCGGTAAATCGACCTGCATATTGTGCCCTTCCAGCTGAGGCGGATTGGATAAATCATTCCCAAACCCTTTCTCCCAGAAGATGACAAAGTTCTCTGTACAAGCCATACGATGATAACTCCATCTGCTTTCAGGATCATTGAGGTTCATACTCTGCAAATCTTTCGGAATATAGATTGCTTTACCTTCAGGAAGAACGGGCTGTTGAGCCGAAAGAGAGTTTCCGGCTAGCAGTCCGATTAAAAGAAATATGAAAATATGTAGCTTCATTAGTATTGAGTCTATTTTTACTTCTTCATTAATCTACAATTATAAATATTGCTCACACGAGTTTTATCATTAGCACGGAACATAACTCTTACTTTGTCTTTACCTTTCGTTACTTTCAGCGGGATGTTGACTACATGTTCTACAAACCCTTGTGTGGCATCTGTGAGACTAACCGGCTGTACCCAATCGTCAATTAGAACATCGAACGTATATTTCCGGCTATCCCCTCCGTAATAAGTCAATAAAAGTTCCATGGGTTGATCGTAACCACATTTCATATCAAAAGCAAACCAGCCATTCTCGTAAGCAAAACGATATTTGCGCAGATAGCCTTCGCCGTTACGAGTATTTTCGCCTTTAAGGTTATGATCCCGCTCGGGTTGCATTTCACCAAGAACAATATAATCCGTTGTCATTTTATCCAGTTCAGCAATGCGCTCTAATTCTGCTTTACGTTTTTCCTCAACGACCTGCCATTCAGCAGGTGAATATACATCCCAATAAACGGTCTGGTTATCATCTGCTACTTTGTAGAAAGGCAACATTTTCACGTTATCCGGGCCTCCGGGTAATGTAGTTACAAAATTGATTGGAGTATCACTAATCTTTTTTATGTAGTTTGTCAGACTCTTCTCTTCGGATACAAATACAGGGATATCTCCCATCTTTCGTTTTTCCGTACCAAAGGTTCCCGCCAAAATAGTAGGCCCGTAGAAGACAGCACGGCGGTCAGCATTATCAGGCATAGACACCGTGTAAAGTGGCATAGGTAATATCAGTTCTATCACATCATTCTTTTTCCATCTGTGATGTAGACTGATAAATGAACCGGGAGTATTTCCTACTTTTTGCTTACTGCCGTTTATACGAACAACAACATCTCCCGTAGCCCAAGCTGGACGACGCAAGTTGATGGTAAGTGATTGTTTCGAAGTTTCTTCCAGTTTTATCACTATTTTACCATGTTCGGGATAATCGGTAGTCATACGAAGCTTTAGACTTTTCTCTTTCCAAGTTAACACAGAAGGTATGTAAAGATTTATATTTATCATTTCTTTTCCAGGCACATAGCTATAGATGGTTCCACCATACTTGGAGTGGTTCTCGAAGCCACTACCCATGCAACAACTGAAATTATTGTGCCGGCTACCGAAACCTTTATGTGTGCCCATCCCTAATGAAAGGAAATAGCAGACATTTCCGGTTTCGGGATGCTGTGAAGCTAGAATATGATTGTATAATGCCCGTTCGTAATAGTCGAGGTATTGCACGTCGTTCGTCCACTCATAAAGGTGTCCGGTCAGTTTCAACATATTGTAGGTGTTACAAGTTTCACAGGTATTACTCCCCAAACGGTCACTTAGTTTGTCGGGTACAGAAAGATATTCGCCCATACTATTTCCACCATTAGCATAAGAATGATGAAGAACAATAGTTTCCCAAGAGAAACGAGCAATTTTCTCATCGCGTTGATTTCCTGTTAATTCATATTGACGAGCACTACCGATCAGTTTAGGTATCTGGGTATTGGAGTGCAAACCTTGCAAAGCATCTATCCCCTCCGCTAATTTATCCTGTAAACGCTTATGATAGAAAGCGTAGGAGGCATCAAGGTATTTTTCATCTCCGGTCAACGCATACACTTGCGCGAAGGCTTCATTCATACCACCATATTCACAATTCAGCATGGTCTGCATCTGTTCTTCATTCAGAGGAGCAATAACATCTGCCAGATAATCGGACAAGTTGATCAATACTTTCTTTGCTGTTTCGTTTCCTGCCAGCAAATAAGCATCGTTCAGGCCCATCATTGTCTTGTGCTCATTGTACCAAGGTACCCAAATGCCGTTCAAGTCAAAGCCCATAGAACGAATAATGCCTTTCTTTACTTCCTTGAACACTTTATCACCTCCGGGCATTCCACCAATGAAACCGTTAACAAAGTTCATTTGGCAAGAATCCAGTTCATTGACCACATAGTCTATCTTAGTTTTAAAAGTCTCGTCACCCGTAGCGGCATAATGCTGTGACATGGCAGTAAGCAAATGTCCCAACGTATGTCCGGCAATACCCATTGACTCCCAGCTATCGTAAGGTTCCGCCTTCGGCCTCAAATTCGCATTCTTGCGGAAGTTAGAAAGTAGTCGATCTAAGTCTAGCTCTTTCATCCATTGTTCATTCTGATTCATGGCATGCAAAAAGGGACTTTCAAGAAGACGGACATCCTGAATACCAAAATACTTTGTTTTAGGAGCAATAACATCCTTTACTACGGGTTCATATTCCTGTGCCAATACCACCTGACTTACAAGAAGAAAGATGGTAAATATTATTATATACTTTGCTCTCATTTCACTCTTATATTTAAATTACTAATTTAATAAGTCTGTCCCTTCAAATTTCACTTTATAAGGACATTGAACATCATCTATCTCGTCTTCGTTCCAAGCATGAGACATATATTGTTCAGGAGCTCCCATCACTACAAAAAAGAGTTTATTAGTCCCTTCCAAAATTGTATAAGATACTGTACTCTCTTTGTCTTTATTCATCGGAGTATATTGAGCTACACCATTGACGACAGCCACCAATCCGTACCTCCATCCAGCAGCAACATTATTTCTGTTATAATTAGTAACAACACCGACTTTTTCGCCATCTGCATTAACAATAGTTCCCGGATCTTCCGATGCCAAACTACTGCCTGTGTCCAATCCTACAAAATCAACCTTAACAGTGCTGCCCGCCTCCCGAACATCTAATGATATAACATTAAATCCCGTACTCCCCGGACAACTGGAATAACCTACTTGATAATATCCACCACTAATATATAGTTTGGTAGAATATTTTTTTGCGCTCTCAGTAACATATTTGCGCACAATATCAATGTCATAAGTAGCCATTCGTGTAGCATAGTCATAGAGTACTTCATAAAGAGCGGTCACCTTACCATCGCAATACAACCGCTGATAAGTCATAAGCGGATCTTCAGGAAATCTCGATAATTTCCATATCTCTCCTACTACACTAACACCATGTTTCTGTGCCCAGTAATAAGGTAACCAGTAACTGGCATAACGCATCCATTCGTGATTGAAATGACGGTGGTAGTTGGCTTTCCAAACATCCACATGATATCCAAATAGTTCCTGAGGATAAGTTTGAAGAGATTGCCATTGCGCACACTGTTCCCAAAAAACATTGCCTCCTTCACCATTCGGTCCAAAGCCATAACGAAAACCTTGATGAAAGTCTTTGGCAGCTCCATTCAACAGCTTGTCACAATACACTTGATATTGGAAACTATGCCCTATTTCATGTGCAATCGTAGAGCCTACCGGTTTGCAAGTACTCGGATTTACCCATAAAGCACCGATTACATCGTCATAACCAGAACCTGTAGCCAACCACTCCTCTTGATAAAGCAAATAAATTTGCATCTTGTACCGATCCAAATAAGATTTACCCTGCCCTACTTCGGCAAACTTCAACGTCTCAATATTCGTCTGATAAAATTGTTCAGCTTTTGCCAGTAGGTCATCTACATCAACCCGCATAGACTCCGAAACACTTTTAGCATTAGGTTTTTTTCCGAATCCTGCTTCCCAGAACACAATAAAATGTTCACTCTGCTGATAGCGATAGAAGGACCATTTAGCATCCTTCGAAAACATATCCATTGTTGCAAACTCTGAGGGTTTGTAATATTTCTCATAGTCTGATATGTCTGAAGGTTTAAGTACATCGGGCTGCTTAACTCCTTCAGGGTCATCCTGACAACTCAAAAAAAACAAAGCAGCAACAATAAACATGAAGCCAATCATCCCGTTATTATAGTTTCTTCTTCTATTCATGGAAATATATATTATACAATTGCTTTCTGAATGAAAAATGAGGATCCCTACTTTATAATATAGAGATCCCCACCTCATTCTGAATAACAAAAGAATATCATTCTTTATTCATAAGTTTATTCCATTGTAATACTAATTACAAAACGCAATAGATTTGCCTTATTTGTTTTGTCGCGGAAACCAATGCTGATAGTATATTTATCACCTGCAACCGGTGTAGCTGAACGACCAATGTTCAAAGCTTCATCACTTATGCTACATTCTGCGAAAAGAGAATACCCTGCCACTCCCCAATTGGTAACCGTACCGTCTTTCATCATCCAATAGCCGGGAGCATTTGCTGTATATGAGCTTTCTTCATCCCATTTCAAGGATTCAAGGTTAACAGAATACATATGAATATCACCTTTTCCGTCACCATCAAGCCCTTCACAGAATTCTGCAACAGTCATCCCAAAACGTTCCTGTATCTTGTCTGCATAATCATTAAATTCAATAGAAGCAGCCGAATACTCGCCATCCGGAATATTGATAGATACTTCAATCGGGACGTCTATAATTACAATTTCACTGAGAATACGTACATATTGATCGAAGTCAGTTCCATTGATTGCAAACCCTACATTAATACTAAGTGTCGAACCTGCCACAACATTTTCCAATGCATTTATCATGATTGTTTTGTCCGAAGTATTTAGCTCTACGGTAAAATTGGCATCAGCTTGGCTGGAGATATTGCCCATCACATCAAAATACCATCCTGCTGTTCCCTTGTTCGGAACCGTTCTATCCCAAGTATTACGGGCGGCATTTATACTACGAAACACTACTTTACCGCTTGATATTCCGGCAATGGTTTCATCTACCGTCATCCCCAATTTCGTTTGAAACAATTCAGCATAATCAGCCAAATTGATGATTTGAGTTTGACCAGCACCAAATTGTATCTTTTTCGTTACTGTTGCTTCTGCATCAGCACGCAAATAAGGATTTTCATTCTCGCCATACGCATGCTTGCTTGTGGCATCTTCCCAGTTTTCGCTGCATGCTGTCAAAGAGAGGAGTAATCCTCCCAATAGTACATAAAGTATATTCTTTTTCATTGTTTACATATTTAGCTATTAATACCCGGGATTTTGTTTTAAATTCACATTACCTTCCATCGCTTCCTTCGGAATGGGGAAGATATTAAGATGATTATCCGAAACATCCGTCACCCGAGGCTTACAGAACCATGATTTACCATTGTATACATTTTGACCATTTGTCATTTTGAAACGAATAAGATCCTGACGACGAACATATTCTCCCACAAATTCCCAAGCACGTTCATCAAGCAAACCGCCCAATTCAATGTCAGCACCACCTTCTATTTCATTAAAGATCTTTGCAGGATCATTTTTCCCCATTTCATTGCGGTTTTCACGATGCCCATACGGATAGTTACTGCCACCTTTAAGTTGCGCTACGGTACGAACAGCCTTTGCTGGATTGGATTTAAAATTACGTGCACGAACTTGTGTTACCAAGTCGGCAGCATCTTGTTCTGTTTCTCCTTTGTATCCACCCAATCTGAGCAAACATTCGGCTTTTTTCAACAGCACATCGGCATAACGGTAGAAGGGTACATCATCGTAATTTGTAGCCATATCACCGGGAAGAATCTCATATTTTACTAAACGCCCGCCTTCATATTCGTAACAACCAGGTTGGTCGATACTACGTATTTCTTTGGTGTAAACTACCTGCACACCATTAGCTATAAGAGGCGTTCCATCCATTGCATATTGAGGCGTATCTACATTCCAACAATCTTTGTAGCGCCCATCCGCAGCATCATACGAATCAAGAAACTGTGACAATACGTTAGCACCGCTAGTAGCCCATGTATTAAAGCCATAAGTCTTCTTACTGATAACAGCAAGCCACATACTGGCATAATAGTTACCACCTCCATATTTTTCTGTATAAGGTATTCCAAAGATAATTTCCGGATTACCGGATATATCTTCCTTGAAATTATCCAGATAGTTGGGAGCCAAAGAATAAAGGCCACTCTCAATAATTTCATTCAGCTCATCGATACACTTACCATACCATGACTTGTCGGAATCATCATTAAACCATGCATTGTGGTTTATATACATATTGGCAAGTAGCATATTTACGCTATAGTTATTGATACGTCCCATGATCTTCTCATTTCCGCACTTGCCTTTTACATCATTTAGTTCAGAGATAATAAAATTCCACATTTCCTGAGGGGTAGCTTGTTCTGGCAACCATCCTGCTTCATGGTCAGCCTCCGTGTCCAACGGAACATTACGATATGCATCAAACAACATATAGTAATATAGTGCGCGGTATGCTCTAAGTTGTGACACAGTAGTCTCTACTGATTGTACGGCAGGATCGGCTAATAACCGATTACAAGCGGTAACACCAGCAAAAGCACGTGTCCAAAAAGCGCCAAAATGCCATATCGTAGGATTAAATTCATGCTTGTGCAACGGGATATAAAGGTCACCCCAACCAATACCGATACGATTCGGAATACACCAAAGGTCGCCTGAAAGCCCTGATATATCAGAATAACTATACCATCCCCAAAGGACATCACGCAAACTATTGTATACAGGAATAAACAAAGCCTGTGCATCTTCGGGAGTAAATTGATAAATGTCGGGAGACATGGTATCATAAATCTTCTCGGTTAAGTCAGTACAACTGTTGAACGAGAGTGAACATGCAATAAGTGCAGTTCCAACATATGTTTTTATTTTTGTTTTCATATTTAGTATTATTTTAGAATCCAATGTTAACACCAAAAGTAAAAGAACGAGTAGTAGGATAAGTATCGCGATATTCAATACCAGGAGCCTGTACATTGTTAATGTCAAGTTCCGGATCTAAACCCGAGTAACCGGTTATACAGAACAAATTATTACCCGATACATATACGCGAAGACTCTTCATGTATTTGTTATTGCGTATCGGAAGAGTGTAACCAATAGTCAGGTTACTCAATTTAACAAAATCGCCATCTTCCAGATAATAACTTACCACTGCCTGCTTTTGTGCTCTCGACAAAGTATATTCTCCACCATAAGGAGCATTGAGCACACTCTTGAGTTTATTCAGGAACACTGCGTTATTCTCATAGAAAGCGCGTGGAGAGTTGAGTATCTTAAAGAAAAACTGCCCGGTGAACTGTGCAGACAAATCGAAGTTTTTGTAACGCAACTGATTACTCCAACCTGCAAATAGCTGTGGCATACCTGTTCCCATGTCCTGGCGATAGCTTTCGTCAGCCAACATAGCATCGCTCATTTCTTCTATTTCTCCGGTATTGGGATTTTCAACTAGGAATACTCCACGTTCTGCAACGCCCACCGATTTAATCATATAAAAATGACCTAACTCTTTTCCTACTTCCATGTAGTGTGTTCCTTGAGATATAGGGGCATCCAATCCTCCTGTAATACGGAAGTTTGCTGTTTCGTAAAGATCATTCGAAAGACTTACCAATTTATTCTTGTTATGTGAAGCGGTCAATGTTGTCTTCCATTCAAAGTCTTTTGTACGCACCGGAACAGCATTGATGGCTATTTCAATACCTGTATTGCGCATTTTACCTACATTGGCCAACGTTTGATTATACAAGTTAGGCGGTACCGGAACAGTATAATTCCACAACATATCTGTTGTATTCTTCTGATAAACATCAATTGAACCGCCTAATCGATCATTCAGCGTACTGAAGTCAAGACCAATATTATATTCAGTTGATTTCTCCCATTTCAAATCCGGGTTAGGATTTGAAGTTGCTATCAGACCAGGTTTCCATTCTCCCTTATCATAGAAATACTCGCTACCAAAGCTATATTTCAGTAACGAAAGATAGTTATCATTAGGAATAACACCCGTAGTACCCATACCGGCACGCAGTTTTAAATTATTGAGCCAGGTAATATCCTTCATAAATTCTTCTTTACTGATAGTCCAACCCAAAGATATTGACGGGAATGTTCCCCATTTATGATTGGTACCGAAGCGGGAAGAACCTTCGCGGCGAATACTGGCAAGAATATTGTACTTATCGGCAAATCCATAACTTATACGCCCGAAGAAACCTATCAATTTATTGTCATTTTTATAACTGCCCATACCTGCTTTACCATCCTTCAAGTAAGCACCTAAACCCAGATTATTGTATTGGAAGAAATCGTTGGGAAAATCGGTATTATTGGCATTGAAACCTGAGTTCTGCGTGTATTGGTAACTATAACCTGCCAATGCATCAAAACGGTGCTGACCAATCGTCATTTGATAGTTTGAAGTAAATTCTAATTCGTTAGTATAACTGGTAGCATACGATTGGTACGCATAACCTGTATGTCCGGAACTGCGTTGATCTGGATAATCAGCAGTATAATAACCTTTATCATGTGCGCCCCAAGTACGACGTGAAGCCCGAAGGTTATTTTGCCAACCCTTGATAGGCTCAAATGTCAATGTACCTGTCATACGAGTCCAATCGGTTTTGTAATCACCTATACGTTCTTCGTTCATAGCCAACGGATTGGAATACTCACTACGGCCAAAGTTCTCGTACCAGTTACCGTCTACATCTTTAATAGGCTCAGTAGGGTTATGGATAATAGCCTGACGATATTGGTAAGTAGCGTTATTGGCACTGTTGGTATGCTCTCCTTTTAACAGGTTTATACTTACTTTCAACATATCGTCCAAGAACCAATGTGTCAAGTTCATGTTCAGCGTAAGGTCTTTGCTGTAAGTATTCAGAATCACACCTTGGTCATCACGATAGGTTACATCGGCAGAATAAGTCGTTTTCTGCGTACCCCCGCGAACACTGAGGTTATGATTATGAGAGAAACTGGTACGTGTAATGGCATCCAACCAGTCGGTATCATAACCTTCGTCTGTAAAGTCGGTATAACCCTTACGGATCTCTTCGGGCCCCATAAAGTCATGCTTTTTACCGAATTGAGACAATGACATGTAACCAGAATAGTTGATAGAAGTTTTCTGTTCACGTTTTCCATCAACTGTAGTAATAAGGATTACACCATTGGCACCACGTGTACCGTAGATAGCGGCTGCAGAAGCATCTTTCAAGACATCTACTGATGCAATGTTCTCGGGAGACACTGTACTCATATCACCAGGAATACCATCAATCAACACCAACGGGCTATTGCTACCAGTTAGCGTAATGACACCACGCAAACGAATACTTGATCCGGAGTTCGGATCACCACTACCTTTCGATATAACAAGACCGGCCACTTTACCTTTAATCAAGTCAGCTGCATCACTCACTTTACCTTGAATAAAGTCATCTTTTTTCACGCTGCTAATGGCGCTCGTTACATCCCCTTTCTTTTGCGTTCCATAACCGATAACTACAACTTCATCCAACAATTCGGTATCATCAGCCAAAGTAACATTGACCTTCCGTTGAGAACCTACTGCTATTTCCTGGCTCTTATAACCAATGTAAGAAATTAGCAAAACAGAGTTTGCTCCTTTCACTTTCAGTGTATACTCACCATCGATATTAGTGATAACACCGTTCGATGTTCCTTTTTCAAGAATATTGGCACCGATAACAGGTTCACCACTCTTGTCTTTTACTACACCGGTAATTATAACAGTCTGTTGCTGCACCATCTCGGTTGTCATTGATGCTATCGTTCCCGGAGTTGCAAATACCGGACTAATACCGATACCTGCCGCAAGGAAAAGACAAGCTGTCGCCTTGAGTAAAGCTTTGCTTACCAAAGGCTGGTTTTCATGTGTTTTCATATTACATCTTTAATTAAAAGGTTAATATTCAATATACAAGTTACAAATTTCTAATTTTTTAAAAAGAGATTAATTTAGTTTACTTTCCATTCAATCACCCCGCCCGAAGCACCTTTCTGCAACTGAGCGGCAATTTTTAATCCTGTCGTTTTTACCGGTTTAAAATCAAGGCTATTATAGCAGTCCTTCTTCACCACATACTCATTCAACGCCTCTACTTCTTTCCAATTTTTACCATCTTTATAGTAGAGTTTCCAGCTTTCCGGCACACGGAAGTTTCCATCATAATGATCGAAGTCCAGCCAATAAACCTGTACGTTTGAAACGGTGTAAGGCTGATCGAATTGGTAAGCCAGAGTTTCCTGTGTTCCGTTTCTCAACCACCAATAGTGGTAAGGCTTAGAAATATCCGACGAACGTTTCGGTTCCCATTGGTCATTCACACCCCATGCCCAGCTTTCTACAGAGGCTGATTCAGGAGCATCTTTCTGGATAGGAGCCTGTATCATCAGAGTCCGTGCCTTGCTGGCAATTGTCGGTTCGGGAATAGGACGGGCATATTCGGCAGCTTCAGGAATCCAAACCGCCATCTGGTCTGCACCGCGATTATTCCAGGTTGAATAAGGAATGGCTTTAAAAGGAACCTCTTTCACACTACCATCTTTACCCACTTCTTTTGCATTACCGGTCAGCACCACAACACCGTTCAACAGATTAGCGTCATAAGCTGCTTCCATTGGAGTGGCATCAGGAATAAACTTGTCGAAAACAGTACTGTCAGCCTGATCTTTGCCTTCCAGGCAGAACATGATAGGGCCACGTTCGATAGCCAGTTTGCCACGGTCGTCTTCTACATTGTCATTGGCTTTAATACGGCGCACATCCATCGGAAGACTAATATTCACCACATCACCCGCTTTCCAGGTACGTGAAATAGTAGCGTAGCCATCATATTGTTTAGCATTTACTTTCTTACCGTTAACAGAGATGCTGTAAGCACCTGCCTTATCAGTAAATGAATAAAGATCCGTCGGTACAGGAGCATCCTGCGCCCAACCCGGGATACGGAAACGTAAAGCAAATTCCTGCTCTTTCTCAGGAGTAACTAAGATGGAAACCTTTCCTTCCCAAGGATACTCAGTAGTCTGTTCCAAAGCTACATTATTGCTGTCCGTATTAAGGTCAGCTTTACCCTGGATATAAAGATTGACATAAATATCATTGCCCTGAGTGGCGTACATATAATAAGGTACGGAAGCCATGAAGCGGGTTACATTACCCGGGCAACAAGCACAACCAAACCAATGCTGGCGTTCGTGCTGCCCCATAGATTCGAGCGGATTATCATAGAAGAACTTGTCACCGCTAAGGGAAACACCCGAAATCACACCATTATAAAGTGCACGTTCCAGTACATCGGCATATTTGGCGTTTCCCGTAGCCAAAAACATGCGGTGATTCCAATAAACATTGGCGATAGCTGCACAAGTTTCGCAATATGCGGTATGATTGTTCAGTTCATAGTTAGGTCCAAAGCCTTCACCCTGCGGACGGGAACCTATACCTCCGGTAATAAAGAGTTTCTTGCTTGCCATATTCTCCCAAATACGACTCAGTGCGTTGAAGTAAGCTGTGTCCTGAGTCAGGGCAGCTACATCGGCAACACCCGAATAAAGGTATCCGGCACGCACGGCATGCCCTACGATTTCATCTTGCTGCAAAATGGGTTTATGATCCTGACTGTATTCGCTGAGGCGATGACCGTCTGTTCCGCGTCCGGTTTCCTCCACGAAATATTTAGCCATTTTCAGATATTTCTCGTCACCTGTCACTTTATATAATTTAGCAAGCGCCATTTCAGCGATGGGATGCCCCGAAGGAACATGCTTTTTTCCTTCACCCGGACCAAATACCTGACAAACAAGGTCGGCGTTTTTGATAGCTACATCGAGCAAGGAGCGTTTACCTGTCGCACGATAGTGAGCAACGGCAGCTTCGTACAAGTGACCGCTATTATAAAGTTCGTGACTATTGATTTTTTCCCAACGATGCGTTCCCCACCAACCGGAAAGGCGGTAACATTTATTAGTTACGCACGTAGTGAGATAGCCGTCCGGTTCCTGAGCGGCTGCGATAAGGGAGATGACACTATCCAGATAAGCATCCAGTGCTTTGTCATACTTCACAGCCAGCGAGTAAGAGGCTCCTTCTATTATCTTATAAGGATCGGTATCGTCAAAAGAGAAATCACCACGGTGTTCGCCTTTCATTAATCCTCCGGCAATGGCAAAGTTATCGAAGCGCCCGTTCTTCTCACATTCTTTAAATGCGGAAGGTATGGAGACTGTGCGATTGGTTTCAATACGCGGAGTCCAGAAGTTATCGTTCAGGTGAACTTGTGTAAAAGGGACTTCTTTAATCGGAGCATCAGGCTGAACGTAAAGTTCGCTACAAGCACTCATGCTCAGAAGGGCGATGCTACCGAAAAGGAATTGGATTCGTTTCTTCATCATACTATATATGTGTTTCAAATTTATTAGCATTAGCATGTGGCAAAGGAAGGGAGTTTCTCTTTAACTGAATGAAACGAAAGTCTATATGAATGCAAAAATAGTCGGGTTACAAAGGCTCTGGAGGACATTTAGACTATTGTTGTATTGACTTGGATTATTTTTCTATGGCCGCAAATTTTATATGCAATAAGTTTATAGATAGCGAGCAGAAAAGTCTCGTCAATTCACATTAAGTCATGTGACAGAATAAAGAATATGAAGAATAATTTGTATTTTTACCGCAAAACATGCTGAGATTATGAAACCAAGTTACATCTGGCAACAAAAAGACTGGCCCAACTTCACCTGTGACAACGCCAAGTTATCCTATAAATTAGGTAGAGTTCGGAGCTTACAAGGTAAACTTGTAGGAAAAATGAGTGTGCTCGGTTTTGATTTAAGAAGTAGCACTATACTTAATACACTGACGGCTGATATAACGAAATCATCTGAAATAGAAGGTGAAATATTGAATGCTGACCAAGTACGTTCCTCTGTAGCCCGTCATTTAGGAATAGAGATAGAGGGGGTACCCGAAGCGGATCGATATGTAGATGGAGTAGTGCAAGTGATGATAGATGCTACTCAGAATTATATGCAGCCATTAACAGACGAACGTCTCTTCAATTGGCACGCAGCTTTATTCCCCATGGGACGAAGCGGAGCATATAAAATAACAGTTGCCGATTGGCGGCAAGGAGCAGAACCAATGCAGGTTATATCAGGTGCGATGGGGAAAGAAATAGTTCATTATCAAGCCCCTCCTTCTGACAATGTCCCCCATCAAATGAAGTTATTTTTAGATTGGATAAATGACAATCAAAGAATAGATCCAGTACTGAAAGCCGGCATAGCTCATTTATGGTTCGTAACCATTCATCCGTTTGATGATGGAAATGGACGTATATCCCGAACAATCACCGATCTATTTTTAGCTCGTGCGGATGAAATGCCACATCGTTTTTATAGTATGTCTGCCGAAATACGGAAACAACGTAAAAGCTACTATACTATATTAGAAAAGACTCAAAAAGGAGATTTAGACATCACAGACTGGCTTGAATGGTTTCTCAACTGCCTGGAAGCTGCATTGATAGATACTGAAATAACAATCAGCACCGTTTTGCAGAAAGCTGCGTTTTGGGACAAACACCGTTTAGTTCCAATGAATGAGCGACAGATAAAAATGGTAAACTTACTTTGGGATGGCTTCGATGGAAAAGTAACTTCTTCTAAATGGGGGAAGATTACAAAATGCTCAGCGGATACAGCTTTACGTGATATACAAGATTTGATAGCTAAAAATATACTGCAGAAAACAGACGAGGGAGGACGGAGTACCAATTATAAACTGACTCTATAACATTTTGCGGAGAATAGCCCCTTTATTCGTTGCAGATAATGCGGTGATTAGTAATCCTAATCACCGCATTATTGTATCAGATAGATGCTGATAATATAGATACTACACCGAACCCAGACCATACCCGAACCGTATCCGGAATGTACTTGCTCCGTACATTCTTCGCTCAGAAGTACCTCTACACGGAGAAAGTACGGAGAAGGTACGGAGCAAGTGCATTCCAGGTATGTCCCAGGTACGAAGCAAAGCCCCCTCCCTTTGCACCTATGCAAAAATAATCCAAAGACTAAAAAGATAATCCAAACATAGTCCAAGAATACCACAAAAGGGTGATTCTTGGACTATTCTTTTATTACATTATATTATTCAGCCTTTCCGTTCATCCTTTTTTCGTTTACTTTGCACACGAACCAAATAAAGAGCTAATCGATTATGAAAAACTGCACATCTCTCAAATTAGTCGTTATTTCCTTATTTTTATACTTCGGAAATAATCCACTCGGGGCAGCTCCCGAAAAGAAGTATGCGCTCTCCTCTCCAGATGGAAAGTTGAAGGTGGAGGTTACTGCCGGAAACAAACTGTCTTATCAGGTGATGCATGAAAACGATACAATTCTCTCTCATTCTAACATAGGCTTGGTTCTGACAGACGGAACTATAATAGGAAACAATTCTCAGGTAACAGGTATTAAAAGGAAAAAGATCAGGGATAATGTAGAATCCCCTTTCTATCGCTTCAAGGAGTTCGTTGCCACGTGCAATGAACTCAACTTGAAGCTGAAAGGTGATTTCGGCGTTACCTTCCGCGCCTATAATGAAGGAGTGGCTTACCGCTTTTACACAACGCAAAAAACAGAAGTAACCATCAAAGAGGAAGTGGCAGAATTCAACTTCGACCAAGATTACACAGCCTACCTTCCTTATACAACCAACGATAAGAAGCCCATGGCAATGGCTTTCCAGAATATCTACGACGTTACCCCACTATCGAAAGCACAGCCGAAACTGGCTTTCCTGCCCGTAACTGTGGACTGTGGTAAAGCAAAACTCACGATATTGGAGGCTGACTTGGAAGCTTATCCGGGTATGTTTGTGGAGAAAGTTGACAACTTGCCAACCTATTCCCTGAAAGGAGTATTTGCCCCCTACCCTGCCAAGACGGATTTCTATCCCTGGCGCAGACAGGAGTATGTGACCGAGACAACTGATTTCATAGCCCGCAGCAAAGGCATCCGTACTTATCCCTGGCGTGTGCTGGCTGTGACGGAAAAAGATACGGATATGCCTGTCAACAATCTGGTTTATGCATTGGCATCTCCCAACCGCATAGGCGATACTTCCTGGATAAAAACGGGGAAAGTGGCTTGGGACTGGTGGAATGACTGGAACCTGAAAGGCGTTCCCTTCAAAGCAGGCATCAATATGGACACCTATAAATATTATATAGATTTTGCCAGTCGTAACGGCATTGAATTTATTGTGCTTGACGAAGGCTGGTACGACCCCAAAAGCGGCGATATGCTGACTGTCATTCCTGAACTGAACCTCCCGGAACTGATTGCTTACGGAAAGGAAAAAGGAGTGGAACTCATACTCTGGACAGTATTCAACGTACTCGACAACCAGCTGGAAGCAGCCTGCAAAAAGTATTCCGATATGGGCATCAAAGGTTTCAAAGTCGACTTCCTCGACCGTGACGACCAGACTGCCGTTGAAATGGTATACCGCATTGCCGAAGCCACCGCCAAGCATAAACTGACGCTCGACCTGCACGGCATCTATAAACCGACAGGCATCAACCGTACTTACCCGAACATCATCAACTTCGAAGGTCTGTTCGGTATGGAAGAAGTGAAATGGACGGATATAAAAAAGAATATGCCGCTTTATGACGTCACTTTCCCCTATATTCGGATGATGGCTGGTCCGGTAGATTATACTCCAGGAGCGATGCGCAATGCCACCCAGAAAGACTGGCGTGCCGTTTACTATACGCCAATGAGTATGGGAACCCGTTGTCATCAACTGGCTGCCTACATAGTGCACGACTCCCCTCTCACCATGCTGTGCGATGCACCGACGAATTATCAGAATGAACAGCAGTGTGTGGATTTCATCACTTCCATTCCTGTAGAAACTGACTCTACTTTTATCGCCGCAGGCAAATTAGGAGAATACATCGTGACTGTCCGTAAGAAAGACATCAACTGGTACATCGGCGGAATGACAAACTGGGACGAGCGCGACGTAGAAATTGATTTCTCCTTCCTGCCAACAGGTGCCCGCTACACTGCCACATTATTCACTGACGGCATCAACGCCAACAAACAGGCGGAAGATTACCGCACGGAAACGCTCACCATAGATCAAAACAGCCGAATAAAGCTACATTTAGCTTCGAGTGGCGGATTTGCAATAAAGCTTGAAGCATGTCCGGTACGCGGAACAGTGACAGCAATTCCCGAGGGCAAAAATATTCCTTCTTTCTATAAGAAATACATTGAAACGGAAGGTTTATATGTCACTTCATCCGAGCGGGTGAGTGATGAGGCATTGCTGAAAGCCTGCGATATTATCAGCCTGATGCTGGCCAAACGCCCTGACGTGAAAGCGCACATGGTGAAGAAAGGTTGCCACGCGATGGTGATCGGGAAAGATGAAGAGACTTGCGACTTGCCGGAGTTTGCCCATATCTGCAATTCCCCTGACAGCATTGCTTACTGGAACTGGCGTGCCCGAGGTTTCGGAGGTGAGCCGGAAGATGAATTCTCCGCCAGCTGCGGAGAGGAAAACCTGTTGGCTTTGCCTCAGGATAAGTATACGGGGGAGAATATCCTGATTCATGAATTCGCACATTTGATACACCTGGTAGGGATAGTTGGCGTAGAGTCGGACTTCAACGACCGTCTGGAGGCTTTATGGAAAAGCGCAGGAGAAAAAGGGTTATGGGCAGGCACTTATGCCCTAAGCAATAAAGAGGAATATTTTGCCGAATGTGTACAGTCTTTCTTCAACAGCAACCGATATGCCGAGCCTGCCAATGGAGTACACAACTCCATGAACCGTCGCGCGAAGCTGAAAGCATATGATCCGGATATGTACAAGTTACTGAAAGAATACTTTTACGAGATAGAGATACCGATTAATAATGAAATACATAAATGACCAGCGTAGCGCTGGAGCAAAGTTTGCTGCAGCGGTGCAAGTAATTTTTCAGATAATAAAGTAACAATATGAATAGAATCATCCTTTTAATCACTTCTCTTTTAATAGGAGTAGTCTCTACCTTTGCGCAGACCGATTTCAATGCTCCGGGCGCGGGCAATCCCGTCATTCCCGGATACTTTGCCGACCCTACTATAAAGAAGTTTGGCGACACCTATTATATGTACGCCACAACCGATGGCAGCGGTGCCGGATTCGGCCCTGCCCAAGTGTGGACGAGCAAAGACTTCGTAAACTGGACCCTGATGCCCATGAACTGGCCCGACAGCCACTGGATATGGGCCCCCGACGTGATGCAGCACACCGATGGCAAGTATTACTATTTCTATTGCCAGCCCTGCATCATCCATTGTGGCGTAAGTGAAACCCCTCGCGGCCCGTGGAAAAACATACTGGGAGAAAGCGAAGCCGTCCTCATTCCGGACCGTTTTATAACAAATGCCATCACACTGGACGGACAGACTTTTGTAGATGACGACGGCTCAGTATACATGTACTGGGGCACCTGGGGGATTTACAAAGGCTTCGGCTGCGGTGCCGGAAAACTGGCACCCGACTTGAAAAGTTTCACCGAAACCCGCCTCATCCCCAACACCGAAGCTACGGATTTCTTCGAAGCTCCCTTTGTCGTTAAGCGGAACAGTACTTACTACTTCATGTATTCTTCCGGCTCCTGCCACGATCATACCTACCGTGTGCAATACGCCACTTCGGACCAGCCATTAGGCCCCTATAAATATGGCGGCTGCATCCTCGAAACCAATACTGACGGAACCATTCACGGTCCCGGACACCACAGCATCTTACAGGAGGGTGACAACTACTATATCGTCTACCACCGTCACGATAATCCGCACTCCAACCGTGGCTTCCACCGCCAGCTTTGCATCGACCGCATGGAGTTTGCCGAAGACGGAAGCATCCGAAAGATTACTCCCACCCACGACGGTGTAGGCGCACTGGCTCCCGCTGTAGTCAAGTCAACTAATCTGGCCTTTGGCAAGAGCGTCCTCGCCTCTTCTTTTTATGACGATAATTTCCGTCCCGAATATGCCGTAGATGATAACAACGGAACCTTGTGGCGTCCACGCGGCATGGGACAGGAATGGATTGAAATAGACCTGGGACGTACCCAACCGATACAAACCATCTGGACACAATTTGAATACGGCACGCAGTTCTATCAATATCTGATAGAGACTTCCACCGATGGAAAACGCTGGAATATCTTTGCCGATAAACGGAACAACCACCTGGCAGGCAGCCCGATGGTGGACTTCGGAAAGACCAAAGCCCGTTACGTCCGCCTCACCTATACCGGTGGGCAAAAGAATGGTTTCGGTGGTGCCATCTGGAACATCAAAGTATTCTCCGGCATCGAAGCCTCCGCCCCGCAGCAATGGCTTGGACTGACTGCCGCCGACTGGAATGGTCGCGAATGGCAAAACAACGAAGGGATGTTGGGAGGAGCTTTCACCCTCAAAGAAGGCGCAGCCCGCACCGGCCGTATGGACGGACGTGATGCTTTGATACTTGAACCGGGCACTACGTTGGAATTCCGTCATCCGCTGATTTCTCCTTCCAAAGAACATACAATTAGTGGGTTAGTTTATAGATTAGGTAGGTGGCAAAGCTACGAAGCGGAGTCCGTCCTTTCATCGGGTGTGATTTCGCTTCAAAGCGGAGCCGAACCTTTGATAATCACTAATATCCGTTATTATAATTGGAAACAGGAACCTGCCGAACAAGCCTACGATGCCACCACGGACATTGTTCGTCTGCCGGCAGCCGACCAGCAAAAGCGCGGCCTGGTAGTGAGCATTACCGCCGATGACTTTGAAGCCGGAGACACTGTGCACTACTTCTCCAATCATGGGGTAGACGGATACTTCGAAGCTCAGAAAGCGCCTTCTGTCATCCGGGAAGTGCAAGGAAAGAAAAGCTTCCACTTTGAAGGACATCAGGTATTCCGTTCCAGTTTCTCCCTCCCTGCGACTTTGCTGGACAATGCTCCCTATACATTGGAAGCCTGGATATTGAACGATTCCATCGCAGAAAACGAATGTGTGGCCGATTTCACGACATCGCATGACGAACTGGAAAAGATTATGCTGGTAAACGGAATAGAACCGCGCTGTGGAGTTATCAACCACTACGGTTGGTATGAGGATGCCGGTTATAAGGATATGAAAACGCTGGAAGGCAAATGGCAACACGTCTATATCTGCTTTGACGGTCGGATGGAGCAGGTATATATAAATGGACAACTAATCAGCGAAAAAGATATCCAATTACTGATAAAACCGTCACAATACGTAACTTTGGGGCAGAATGCAGAACGCAACTGGCCGTTCACTGGTAATCTGCATTCGCTGAAACTCTGGGACGAATATATTCCGATGAAAAAATAACACCATAAATAGAATGATAACCATGAAGAAACTTTTAGTAAGCACTCTGATGCTTGCCACTGCAATAGGCGGTCAGGCACAAGTGAAAAATCAGTCGCACGGATACCCCATTGACCCTGTGCCCTTCACTTCGGTGAAAGTAACCGACTCCTTTTGGGGGCAGCGCCTCAACGCAAGCCGTGAAGTAACCATTCCTCTTGCTTTCAGCAAATGCGAGGAAACAGGAAGGTATCAGAACTTCGTCAACGCAGCGCATCCCAACGATACGATAAAAGTCGGCGGACTGGCCTTTGACGATACGGATGTCTATAAAACCATTGAGGGTGCCAGTTACCTGTTGCAGACTTATCCGGACAAGAAACTGTCTAAGTACATCGATAGTGTACTGGTGATTGTAGCCGCCGCACAGGAACCGGACGGATACCTTTACACCAGTCGCACCATGAATCCGAAGCATCCGCACGAATGGGCAGGAAGCAAACGCTGGGAAAAAGTAGAAGACTTGAGCCACGAGTTCTATAATCTGGGACACATGGTGGAAGGTGCAATAGCACACTATCAGGCAACCGGGAAAAAGAATTTCCTTGATATCGCCATTAAATATGCCGATTGCGTATGCCGTGAGATAGGCACAGGCGAAGGACAGCAAATCCGTGTTCCCGGACATCAGATTGCAGAAATGGCACTGGCTAAACTATATCTGGTCACCGGTCAGCAAAAGTACCTCGACCAGGCTAAATTCTTCCTCGACCAGCGCGGATACACCAGCCGCACGGACGAATACAGCCAGGCACACAAGCCCGTTGTCCAGCAGGATGAAGCAGTGGGACATGCCGTTCGCGCCGCTTATATGTACGCAGGGATGGCCGACGTGGCGGCTCTCACCGGAGACACCGCCTACATTCATGCCATCGACCGTATCTGGAACAATATCGTCGGTAAGAAGTATTACATCACCGGAGGTATCGGAGCCACGGCTGCCGGAGAGGCTTTCGGTAAAAACTACGAGTTGCCCAATATGTCAGCTTATTGCGAGACTTGTGCAGCTATCGGTAATGTATATGTCAACTACCGTCTTTTCCTGTTACACGGCGAATCAAAGTATTATGATGTACTGGAACGCACTTTATATAACGGTTTGATTTCGGGCGTATCACTGGACGGCGGCGGTTTCTTCTACCCGAATCCGCTGGAAAGTATGGGACAACATCAACGCCAGCCTTGGTTCGGCTGCGCTTGCTGCCCCTCTAATATCTGCCGTTTCATTCCGTCATTGCCGGGATATATCTATGCGGTAAAAGACAAAGACGTCTATGTTAACCTCTTTATGTCCAATACTTCAGACCTAAAAGTAGGCGGTAAGGCTGTTTCTATCGAACAAACAACGAAGTATCCCTGGAACGGAGACATCGCCATCGGCATTAAGAAGAACAATGCCGGGCAGTTCACTATGAAAGTACGTATCCCGGGATGGGTACGGGGTCAGGTAGTTCCGAGTGACCTTTACACCTACAGCGACGGCAAGCGTCTGAAATATACGGTAGCCGTGAACGGAGAACCCGCACAAAGCGAACTGAAAGACGGCTACTTCTGCATCGACCGCCGTTGGAAGAAGGGCGACAAAATAGAAATACACTTCGACATGGAACCACGGACTGTCAAAGCAAACAATAAAGTGGAAGCCGACCGTGGACGCATTGCCGTGGAACGCGGCCCGATTGTATATTGTGCTGAATGGCCGGATAATAACTTCGATATTTTCAGTGTATTCATGAACCGCAACCCGAAGTTTGAAGTAGTGGAAAAGCCCGATTTACTGTATGGCATCAACCAACTGAAGACAGGGGCGCAGATTCTTGGATACGATGACCAGGGGCGCCTGACTACCACTGACGTGGATTTGACCATGATTCCTTATTATGCATGGGCACACCGTGGTTCAGGAGCCATGGGAGTATGGTTGCCGCAGGAATTAAGCGCATCCCGCCCCACCATGCCTGCAACACTGGCTTCGGAAAGCAAGATTGATGCTTCACACAAAGTAAAATCTATCTCAGCCATCAACGACCGCCTGGTGCCGAAAGATGAGAACGACCGCTCCATGCCTTACTATCACTGGTGGCCGAAACAAGGAAGCACCGAATGGATTTCTTATGAATTCCCGGTAGAAGCAACCGTCAGCAGTGCTACCGTATATTGGTTTGACGATGCTCCCTGGGGTGGTTGCCGCGTACCGAAGAGCTGGAAGATTTATTATAAAGATGCACAAGGCGAATGGCAATCCGTTACCGGTGCCGACAAATACGGAGTTGAAAAAGGTACAGGAAATGTAGTTAACTTTGACCCGGTAAAAACAAAAGCTGTTAAACTGGAAATCAGACAGCCGGATAAATATTCATCAGGCTTATTTGAATGGGAAGTTAAGTAAAGGTTAGGTATATGAAAATGGTTAGATTAGGTTTGTCAGTAGCCATGCTCCTTTGCGGGGGCATGGCTATTGCCCAAGGTACGGTAGAGGATTACAACCGTGCCTATTCATTGAGAGAAAAGTTCAGTGCAAACAAGGTATTCTACTCCAATGTCACGCCGACGTGGATAGAGGGTACACATCAGTTCTGGTATGTGCGCAATACACCGGAAGGACGTATGTATGTATCGGTGAACGCAGACAAGAAAGGGAGAAAAGAGTTGTTCGACCATAGCCGCCTAGCTGACGCACTTACCAAAGCATCCGGCAAAGAAGTGAAATCTTCCGCCATCAATCTGGAGCGATTGCATGTTAACAAGAGTCTGGATACACTCCGCTTTGTTTTCAATAACCAGCGATGGATGTATGCCACCCGGAAAAACCAGTTGGCAAACGAAGGCAGCCTCCCCACTCCCCAAAAGCAGAAACACTGGATGGAACGGGATGATGAAAAGACTGCCAATCCTATTCCCTCGCCTGATGGCAAGTACACGGCATTCATCAAGAATCATAATATATATGTGAAAGAAGTTGCCACAGGAAAAGAAAAACAGTTGAGTATAGACGGCACACTGAGCAATTATTATTCAGCCTATATCCGTTGGTCACCGGACAGTAAGAAGGTGGCTTCCTGCAAAATACGTCCGGTTGAGAAGCGTTATGTATATTACGTGGAGTCTTCTCCAACGGATCAACTGCAACCTAAGCTCCACAAACAGGAGTATGCCAAACCGGGAGATGAACTCCCATTTAAGGTGCCTTGCATCTACGAAGTGGAGACAGGAAAAAGTATTATTCCTTCCACTGATTTGTTTGCCCAACAGTATGAGATATACGGCCCCGAATGGAACAACGACAGCCGTGCCGTAACCTTCGAATACAATCAGCGCGGGCATCAGGTGTACAGGGTATTGGAACTTTCGGCAGAAACCGGCAAGGTACGTCCACTGATAGAGGAAGGCAGTGATAAATACGTAAATTACACCCGCCATTTCCGCCATGACCTGAGGGACAACAAGCATATCATCTGGATGAGCGAACGCGACAACTGGAACCATCTGTATATGTACGACCGCACCACTGCGCAGCCCGTCCACCAAATCACCAAAGGCGAATGGTATGTGCGCGAAGTGCTTCGTGTAGATGAAGACAACCAGCAGATTTACTTCTCCGCAAATGGTGTACAACCCGGTGAAGACCCTTATCTCATCCGCTATTACCGCATCGGCTTCGACGGAAAAGACTTGGTTTGCCTTACTCCGGAAGAAGGAATGCACCGTGCCTGGTTCTCGGGAGATATGAATTATCTGGTAGACGTTTACTCTATGGTAGACAAAGCTCCTGTAGCCGTGCTGCGCAGCGCCAAGGATGGCCAAGTAGTAATGCCATTAGAAACTGCCGACATCAGCCGCCTGATAGCCGAAGGCTGGAAAGCACCGGAAGTATTTACCGCCAAAGGACGTGACGGCAAAACGGATATGTGGGGACTGATTGTCCGTCCCACTAACTTCGACCCGAACAAGAAGTATCCGGTTATCGAATACATTTACCAAGGTCCCGGCGACCAGTATGTACCCAAAAATTTCATTCCGTACAACTGGTATATGACTTCACTGGCAGAACTTGGTTTCATCGTTGTCATGGTGGATGGAATGGGAACTTCTTTCCGTTCACGCGAATTTGAAAATGTATGTTATAAGAATCTGAAAGATGCCGGACTGCCTGACCATATAGCCTGGATAAAGGCAGCAGCGCAAAAGTATTCCTATATGGATATCGAACGCGTTGGCATCTACGGCTGTTCCGCTGGCGGACAGGAGTCAACGAATGCCGTATTGCTGCATCCTGACTTTTACAAAGCGGCCTACTCCGCTTGTGGCTGCCATGACAACCGCATGGATAAGATTTGGTGGAATGAACTTTGGCTGGGATATCCTGTAGGAGATCAATACAAAGAAGGTTCGAACGTGGAGAATGCCCATTTGTTGAGTCGTCCCCTGATGCTGGTAGTCGGTGAACTGGACGACAATGTAGACCCTGCCTCAACCATGCAGGTAGTAAATGCTTTGATTAAGGCGAACAAGGATTTTGAACTGGTAGTCATCCCTGGCGCACACCACACGATGGGCGAAGATTTCGGAGAGCATAAGCGATATGATTTCTTTGTAAGACATCTGATGAGGGGAAACCCGCCAAAGTGGGATGAGATAAAAAAACAATAAAGTATTCACCTTCAAAAGTAGAGTTCAAATTTCAATTGAACTCTACTTTTTTTATATGATTATGAGTTTTATTTCTACCTTTGTGTATCAATACGTGAGAAAACACATGTAATGAGTTACTCAAAGATACAATGATAAACATACAGAAACATATTATCTATAGACGGAGAGTTTACGTAGTAATCCTCTTTTTCTTACTTATGTTCAGTCCCTTAGTCCATGCCCAGGACATAGTGGTAAGGGAAATTCCATCATTGGATAAACTTCCGGTCAACGCCATCCACCGCATCTTTCAGGACAGCGACGGATATATATGGTATGGTACCTTCAATGGTCTGTGCCGGAATGACGGGTATAATATTCGTGTGTTCCGCTCTGACTTATATCATCCGGGACTCTTATCCGACAATTATATAACCTACATTTCCGAAGATTATGAAAAGAAAATCTGGTTCGGAACAATGAAAGGGGGATATATACTGGATAAGGCCACCTCCCAAATTACTCCGATGGATTTACAAGAGTTCTCCGATCAGAATGTATTTACCATAAATGTGACCAAAGACGGAAATATATGGGTGAGCATGCGGGGAGTGCTATTCCGGTTCAGAGCAGACGGGACTCTGGTGAAACGGTATAAGACAGAGTATAATCATTCTCCCGAATTTGTGTACATAGTCTATGAAGATAAAGCAGGTGATTTACTGATATCCATCACCAGAGGCGGCATGTATAAGCTCAATAAGGAAACGGACGATTTTGAAGCTTATTTCCATAATGAGGATTATATGGATATCGAACGGATCATCTGGGATGAAACAAACGGATATTATTGGCTAGGAACTTGGGGAAAAGGAATTGTACGTTTCAATCCGGACGGCAAAACTAAGGAAGAGCAGTATATTCCACAGCCACTTCCCGTCGACATCACAGGAAATCCCACAGGAGCTATTTACCACATGGTGCAGGATGATATATTCCATTATATATGGGTCACTTCCTGGAAGGACTTATTCGCTTTTCGCATTACAGAAAAAGGAATGCTGAAACAAGTAGACACTTCTTCCTTCCTTACTCCCGGCAACAAAATACTTTATGAGATATACAAAGATAAAGAGGGTAAATTATGGGTATCTTCTTTTGATGTAGAAAGTTTCATTATTGATATCCGCGATTACATCGTCAAAAAGTATCCCTTACCGGACTTAAGAAACCGCTTAAAGGCTAATCCGGCTATCAATTCATTATGTAAAGAGGAGGAGGATATCTTCTGGTTTTCGCAAGACCGGTATGGGCTATGTATTTATGATAGCCAAAAAGATAAGCTTAAACACTATTCAGAATGTCCGGGAACCAGGCATCTACCCTTCGGAGATGTATACGATTTAGTCCGTTCTCATAGTCACAACAGGATATGGGCGATGCCTTATGGTTCCACCGTCTTTGGATTAAGCCAACAAAACCTGGAGATGAAAGAGGAACTCCGGGTTGACATCAGCCAGATCACAAAGAATCCGGGAACTAATACATCTTTGTTTGAAGACTCCAATGATAATTTATGGATAGGCACCACAACAGGCCTATTCGTATACAGAATAAAAGCCTCAACTCTTGAAAGCATTCCGGAGGTATCGGGACATGTCGCCGGTATCACGCAAACAGCCGATGGCCGGATATGGGCAGTAGTCAAGAATAAAGGGATTTATCAAGTCGGGCAAAACAAACACATAGAACATTACTCATTCAACAAAGATTTTATTTGTGTGGATGCTACCAGTGACGGAAATCTCTGGATAGGAACTGCCGAAGGAGAAGTGTTGATGTTCGACCACCGGTTCAAGGAGAAACTGACGGATTACAGTTTCAATTGCGGAATGAAAGGAGATATCATCAATAATATCACAGTAGACATCTACAACCATGTATGGATTACCACCAATCAAATGATTAAAGAGTTTAATCCACGCAATGGTGCCTATCGCAGTTATAGTACCAAAGACAAGAACTTTTTACTTACCCGCCTATTATCCCATGCCGTTTACTATGATAAGAAAGGAGAAATATATTTCGGAGGAATTTCAGGCATAGTATCCATTTCGCCAACCCAGCAACTGGAAAGTATTCCCGAACAAGTTAAAACGCATATCACCGACATCAAAATCATGGGGAAAAGTATCTGGGAGAATAAGCTCAAACAGAATCCCATCACTACTTCTGTATGCGTATCGCCCAACGACCAGAATCTGGAAATAGAATTCTCTTCCTTAGACTTCCACAATCTAGACCAGATACGTTATGCCTATCGGATGGTAGGCGTAGATCTTGACTGGATTTATCTGGACGACAGAAAAAACTCCGCATTCTACAACAGGCTGGATAAAGGAAAATACATATTCCAGGTGAAAGCTACGGATAAGAACGGATTATGGAGCAATGAAATCACCGAAGTGGTTATTCACCGCCTGCCTGCATGGTATGAAACCTGGTGGGCATATCTCATTTACGTCCTTCTTTGTGCAGGCTTTTTGTCATATTGTATCTATATCTACCTGAAGCGCATGAAACGTAAAAACGATGAAAAGTGGGCGGATAGCGCCGAACTGGTAAAAATGCACCAGTATCTGGATACAAAAGAGAGCCTGTCCGTTCCTGAATTTGCCGAAATAGACAAATTATTGCTGAACAGAGCCACAAAGGCAGTGGAAGAACATCTGGGTGAAGCAGAATTCAATGTGGTGTCTTTGGCAGAGGCCATGAACATGTCCCGCTCTACCCTTTCACGGAAAATAAAGGTGATTACCGGGAAAACCCCATTAGACTTCATAAAAGATATAAAGATGCAACATGCCTGCCGGATGCTGGAAAATAAAACCGCTACTATAGCGGATGTTATCACAGCATTGGGCTACAGTGACTATAAGAATTTTACGCAATCTTTTAAAGAAGCATTTGGTATGACTCCCAGTGAATACCAGAAACAGATAAAAGAAAAAGCAGAAGAGTCTGCCGATTCATCTCGCTGAACAACAAAAAGCACCTCTCCTTTTGGGTGATTTTGCTCAAACCATAGGGGATAATTAGTCAATTTTACCTTGATTAATTATCCCCTATGGTTTGATTTATAAGCATTAACAGTTTTATCCTTATTTGTTTTCCTTTGCCACAGAAAGATGGATGAGCTCATCTCTATCAAAAGAAAAAGAAACCGTTAATTTTAAATTCAATTTCATGAAGAACTATCATTTAAGAAAATCATCAAAGAAAACTTTTCTCTCCGTGATGATGGCTTCCGCACTTTACGCAGGTTGCCCGCAAGCTGTTTTTGCAACAGTGAATGAAGTACAAGTAATCCTGCAATCCAGCACTGTAAAAGGCCAGATAGTGGATGAAAACGGAGAGCCCATTATCGGGGCAACCGTCATGCTAAAAGGCACATCGAAAGGAGCAATCACAGACCTCAACGGTAACTTCACTCTGGAAAACGCTTCAAAAGGCATATTGGTAATCTCTTATATAGGTTACATCACAGAGGAAGTACAAACTAATGGTCAAGGTTCTGTCAACGTAGTATTAAAAGAAGATACCAAGCGACTGGATGAAGTGGTAGTTGTCGGTTATGGAACACAGCGCAAAGAGGAACTGAGTAGTTCCGTGATGAGCGTGAAATCCAGCGAATTCGTACAAGCAACCAAACCGGATGTAGCAGGGTTGATCAGAGGTAAGGTTGCAGGTCTGGCCGTCATTTCGCCTGACGCCAATCCATTGTCCACTTCACAAGTTTCGTTACGTGGGGTTGCTACGCTTAATCTGGGGACTTTCCCCTTGGTAATTATCGATGGTGTGCAAGGAGATCTCAACAGTGTCTCTCCGAATGATATTGCACAAATTGATGTACTGAAGGATGGTTCGGCCGCCGCTATCTATGGAACCAGAGGCACCAACGGTGTAATACTGATAACCACCAAAAGTGGAAAAACGGAAATGAAGCCATCAATCGAAGTTAACAGCTATATTTCGTTTCAGAAGATAAATAAGAAGCTCCCTATGATGAATGCTGCTCAATATCTGGATAAAGTCCAGCAAGGAATCCCCGGAGCAATGGATAACGGAGCCAGAGTAGATTGGATGGACGAAATACTACAAACTCCATTCAATCAAACATACAGTATTAACCTTAAGGGTGGATCAGCAAATACCAGCTACATAGCCAGTTTCGATTATACCTCAAATGAGGGAATTGTAAAACGCTCAAAAGTAGATATGATTTATCCTCGCATCAACGTTGTCCACCGTATGTTCGACAACAAACTTAAAATTGAGGCAAATCTGAATGGCTATCAAAGGAAGTACGACATCGGATACAGTAATGATGTATATCAGAGTGCATTGATTTTCAACCCAACAAGTCCTGTGAAAGATGAAAATGGTAATTGGACCGAGATTGCACGTGATATGATTTTTAATCCGGTTGCCCTTCTGAACGAAACAAAAGGAGAAAATAAATCAACGAACTTAAGAGCCTATTCGGCTATAACTCTTATTCCTGTTGAAGGTCTGGATATTAAATTCCTCATCTCGAATGAGACATACAACAACTTTTCTGGGTATTATGAGACTAAAAAGCATAAATCAACCACAATCAGTAAAAAGAACGGGTATGCTTCACGTTCAACAGCCCGCAATGAAAATACCATGATGGAGTTGACTGCTCAATATAACAAGCAATTCAACAATTCACACAACCTGAATGCATTAGCTGGATATAGCTGGAACAAATGGAATTATCAATCCGCTTCTATGGATAACTATGACTTTCCGTCCGACGACTATTCGTATAACAATATAGGTTTAGGCAATGCGCTGAAAGAAGGAAAAGCCAACCAATCGTCCTATCAAGGTGAGAATAAGCTCATAGGATTCTTCGCAAGGGTAAACTACAACTATAAAGGCAAATATTTCATTTCTGCCAGCATGAGGCACGAAGGCTCTTCTAAATTCGGTAAAGACCACAAATGGGGTAATTTCCCGGCAATGTCTTTAGCATGGAACATAAAGGGAGAACAATTCCTTAATAATATTCAAGCAATTAGTACACTCAAGCTAAGAGCCGGTTTTGGTATAACAGGAACAGAACCAGGTTCAGCCTATATCTCTTTAAATTCACTAAATTTGGGAGGTTATGGTTACTACAACGGACAATGGACTAATCTTCTACGGCCAGGCGGAAACCCCAACCCCGATTTACGATGGGAGAAAAAAGAAGAATTGAATATCGGTCTTGACTTCGGCTTCCTTAATGACAGAATATCCGGAAGCATTGATTTCTATAATCGGGAGACGAAAGACCTTATAGGAAGCTATCAGGTTCCTGTACCGCCTTATTATAGTGCATGGATTACAGCAAATGCCGGTTCGATACGAAATACCGGTCTTGAAGTATCATTGAATGTGGTTCCCGTCCAGAATAAGAATTTCACCTGGGATTCAGGTATCAATTTCTCAACGAATAAGAATAAGCTCCTATCCTTGTCCAGTGACAAGTATTTCTCTGACTCTTACCAGAATGTAGGAAACACGCTTGCCCCTATTCAGCAACCAACCCATAGAATAGAGGAAGGAGAACCGATTGGTAATTTCTACGGCTACAAAAGTATTGATATAGACGAAGACGGTCACTGGATCATAGAAGGTGCAGATGGTAAACCCAAACCGATTTCAGAGCAACAGGAATCCGACAAGAAAGTTTTGGGTAACGGTCTTCCTAAGTTTTACCTGAACTGGAATAATACAATCAGATACAAGCAGGTTGACCTGTCTGTCACTATGCGGGGAGCCTTTGGTTTTCAGATATTAAATATGGCAGAGATGCATTATGCCGCTCCGGTTTCATTATTGGGAGGAGATAATGTGATGGAAAAAGCCTTTGATAATGTGTATGGTAAGCGTCCATTAGCTTACGACCAGTCCTTACAATATGTAAGCTATTTCGTTCAAGATGGTGATTATTGGAAAATTGACAATATCACAATAGGATATACGCCAAAGATTGGAAAAAATAAATGGGTAAAAAACTTTAGAATTTACGGTAGTATATCAAATCTTGCCACCATAACCGGTTACAGTGGAATTGACCCGGAAGTCGGCATTACCGGTCAGACTCCCGGTATAGATGACAGGTACAGATACCCTTCTGCCCGTACATTCTCTTTAGGAGTAAACCTGAGTTTCTAATTTATTAAAATGAGCTATTATGAAAAAAAGAACTTTCACTGAATATATATTTTTATTCTTATTGACAATAGGTATTACAAGTTGTACCAATCTGGACGAAAAAGTATTTTCATCTGTTACGGAAGAAACATACAACTATACTGTCAATGATTTCGGTCCTAATATTGCAGGAGCTTATGCCGCATTGAATTATGGTTATGTAGGCACGTATTGGCAAACTCAGGAATTAACGGGATGTTGTATATCAATACCTGCCAATGCAAGCGGTTGGGATGACGGAGGTATCTATAAACGCCTGCAATTCCATAACTGGAATTCTGAACTGGGACAGATTTTAGACTTGTGGAACAACTATTATACTGGTGTAATCTTGTGTAATAGTGCTATCGACAAAATTGAACGGGGATTGATTCCTGCTCCGTCAGATGCAGAAAGGCAGTCCGGGCTGGCAGAATTAAGGGCATTGAGAGCTTATTATTATTGGATTCTCTTTGATAATTTTGGTGATATACCATTGGTAACGACCATGTCTCAGGACCTTCCGGAAAAGACATCGAGAGCGGATGTTTACGATTTCGTTGTAAGGGAATTGAATGAAGTGATACCCGCCCTGAACGAAGAACAAGGAGGCAGCATGTATGGACGCATCAACAAATGGGCAGGAAAAGCCATATTAGCCAATGTATATCTGAACGCTGAAGTCTACACGGGTACCGCCCGCTGGAATGAATGCCTGTCACAATGCAACGATATCATTAATAGCGGAAAATGCGATCTGTCACCTGAATTTAAAGACTCCTTCAGGGCTCAAGGGGTGGAATCTTCAAAGGAAGTGTTGTTTACAATCCCTTACGACTACAATCGGGGAATAGTAGGAAACTACCTTTTCATGAATTCATGGCATAGTGAATTACAAAAGAAATTCCTGTTGAATGCAGTGCCCAATGCAGCCGGTGGGCCGAAAGGTACAACCCAATTCATTGATACCTATCAGGACGGCGACTCCAGGCTTGAGGACTCCTGGTTAATGGGACAGCAGTTTGATGCAGAAGGAAATCCATTATATGGTGCCTATGACAAGAAAGGAGAACTATTAATATTCTCCAAAGAACTTCCCGACGGGAATTTTACAAACGAGATGGAAGGATACAGGTATAATAAACAAGAAGTTCCGGCCGGTTCTGAATGGAGTTGCAGTACGGATATCCCGCTTTTACGTTATTCGGAAGTGTTATTAATGAAAGCCGAATGCTTATTAAGAACCAACCAGTCCGGAGCGGGTGAATTAGTAACTGAGGTAAGAAAACGAGCTTTTAAAGCAGACCCATCCAAGGCAACCGTAACAGATGATGAATTGAAAGAGAATTCCAGTTACCAATGGGGAGTAGTTGAAAATTACCAGATCACAGATCGCGGTAACCAAGACCCGATAGAATTCGGACGACTATTTGATGAAAGATGTTGGGAGTTTGTATGGGAAGGATATACCCGAAGGGATATGATACGCTTTGGCATATTCTGTAAGAAAAGCTGGTTGTCGCATAAACCGCAAGGAGACCATCGCATTGTATTCCCAATTCCTCAAAGAGCTGTGGACGCTAATCCGAAATTAACACAGAATCCGGATTATGCCAATTAAAAGAATCAGAATTAATTCATTATCAACAATAAAGTATGAGAACAAAAATTATTGCTATTTTATTATTTGCCAATTTGACAACAAGTCTTAATGCCCAGAATCATGACAAAGTAGGATTACTGGAAAAGCCGGTACCCGTCTCATCCGTAAAAAACATTACGGGATTCTTCGGACATCGTATGGAAGTGAACCGCGATGCTTATCTGAAGCACTTCCCGATAGAAAAGTATGTGGATTTTGTTGTGAACAGACAGCACACCGCATGGGACTGGACTCAGGCGGAACAACACGGTAAGTGGATAGAATCAGCCTATTTGTCGGCTGTGCAAAGCGGAGACCAGGAACTATTGGCTAAAGCAGAAGCAGTACTGAACCGCATCATCGGCTCACAGGAAGAAAGCGGTTACGTGGGAGCCACAGCCAAGAGTTTCCGTTCTCCCGAAAGACCGGTAAGAGGAATGGATGCTTACGAGCTGTATTTTGTTTTTCATGCTTTCATCACAGTGTACGAGGAGACAGGAGATAAGAAAGCCCTGGCTGCCGCAGAAAAGCTGGCAGACTACTTCCTGCAATACTTTGGACCAGGCAAACTGGAGTTCTGGCCTTCCAAACTGAGGGCACCCGAAAACAAGCAAAAGCATTTGGACGGTCAGTCAGAATTTGCAGGTCACAGCGTGCACTATTCCTGGGAAGGTACCCTACTCTGTGACCCTGTAACAAGACTGTATGAACTGACCGGAAAGAAAAAGTATCTGGACTGGAGCCAGTGGGTGGTTAGCAACATTGATAAATGGAGCGGTTGGGATGCTTTCTCACGCCTGGACTCTGTTGCCGACGGCACGTTAGGAGTAGACAAACTCCAGCCTTATGTACACTCCCACACTTTCCATATGAACTTTATGGGTTTTCTCCGCCTGTACCGCATCACCGGAGATAAATCCCTGTTGCGCAAAGTGGCAGGTGCCTGGGATGATATTCACGAACGCCAGATGTACATCACCGGTGGAGTCAGCGTTGCCGAGCATTACGAACACGATTATGTGAAGCCTCTTTCCGGTAATATCGTGGAAACCTGTGCCACCATGTCCTGGATGCAACTGACCCAACAATTACTGGAACTGACCGGAGAGTCCAAATATGCCGATGCCATGGAACGCCTGATGATTAACCATGTATTTGCAGCCCAGGACTGCGAGAACGGAGTATGCCGCTATCATACAGCCCCCAACGGAAGCAAGCCCGACGGCTACTTCCACGGACCTGACTGTTGCACGGCAAGCGGGCACCGCATTATTTCGATGTTGCCCACCTTCATTTATGCAGAAAAAGGGAAGGAATTCTACGTCAATCAGTACATGCCCTCACAATACAACGGAAAGGATTTCGCTTTCAGCATCACCGGCAACTATCCGGAATCGGAAAACATGGAGCTGGTTATTGAGTCGGAAAAAGCTAAAAATAAAACAATAAATTTGCGTATCCCTTCCTGGTGCGAGAATCCCAAAGTATCCGTAAATGGAGAAGCTGTTGCAGACATAAAACCGGGTACTTATCTGAAACTATCGCGCAAATGGGGCAAAGGAGATAAAATAAATATCATCTTCCCTATGGAAGAAAAATGGATATCACGCAGTCATCACAGCAAATACATTTCTTACAGATTGCCAGGCGGCGAAGTCATGTATAAGGAAGAACCTGCGGACAAAATACCTTATGCTTTCGTACGCGGTCCTATCGTCTATTCGCTGGATATGGTGTGGAATAAGCAGCTTTGCAATGATGACGTGGATATGGAACAGGATATGCGTATGAATGTAACATCTAAACCCACAGCAATTAACAAACCGCGCAAAGACATGTTAGGTCCGGTATATCAGGCTAAAGCTCTTTATAAAGGCAGCGAAGTGGACGTAGTGCTCACCCCGTTTGCCAATATCGGACAATGGTTCCGCCCAGATGGAGTGAAACCGCAGAAGAACGCTGATGCTTTCACATATGCAATCTGGCTATATAAGGCAGAGTGAGAGGAGGATAAGAAATAGTAGAGTGATAAAGTGATAAGTGATACTTATCACTTTATCACTCCCCTACGCCTTCAACCGGATAATGAACCTGCTCCCTTTTCCCAATTCACTTTCCACCGTCAACGTTCCGCCATGAGCTTCTACAAAATCCTTTGAGATGGATAAGCCCAAGCCACTGCCTTGCACCTTCGTTCCCGGTACACGGAAATAACGGTCGAAAATGCTTTGATGATAGCGTGGGTCGATACCCTTGCCAAAGTCCTGCACATACATCTCAATGATTTCGTTTTCATGCTTGGCACCAATCACCACACGCCCGTTTTCTTTGGAATAACGGATGGCGTTGCTCAGAAGATTTGTCAGCACCCAGGCTATCTTTTCACTGTCCACAAACAGTTTCGGCATCTTTTCATCAGGATATTCCACTTCTATCTGGATACCGAATTTATCAGCCTGCACCTGGTTGGCCTTGATGGCATACTCAATAAGCTCGATAGGCTTCGTTATCTTCGGCATCATTTGGAGCTTCCCGGCTTCCACTTGTGTCATATTCAGAAGTTCACCGGTAATGCCCAACAGACGGTCGGCATTCTCCCTGATGCTCTTTGATAATTGTTCCTGTTCATCATTCAAGGCACCCACGCGTTTATCTTCCAACAGTTGCAAACTCATAAGAATGGCAGAAATAGGCGTTTTCAGTTCATGGGAGATGGTGGAGATAAAGGTAGTCTTGGCAGAATCCAGTTCCTTGAACTCGGTGATATTCTTCAACAGGATGACGTCACCCAGGTTTTGCGGTTCGTCCGTATCGGTTTCCGTGTTCATAATCGTGATATAGGACGCTTGGAAATAACTCTCCTTGTTGTCAGCATAGATTTTCAGCGGTTCCTTCTTTTCACTGGGAGTGATGAGTTCGCGCACCAGACGGCGGAGCAGGTCGTTCTTCAGCGAGAGCTCTTCGGCGGAATGGCGGATTACATCTTCCCGCTTCAAGTTCAGCACGGTGAGCGCCTCTTTGTTGATGAAAAGTATTTCATGCTCCCGGTTCAGGCCGATGATAGGCTCATGGATACTGTTCACGATGGCTTCCAGAAACTTTTTGGCGGAGAGAATATCATTCAGCGTGCTGGCACGGTATTCCGTCAGCCGTTCCGCCATGCGGTTGAAGCTGTCGGCCACTGCGCTGAATTCTTCGTGCCCGCTCATGTCGAGGCGTTTCTCGTAATTGTGATTGGCTATTTCAAATATGCCGTGCGTCAGTTCCTGAATAGGCTTACTGATGGAACGGGGCAACCAAACAAGCAACACGATGCTGGCAAGAATGCAAACGCCTCCTGTAACGGAAATCCACAGCAAAGCACGCTGCAACCCCGGCATGGCGGCGGGACTGTCCGGTTCGGTGGCCGTCAAAATCTGGAGGTTAACGACCGAAAGAGCAACCAGCAGGATAATCATGCCGGAGAGGATGCCTACACTGAGTATTAATTTAGTACGAATATTCATAATGCACTGATGAATTAAATTTTATGCAAGTATAATCAAATCTATGTTTGCTTGCGCCAATTCGCTCACAAATTTTCTGTATTTCAACACCATGAACAAGGATTGCGGAAAGCGGAAAGCAGGACTGCCCATGCAAACCGTCGTAATTTGCCGCTCTTTACAGGCCCGTACCACGGCATCCAGCACGTCCCGGGACTGTACCTGGAGGACTTCACCATCCAACTCTGTGACCAGTTTGAAGTGGTTCAGCAGATAACGCTGGCTTGCCAAGTCGATGCGGTCGGCACTCTCGCGGGGCGTCTGCACATACAGGGCAATGAAAGAAGTATTGTAGCGGGTAGCCAGCCGTGCCGCCTTACGGATGATGCGCCGTGGCGTCTTCTCATGACTGCTGATGCATGCCAGAAACTTCTCGTGCCGGACACCTACGCTCGAAATGACGACTTCGTTCTCCACCTTCTTCTCCACTCGCAGGGCTACTTCCTTCAAGGCCAGTTCACGGAGTTGGAGGATGTTCTCGGTCCGGAAGAAGTTGGTCAGTGCCGTCTGCACCTTCTCCGGGCGATAAATCTTGCCGGCTTTCAGACGGGTTATCAGTTCTTCGGCAGTCAGGTCGATGTTCACCACCTCGTCCGCTTCCTGAAGGACACTGTCGGGGATGCGCTCTTTGACTTCGATGCCGGAGATGCCTTGTACCTCTTCGTTCACGCTCTCGATGTGCTGGATGTTGACGGCGGAAATCACGTTGATGCCTTCGTCCAAAAGGTCCATCACGTCCTGCCAGCGCTTTTCGTTGCGACTACCTTCTACGTTGGTATGCGCCAGTTCGTCCACGATGACTATTTCGGGATGGATGCGGATGATACCCTCCAAATCCATTTCTTCCAGTTCCTTGCCTTTGTAGAATATCCGGCGGCGGGGGATGACGGGCAGGCCTGCAAGGAGAGCTTCCGTCCCGGCACGTCCGTGGGTTTCGATGTAGCCGATTTGCACGTCTACGCCGTTGTCCAGCAGGTCGTGGGCTTCCTGGAGCATCCGGTAAGACTTGCCCACACCGGCTATCATGCCGATGTAAATCTTGAACTTGCCACGACGGGATTTCTTTATCAGGTCGAGGAAGTGTTGCACGTTTTGTTCTCTGTCCATACCCTTAAGTAGTTATCATTATGGGTTAGCTGGGATTAGTAAGTGAGTTGGCATATCATCAATGCCGATGATGGGTATCATCAATGCCAATGATGGGTATCATCAATGCCAATGATGATAGGCTAAGTCATAGAGACAAGATACCTCTGTCACTTACATTAAGGCTTTAAGGTTATGCCAAAGACTAAGTGGGTATCTTCCAAACAAGGATTCCAGATAGCCTGTGCAAATATAGGCAATGAAAACGAGTCTGTTATCCTGATAGCCGTAGTAGCTTTCAATGCTACATTGGTAAAGGCAAAACCGGAGTTTCCATATCCTACCGTATAAGTTTCATAAGGAACGAATCCTACGGTTGCATTCAAACCTACCGACTTCACGCTGAACGGATAGTTCACTTCACAATAGGAAGAATAGTTTTGCGCGCCTTCCTCATTCTTATCGGCACCGGCAAACATAGTGTACCAAGCTATGGACAGGGGGAACTTCTCACAAGGCAGGGCATAGGCCAGACCGGCTTCGAAGAAGTGCGCCGTCTCATGACTCGTGAAGTTGAAATACTGACGGGCACCCTGTCCCGCCCACCAGAGGCTTGCCACGGACAGCGACAGACCGGACTCGCCGAATGCGTAAGCTGCCGTCAGGTCTATCTCTTTGTTTGCCCGGCCTTCGGTAGATTTATAACCATCGAAGTCTGTGGAACCCCAGGCAGTCAGAGAGAAGCCTCCGATGCCGAAACCCAGTGTAGGCTGGAAGCTGGCTCCTGTCTGGTATACGCCGCGCCAGACGTAAGAACTTACTAAATCACCTTGCACAGTGAATTCCTGTGCCTTTACATCGTTTGTCCCGAAAATACATGCAGCAACAATGGCTGCTATTACAAAAAACTTTCTTTTTACTTGTTTCATAATTCATTCAATCTTTTAAATACAATCTCTTAAAAAGAGAGAGGCGTGTCTCCGTTCACCCTGTTTTTAGACATCACCATGGCAAAATATGAACGGAGCCTCCCGCCTCTCTTCTACCAACCTAAAGTTATGTTCTGATTATTAAAATAATTGATTATATAAATGATATCAAAGTATCTATTTGTCTGTCTCTTCGAGTGCAATATTCAGCTTCAACACATTCACCTTCTCTGTCCCGAAAAGACCGAGCAACGGTTCCTGCACCGCCTCGTCTACAATACTTTTCACCTTCGCCTCATCCATGCCACGAGCCCGGGCCACACGCTTCACCTGCACATAAGCACATGCAGGAGTGATATCCGGATCGAGACCGGAGGCACTGGCCGTCACCATTTCAGCCGGAACATCCTTGCGTTGCAGATAAGGATGGTGCACCAGGAAAGTGTCGATGCGTGCTTCTACTTCCGCCAGATACTCCTCATTCGTAGGACCTTTGTTGCTGCCAGACGAACTGGAAGCATCATAACCATCGCCGGCAGCCGAGGGACGTCCCCAGAAATAAATATCCTTTGTAAACATCTGCCCCACATTGGCAGCACCCACCACCTTACCGTTCAGGGTAGCAACTTCCGCATTACCGCCATTCGGTCCTGCCACTTGGGCGAATATCCACAGGACAAGTATATAGAACACTGAGAAGAACACGCAAAAAGCAAGTGTTATTTTGAGGGATTTCAATAAAGTTTTCATTACTGTTATTATTTAATTAATATATTACAAGAATAGACTGACAATCATATCTATCAACTTGATACCAACGAACGGAGCAATGACACCACCCAAACCATAAACGAACAGGTTACGGCGAAGCAATGCACTGGCACCTATCGGCTTGTATTGCACACCGCGCAGCGCCAACGGAATCAGGATAGGAATAATGATTGCATTAAAGATGATTGCCGAAAGGATAGCCGTCTCCGGGCTATGCAATCCCATGACGTTCAGCGGTGCCAACTGCGGTATGGCAACCATAAACAAGGCCGGAATAATGGCAAAGTACTTGGCTACATCATTCGCAATAGAAAAAGTAGTCAGCGTGCCGCGTGTCATCAACAATTGCTTGCCGATTTCTACAATTTCAATCAACTTAGTCGGGTCATTGTCCAGATCCACCATGTTACCGGCTTCCTTAGCGGCCTGTGTACCGCTGTTCATGGCGACTCCCACGTTGGCCTGCGCCAATGCCGGAGCATCGTTCGTACCATCGCCCATCATAGCCACCAGTTTACCGGATTCTTGTTCTTTTTTAATATACTCCATCTTATCTTCCGGCTTAGCTTCAGCAATAAAGTCATCCACCCCGGCTTTTTCGGCAATATACTTAGCAGTCAGCGGATTGTCACCGGTCACCATAACCGTCTTCACACCCATTTTACGCAGACGCTCGAAACGTTCCTGAATACCCGGTTTGATAATATCCTGCAACTCAATAACACCGGCCACCTTCCGGTTGACACACACCACCAGCGGAGTTCCGCCATTACTTGAGATTGCAGCTATCGTATCTTCTATTTCTTTTGGAAAGTGATTCCCATCACCCTCCACTATTTTACGAATAGCATCAAAAGCACCTTTACGTATCTCGGTGCCGTCCTGCAAATCTACACCGGAGCATTTGGTTTCGGCTGTAAACTTAATCATGCGGGCACCCGTAACACTCAAATCGCGCATGCGGCGGCCTGTTTCACGTCCCAGTTCGATGATGGACTTGCCTTCCGGCGTTTCATCAGAAAGAGAGGAGAGCAGACAGGCTTCCACAAAATCGGCTTCGTTCACTCCGGGAGCAGCATAGAACTTCGTCGCCTTGCGGTTACCGATAGTGATGGTGCCCGTCTTGTCCAGCAGCAGCGTGTCGATGTCTCCGGCAGTCTCCACCGCCTTACCCGATTTAGTGATTACATTGGCACGGAGCGCACGGTCCATACCTGCAATGCCGATGGCAGAAAGCAAACCGCCGATAGTAGTCGGTATCAGGCAGACAAACAGAGAGAGGATGGCAGCGATGGAAATATACGTTCCCGAATGGTCGATATTCGTATAGTCCGCCATCGGAATCAGTGTCACGCAGACAATCACGAACACCAGAGTAAAACCTGCCAGAAGGATGGTCAGTGCAATCTCATTCGGCGTTTTCTTACGTGTGGCACCTTCCACCAATGCAATCATTTTGTCGAGGAAGCTCTCACCCGGTTGCTGGGTCACCAGTACCTTAATTTTATCAGACAGTACTTTCGTACCACCTGTTACAGAACTTTTATCGCCACCCGCCTCACGGATTACCGGAGCGGATTCGCCCGTAATGGCACTCTCGTCGATAGATGCCAGACCTTCTACAATCTCGCCGTCGGCGGGAATGGTGTCTCCGGCTTCACAAACGAAGTAATCTCCCTTCTTCAACCGTGAGCTGCTGATGGTACGCACTTTACCGTCAATCAATATCTTGGCGAGAGTCTCCTCACGCGTCTTGCGTAAGCTGTCGGCCTGTGCCTTGCCGCGTGCTTCGGCAATGGCCTCGGCAAAGTTGGCAAACAACAGGGTGACGAACAGGATGACGAACACGAGGAAGTTATATCCGAACGTTCCGTATTCCGGGGTGCCCAGCGAGAGGAGGCACACCACCAGCATCACCAGTGTCACAAGCTCCACCGTGAACATTATCGGGTTCTTTATCATCATTCGCGGGTTCAGCTTCACGAATGATTGCTTCAAGCTTTCCATTACTTGCTCCTTCTGAAACAGAGAAGCTGATTTCTTATCTTTCATAATCTTCTTTTTCTTCTACTTACAAACTAAAATGTTCAGCAATCGTACTCAACGCATGTACCGGGAAGAATGACAATGCAGCCACAATGAAGATTACTGCAAAAGTCATCACGCCGAATGTCAGTGTATCCGTCTTCAGCGTACCGGCGCTCTCCGGAATAAACTTCTTCTGCGCTAACAAACCGGCAATGGCAACCTGCCCTATGATAGGAAGGAATCGACTCAAAATAAGTACCCAACCGCATGAATAATTCCAAAAATACGTATTATCACCTAGTCCTTCAAAGCCGGAACCGTTATTTGCCGCGCACGACGTAAACTCATACAGTTGCTCGCTCAAACCATGGAAACCAGGGTTATTCAGCCAACCTCCCTCACTTGCCACAAAGTCGGGATGATGGGCAAAGAGATAACCGGACAATGCCGTGCCCACCAAAATCACAAACGGATGGAGTAATGCCACAATGGTAGCAATCTTCATTTCGCGTGCCTCCACCTTCTTGCCAAGGAACTCCGGTGTACGTCCCACCATCAGCCCGCTGATGAACACTGCGATAATGATGAAAGTATAATAGTTCATCCATCCTACGCCGACACCGCCGAACCAGGTATTAATCTGCATATTCAACATCTCCATCAGTCCGCTGAGGGGCATTGTAGAGTCATGCATACCGTTGACAGAGCCGTTGGAAGTCACCGTAGTCGTAATGCTCCACAGAGCAGTGGCACCTGAACCAAGACGCACTTCCTTACCTTCCATCGCTCCGCCTGTCTGCGCAATGCCCATGTCGTCGATGCGCGGATTGCCATTCATCTCTTGATACACATTAATGCCCACACCTGTCAGATAAGCAAAGAGCATCACACCGAAGATGCTATAAGCCAGCTTCTTGCGTTTGGAGTAGAAACCAAGTGCGAAGACCATTGCCATCGGGATTATGAGGATAGACCAGCACTCTGCCATATTCGTCAGATACGACGGATTCTCCAATGGATGCGATGAGTTCACACCGAAATAACCGCCGCCATTAGTACCCAATTGTTTGATGGGCACAATGGCAGCCGCAGGACCTTGTGAAACCATCTGTTCCTGCCCTTCGAGCGTGGTCACCTCCATCTTTCCGTCAAAGCCCATCGGGGTACCTTCTATAATAAGGATGAAACCCACAATCAGCGAAAGCGGTAACAGGATACGGGTGCAACTCAGCACCAGAAAGTTCCAGAAGTTACCTATCGTCTTGGTCGTCTTCACGGAAATGGACTTCATGATACCTGCCATAGCCGCCATACCCGTTGCAGCCGTAATAAACTGGAAAAGCATGATGACAAATAACTGCGTGAAGTAAGTCAGCCCGCTCTCACCGGAATAGTGCTGCAAGTTACAGTTCACCATGAAACTGATGCAGGTGTTGAATGCCTGGTCCGGCGTCTGCGGGCCGTTGCCATCCGGGTTCAACGGTAGCCAGCCCTGACTGACCAACAGCACCATGCCCCATACAAACCAGAAAGCGTTTAATATCAGAAGTGCTTTCAGGAACTGTTTCCAGTTCATTTCCTCAGCGGGGTTGATGCCACACACTTTAAAAATAAGTCTCTCAATCGGCTTCATGAAGTCCGACCATGTTTTTTGTCCTTTATAGACCTTTGCAATATATTTTCCCAGTGGGTAAGCCAGCACCACCATCAGGACAATTTGCAGGACTACACCTAAAATTTCTGTGTTCATTTCTCTAATTCATTAATAGAATGATACCTTAATTGCCAATTGACTAAAACTTCTCCGGTTTTACGAGTACATACATCAAATACCCGAAAACCGCAATACCTAATACAAATAATGTTGTGTACATAATTCTCTCTCCTTCTTAAATCTTTTCAAACCAATCCACACATTTCCAGAACAGCCCGAAAGCGAGCAACCCGCTCAACAGGCAGAAAATAAATGAAATCGTTATTCCCATGTCTTTTACCTTTTTAAAATTGATACTATTATTTCATCGTGCTAAGGTATGCCAATTGCGTGCCAGACATGCAGGATAGTGCATAACAGTCTAATATCCAAGATTGTGAGGGTTACAAACAGAAAAGTATAAAACAGAAATACCCTTTCATTTTGAAAGGGTATTTATCAAAATAGGGCGAGATGATGAGTATTAAAAAGAAATGAGAATGTATTTAATCGGGACACTCTTCATGTATCAACCTTTCCATCGCATCAATAAATGCTTCTGCCCGTGGGCGAAGTGTGTCCACTAAAGCAAGGTCACAATAAGCAAAATCACTATAATCACTTGCTTGACGTTTCTCAAACAACAAACTGAAGGTTGCTCCATAATCCAAACTCAAACGTCCGGTACGAACAAAATGCATGGAAAGTTGTGTTTTCACACCATTATGTGTATTAGCCTCTATTTCATAATGCAATAACAAGGCAGAAGCAGCGTAATAACAAGCATAATAAAGGCGGTTTACAGCAGCATTATAATACCCGCCCCCGGTATTATAATCAGCCTCTTTCAGAGTTTCGTAAGCACGTTCCAAACGGTAGTTCACAATGGCAGAACGGCTTTCCGCATCCAGTTTCTCCTTCATAACACTACCCCTTCCTTCATTACATTAATGCTAAACGGCGTGGTAAATCTTTCCCATACATGACGTAACATCACCATAGGACTGATAATGACACCTGTCTCCACTTCTACCTCATACAAATAACGAGCTATTTCCAGTTCACGTTCAGGAGCCAGTTTTTCTTCATCAAGCAAGATAAGCAGATCGATGTCTGAGTCGTGACGAGCATCACCACGGGCCTCGGAACCATAAAGAATGGTCTTCGCATCGGGAGCAATATGATGTATCACTTCTGCAATACGACGGACAATATCAGGTCGTTTCATTAGCTTTCCTCCTATTCGTAATTATAATCTCTTATCTCTTTCAGTAAAACAACACAAAGATAGCAATGTTTTCCGAAAAAGCCCATCACTACATACCCCGAAATGCAGCTCAAATTTTATATTCCTCTATCTTCCTGTACAACGTCGTCAACCCGATTTTCAGCAATCGCGCTGCTTCCGTCTTGTTGCCCTTCGTGTATTCCAGCACGCGGGCGATGTGCCGCCTCTCCATTGCCGAAAGTTCGAAACTACCGGGAGTTTCCTCATCCGACTGTTCATAATGGGCATTCTGAATATCGAGAGGAAGGTCGGTAATATCCAGTCGTTCCCCTTCGCAGACGATGAGGCTACGCTCTATCACGTTGCGGAGTTCACGGATATTCCCCTTCCACGGTTGCAGTTCAAGCGTAGTGAGAAAATCAGGAGTGATCTCGGTTATCGAACGAGCCAGTTGTGCAGAGAAGTTCTTCACGAAAGCCTTTGCCAGCAGGCGGATGTCTCCCGCACGCTCACGCAACGGTGGCAGATGCACCTGGAACACCGAAAGGCGATAGAACAAATCTTCACGGAAACGCCCTTTGGCTATTTCTTCCGGCAGATTGCGGTTAGTTGCCGCAATGATACGCACATTGACGCGTGTCGGCTTGGTATCGCCTATCTTGATATATTCGCCTGTTTCGAGGATGCGCAACAACTTCGCTTGCAGTTCAAAGGCCATCTCTCCGATTTCATCCAGGAAGATAGTTCCATTGTTCGCCTCTTCAAACAATCCCTTCTTATCTTTCAATGCTCCGGTAAACGAACCTGCCTTGTGTCCGAACATCTCGCTCTCCAGCAATTCCTTGCTGAATGAGGAACAGTTCACCGCAACGAAATTCTGTCGGGCACGCTTACTACTGTAATGAATGGCTTGCGCAAACACCTCCTTGCCAGTTCCCGTCTCTCCGGTCAGCAACACAGGCACATCGGTCACCGCTACTTTCTGCGCCAACGACACAGCATCTTTCAGAGACTTGGACTCTCCCAATATAGAATCGAAAGAGTACGTCCGTCCCACCTTCTTCTCCAACTTCTCCAGGCGGACATTCATCGCGGCCTTCTCTACCGCACGGCTGATAAGGGGAATAATCTTGTTATTGTCATCTCCTTTGGTGATATAGTCGAAAGCTCCGTTCTTGATGGCCTGCACCCCGTCGGGGATATTGCCGTGGGCGGTCAGCAGAATGACTTCCACATTGGGAGCCGCCTTTTTGATGGACAGCACCAGGTCCACCCCGTTCCCGTCGGGCAGAAACACATCACACAAAGCTACATCGGGGCTCTGGACTTCCAACTGTCGTAGAGCAGCCCTGCAATCACCGGCCTGACAGACTTCGTATCCTTCCAACTCCATCATACGCGCCAGCAGGGTACGGATTTGTACCTCGTCGTCAACGATTAAAATCTTACTCATATCTCTTCAGATAAGTTTTAAACTGATAATGGTAAAAAACAGGGTGTGCAAATATAAAGCTTTTCCCGAAATGCCACGGCACATCTTTTGAACTTTTATAATAGAGAAGCAAATCTCCCCGCAACGTCTTCGGCAGCTTAACCGCACGGTTACAAGGAGATAAAGGCTTCTGGAGAAATAAACGGCTTTCTTCACCTCTGTTTCATTTTGATAAAATCACTCCGAAATGAAAGGAAAAGGATAAGAAGCCTGAACCGATTTATATAAACGACTTAAAATAAAAGAATATGAAAATCTACAAATTCGATGGAAATTCCACCGCATCCGTAAAGGGGATGCAACACGTAGCAGAACTGATCCGCAACAACGAATCCAAAATTGTCGTATTGTCCGCAGCGGAAAACGTCACCAAACATCTGGACGAAATAGCTGCCTGCTTCTTCAGCCGCAACATCGAAGAAGCCCATGAGAAAATAACCAAACTGGAGTTCCAGTTCATCGACTTCGCCAACGAACTGCTTTCGGACGACAACATCAAGCACGAAGCGGTGAAAAGCATCCTCGACTGTTTTCAGGCTATCTGGAAATACAGTCTGGAACCATTCTATTCTACCGATGAAAAGGAAATACTGGCACAGGGCGACTTACTGATATCCACCCTAATGGGATTTTACTTGCGGGAGCAAGGAGTGGACAACCGCGTCATCTGTGCTTTCGACTTCATACGCACAGGACTGGACGGCGAACCCGACCAAGAGTACATCACCGATAAGCTGAAAGAGATTTGCGCCCCCTACCCCGGCACACGCTTATTCATCACCCAAGGAAGTATTTGCAGGAATGCTTTCGGCGAAACCGACTATCTGAAGCAAGGTGGCAGCGATTATACCGCCGCCCTTATCGGCACGGCCCTACAAGCAGAAGAAATACAAATATGGACGGACACTCATATCCGTAGCAATGATACGCTGGTCGTGAAAGATGCCGACATCATTAGAGAACTGAGTTTCAGTGAAGCCGAACGGCTCACTTACTTCAATACCCGTATCCTGCATCCGCTTTGTCTGACCACAGCATGGAAAGGGGATGTCCCCATCCGTCTGCTCAACCCCACAGCTCCCAAAGCGGAAGGAACTTATATATCAAACAATCAACAGAAAACTAAAACCGCAAAAGCGATAGCCGCCAAAGACGGTATCACCTACATACGCTTCGAATCGAACGATATATTGAGACCTTATATGTTTATCAGCAAAATTCTCGACACTTTCTCCAAATATAAGACGATGCCCTGTCTCCTCACTTCGTCCAACGATAACCTGTCGATAGCCACGGACAATAAAGAACATCTGTCGCTCATCCTGCGGGAACTCAACCGGTATGCCCGGATATGGGTGGAGGACCGAATGAGTATTATCTCCGTCATAGGAAACAGGAAGTCTTCGGGCATAGAGTTCGAAGCCCGCATTATGGACGCACTGAAGGATATTCCGTTAAGGATGATTTCATACGGCAGCGACGAGAATGATGTGTCACTCGTCATCAGGACGGCAGACAAGGCGGAAGCGCTCCGTCTGCTTGATGAGAAGTTGTTTAAAACGGTATGTTTCAGGAAGGCTTGCTAAAAAGGCAAGCGTTCCATTATTTCTAAACACATACGCCCGTTATGGTACGGACATTTCCAGAATCCGGCTTTATCATCTTCGATATTTACTGTACCATCAGCACGCACACTCCAATGCCATTCGCCATCCTTTTTATCTATCAGGTTCTTCTTGATAAAGTCCCAGCAACAAAAGGCCTTCCGTAATGCCACTTCATCATCAAAATGCTGATAGAGATTGACATGCCCCACTACGTTCTCCGCCTGCACCCACCAATGGCAGTCGGTGTCGGTCATTTGCTTATCCGGAAAGGTTTCATAAATCATGGAACCATCAGGAGTCAGCCCTTCATCGGCTGCGGCGGCGATAAACTCAACCAGCGGTTCCACTTTTTCCAGCAACGCCTCATCTCCCAGCACCAAGGCGGCTTCATGTATCAGCCAGGAAGCTTCGATGTCATGCCCGTAAGAAATAATGTGGTATTTGCTGTGCCAGTCATCGTCGAAAAAGAGTTCCAGATGGCCTGTTTCGATATTAAGAATCTTATCCGTAAATAGTTCTATCAGATTGCGCAACTGTCGTTTCAGACGTTCGTCTTTCCATACACGGTAAAGATTAGTGTAGGGTTCCAATATATGCAGATGCGTATTCATCGTTTTGCGCTCGTTCTCATCTTTATCACTGAGCCGCATATCGGCAATCTCGCCCCACTGACGGGTAAGTGCCTCGCAATATCCGTTCTTCACGGGATCGAAGCTATGCTTCTCAATATCTTCAAAAAGACGAATCGCATACTCCAATGCCTCAGCATCTCCCGTGGCACGGTGATACTCGCTCAGTCCGTAGATGGCAAAACCGATGGCATATATCTGTTTTTTCGTATCCAGCGGACAACCTTTATAATCGAGTGACCAATAGATGCCTCCGAACTCTTTATCATAGAAATTTTCTACAATCACCCGTTTGGCACGAGCTGCCGTCACAAGATATTCTTCTTTCTTCAGCAGACGGTAGGCAGCTGAAAAGGTCCAAAGGATACGAGCATTCAGAATAGCACCTTTCTCTGCTTCCGGCATCAGTTCTCCGGTTCCGGTGATACGCCCATAGAAACCGCCGTTTGCTTCATCCGTCATTCGTTTCATCCAGAAGGGAAGAATATCGGCTACCAACTCTTCCTCCATCTCTTTCTTTATATTCCTAACATCCATAGTCTATAATTTAGCCATTTACAATATAGAATCAAACTACACACCATTAAAGAGAATTTCTGATAGGTTTCAGTTTCTCATTAATCTCTGCCACCCGGTCCTTCGTCAGCGGATAAAAGTATACAACCACTATTGCCAGCACAGCCACAGCAGCAGGAATCCAACTCATCAGCAAGTTTAACCCCGTCAACGCCTCCTCTGTCTGCACCACTCCCTCTGCAGTGTTATAGCCGAACGCCGCAAGTATCCACATCACAGCCGCCCCTCCGAAGGCACCGCCAAACTTCTGCGCCATCGACGAAGAAGAGAATATCAGTCCCGTGGACGCTGTACCGTCTTTTAACTCGGCATAATCAGAAACGTCGGCATACATACTCCAGACAAGCGGAGACACAATGCCCGTACAGATTGAAATGATGATCTGCATCACCAGCATCAGCCAGAAGCCCACCGGCGTACAAGGCAGATAGAAGAACAAAATGCTTAATACAGCCAGTACAGCCATCGTCAGGATATAAGTGGATTTCTTACCCAATCTGCGTGAAAGAGGTACAGCCAGCACTACTCCTATCATATTCGACACTTCGCCCACACCAAGGAACAATCCGGCATAGAACAAAATTGTGAAATCACCCAAGTTCAGGAATATACTGTCACCAATATAATCTTTAAAGAAATAAGCAGCCGTAGCACCCCGCACCGTACAAAAGAGATTGGAACACAGTGCCGCCCCGATAAGCAGCCACCAGGGAACATTAGCCAGCAAAGACTTGAAGTCTTTCCCGATAGAAGCAGTAGACACGGTTTTCACATATTCGCGCGTCATCCGGAAACAAAGCAGGAAACAGAGGAAGCATAGAGTAGCAATCACTATCATAGAATATTGCCAACTGATATGCACTGAACCAGTCATATCCTTAAACCATGTACACAACGGCTCCCAGGCAAACAACGCAATAAAACTGCCTCCATAGGCAAAAAACATCCGGTAAGAAGAAAACACGGTTTTCGTATCCGAGTCATCTGTCATTACTCCAAGCATAGCGCCATAAGGCACATTGATAGCCGTATAGACCGTCATCATCATGATATACGTGACATATGCCCAGACCAGCTTACCCGTCGCCCCAAAATCCGGAGTGGTAAACATCAATACACCACAAACGGCAAACGGAAGGGAAATCCATAACAGATAAGGACGGTATTTCCCCCAACGTGTATGCGTCCTGTCAGCTATTATCCCCATCATCGGATCAGAGACGGCATCCCAAATGCGCGTCACCAGCAACAGGACACCGGTATCCGCCAGACTCAAACCATATATATTTGAATAAAATATAGGCAGATAATAGGAGAATATCTTCCAGAACATAGAAGAAGACATATCGCCAAAACCATAACCAATTTTCTCTTTCAGTGTTGCCATGATACTAAATATTAGGTATCAAATATAAAATATTAATTCTGTGCAGAACGCTGTCAGCTAATATTTAATATCTAAATAAATTAAGATTTTGTTTAAGGTTCTTGTCAATTAGCCTCTTCAACGTCTCCACAGAAGCAGAAGAAGACAAGCCATCAACCGGAGTATTCATACAATAGTCCACCAGTTTATCAACCGTAGAAGTAGCCACATGCATCCGCGTATCCGAAGAAGCATAGTAGATGAAAACCTTACCATCTTCATCGGCAATCCAGCCATTGGAGAAAAGCACATTGCTCACATCGCCAATGCGTTCGTCTCCTTCGGGAGCCATAAAATAGCCACCGGGAGCAGCTATTAGTTGGGTAGGATCATCCAAAGCGGTCATATACATGTAGAGCACATAACGTAATCCGGCTGCACAAGCACGTACTCCGTGGGCCAAGTGCAGCCAGCCTTTAGGTGTCTTTATAGGATGGGGACCCTCACCGTTCTTCACTTCTTTAATGGTGTGATAGTAACGCTGGTCGATGATTTTTTCCTCTTTCACTTCTGCATGTGTCATGTCATCTACCAGAGCCCAACCGATGCCACCGCCGCTACCGGCATCAATAAATCCATCTTGCGGACGGGTATAAAGTGCATACTTACCGTCAACGAATTCAGGATGAAGCACCACATTGCGCTGTTGGCTCTTCGTCTTCAGGTCCGGCAGGCGTTCCCAGTGCTTTAAATCTTTAGTACGTGCAATGCCGGCCGTAGCTGTGGCCGAAGATAAATCCCCCAAAGACGCATTGTTGTCGTGACGCTCTGCACAGAAGACGCCATAAATCCAACCGTCCTCATGAGCTGTGAGGCGCATATCATAAATATTAGTAGCCGGGACCATATCTTCGGGCATAGTGATGGGGTAGTCCCAAAAACGAAAGTTATCTATCCCATTAGGACTTTCGGCTATGGCAAAGAATGATTTACGGTCTGCACCTTCCACACGCACAACCATCAGATATTTACTATTCCACTTGATAGCACCGGAATTCATCGCAGCATTGATCCCTATGCGCTCCATTAAATAAGGATTGTTATTCTCATCCAAATCGTAACGCCAGAACACGGGAGTATGCGCCGCTGTCACTACCGGATATTTATAGCGCGTAAATATGCCATTACCATTTTCTACAGGTATATTCTTTCTTGTAATCAATGCTTCATGTTCCTGAAAAAGCTTTGATACCTTATCTTTAAAAGTTTCCATCTATATTTATAATTATTTGTTATTAAAATCACCTACATGAACAATCTCTGTAAAAAGTCGCGTAATTGCTGCCGCCAGAACTCCCACTCATGTCCGTAAACGGCATCATGAAACTCACAATTCACTCCCTGTTGCTTAAGTTCCTCTACAAAAGCGACGTGTCCATCATAACGAGGGTCTTTTGTTCCGCAGCTAATCCACAGTAGTTGAAGTTGTTTATTGATGTTTGCCGGAGTATCCATTACTCCGGGAGTGTAAGTATCATGACTAAACTTACCATCTCCTATTATTCCCGCACTAAACTGACCAATATAAGAGAACTTATCCAGATTGCGCAAACCAAGCACATAAGCCTGACCGCCACCCATAGAAAGACCGGCAATAGCCCTATATTTCTTGTTTTTTTCAACTTTATAGTTCTGTTCTATGATGGGAATTATATCCATCAAAAGTTCCTCCTCCAATGTATCCATTCCTTCAACAGTACTTCCACCTGCCCAAGACCCATCAGTCAAACCGTTGGACATCACAATCAGCATAGGTATAGCCTTGCCCGAAGCTATCAGATTATCTAAAATAATGGCAGCCCGTCCATCCTTCACCCAGCTACTTTCATTATCTCCCCCACCATGACGCAAATAAAGAACCGGAAAAGTTTTCTTTCGCTCTTTTCGATATTCAGCCGGAACATATACATACATCTCACGAGGCTTCTTCAAGGGAGTTGATGTGTATTTCACAATATGTACTTCTCCATGTTGTACGTTCTGTAACTCATCATAACGGGATGGAGTGCCATGTACTTCCACCACACTACCATAAACAGAAGTACCGACTTTTACCACAGGGTTGGCAAAATCAATGGTACGGATACCATCAATTTCAAAGAGATATTGGTATAAGCGTGGAGCCACAGGTTCAATGGTGATCGACCAGACTCCCTGCCCATCTTTTACCATTGGTTTTGACAATATATCCCATTCATCAAAATGCAGGATAACCTTTTGTGCATCCGGCGCTTTCACTCTGAAAGTGATACTATTATCATCATTAACTACCGGAGAAAAGGGCGGTTCGGCAGGTTTCCACCAACCTTCAGTGCTAAATGTATTTTCCTTCTGCTGAGCCCTGACAACCTGCGTCATACCATTTATAACGGTAGCCCATATTATAATAACTAATACCTTTATTTTCATCATTTAAAAATTTAATCCGTACATAAGCATTATTTCTAGAAGCATTTACTGCTTTAAACTATTCAACAAAACAGTGCGCCCTTCCCTGTCAGGATCATTTTTCACTTCGCATATATCATTCAGTACCATAGTTTCACCACCTTTTATTGAAAACTCCGGCCACTTCGGTAAAGATGAACAATTTGGATTACCTGTCCGAGCAAAGTTCAATAAGGCATCTGCCATTTTATACGATAGTTTACGTGGGCGGGCGCCTCCACCGGAATGCGTTATCATTAAATCTGTATTCAACAACCAGAAACTTATATCCAAACAATGAAATGCACGCATACGTCCATCAAACAAAGATGGGCAAAAGCCAAACCATGCCATATAGACAGGAGATTTCTGTTTTTTCTTCGCCGTTGCAGCCTCAATAACCGACAAACGGCTTGAACGGACTAATATCAGAACTTCTATCGGCTTTGCTTCCGGAAAATTACGGGCATATGCATTATAAATTTCTTCAGCCTTTTCGCCATAAGGGTCGGATAATTGTTCGATAGCCTGTACAGCCGTTATTCCTTCCTGACTGGAGTCTGCACGATTCACTCCCCATTCATGAAATGTAGTACAGAATATCATTGGTATATCAGGAGAAGAAGCATTACTAAAAAACTCTCCTTCGGGAAGATGCACTCCATCTCCTACCGGTCCAAAGCTACCTCTAACCATCCCGGAACCTCCTTCTTCTTTCTCCATTCGGGCAGCAGCACGGTAGGCCAATGTCATATAATCTCTCCAAGGCATATCCTGAAGTTTATCCATTTCTGCTGCGGAAAGCCCTGCTTCTTTTACGATATACTCACCTAATAACCGCGAATACTTTGGCTGATTAGCACGGACTGCCGACCCGCTCAATGACACCCCTTTATGAATTAGACCACGCATCTCGGGCATGGTAGCTAACAAACAAACCTTAGCACCACCACCTGACTGCCCTATAACAGTTATATTATCAGGATCACCACCAAAATTGGAGATATTGTCATGTATCCATCGTATAGCAGCAGCCATATCCAATAAGCCAGCATTACCCGAGTCTTTATATTTCTCTCCAAAAGCAGACAAATCAGTAAATCCAAAAACGCCCAAACGATGATTGACAGAGCAATAGACAACATCACCATATCGTGTAATATTCTCTCCGTTATATCCATCTTGTTCTATGCCGTTGCCTCGTGTAAAACCACCACCATGCAGCCAAACAATTACCGGACGTTTCTTACCGTCAGTAATATCTTGTGTCCAAATATTAAGGCAGAGACAGTTTTCGCTGATTTCATCATAATTCCAGTGATCTACAAACATATCATAAGAAGTAGAAGCACGGCTATACACATCTTGAGGAGCAGTATTGCCATAAAAGACAGCAGGCCGGATACCCGTCCACGGTTCATGTTTACGAGGCGGCATAAAGCGGTTTTTACCGGATGTTTCAGCAGCATAGGGAATGCCCAGAAAAGTATAGATACCACGCATAATGTATCCTTTCACCTTTCCATACTCCGTTTCAGCAATAGCGATATTATCACCTATCTGTACCTGAGAACCATCATCCGTATAAGCATCCTTATCTAACGAACCACCCTCATCGGGCAAAACAATCCCCGAAGACAATGCAGCGAAAGGATGGGCACCCAGCATAATGGTGCCCAGTCCTATGCTTTTGATAAATTTTCTTCTATCAATACTCATAAATATAACGTCCTATATTTACCAAATGAATGTTCCTACAGACCCGGGAGCCAAACGTAAATTGGCAAAACGACCATTGTATTGTATCTTAACAGCCTGTTGTGACCAACTATCATTAGCAACAATCAAAACTATCTTTCCATCAGGAGTTTTGAAAGCAACATTAGGCAAAACATTGCTATGTTCCACAACTGTCGCACGACGCACTTCAGCACGTTCTTCATCTTCTGTGATATCCACTCCCGGATCGAAAGCATCGGTAGATGATATACGTACCGAGCCGGGACGAACAAATTTGGAGGCATGTGCCATCGCATAATATGCGATATTACGAGTAACTTTATCTCCGTCGATAGTAATCGCACCCTGACACATAGAGCAGCCACCGTTATCCGTATGTGGGTCATTCTGTGGATCGGCAGCGTAATTCCACAAAATAGAGTTCTTACTCCAATTGCGGGTTACATCAACCACCAAACGCCTTACGGACGACGCTATATTGATTGATTTGCTGTCAGGACGCTCTGTCAGCATCTGCTCGGTAAAATAGATATTTTTATCCGGACGTGCTCTATGCACAATGCTCATGCCACTCATATAACCACGATAGTGATGAAAGGCAGATCCATCTACATATTGACTAGTAACAGGATCGCTTAATATAGCCAATGGATAATCCGGACGATCACAGTTGTGGTCAAAAATAACAATCTTAGTTTTTAAACCGGCAGCTTTAAAGGCCGGACCTAAATGGTCTCTTACAAATTCATTCTGCTGTTGCCAGTACCAAGGCATACTTGGAGTATTGCGTGAATTAAGGGGTTCATTTTGCACGGTAACCACATCAATGTTTATCCCTTCTTTCTCCATAGCCTGAACATATTTTGTAAAATAGCGGGCATAAGCATTGTAGTATTCATTTTTAAGTGCGCCACCTCGCACATTAAAGCTTTCCTTCATCCATGCAGGAGCAGACCAAGGTGATGCCATAATCTTAATATCCGGAACAATTTTCAGAATTTCTTTCATTACCGGGATTACATCATCATAATCATGTCCCAAACTGAATTTCTTCATTTCTACATCCTTTTTTCCCTCTGGCAAATCATTATAGGAATAAACAAAATTATTCAAGTCCGATGCTCCCAAAGTTAATCGTATATAGCTAAAGCCAACACTGTTTCCATCAGTTGCAAACATTTCTTTTAATATCTGCTCACGGGCAGGAGCACTCATATGATGAAGATGAAATGCACTTCCTTCTGTCAATGCAAATCCAAATCCATCTATCGTTTGAAACTCCTGACGATCATCTATAATAATAGGTAATCCTTTCCCCTCTTCAGCCCCTAAAGTTATTTTTTCCGGTTGTTGCTGGAAAAGCATAGAACGATCGGCGTTCGTAACCCATGCTTCTATTTCCTGGGCACTCAATGCCCCTACACCACATGCCATAAACGACATTATAGCAAAAGCCTTCAAATAGTTATTCTTCATTATATCAACAATTAAAGTTTTCATATTAATCTTTATTCTATTCAGTCAGTGGAGTTAAGATATATATCACTTCTTTCTCGGCACCTAAGATTATTTCCTTCAAGTTCACAGAAGAAGATGTATAATTGATATCCAGAATATCTTTAGTAACCAACATTGTTGGATCAATAGCCTGCACTTTATATTTCCGTCCCCCAGAAACCGGTATAATGACATTAGTAATAAGGGTCGCATGCTCAGGATTAAACAAATACACAAATATCTCTTCTCCGCATTTTACGCCAAAGGCATGGGACGTTCCTGCTTTTACGGTTAAGGATTCGAAAGAGCCCCTACCGGCAGCAAGCATTCTATCACTAACTTCTCTAACTTTCCGATAATATGGTGTCAAACCACGAGCATCAAAATACTCCCACCACCAACTCATTGGTGTAACCGGGGTTGGAGAAAACAGTCCATACCATACACCGCGTTTGAAATCGACATCCATTTCGTGAGAGAAATCATCAAAGTTCTTTGACCAATCCCATTCCCTGCTAAATTCTCCGATTATGTAGGGTTTGCCAAACTCCTGAACATACCGTTCAATTTCGGCAGGTATACTCGATGTATTATTATATATATGCTTTTGGTTAATATCTATATTCTTGATAGAGTTTAAGCCTTCAATATCCCGATGTGAAATGCTGGTAGTAACAATGTGACGATAAAGATCTATCTGCTTCATATAAGTACTCATTTCATCATGCCAGTCAGCAATCACTTTTCCATCGATAGGATTATTCTTATTTTGGAATTGCACATTGTCAACTTCATTAAAGAATTCCCACATAGCAATAGAGGTACTATATCCCCAACGGGCTACAATATAGCGTAACCGGTTCTTATACCAGGCACGTGCCTTTTTACTGACAAAGAAGTCTTCGGCATTATCCACAACACCACGATCTCTTGTTAAATAGCCGCCTTGCCCTAATGTCAGCATAATATATAAGTCCAGACTTTCCGATAACTCCACCAGATAATCCATACGTGCAAGTGCACTCGGATTATAATATTCGTCACTTGGGGTATAGCGTACATTATTGAACGAACTTTTATAATCAATTGGCAAATTCCAGGAACACATCCATGTACGGAAAAAGTTTCCACCATTCTTCGCAAACTCAGTCAACAGATAATCATAATTATAGAGTTCTGCCTTTTCATGAAGTTGTTTAAAGAACTTCGAGTCATCCTCATCCCTCGATTCCCAACATATATTTTCTCCAATCCCCCGGAAAGGACAACCATTGTCAAATTCTAATATCCAATCTGATTTTGCATGTAAGAAGCCGGGGTTCTTCGATTTAACCACTTCAAAGTTCAATGCCTTTGAAGTCGTTTTCTTCTTTCCTTTCTTCGTCAATTGAATTTTGTATTGATATAGCCCGCTCTCTTGGGGAGCATACCTTGCCTTCCAACAAGAGATATTACGTTCCTTCTCCGATACAAAATAACAAGGCAATACTTGTTCTTTCCCCGAAGGAGTAACAATCAACATATCCAAGGCAGCCTCTTCCTGCATATAGGGATTATTAAACTTCTGCATCAGTTCAATATCAACTTCAACTTTACTATATTGCTCTGGCTGAGTGGTATGTATGCTACTTTTTATTATTTGCCCGTATATAGAGATACTCATGCTCAACAGACAGATAAAAAAGAATATTCTATTTTTCATGTTCTTTCTATATTTTAGTCCGTATAAATTGCACCGGCACCTTCCCACGCCTGATCCTGTACTAAGACACCTGCCGAGAGATTAACCTGGCTTACAGGTATAGGAAAGAATCCACCTGTTTCTTCAACTCTTTTCTGCATATCGCCAAAGTTTGCTGTAGTCCATACACCAGCATTGCAAATAGGTACTCCGTTCTTCTTGTTCAACTGTGTACCGGCAATATGCCAACGCAGCAAATCATAGTAGCGAATGCCTTCAAAGCATAATTCATGTCTGCGTTCATTACGCAATGCTTCATCCGTATATGCTTGCAATCCAGGCAAACCAGCCCTATCTCTTACCTGATTTATATAAGATACATCTTTCGTAAGTTCGGCTAACATTAAGAGTACATCTGAGAAACGCATAATATATGTATCCTGAGTATTATTCTTTCTGTAATCATCCGGAGCATTGAATAAAATACAACTATAATTCACAAAATCAGTACCGCCCTCTGCATTTTTTCTTTTAGCATTCATAGCAATATACTTCTTATTCCAATAGCCGGTTTCTTCCATTTGTCCATCTCCACCCCAGGTATATTTCTCCATTTCATTCGGATCTCTGACGTCCATAATGGATGCCTGACGACGAATGTCTTCAGGTTCATTCTCTTTCCATTCATCCCACAACTGAGAATTGACCGTTCCGCCTCCCCAGCCTAAGCCTAAAGGAAACATCTCTGCACCGGCATTAGACACTCCCCAGCCACGAATAGAGCTATATAATACAAGCTGATTAGCATGGTTTTCGCCATAAGTATCGGCCAACGATGAATATTTGTAACCAAATATATTTTCGATATTGGCACCTTCCTCTTTAATCCAAGTAATATTGCCATATTCCTGAGCATATTCAGTCTTTATTTTTTGCATATACTTATAGTCCTTGGATGTTTCCTCATTACTATAAGGCCATAATGACCAAAAATTAGGTAAAAGTCCATGTCCGCTATTAGTAACAACATCTTCTAACCATGTAATGACCTGATCTTTGGAAATACTTCCACCCTCAGCAAGAGGCATATTCTCCTTTTCATAATAACCGGTATAGAATAGCCAAGCCCGCGCCATTATAGATTCGGCAGCCCACTTTGTTGCATGTCCTAAACGTGCCTTATCCATACTCTGGTATTTCACAGCCGGCATTTTTTCAATGGCAGCTTTAAAATCCGAAGCAATTTGTCCCCATAGTTCTTCCGGAGTCGCACGAGGCAAATTAACCTGCTCCGTAGTCAACACCAAAGGAACTGTTCCATAAGTACGGCAAAGATTCATATATGCATAAGCCCTAAGAAACAGACTTTCTCCTTCAACAGCATCTCTATTTGCCTGACTACTCCAGGTTACCATATCCATACCCTTCAAAATAGTATTTACTCTGAATATAGCAGCATACATTTGCTGCCAGGGATTCTTATACTGCTCCTCGCCATTGCGTTTTAAACGACCGATAGCACGATTATCCCTATCACTCTGTCCGGCACCTCCAAAACGGTCATCAGAAGCTAAATCACTCATATAAAACGGATTATTCAGAGGAGCTATTTGGACAATTGTCTGATAAGTCGCTGCTATCAGCATATCAACGTCAGCTTCCGTCTTCGGGAAGTTCGAAGAGTCCTTCTTCGTCAGGTTATCTGTATCCAGGAAGCTTTCGCAACTCATAAACATACATACAGAAAAGCATAATAATAGTATCTTTTTCATGACTAATTAAAATTTAAGATTGAAACCTACAATTATAGTACGCGGAGAAGGATAAGAGCCGATATCAATGCCTGATGCCCAGCTATGACCATCGCCATAACCAACTTCCGGATCCATGCCTGAATAACCGGTAATTGTCAAGAGGTTCTGCACAGCAAAGTACAAACGTGCTTTTTCAAGAAACATCTGTGGGAAGAGTTTTTTAAAATCATATCCGACAGCAAGATTCTGAATACGAAAGTAATCACCATCCTTAATATATATGTCAGAGATATTTTGCCAATTCAGATGAGAAGTACTCGTTAATCTTGGCAATGTATTGGATGTTCCTTCGCCATGCCAGCGTCCGTATATTTCCGTTGTATAATTATCCAATGGCTCATCTTTATAATTCCTATATGATTGTGCAATCTGATTACCCAAAACAGCAACGGTTGCAATATTCAAGTCAAATCCTTTATATTCCATATTAACATTAAAACCCATATTAACCTTAGGATAAGGATTTCCAATCATAGTACGGTCTTTAGAGTCAATCTTGTTGTCTTTATTAGTATCGACAAAAATCAAGTCACCAGGTTGTACATTGTCATATTTAGCTCCCTGATAAGCATCTATCTGGGCTTGGCTCTGAAAAACTCCGGCAGTTTTGTAGCCATAGAAAAAGCCAATGGGATAGCCCACTTGTGCACGATACATCTCATCACTATTTCTGAACAAGGTACCTGTGCTACCATAGATTATCTGTTCACTGTTATTAATCTTGGTTACTTCATTCTTGTTATGCGCAATATTATAGCTCAAACCATAAGAAAAGTCACCTACCTGATCTCTCCAAGTCAACCCCAGTTCAATACCTTTATTTTGCACATCACCACCATTTACATAAGGTGCTCCCGAACCGTAACTTGTTAATGCCGGAGCCCTCAACAGCCAGTCCTTAGTGTTTTTTACATAATAATCAAATGCAACCCCTAAACGACTTCTCAGAAAACGAGCGTCAAAACCAACATTAATCTGTTCTGACGTTTCCCAAGTAACGTCTTCATTTGCCAGAATATCAGGATAAGCGCCAGTAGAAATAGAGCCCTTATCAGTACCGAAGAAATAGCGGGCATTAAAATCAATGGTAGATAAATATTGGAACCCATCAATAGATTGATTACCGTTTTGTCCCCAGCTTGCTCTTAATTTAAAGAAATCCATAAATGAGGTTACTCTTTCCATAAACGATTCATTGGTAAGTACCCATCCGGCTGATATCGAAGGAAAATATCCCCAACGTTTCCCACGCTTGAAATTAGATGAACCGTCGGCTCTCATTACAAAGGTCAACATGTATTTTTCATTATAATCATAGTTAACCCTACCAAAAAATGACGCCATCTTATGAGGAGCTATCGGGGCACCACCAAGAGTTGTTGAACCGGGAAGAATCACTTTCGTATTATCCAAATAAGCGTGTTCAAAATCATTAAATAGAGAATTCTTATTTGAACCATTCATACTCATGCCCAAACCATTATTTTCCACAGATTGTCCTAGTAATACATCAAAATTATTACGACCTGCCGAGAAGACATAGTTGACTGTGTTTTCAATCATCCAGTTCATTCGCGTGGCCATTCTCTGCTGTACTTCATTTTCATTTCTGAAATTGTCACTTGACAGATTATATACAGGAGCAAACTTTCTATAGTTGTTTTGTGAGTAACGTACACCAAAGCTGCTTCTGAACTTCAAATTCTTAATGGGTTGCAATACAAGATAAGCATTTGCATGAAGACCATAAGTTTTGGTTTCATTTTGTCCATGTTCATAATCCATGATACCGATAGGATTGGCTCTACTACTATTAAGAGGAATAGCAGTTGTATAGTTACCGTCAGCATCATACACATCAAAAACCGGATAAGTATTCATCAGTCTATATATACTGTTAGAATCCATGTTGCCAATAGCAATTCCATTCTTGCTGCCAGCATTGAAATTGATGTTCTCCCCAAATTTCAATACCTCTAAATTATTATATTTATATAAGGTATGCTCTGAATTGATACGAACAGTTGTTCTTTCATAAACCGGAGCAACCGGTTTGCCGATAGTACCTTCCTGACTTGTATTTGAGATACCTACTGAGAATACAGAACGCTCGCTACCGCCACTGATATTCAGCGAATGATTTCTGATAAAAGCATTCTTATTCAATGCACTTTCAAACCACTGCGGACCTTCCCAACCACTCTGAATTCTATTCCAATCTGGCACAAGATTAGCCCAATCTATGGTTCTGTTATCATTGGCGTATGCCTCATTCATTATTTCCACATATTGTTGGGCATTCAGAAGTTCCGGTTTCTTATATACATTCTGCCAACCGATATAAGTATCCAATGTAACATCCAACTTACCTGTACGTCCCTGTTTTGTTGTTACCAAAACAACACCGTTTGCAGCACGTGCACCATAGATAGCAGCTGAAGCAGCATCTTTCAAAATATCAATAGACTCAATATCTGAAGGATTCAAGGAATTGATATCTCCTCCCGTTACGCCATCAATAATATATAGCGGTTCTGAGTTACCCACAGTGCCCAAACCACGAACAGCTACTTTAAAGCCCTCGCCCGGCATACCCGACAACGATGTAATATTGACACCTGGTGTTTGACTGGCCAATGCGCCTAAAGCATTTACCGTATTCAGCTTTGTAATGTCTTCGCCCTTCACCTGTGAAGTTGCACCTGTCACCAGTTTCTTCTTTTGCACACCATATCCCACAACTACCACATCATCAAGTTCCAGTGCATTCATTTGTAAAATGACCTTAATGTTTGTTTGATTCCCAACTACGATATCCTGAGATATAAATCCAACGAATGAAAAAGTAAGAATTGCATCTTTATCAGGTACCGAAATTTTAAAATTACCATCAATATCAGTAATGACTCCGATAGTTGTTCCTTTTACAAGAATATTTACCCCCGGTATTGTCAAACCATCCGTATCGACCACTGTTCCGGTAACAGTGATGCCAGATTGCATCATCTCATTAGAAGATAGACTTCCCATACCACTGTAAGCGTTAGCGAAAGTAACGCTCACACTCATCAATAACAAAAAAGAGCATAATTTCATAAACAAAGGTATCTTTGCTATCAAAGACCTTGCATCTATTCCTTTTACATAATGTTTCTGCATGTTTTTCATTTTTTAGGTTCTTATTTAAAGAGTTTAATTTATTATATTCCAAAAAAATTATCAATCACTCATGTTCCATAGGCAAATCTGTTAGCGTTATAGACTCTACTGTTTTTCATTTTACGTAAAAAGTATATTCAAATTCCCAGGATATTTTATTTTGAGGCAATACTTCAATATGGATGTAAGGCTCCGGGCAATATGTTCTTTCCGAAGCCCAGAAGTGAACCGTGGAATATCCGGTATCAGAAACGATACGTACTCCTGCTTTTAGCTTCCGATTCTCTATAATGATAGGTCCGTTTGTTACACTATCCCCCAATATGCTATACAACATTACGTTTTCATTAGCAGCAAGTTGTCTTCTAAATCCAATCTCGTTTTTATCGATATTCAGAATATTGCTTTTGTCATAAGCAATACTTCTCACCGCATCTTCCGGAAACTTCACTGTTACATCAGCATTAGTGGGCAGATGTCCTATCGTAAAGAAATTGTGGTTGTAGACATTCGTCCGGATCAATTTCTTTCCGGTATTTTCCAATGTATGCTTTATAAGCAATTTAGGACTGCCGTTAACTAATTCAATACATTTTGTATATCGATACGAATAGCCGGACACATCCTCAACTTCATGTATAAACTGAACCTTACAATCCAACCGGTTTATAGTCCACTTTCCCGGATTGGTCATCTCATAAAGTTTAAATTTATCATATTTCTCTGCCTGAAGTTTACGAAGCCCACCTACACCTATTTTCAGGAAATCCGCATTATCCTCATCATACCATCCTATTTCTTCAAATTCTTCAGCCGGTCCACATATGGCATCATTAACACTAGGATTATGTTTCGAATACCATGGTCCCAGATAATCACATCCTTTATATTTCAATTCATATATAATGCCGGACCAATCAAATCTTGAAGCCCTATAAAATCCATTCTCATTATCCGGCAAGTAGATTCCAGCCGTTATTATCCCATTAGAAATGGAGTGGGAAGGATAATCCTGACTTTTTATTTCCCCAAGATGAAAGAAAACAGGAAGTAAAAGCAATATGCTAATAAACAACAGTCTCATATTGAAAAGCAAAACGGCTATTTTTTCAACTTATATGTTTGGTCAGAAAAATCTATCATGTCAAGATTGACACTACGCGGATGATTATAGATATCTTTGGCTATTTTCACGTTATCGCTATTCAGGATGAAATATCCCCAAGGCATAAACCAAGACCATTGTGGTTGATTTTCATACACTTCGGTTGAAGGCAAAGCTCCCACTTCACCTAGAGATATAATCTTCCCCTTGCCCAAAGCAACAAGTTCGTCGTGGTGCGATTGTTTCCAATCGGCATGGTAAACGTCAGCAGCCAAGACGTCCACATAATCCGAGCCGGGATAATAATCGGCATACGGACCGGCCTCATCACCGGGATTATTACGGGGAGCATTCGTATTCCACACCCAAAGCAGATTGTTTAGTTTATGATAATCAGTCAGATAGTTATACATTGAAATCCACAGTTTCTTAAAGCCATTTTCACCCGGTTTGTTACACCACCAGAACCAAACACCATTCATCTCATGAAAAGGACGCCACAAAACAGGAACACCAGCAGCCTGAAGTTGCTTCAGATACACTGCAATTCCATCCATTTGTTTTTTCCAGAGGTTATTGAGTTCCGTACCATCAGTTGTCAGTTCATCCCACTCTTCCTGGCTTGGAAGATTATCGGCCCATCGCCAAATATCGTCACCATTGCAGTCATCACCATTGGTAGGCCAGCAGCAATGCCACATCAAAGTAATAATACGGCCTTCATGATATTTTTTAATTGCCGCATCCACTATTAACTGTCTTTGCTGGGTAGTCGATAAGTTGAGCACTTCACAAGGAACAGTTCTATTTCCCGGAACAGTCAGATTCAAAGGTCCGCAATGACGAAAATCACATTGATTTTCTCCTAAAGCATTAAAGCTAAAATCGGAACCCCAGATAACAGGAGTCTTTCCGGTTAAAGAATCCACCACCTGATCGTAACGGTTGATGTCACTAGCAAAATTATGTATCCCCGTCAGTGTATACTTCCCTTGTATGGAATATAAAAAATCCAGTAGCTGCACAACTTCGGGCATTGCATTCTTATTAACCGGCATATACCTTTTTTCTTCCATTTTGGCACAACTTACCAAACTTAACAAAACCGCAATAAAAAAAAGACTATTACTCTGTTTCATAATTCAATTAGATTAACGTTAAAAAGTGATAGTGCAAAATTAGGGACATTCGAGCATATACTTTGATACTATTTTATCCAAAGCATACACTATTCATTTTTATCACAAATAAGCTCAACTTTCTAACAACTAACAGAGTATGCTAGCTATGTAAACTCAACAAAATAAAGAATAGTTATTCAGTCAGTACTACCTTTTCCCGTGCTTAGCAGGACACATACTATTATATCACAATCTTCTTCTTCCTGTAATTCTCCCGGAATTCCTTCGGCGAACAGCCTTTCTTGCGTTTGAATATCCTATTAAAATTAGAAAGGTTATTGAAACCGCAATCATAACAGATTTCTGCAATGGTATGTGCCGAGTCTACCAACAAACGTATGGCAGACCCCAAACGAATGTCAATAATATAATCGGAAAGCGTTCTGCCTGTGCGCAGCCGGAAGAAACGACTGAACGAGACAGGGGTCATACCTACCATATCTGCCAAAGTATTCAGACGAATATCTTCCTGATAATGATCGGCAATGTACTTCTGAACCCGTTGTACCCGTCGACTATCCGAGAAGACTTCAATCTTGGCAAACGAGGAACTGGACAGGACTTTCGCATTGTCATATTGAGACAACTCATACAAGATGCGCAGAAAGTTCATCACTGCATAGAATCCCTGTTCTTCGGAAGCCAGCCTGTCCAGCCAGTTATATACTTTCATGATGGCCTGCATCGGAAAGCTGATGCCACACTGTGCTTTCTCCAACATATGACGGATACTGTCGAACTGGTTCTTATTCATGAAATTCTTGAAAAACAGATCAGGAGAGAACTGAATCGTTATTTCGCGTATTTCCTTTGAATCACATTCATATTGTTCCCACACGTGTTCCAGTTCCTTACCGGTTATCAGTACCAGATCATAGTCTCCAATAACTTCGGCAGAATCCCCCACCACCCGGCGAACCCCGGCAGCATGTTCCGTAAAGTTCAATTCAAACTCGGCATGACAATGGATGGGATAAGTAAACTCTGTTTTACGACGGTCGGCGATATAGAAACAATCGCGGTCGGACAAGGGGGTAATTTCCCTCATAATGTAGTTTTGGTTCTCCATATAGTATTAGTTAAAAAAGTATCACTCGGCAAATATAATCATTCTTTTCAATCTGATGTATTTAGACTTACTTTTATTTGCTCTATTAACTTATTGGTATGTCGGTGAGAAATATAAAAAGCAGATACACTGATCTACACGATAAAATTATATACTTTTGTATCCGAACAATCTCTTAAACTCAATAACATGATAAACCCCATTTACTCTCCCGACAGCAACCGGTATGACAATGGTATGAAGTACCGCCGGTGCGGACGAAGCGGCATCCTGTTGCCCGAAATTTCCTTAGGCTTATGGCATAACTTCGGTGACGTAAACACGTTTGCCAATTCTCAGGCGATGGCGCATTACGCTTTCGACCAAGGTATCACCCATTTCGACCTTGCCAATAACTACGGTCCATCCTACGGCTCGGCCGAAGAAACCTTCGGAATGATTATGAAGAAATCATTCCTCCCCTACCGGGACGAACTGTTCATCTCAACCAAAGCAGGACATGACATGTGGCCCGGCCCCTATGGCGAATGGGGGTCTAGAAAGTATCTGATGAACAGCCTCAACCAAAGTCTGAAACGGATGAATCTGGACTATGTAGACATCTTCTATTCTCACCGCTACGACCCGGAAACTCCATTGGAAGAAACACTGCAAACCCTCGTCGACATTGTCCGCCAAGGCAAAGCCATCTACGTGGGCATCTCCAAATACCCGAAAGAAGCCGCCGAATTTGCTTATCGCTATCTGGCAGAAAGAGATGTGCATTGTTTGCTTTATCAGGGAAGATATAATATGTTCAATCGGGAGCCGGAGGAAGAAGGCATTCTGCAACAGGCCAAAGAGAATGGAACAGGTTTCATCGCCTTCTCGCCGTTGGCGCAAGGACTGCTAACGAACCGTTATCTGAAAGGCATTCCCGAAGACTCACGTATCGCCAAAGGCGGTTTCCTGAAGAAAGAAGCACTGACGGAAGAAGTCCTGAACAAGATTAAAGCCCTCAACGAACTTGCCACCCTCCGCGGACAGACACTTGCCGAAATGGCATTAGCGTGGGTGTTGAAAGATGAAATGGTGACTTCCGTCATCATAGGCGCAAGCTCCATAGCCCAACTGGACGACAATCTGAAAGCAATAAAGAACACTACCTTTACAGCAGAAGAGATAGAAAAGATGAATCTGATATATAATCAGAAGTAGAGCCATTAAGGAGATACTTCTTCCATCAGGTCAGGCTAATTTATTTCCATGAGGAGTCACGAGCGTTTCCACGAAAGGGAACGCTCGTTACCATTAAAGGAAACTCGAGTTTCCATTAGGGGAAATTGTAATTTCCAAGCTTAGGAAACTACAGTTCCCAAGGCAAGAAACTGCCGTTCCCTACCTATAGGAAACTACAACGAACTACTTATCAATCAGATACGCACCTATCTTTCATCAGAAACATTCCACTAAGGCAAGGCTCAGGTACCTGAGTCCCCGATTTACCCTACACCTGAGCCACAACACAGCAACACTTTCCGACAAAAGAATACAAATTTAACATACCCCTTTCTGAACCTTTTATTTTTTATCTTGTTCATGTACCAAAAGCCTGAGGTACCAGGGCAGGATTTTTATATTTAACCTAAACATTATAAGAAGTATGAAGAAATTAATTCCCCTATTATTGGTGGTCTTGACTTTCGCAGCCTGCGAAAAAGACCCTGACACGAATAAGCTGGACAACAAGTATCTGGTTTATACCAATTATGATGCGAAAGCTGACTTTAAAGCTTTCCAAACGTACTACATGCCGGACAGCATCCTCATCATCGGCGACAAGAAAGAAGCTGAATATTGGAAAGATGATAACGCTCAGGAAATTCTGCAAGCTTATGCAACCAACATGAGCAATCGTGGTTATGTCCGCGTAGACGATCGTGACGAAGCCAACCTTGGTTTGCAGGTCAGCTACATCAAGAGCACTTACTACTTTAATGACTATGGACGCCCCGAATGGTGGTGGAACTACCCGGGCTACTGGGATGCACCTTACTGGGGTAACTGGGGTGGATGGTACTACCCGTATGCTGTGACTTATACTTATAGCACCGGTTCATTCATCACCGAACTTCTCAATCTGGAAGCTACCCAAGGCGAAAAAGAGAAACTGCCTGTACTCTGGACAAGCTATATGAGCGGATTGCTCAGCGGCTCCAGCTCAGTCAACGCGAAGTTGGCGGTTGAAGGTGTAAACCAGGCTTTCACTCAATCCTCATATCTTACTAATAAATAATTAGTAGTTAAGTAGTCAGTAGAAGATAGTCCGGAAGCGGGCTATCCCGGAACTTAAAAACAATAACAAGTATGAAAACAATAAAATATATTTCCATGAGAGTACTGGCAGTTGCTGCCTTGGCTCTCGTCTTCGCCATGCCGGCAAAGGCACAATTGACCGATAACGGTTATGCCAATATCGATTGGCAGTTCAACTTCCCCCTGAGCAACCACTTCGCTGACAAAGCCAGCGGATGGGGTATGAGTTTTGAAGGTGGTTATTACGTAACCCCGAACATTGCACTCGGTGCTTTCTTAGCTTACCACAGCAACCACGAATACTTCGGACGCCAGACATTGCCCGTAGGTGAAGGCGGTAGCATCAATACCGACCAGCAACACACGCTGTTCCAGTTGCCTTTCGGCCTTGCCGGACGTTACACCTTCGACCGTGGCAGTGCCTTCCAACCTTACGTTGGCTTGAAAGTAGGCCCTCAATACGCTGAGATCAAATCTACTTTCAACGTTTACGAGGCTAACAAGAGCACTTGGGGTTTCTACGTTTCACCGGAAATCGGTCTCAACATCTACCCATGGGCTTACGGACCGGGTCTGCACATCGCAGCTTACTACAGCTACGGCACTAACAAAGGTGACTTGTTCACTTACAGTGTAGACGGTTTGAGCAACTTCGGTCTGCGTCTGGGTATTGCATTCTAACATAATTTGCATTGCAACACAGATAATAAGTTTGACTGGTATTAATTGATTGTTTCAAGACGTGAAAAAAGGGAATAACCGGCCGCGTGAGCGGGGGGCTATTCCCTTACTTGGTTTAAGTGACAAGCTATTTCAACGCCTGATAGATTACTTCCTGTATCCGTGTCCGAATATCCAACTTCATCAGCTTCGTATTCCACACATCGGGATAAATGCGGTTGCAAAGGAAAACATAAACGAGTCCATTCGTCGGATCTACCCAAGCACAAGTGCCCGTAAAGCCGGTATGCCCATAGACCGTAGCCGGAGCGGCAACTGCACACGGACTCTTTGCCGGATTCTGGCGGTCGGGCTTATCAAAGCCAAGACCGCGACGGCTGATACGTGAAACGGTAGTAGTAAATACACGGCAAGTTTCAGGACTCAGATAGCGTTTGCCATCCAGTTCACCGCCATTCAGCAGCATCTGATAGATACGAGCCACTTCCGTAGCATTGGAGAATAGTCCGGCGTTGCCCGACACACCACCCAAAAAGGCTGCAGACTCATCATGCACAAAACCTTGAAGAACTGTTTTCCGCAAGAACGGGTCAACGGAAGAAGGTATGATTTCAGCTTTCGGTATAGGCGCATGATTGCCGGAAACAATACCGGCATAAGCGGCGCCGGCAGTAGCAGCACCATTTAAAGGCAAGTACCCCGTACGCTTCAGACCCATCGGTGCATAGAATTCCTGCTCAAGAAAAGCATCCATCGACATACCCGTTCGTGCCTCAACCACCTGTTGCAACAAGATGAAACCCACGCAACTATAGCGATAGCGACGGTCGCGCAAAGGTGCTTTCACAATCTTCTGTTGATATTCTTTTTTAAAGGAACGGTTCAGCCACAAGCTATCACTAACCTGCAACGTATGTTCTGCTGTACGCACTTTAGACATCAGTCCTTTCCGGAACTTGAATTTCGGATTCGCCCATGTACGGCTACCTATCTGCACTGAATGCGCAGCATCGGGTTTCGCCTTGAAAAGAGTTCCGCCATAACTATCCTCATCTATGGCCTCCTGATAAAAAAGTAATGTAGAAGGCAGCCCAGACTCATGTAGCAGTAACTGGCGAATAGTAATATCTTTCTTATCCGTATCCTGCAACCAAGGCAAATAATCCGAAGCCCGGTCAGTAAGACTCAGACGGCCCTTATCATACAATTTCATCACGGCAAGCAGCGTCGCTGTGGTCTTTGTCAGAGAAGCCAGGTCGTAAACATCCGTCGGAGACACGGAAAGACCAGCACCGGGAATATTCACCGCCGCAGGAAGTTTATGGGTGGAGATGCCGACAGCCCCTCCCCAAGTATGTGTTCCAAATGCTTTGTTATACATCTCCTTTCCATCTTTCAGTACCACGACCTGACAACCGGGATAGGCACCTTCTTTGATACCTTCTTTTGCTATTTCATCGATACGCGCCAGCAAACGGGAATTCACCCCATATTCATCGGGAACAAAGTGGCGCGGTGTTTTTGGAGTGATAGCCAGTCCGTCACCCGTTGCAAACAGATTGCCGATACTTGCCGAAAGGCGTCCATCAGCCGTGGCATCGGCATAAAGTATTCCAGCCACCTGGGTTTGTACATCATCAATCGAAGAATGAGCCAGTATTACAGCATCAGCCGTCGATACTCCCCGGCGTATCTGCAACACTTGTTTACCGGGAATGAAAAGCAGATAGACCACCGGTACATCCGGAGCAAATTCATTAAAGAAAGCCTGATAGGGCACCAGGCGATGTTCCGTAACACAAACAAGAATACGTTTGTATTGCAACAGAGAGTCGCGCAATTGCTTGCGTGCAGCCTCCGGCAATTCCTTTTGAAGTTGGAAGACGGCGGGCATGGTGTTGTGCATCCCGGGCGAATGATTATTCGCCCCAACAGAGGAGGTATTACCGGCAGTAGAGGCATTGATATATCCGGAAAGCTCTTTCAGGAAAGGTTGTATTTCTTTTGCATCACCCACATTGAGCACAGCCACCTCCCGGGTGTCCGCATCCAACGGAAGCACATTATCTTTATTCTTCAATACGGTGATTGCTGCCTGATTCAGACGACGTATCAAGCCACGGGTATGCGCCGTATTGATACGATTTCCCAAACCGGAGAGACGAACAACAGGTTTCTTCGATAATCCGAGAGCATACTTATAGGTAAGCACCTTCCGACACTTTGCCTCAATCTCAGCCTCCGTCAATTCACCACTTTTCACAGCATCTAGCACAGCATCTACTTCTTCCTTAATCCGCCGAGGGACAAGCAACAAATCATGTCCTGCCTTCAAGGCCTGTAAGCAAACTGTCTGGTCAGTAGTAGAAACACCTTTCATGGCAAGCGCATCCGTAAACACCAATCCCTGAAACTTCATTTCCTGCGTCAGCAAATCGTGCACCACTTTGCGGGAGAGTGAAGACGGCACTCCCCGCTTCGGTTCAAGTACCGGCACTTCCAGATGTCCCACCATCATTCCGGACAATCCTGCCTGAATGGCTTTCCTGAACGGATATAGTTCCACACTATCCAAGCGTGCACGCGAAAAGGATAATATCGGCAATGAATGGTGCGAATCCACATCCGTATCGCCATGACCGGGGAAGTGTTTACTTACAGAAAGCACACCGCCCTCTTCCAGACCACGGGAGTAGGCTATTACCTTATCTGCCACATTCGCAGGACTTTCTCCAAAAGAGCGGGTATTGATGACCGGGTTTTTGGGATTGATATTCACATCCGCCACCGGAGCAAAGTTTACCTGCACACCGAGCTCGCGACATTGCCGTGCCATCTCGCGTCCATATTCATACAAAAGTTTATCGTCTTGTATACAACCCAGAACCATGTTACGGGGAAACACCGGCGTGCCACGCAATCGCATGGAAAGCCCCCATTCGCCATCGAAGGTTATCATCAACGGGACATCCGCCATTTTCTGCGCTTCATTCGTCAGAGCCACCTGGTTTTCTATCAGACCACCGGAAAAGAGCAAGCCACCCACTTTGTAGTTGTCCACCACTTTGCGCAGCAGGTCGCGGTTGGCTTTATTTTGTTGTGGAGCAATCGTATAAATGAAGAGTTGTCCGATACGTTCTTTCAGATTCATCCTGTCGATTACAGAGTCCACCCATTGCCTGCATTGCTCATCACCGGAAAGCTGGCGAATTATTATTGGTTCAACAGGAGCTATGGGAGATTGCTGTACGGGCAGACGATGCGCCTGAGCATCGAAGTGGGCACAGCAACTGCAAATCATAAGGAAGGATAGGAGTAGTTTTTTCATTATCATCTATACATTAAGGCTACCAAAGTTATATCATTTCAAACACAAAGGCACGGTAAATACAGAGTTTTTTTGACTAATTAGTAAAAAATATTGTATTTACCGTGCCTCCTATTGTTTTATGCTCAGGCTATTTCAGGCTTTTATAAATCGCTTCCTGTATGTTTGTCCGGATATTCATCTCTCCCAGTTTCGTGTTCCAGACATTGGGACACAGGCGGTTACTGAGAAATACATATACCGTCCGGTTTTCAGGGTCCACCCAAGTGCAAGTACCGGTGAACCCAGTATGCCCATAAACGGCAGCCGTAGCCGATGGAGCGCAAGGACTATTCCTCAAGTCGCTTAAATAAGGCTTATCAAAACCTAATCCCCGGCGGCTGATGGCGGAAGTTTCCGTTGTGAACAACTGGCAGGTAGCTTCACTCAAATAGCGTTTGCCATTCAGTTCACCACCGTTCAGCAGCATCTGATAGACTTTCGCAACTTCCGTAGCCGTAGAGAATAAACCCGCATTACCGGAAATACCGCCCATACAGGCGGCCGCCTCATCGTGCACATAACCACATAAGTCCTGACGGCGCAGAAAATCGTTAGCAGCCGTAGGCATTATTTCTTGTTTGGAATATCTCAGCAAGGGCAGATACATGGTACGTTGCAAGCCCATAGGTGCATAAAATTCCTTAGCCACATAGAGATCCATCGGAAGTTTGGCAACCGCTTCTACCACCTGTTGCAGTAGAATAAAACCAAGATCACTATACACATACCGTTTACCATCCACATCGCAACGGGCAATCTTTTGCAGGATAGTGTTCTTGAAGCTCTTATTCAACCACATATCATCGGCCACATGCAGAGTATAGACAGATGATTCTTTCGCAGATACCAGTCCTTTCTTAAACTTGAAATCCGAACAATAGTAGCTATGCTCGCTCACCTGCGTGCGGTGCCATTTATCTACCCAGCTTTGGGCATAAGGACCTTGCACAGAGTTCGGATCGATGGCTTCCAGATAGAAACGGATATAAGGTGGCAAACCGGATTCGTGAAGAAGCAAATCCCTGATAGTAATATTTTTCTTATTAGTATTCCTCAGGAAAGGCAGATATTGGGATGCCTTATCCGTCAATCTCAACTTACCTTCATCATAAAGCTTCATAACGGCAAGCAACGTAGCAGTTGTTTTGGTCAGCGAAGCAAGGTCGAACATATCCGTAGGACGCACGGCAGTGGTGTCTTTATCAGAATGAGTACCAAAACACTTGTCATATACAGGTTGACCATCTTTCAATACCAGCACCTGACAGCCGGGATAGGCTTTGGCAGCCAGCCCTGCCTTGACGATCTCATCAATCCGATGTAGTTCATAAGATTTCATACCCAAATCTTCGGGAATAATGTTCCCCGGTTTCATACCCGGAACAATGACACTCCCTTCGCCTGCGCGGTAAAGCTTTCCGATACTCATGGACAGCTTGCCTTGTGCAGGAACCTTGGCAAATATCACCCCAGCCACATATTGTTGAATATCCGTTTCGGAGGAATGTCCTAGAACCACAGCACTGGCCTTGCTCAGAGCGGGTTCCAGCGGTTGCATACCACGATAGGACGTAAAGAAAGCATAGACTATCGGTGCGGGCAGGCTCAGATTTGCCAGGAAGTCGTCAAAGGCAACCACCCCGGCATCACTTCCTGATACGCTGACCACAATACGGCGATAGTCCGCTAACTTACGTGCCAGTTCACCGCGAGCATCAGCAGTCATTTCTTTCGTCAAACGGAAATGATCCATAGGAACAGGAGACAATTTCTTCATCTCATTAATGAAAATACTATCTTTACCCTCACCTACACTCAACACTGCTATCGGAGCATCACCCACAGGTGTCAAAGGTAATATTCCAAAATGATTACCCAGCACCGTAACAGCAGACTGGCGCAGCTTAGTAACCAATGCCTGTGCTTCATCCGTATTAATCCGATAGCTCATTCCGCTGACTTGTAGCTGCGGGCGTGGCTGACGCAATCCCAACAAATACTTATAGGTAAGTATTTTGCGGCATTTTGCCTCAACCTCCGATTCAGGAAGCAACCCTTCTTTTACGGCCTCCAGCACTTCCTCTACCGCATTTTCTGTGTTATATTGCACCAGCACCATATCGTTTCCGGCAAGCAATGCCTTTGTCGTAAGCCGAGGCACAGACGAAACACCTTTCATATCCAGTGCATCTGTAAACACCAGTCCCCGAAAACCCATCTCATCCTTCAACAGTCCCGTCACAATCTTTTTAGAGAGCGAAGAGGGCGTTATATTATCCGGTTCCAGAGCAGGCACCTGCAAATGTCCTACCATTACACCACCCAATCCGGCATGTATCATCTCCTTGAAAGGGTATAGTTCTACACTATCCAGACGCTCACGATTGTAATAGAGCACCGGCAATCCCTTATGCGAATCCACATCCGTATCACCGTGTCCGGGAAAATGTTTGCTGACGGACAACACGCCACCGCTTTCCAATCCCCGGCTGTAAGCCACGACTTTTTCCGCCACCTTCTTCGCGTCTTCACCGAAGGAGCGTACATGAATCACCGGATTCAAAGGATTTGTATTGACGTCCGCATCCGGTGCGAAGTTAACATGCACCCCCAGTTCACGGAACTCACGTGCCACTTCACGCCCATATTCATAAATCAAACTATTATCTTCAATGCAACCCAGAGCGGCATTCTTCGGAAAATAAGGCGTGCCTTTCAGACGCATGGAAAGTCCCCACTCACCGTCAAAGGTAATCAATACGGGAACCTTGGAATTCTTCTGTGCAACATTCGTCAGTATGGCCTGTTCTTCCGGAGTACCTTCGGCAAACAGTAATCCGCCAATCTTATACTTCCTGACCAAATCACGTATTTGCTTCTTTTTCTTCTTGTCCGCCCTGGCAGGAAAGGTGGTGACAATCAACTGTCCTACTTTCTCTTGCAGATTCAATCCGGAATATACGGAGTCTACCCACTGTTTGCAACGGGCATCTGCCGCTGAAGGAAGAAAAGAGGTTTCCGTCTGTGCGCAAAGCAATGATGCATTGCCTCCTAAAAGGACAACCAACATTAAGAGAATAGTTCTCTTCATTTTATTTATTACTTAGATGATGATTGAGATACCTCGTTTTTGGCAAGCGTCAGTTTCAACATACCGACATAGATCCCGCTCTTTCCTGTGTGCAACACGGGGACATTCTTACCGTCTTTATTTAAATAGATAGCTGGTTCTTTCATAAAGGTGTGTGTATGTCCACCCAGAATGGCATCAATATGATTCGTTTTCTGTGCCAGTTCCTCATCGCAAGGAGCATCCTTCAGTTGATAGCCGAGGTGAGACAAACAGATTATGACATCACAATTCTCCTGATTCTTCAGTACATCCACCGTTTTCTGCGCTACTTCTATTGGGTCATTATAAACCACACCTTCGCATTTATCCGCCTGTACCAGTCCTTCCATCTTCGGTGAAAGACCGAATACACCAATTTTCAATCCGTTGCGGTCAAGAGTAATGTAAGGTTTCACTAAACCTTCCAACACCGTGCCCGTCACATCATAGTTGGCACATACTACAGGGAAGTTTGCCATGCGGAACAAACGTGCCATATTCTCCAGACCAAAATCAAATTCATGATTCCCAATTGTCATAGCATCATACCCCATAAGGTTCATCATTTTGACTTCCACTTCGCCCTGAAACAGATTGTAATAAGGTGTTCCCTGGGAGATGTCCCCACAGTCGAACAGCAATAGGCCAGGGTTAACCTCGCGCGCTTCCTTAATGAGAGTAGACCGGCGCACCGTTCCCCCCATACCGGCATAACGGTCGGCAGCATGTGCTGCAATGGGTTCAATGCGGCTGTGCGTATCGCTTGTCTGCAAAATAACTAATTGTTTGGTGTCTTGGGCTGACTCGGGGGAAATCAGACAAAGCTGCTCCACATGAACTTCCCTGTCTGTTTGTTGGGCCGATACCGGAAGAAGGCAGCAGACAGCCAGCATAAAAAGAGTATATATACGTTTCATAAATGATAAATTAAAAGTTATGAATGATAAATTTGAAGAAAATAATTGATGATTACTCATCTTTCACAGTTATCCTGCCTTCCAGGCGGGAAGTAATCTTCTTTCCGGCAGCAGTCTGCTGCTCCACATAGTCCATGAACAAACCACGCAAGGTAGCTCCGTCCGGACAATCCCGTTTTTCTGCTTGCGGCAAGGCTATCATGCCATCATTGCCATCGGCCAGATAATCAATGGTAGCAATCGTGTAGAGTTGCTCGTCTTCTACCGGACGACCACCAACCGTACCTTGCAGCAGCTTTCCGTCTTTCGTTATCAAAAGTTGCACCCCACTGACACCTTCACCATGGCGCACTGCAATATTGTTGAACAATTCTTTCAGGTAAACGCCTTTCATGGTCAACACACAAAGGGAATTCTCAAAAGGCAATATCTCATAAATGTTTTCGCAGGTAATAGGTCCCTCTGTCAGCACATTACGCAGACCTCCCATATTTACCAGGCCCATATCGGCAGGCTTACCCAGCACTTGCCCGGCAGCATTGCGCAGCACATCAGCCACCAAATTGGAGAGTAGACTCTCAGGGGCTCCCTTATCCATACTCATTTCCGCAGTACCCACCACGCGATACATAATACTATCAACTTTTGCCTTATACGGAGCAAGCAGTGCTACCGCTTCCGCATTGGGTTTAGCATCCCAGGTGGAATCTATCGCTATCATTGTTCCCTCTGTTTTTGTCACCTCATATACAGGGTGACAAGAACTTAACAGGAATGCAGCCGCCAAAAGTACACCGGGAGTAAATCTCAAAATCATTCTTTTCATTTTGTTCGGGTTTTTAAATTGCTACAAATATAACAAATAGTCTTTCTTTGTCACGCCCTGACGGAAAGAAAAAAAGGAAAGTTCCCTCATTTCGATGCAGAGAAGAGGTAAAGATGTACTTACAGCTTATTGAACGCATTCGGAAAGCTTTCCGAGCGTGTTCCGTAAGCTTTCCGAATACGTTCAGAAAGCTTACGGAACAAACCGGTCATATACAGGCAGGTATGAGCCACTTCACTACCGAATATCTCCGAACAAATAATAAACCTGTGAAACTTACGTTATTTATCTAATTAATATATCTACATTTGAATTCAGAAAGTTATAAAAAGACAGATAAATACATGGGAGTTAGCACAGCAACCGACCAAAAGTGGAATTTAGTCCGCTACTCGGCAGAAGATAAAGAACGCTGGGATCGCTTCGTGCGCCGCTCTAAAAACGGCACTTTCCTATTGCAGCGCGATTATATGGATTATCATGCCGACCGCTTTCAGGACTGCTCTTTACTGATCTTCTGCAACCAAAAACTAATAGCTTTGTTTCCAGGAAACCTTTCCGGTGATTGTTTCTACTCCCACCAGGGGTTGACCTACGGTGGCATACTTCTCTCTCCTTCTATCACATTACAACAAACAGAAAACGTATTTCGTACTGCACTGAATTATTTACAGGCAGAATGCAATGTTAAGTCCCTGGTCTACCGGGCCATTCCCCATATCTACCACCGCTATCCGGCAGAAGAAGACCTGTATATACTCACCCGCCTGGGAGCCACACTTACGGCCCGCAGCATCTCGTCCGTCATACCATTAGACGACCGCCTGCCTTTCCGTACCCTCCGCTGCCGCCAATTGAAAAAGGCAAGAGCATGTGCCTTGAAGGTCATAGAAGATGAAGACTTCATATCCTTCTGGAAAATACTGGAAGAAAACCTCCACGAGCGATATAGCGTGAACCCAGTACATTCTTTGGAAGAAATTCTCCGGTTGCACAGAAACTTCCCTCGCCAAATCTCCCTCTTCCGGATATGCAATGAGGCAGAAACACTGGGCGGATGCGTAGTGTATGAAACCGATGAAGTAGCTCATGTGCAATACATTGCCGCCTCATCGCGCGGGAAAAAGTGTGGTGCACTCGATTTGCTATTCCACCAACTGATATACGACCGTTATGCCCAAAAGCGTTACTTCGACTTTGGTATTTCCACCGAACACGGAGGACAGGTGCTGAATGAAGGATTACTTTTCCAAAAAGAAGGCTTCGGGGCAAGGGCAATCATGTACGACGTCTATAAACTAAAGCTATAATGACCTTTACGAATTGAAACTATGATAAAGTATTTAGACCTGCAAAAAATCAATGCTTCCTTCGAGCCGGCACTCTCGGATGCTTTGCTGCGCGTCTCCCGTTCCGGATGGTATCTGCATGGTGAAGCTACGGCCCGTTTCGAGCAGGAATTTGCCGATTTCTGCGGTACGGCTCATTGCATCGGTACAGGAAATGGTCTGGATGCCCTTACCCTGATATTCCTTGCTTACCGGGAATTGGGAGTGATGAATGCAGGAGATGAGGTGATCGTTCCAGCCAATACCTATATTGCCACCATACTTTCCATTCTGCATGCCGGATTAAAGCCAGTGCTTTGCGAACCCTTACCCGAAACATGCAATATAGATGTTATCCATGCCGAAACATTAATTACCCAGCGTACACGCGCCATACTGCCTGTCCATTTATACGGTCGTTTAGCAGATATGCAAGGGGTATATGATTTAGCCGCCCGCTATGGATTAAAAATAGTAGAAGATGCAGCACAGGCACATGGTGCCATCTATGATAAAGTTTTACCGGGAAAGGAAAAACAGCTTTTACGTGCCGGAAATCTAAGTGATGCCGCAGCTTTCAGTTTCTATCCCGCTAAGAATCTTGGTGCATTAGGAGACGGAGGCGCCATAACAACGCATGATACAAGTCTAGCCGCTATCGTCCGTTTCATTGCCAACTACGGTTCTACGGAGAAATACGTTCATTTGTATCAAGGTATAAACAGCCGCCTGGACGAATTGCAGGCAGCTGTTCTTTCTGTGAAACTTCCCCGCCTGGATAAAGACAATGTCCGGAGAAGAGAAATAGCACAATTATATAAAGAAAATATCCACTGGAAATATCCGAAGTTACAGTGTACCGTCAGTACCGAAGATATAAAAGAGTCTAACGTCTTCCACATCTTCCCCGTTTTTTCTCCCCGTCGGGATGAATTACAACACTACCTGACAGCGCACAATATCCATAGCCAAATCCATTACCCTATCCCCCCCCATCGTCAGAAAGCATTGATACAGGAATACGGGATGCAACAACTCCCCATCACGGAACATATCCACAATGAGGAGTTAAGTCTGCCTATTTCTCCATTACTGACGAATGAAGAGGTAGGTCAAGTCATTGATTGTATAAACTCTTTCGTTTAAAACGAAATCACTTTATCATAAGACGATTTCGGCTGTAAGTTATCATCAAACAACAGCGGATAATTGCGCAGACGATTGCCATGACGACGATCCAGCCATGAATCACCATCATAAACATTCCAAAAGGTAACATTGCGAACCACATTCTTATGGTCGCGCATCACACGGAACAGCATATCATATTGGGCAACCTGTGCGGAATCAGCCTCAGCCGTCAGTTCCAGTTCCTTGTCTGTTTGGTCCACATTGAGCTGACCGCCTTGTTCTCCCGTGTTGATACGAACATCAAGTTCAGTGATATGAATATTATCAACTACTTGAGAATAAAGTTCAATAGCTTCTCTGAACTCATCTTCCGTAGGAGATGAGATATTATAATGTCCCTGCATACCAATTCCATGGATAGGAACTCCTTCTGCCTTCATGCTCTTCACCATATTGTAAATACGGTCACGCTTGACAGGATTAGTTTCATTATAATCATTGTAGAAAAGTAATGCGGCAGGGTCAGCTTTATGAGCATACTCAAATGCTTTTTTGATGAACTCATCTCCCGCAATCTTGTAATAAGTAGACTGACGGTAAGGAACATCTGCATCAGGATTATCCGTGATAGCCTCGTTCACCACATCCCATGCATAGATAACATCTTTATAACGATTCACTATTGTATGGATATGCTCTCTCATCCTTTCAAACAACACTTCCTTCGAAACTAATTCACCCTTTTCATCATGATACATCCAGTCAGCCGTCTGGTTATGCCACACAAGACAATGACCACGAAGGGGAATCTTATTCTCACGAGCAAAATTTGCAATCTTATCGGCATTCTCCCAGTTCCATTCTCCCTCTACCGGTTGTGTAGACTGAGGCTTCATGTCGTTCTCCGCAGTGATACTATTGAAATTAGCCGTAATCAACGATACCTGTTCAGGCGAATTCAGGTTCGGCATATTCACGGCACAGCCGATAGTGAAATAATCGGCATACGCATCTTTCAGGTTATCTGGCTTTTTCTGCTCCTGGCTGCAACCGGTGACTACCGCCAACATGCCCAGACAACTGATTGTTTTTAACAATGTCTTCATAACTTTAATTCGTTTGTTGGTTATTAATAGTTTTTATTCGACAAGAATGTCATTTTCAGAAGTAGCATACAAACCAATCAAACAACCGGTAAAGCCGCCGGCAACGTTGGTTGAAAGGATGTCTCCAGATACGGTATTACCCAACTGTAAGAAGTTAATTCCATCCGTGGAGTAACTGAAGTCATAATTATCTCCTTCACCTTTCACTTGCAGTTGTATTGGGTTCTTGACATCTATCTTTGTACTTGCAAGTACTTTAGACCTTCCTCTTTCTGTTCTTTCCAATACCAGATAGAAATCCTTATCCTTTTTGGTCACCCCAAAGACGTAATTGAACCGCTCGCTTTGTACACAAGTGATGCCCGCCAAGTCTTTTTCTGACTTCGGGATATATTTCAATGTCGTAGTAAACGAAAAGTTACTATGCTGTTGTCTGTGGAAAAGCGTTGAAGTGGGCTTCACCTCTTTTATATTCACAGGGAACGGAGTTATCTGTAATCCTCCGTCTTTCAGCACAGTTATGAACTCTTCACGAGGCCCCCGTAAACCAATCCAACGGTAATCCAACTGTGGAGATGTAAAATTCTCTGTGAATGTAAAATTTCCATTGGGGAAGTAACCATCTTTACCTGTTTTGTTCTCAACACCTTTGGGGGTCTTCAACTTCGGCTCCATCGGAATAAGCCCATTTTCAAAAACCGGAAATTCACCCGACCAGTCAACCGGCAGAATAAAAGTCTCACGACCGATATTCACTCTCCCCTTCTCATTCGGGCGAATAGCCAGAAATACACCATAATATTTACCGTCAGGACCTTCCACCAAATCAGCATGTCCGGCCCAGTCTATCATGTTTTTTCTATTATGATTCAAGTATCTCTGGCTCAGGATAGGATTACTCGGAGCTGGAATATAAGGTCCTTTAGGACTGTCACTCACAAAGATGACCTCACTATGCCAGTCACCTGTACCGCCTTCGGCACACATCAGGTAATAACGCCCATCCTTTTTATAAATATGCGGTGCCTCAATCCAAATGGGCTTCTTGGACAAGTCCACCCCACCATTTACGATAATCTGATCTGTTCCGGAAATCACTTGGTCATTTTCCACATCATACTCCCAGATCTTGATGACGCGATGTCCGTTATAAAGCTCCTCACCCTTATTCGGTGCATCGTTATGAACTACATATGCTTTTCCGTTATCATCGAAGAAGATAGATGGGTCTATTCCGTCAAACTTCAACTTGATAGGATCACTCCAACCTTTGAAAGGGTCTTTCGTCTTCACAATGATATTTCCGAAACCACCGGCAAACTGTGTGGTAATCATATAGAAAGTATCATTATTGGGATTATACTTAATGGCCGGAGCATATACACCGGCACTAATACCCGTATCCTGTACTTTCAGTTGCGAAGTACGATCCAGCACATGACCAATCTGCGTCCAATTCACCAAATCTTTTGAATGGAAAATAGGCACACCGGGAAACATGGCAAATGATGAGCATACCAGGAAATAATCGTCTCCTTTCCGGGTTATCGCCGGATCGGGATAACATCCTTGCAGAATAGGGTTATAAAACTCACCAGCCTTCAACGGATTCTCGTTGTACACTTTGTCGTCACCCTGATAAACAACCTGTGAGAACACCGGAGCATTCTTTACTTTCTTACCTTTACTGCCCTGAGCAAATCCTACCGTTGAAAACATTGCCACACAAAGAGAGCACAGAACAATCCGCTTACCCATTGAAAGCGCTGAGTTTACCTTTTTCATTTCTAATGCAAATTTCAGATTTATAATTACTAATTATTTATTTGTCGCTGATACGGAAATAATCGAAGTCCACATAACCTCCAGGAGTCTCCGTTGCATAATTGAAGAGTCCGAAACGATAACCCATAAAGTGCGGAAGCGTATAAGCCATTTTAAGCTGACTGCCAATCTTCATCCACTTCTTGCCATCCAGACTATAATAGAAATCAGCTTTGTCTTTCATATCTGTGAAGTCGCATTCGGCTTTCAGAAATACTGTATTCTGGTTCAGTGGCAGACTTTCCACCTCTTCCGGCTTATCAGTCTGCGCACTTACCATAACCACCTTCTTTACCCCGCTTTCAAACTTCACACCTACTAATCCATATTTCTTCTGGAGAAGTGCAAGTCCTGCAAAATCTCCTTCTTTCATGTCTGATACATCTATAGAAGTTATTCCCGAACATACCGGACCGATTGTCCGTTGTGTCAATGTGTTGCGGGCCAACAGAAAATCATTGTCCACCCGTCCGGTTTTCAGGCGCAGATAACCTTTACGCTCACTGACCGACCAAAGGGAATTATCCGGTTGGTGGTTCCACTGCCAAACCAGTGGCAAAGCCGCTTCTTTCTTCTTACGCGTGAACTCATCCGAAGCTACAATGCCCGATATTAAGCCTTTACCAGCAGGCAGTTCCAGTGTTTCCGGCACTTTCCCGTCAATGCCGATCACCGGCCAGCCATCTTCCCACTTCATAGGAACCAGATAAGGGATACGTCCTACCGAACCATTGTCCCGGAAAAGATAAGCAAACCATTTGCCGTCGGGAGTATCTATCAAACCTCCCTGAGCAACACCCTTATCCTGCAGGGCAACTCTGCCTTCCCAAGGTCCGTCCATGCTGTCGGAGCGATGGATGACCACCGTACGCATTCCTCCCTTGGGCCAGGTGATATTGAATAAATAATACTTTCCATTCACCTTAAACAATTGGGAGCCTTCAGCCGGCAAACCTATATTATCTCCGGATGGAGCGCTGGCATTTTCTATAAATACCCGTTCCGTGCCCTCCTTGATACCCGACAAGTCTTCTTTCAGTTCAACAATATGCAGCTTGCCACCACCCCAAATCATATAAATACGACCATCATCATCAAAAAACACCGTATGATCGTGATAGGCAGGCTTGAAAGTGCTCACCTTCCAGGGGCCTTTCTCTATATCCTTGGTGCTGAATATATAAGTCTTTCCAGTGGTCTGGGCAAACGTCGTCACGTAATACATATTATTATGATAGCGGATGCAACTGGCCCACGTACCGCGCCCATACGTACTTTTACCATTAGTCAGATTCAACTCGTCCATGTCTTCCAGGACATCGTAGCAATAGTTCACAATTTCCCAGTTCACAAGGTCTTTAGATTTCATGATAGGCACTCCGGGAGCCATATGCATAGTAGTGCTACTCATATAATAAGTGTCTCCCACGCGGATCATCGACATATCCGGTACATCGGCATAAATCACCGGATTCTTGGCCGAACCGGTTTGCGCAAAAGTTGCGCAACTATAGGCAACAATTGCCAGCAGAAAAATACAAAAACGTTTTCGCATAGTTATATCCTTTTTTTATTAGAGTTCTTCTTGGTGGGCAGTATTCTTCATACAGGCTTTCCGTTCCGATATCTAAGACAGAATCTCCCGGCAACAAATATACAGCAAGGATTCAAGAGATGCATACAATCATTTTACACATTCTTTCACTGGTATTACATCTTTGCCTTCAGCTATTTCATTTTCTTTCGCTCATGTTACATCAGGCTCATAAAGTACCTCTGAGACAGGAAATAGATATCCTCGGCAAAGAGAAATGACTTCCTTACCAAACAAATTTATTACCTTGCAATAATTGATTATTGCAAGGCAATATTACAAGAAGAGATGATTAATGTTTTTCCCAGAAATCAAGATATTGGTGGGCAACTTTGACGTGGTCGTGATGCTTAATTACATATTCGATACTCTGTGCTGACAGTTCCGGAATACGTTCCTTGTGAAGGACAATATCTTCCAGTTTCCGATAAATATCCTGCTCGTCCGGCAACACGTTGATGATGGGACGAAGTTGTGTTTCGTTTATAATTTCATAGTTCTCCGGTTCACCGCCACCCACTACAATCACTCCCTTTGCCATAGCAAGCAATGAGTTCATGGAGGGAGTATATGAATAGAGTTGGTCTAACTGGACGTCAGCGTCATCCATCAATTGTTGATAACGTGCATAGGGCACATCGTGCACTTCGGTGATGCGGCAAAGATCGGGATACTTGCGTTGTACTTCCTGCAGAACGGGGAGCATAACATCAGTTCCCTTCAAATTGCTACGTGCAGTCTGCACGCCAATAAAGAAATTCAGTACCTCCGGCACGCTACGAACCCGGGAAGTTATTTCCCGCAAGTCAATTGGCAGAGGGATAAAAGCTGTTTTCTCAGGGAAGTAAGGCTGATAAGAAGCATAGTACTCCCAAAGACAGGCGATGATACCATTACAGGTTTCGGCAATGGCACGAGTAGCACGGGCAGCTCCTCCATAATACCAATCCTGAAGAGTAATTTCATTGAAAGGTGTGTCTCGATACCGGTCACCAATCTTAAAATCGGAATAATGGAAGACATCAGTTTCCATACAGGCGCGGATATAATAATAATCAGTTCCGAAAGCCCCCAGGAAAACTTTGCCATTATACCGTTGTAAATAGCGGTATACAGGCAATGTACGCTCACTGCGTAAACGCAAGAAGTAGGGACTAATGATTTGCACTACATCATATCCCCGGAAACTTGGCAAATGACGCAGGATGCGGAGAAGGCAAGAAATACCATCACGCAGGCTATCTGTAGGACGGTCAAGGGCAATATTACGCGGATAGTTCCTCCAGCCGCAACCGTCGGAAGCAACGCATACATGGTGTCCTAAAGCCCGAAGCCCCTCGGCAAGGTTCCAATGCAACCCGCTAAACTCTCCAAGTAACAGTATTTTCATATAAACAAATAGGTATAGGCATTGATAACAGGAACCACCAAACGGTATTTCCAACTGTATCCTTTACGGGGCAAAGGTAATAATCCTTCTTGTTTCAAGGCAGCCAATTGGCGGTTTATCTCTTTAATGCTACATTTATTACGTCGCATCTGACGAATATAGTCAATAGTCAGAAAACACACTCTCCTATTCAATGCCTTAGCAGGCAAAGTATCCGATTGAGACGCCAAAGAAAACTCTCTCAACCGGAAAAGCATATCTTTAAAAGCATCCACTCTCTCCCGGCATTTGTCTTCGGCAAAAACCCGAGTCAAAGAGGTTGGCAAACAGAAATAGCCATATACCTTATATGGGGTCACCAGCATTTTCCGAGCATAAAAATAGGCTTTGGCTACAAACTCTTCATCTTCAAAAAAACTTGTTTCACTAAAATAAAGAGAAACCGTTTTCAACATTCCCCTACGGAAGAAATGTGTCCAAACCACTCCTGTAAAGTTATTCAAGAGCATAAAGTCAGCACCCGACAAGTATTCTGTATACGATAATGGTTGATTCGGCAAGTCTTTCTTTTCCAAAAAAGAATTGCATGATAATTCCTGAAAACCAAATCTCAATATATCCGGTGAATATTGCTTCAACAAAGAAAAGCAAGGAAGAAGGGTATTCGGCAACATAACATCATCCGCATCAATAAAAAGTATATATTCGCCATGCGCTTGCTGCATACCCTTATTACGCGCACCTCCCGTTGTCCGGTTCACGTCATCCGCTACAATAATCTCATAGCTCTCCTCCTCCATCCCCTGCCCATGAATAGAGTCAAGGCAGCGTTCCAGCAACGTCGGGTCTGCCGTACCGTAAAAAGGAATAATTATGCTGATAAAAGGAGTCATGTGGCAAATATATGAAAAAATCCTCCCTCAGCCTCACAGCCAAGGAAGGATTTTTAGAGAGAAACACACTGAAAAATTATTCGATAGGCACTCCTTTATAGAAGTCCAATATCTTTGTGCGGAACAGATATTCATATTTAGCCTGCAATTCATCGGATTGGGCTTTCATCAAGTTCTGTTTCGCTTCATTATATTCCACCGCAGTAGCTTTACCATTGTCGTACTTTTCACTCATCAGTCTGAAAGCTTCAGCGCTGGCATTGGAAGCAGTGCTACTGCTGGTATATTTACTTTCAGAAGCAAGTGCAGTGTACCATGCCTGTTGAATTTCCTTATAAAGCGTCTTTTTTACATTGTCCAACTGCAAAGAATAATTCTCCTTTTGCAAACGGGCTGTCCGTACACGGTTGCGGGTAGAAAATCTATTAAAAATTGGCACACTAAGACTGAAACCTACATATTTACTGAAGTTGTCCCGTAGTTGCTGGCTGAAATTGCGGTCAAGAGTAGAATAATAGTTCGTTCCGAGACTACCGTTCAAATTCAGTTGAGGATAGAAATCACTCTGGGCAATGCGGATATTGTGTTTACTGCCTTCCAGACGATATTGCGCAGCCTGAACCGCAGCCTTAGTCGTTACAGCAGTCTGATATACTTCATCCGGCGGGGTAAGAGGAAGCAAATCCAATGTCACAGCAGGAGCTGACAACGTGAATCCTTCCGGCGTCTCCAACTCAATAAGCTGGCTAAGGTCAAGCAAAGCCAGTTGATAATTATTATCAGCCTGCACAGCTTTCAACTCATCCTGGGCCACACGTGCCTGAGCTTCAGCAACTTCAGCAGGAGATGCCTTGCCCAATTCGGCAAGCCGGGAGATACGGGCCAACTGCTCTTTGCTCAGTTCTACCTGCCCAAGGGCAACCTGATGCAATTCCTTATTGAACAGCACCTGCAAATAAGCAGAAGCAATATTTATGGAAATATCTTCTTTCGCTTTTTCCAAATCTGCCATAGCCGCTTTAAGATTCAACTTCGTCAACGCATACTGATTAGGAATTTCCAATCCCGTAAATATGGGAATACTGGTAGACACAGACATACTTGTGCTATTGCTATTCGTATTGACATAAACCGTAGAATAGTCACCGGTAGTCTCATCTTTTATAGCAGTCTGTGTACGTCCCCAGTTCCAACTCTGTCCCGCGCTACCATTCAGATTCGGCAAGCGTGCCCATTTAGCTGTATTCACGCTAACCTCGCTCTGTTCCGCCGTATTGGCTGTCCGGCGTATATCTATATTATGTTCGATAGCGTAATCAATACATTGGCGTAAAGTCCAGCCTTCCTGAGCTTGAGCCGAAAGACCTCCCAACATAAGACATGCTATGATTAGTTTATTTTTCATATTCCAATGATAATATTGAGTTATAATAAATGATTCATTAAAGGCTATTTATCTTTCTTTTCAGCACCACGTACCTTAACCTTACCGTCCACACCGTCTTTGATGACAATCTTGATACCATCGCTCATGCCTACCTTCACCTGTTTGCGTTCAAACTTCTGGGCAGGTACACTATCCGTCATAACATAGACGAATGTACTGTCTCCGCTGAACTCAATAGTACTCTCCGGTAAAGTGAGCGCTTTCTCTGCACGCTCCAGTACAATCTCCGCATTGGCAGAATATCCCGAACGAATCATCACTGTATCCGGCACTTGAATAGCTGCCTTGATTTCAAACTGATTGGCACCGTTTTCTTCTACTCCCTTCGGAGAGATATATTCCAGTATAGCCTCGAATGAAAGATTCTGCAACGCACCGATTGTCAGCTTCACCGGCATTCCTTCGTGAACACGTCCAACTTCAGTTTCATCAATCTTACCTTTAAAAATCAAATCGTTCATGTTGGCAACTGTAGCAATCGTAGTACCATCATTGAATGTATTACTCATAATCACCGAGTTACCGGCTTTTACAGGAACATCCAGTATCAAACCGTCGATAGTAGAACGGATCAGTGTACTTGAGAAAGAAGCACTACTCTTTGTAATACCTTCCTTCACAATTTCCAGATTATCCTTAGCTGTCTGCAACTCTTCACGTACCTGTTTCACACTTACCTCAGCCTTTTCGTAGTCTTCACGACTAACCAGCTTATCTTCAAACAATTTCTCTATACGGGCAAAGTCCGTTTCCCCCTGTTTTGCATTAAGTTCTGCCAGACGTACACGGCTTTCGGCAGAGTTCAGCGTCCCCAGTTCGGGAATCACCTTCACCTTAGCAATCACTTCTCCCTTACGTATACTCTGTCCCGCTTCTTTATACAACTCGTCAATGATACCCGATATCTGGGGCTTGATAAGAATCTCGTCTCTCGGCTCCACCTTTCCGGTTGCCACCGTTGTCTTTTCCAGGTCAGCTACTGCCGGAGTTATCGTTTCATACACCGTAATCTTCGGCTTTGACTTCTGATAAAGGAACACAAACGTAAAGATGAAAATGGCAGCTACAACTACCAATAATGCGATTTTCAGATACTTTTTCATACTATTATTATATTATTGTTTTTCTTATTTCTGTTTTATATCCCGCCCACACCCGCAGGCCCCTTTTAATTTTCAATTTTTAATTTATTCGTCCCTGATTGCCTCAATAGGTTTGATTGCCATAGCACGATAAGCCGGAGCCAGACCGGCAAGCACTCCTAAAGCAATCAGTAATGCACATGTACCTATAGCCAGTCCGAATGAGACCTGATAATGAGTAGTTATATGCCCCGGATCATTAGCAGCCACCTCCAGCACTTGCAACACGAGCACGGCAAAAGAAATACCTGCCATACCTGCAATGGTCGTCAGCACCATACTCTCCGAAAGAATCTGCTGCAAAATGTCCCTCGGGCGTGCACCAATGGCACGGCGAATACCAATTTCCGTAGTACGTTCACGCACCGTCACCATCATAATATTCGATACACCGATAGCGCCTGCAAACAAAGTTCCCAAACCTACCATCCAAATTAAAATGCGAACTCCTGCCATCAGGTTATCCACCATGGAAAACATCGCTTCCGCATTCAGCATCATCACTGCCTGTTTGTCATCCGGAGATATGTAATGAGCCGCTTTCACAATACGTTCCACCTTATCCTGAATATCCGTTACCTTGATACCCGGCTTCACCGTGAAACACACCACATGTATCCGGTTACCCAGATTATAGGCCTGCTTCATGGTAGTATAAGGCAAAGTAACAGCCTCCGAGGCTTGTCCCTGGATATTCATGTTACCCTCGGACGAGCACATGCCGATAACCTGATAGTAAATCCCATCTACCCGGATATACTTTCCACAAGGATCCTCTCCCGGACGGAATAAACTTTCATACACACGCTTACCGATTACGCAAACTTTGCGTGCTTCCTTAATATCCACATCATTGATGAAGCGTCCATAAGCCATTTCCTGATGTTCTATATGCTCATACTCAGGATACAATCCCTTTACACTACAATCATATTTTTTATCTCCGTGTATAGCTGTTCTTCCCCAATAAGCGATGGAAGGGGTAATGACATCTATCTCATTCACTCCATGACGCAGGCGCTCTATATCTGAAAGTTCCAAGTCCCACCAGCGTCCTTTCCGGAAACCTTTATACGCTTCTCCCGTCTTCTGCGAAACCAGGAAAGCCGAGTTCGTGGCAAAGCCTTCAAACTGGGAACTCATAGCCTGCTGCATCCCCTGTCCGCCACCGATTAGTGCCACCAACATGAAGATACCCCAGAATACACCGAATGCCGTCAGCAAACTTCGCGTCTTGTTTCTTGTAATCGTGATGAGGATTTCCTCACAAGAGTCTATATCTATTCTCATGTTATATAGTGATTAATGTTTAATGATTAGGATTAATACTTCTACGTTCATCGTTAGTCGTTAATCACTTCTCAACGCTTCTATCGGACTGATACTCACCGCCTTCTTTGCGGGGAAGAATCCTGCCAGTGTGCCTGCGATAATCAAAGTAAGCGTAGCCTGAATGGCAATCCCCAAATCTACGGTCGGATTTGAGAACATGGTCTGCTGGAACATACCCGCATCCATAGTCTGATTGCCGAAAGCCGAATTCATCCACTCCGTGACGGCAATGCCGGCCACCATACCTATGTATCCAAACAAAGTAGTGATAGTAACACTCTCCACAATAATCAGCCAAAGAATAGATAATGGCTTCGCTCCAAGTGCCTTACGGATACCAAACTCGCGAGTACGTTCTTTCACCGTAATCAGCATGATGTTCGAAACCCCGACTATTCCACTTAATAAAGTAAAAATGCCAATCACCCAGATAGCTGTACGAAGCATTCCCATGGCATTTTGCGTCCGCATATAATCAGTGAAGCGGTTCCATATCCAGATAGCACTGTTATCCTGAGGATCAAAACGACGGCTGGCACCAATCACCCTACGATAGTTGGCCTCAAAGAGTTCATTGCTCTCTATTGTTTCCAGATTCTTAGTAGTGAAAATGATATTATTCAGCTGTTCGCCTTTATTATAGATAGTCTGTAAAGTGGAAAACGGGATGTAAGCCTCACTGGCTTCACGGTCTCCCTGATCGTTATAGATACCAACTACCTGATAAGCCACGCCACTTGCATTGACAAACTGCCCGATAGGTTCGGTATGAGTCTTGCCAAATAGGATTTCAGCAGTCTTCTTATGTATAACTATGACTTTCCGCCGTTCTTTTAAGTCATTTTGATTAATAAAACGCCCGTCCGCAGTTTTCACGGTTTCCACCTCCGTATAGTTAGGATGCACCCCCATCAGGGAGATATTCACATACTCTTGTCCGAAACTAACGTTTACATTGCCCTGCCGCACAGTAGCGCCGGCACTGATTACATAATCCGGAAAATACTTTTCAGTAGCCTCCAGATCATTATTCTCCAAACGGACACGGCGTCCCTCTTTCAATCCTGCATAAGGCTTGGAAGTCCATCCCGGGAAAATGCGGATAGAGTTCAATGCACGTTCTGAGGACGACTGATCGAAAGCATGGATGATACCGTTTCCGGCACCCAGCAGCACTATCAGCATAAAGATGCCCCATGCCACGGCAAACCCAGTGAGGAATGTACGCAACTTATTCCGCTTGATGGTTCCGTATATCTCTTGCCAAATATCAAACATTCTGAATTAAGAATTAATAATTAAAAATTAAAGAGCTGAAAGCCGACTGTCATGCCGGAGTTTTCATCCTTTCATGATTCACTCTTTTATCGGCTTGTCATTTCATGATTCCGTCTTTTCCAAACGGAGAAGCGTCATGATTCAGATTTTCTTCAATACTGCCGATAATACCATCCTTGATGTGGATAATCTTATCCGTCTGGTTGGCTACACCACTCTCGTGAGTAACAACTACAATCGTCATACCCGTCCTGTGCAAATCTTTAAGGATCTGCATAACTTCCACAGAAGTCTTACTATCCAGAGCACCAGTAGGCTCATCAGCCAGAATAATCTGAGGCTGCGTGATAAGAGCACGGGCAATGGCAACACGTTGTTTCTGTCCGCCGGACATCTCATTCGGCATGTGGTGTGCCCAATCTTTCAATCCCAGACGATCCAAGTACTCCAGCGCCATGGCATTGCGTTTACGGCGGCTCACTCCCTGATAGAAAAGCGGAAGCGCCACATTCTCTACTGCATCTTTAAAGGAAATCAAGTTAAACGACTGGAAGATGAATCCAATCATACGGTTCCGATATTCAGCCGCTTTAGTCTCACTGAGGTTTTTGATCAGCGTGCCGTTCAGATAGTACTCACCGGTATCATAATTATCCAAAATACCCAATATATTAAGCAAGGTGGATTTACCGGAGCCCGAAGCTCCCATGATGGAAACAAACTCACCCCGCTTGATATCGAGGTTGATGCCTTTGAGCACATGTAGGGGTGCTCCATTGTTGTAGGTCTTGTTAATGTCTTTTAGCTGTATCACGTATACCTCTGTTTTAGTCTGTTTTCTTATTAATTTTCACTATTAGACGCAGCTATGTTACGAAAAGTTGCAAAGAGGGTGAACTTTTTTTCAAAAAGATTTTGAAGTGTCGTTTTTCTTTGTGTAATTTGTAACCATAATACTAATTAACTAACCCTTTAAACAAAACATTAATATCATGAATTCAAGCATGGAAAAACCCTACGTAGTAGGTATTGACATAGGCGGAACAAACACCGTCTTTGGTATTGTGGATGCACGCGGAACTATTATTGCAAGCGGCTCCATCAAAACCGGCGCTCACGATCAAGCAGATGCTTATGTAGATGCAGTCTGCAAGAATCTGTTGCCTTTGATTATCGCTAATGGCGGTGTAGATAAAATCAAAGGTATCGGTATCGGTGCTCCCAATGGTAACTACTACAGCGGTACTATCGAATTTGCCCCCAACTTGCCGTGGAAAGGTGTGATACCTTTGGCAGCTATGTTCGAGGAGCGTCTGGGTATACCTACCGCATTGACTAATGACGCTAACGCCGCAGCTATCGGTGAAATGACTTATGGTGCTGCACGTGGTATGAAAGATTTTATCATGATCACTCTGGGTACAGGTGTAGGTAGCGGTATCGTTATCAACGGTCAGATGGTTTATGGCCACGACGGTTTTGCTGGAGAACTGGGCCACGTTATCATACGCCGCGAAAACGGTCGTCTTTGCGGATGCGGACGTCATGGCTGTCTGGAAACTTACTGTTCAGCTACCGGTGTAGCACGTACAGCCCGCGAATTCCTGACTGCACGTACCGAACCAAGTTTGCTTCGCTCTATCCCTGCTGAGAATATTACTTCTAAGGACGTATACGATGCGGCAGTTCAAGGTGACAAGCTGGCACAAGATATTTTCGACTTCACAGGCAATATTCTGGGTGAAGCTATTGCTGATGCTATCGCTTTCTCAAGCCCCGAAGCTATCATCCTGTTTGGCGGATTGGCCAAATCTGGAGATTATATCTTCAAACCTATCCAGAAAGCTATTGATGACAATGTGCTGAATATCTATAAAGGTAAAGCCAAATTGTTGATGTCTGAGTTGAAAGACTCCGATGCAGCCGTTTTAGGTGCCAGTGCACTGGGCTGGGAACTGAGAGACTTGAAATAAAATAGTCCATCATAATTTTAAGTGGAATCCTCCTTTTGCCGGTAAAACGGGGAAAGGGGGATTTTTTAGTGGAAGTGAGAAAAAAGCATCCTTTTTCAGATTTCCCCAGCAACTGCCGAAAATAACATTATCTGTTTCATCCACAAAGAAATCATATACCCACACATTCAATTTATATCTGGCTACCAAATTACCATCCCAATCTAATACAAGTATATTGCATCGTGGCTCCGCATCAGCTATTCCCAATTTATCCGGATTCAGTAAATAGATATATTTATCCGTCACAAAAAACTGCCCAAAGTGCCAATATCGTTCAGAAGCATTTTTCGGTACAACCTTATAATTACCGGCTTCGTTCTCCAGAAAAATATCATGGCATAGCTCACCTTTCTTATCGTAAATACGTACGCGGCGTAGCAGAGAATAGACAACGACAAAAGCACTTTTATCAGGCTTCACTCGCAAACTATGCATATAGCCTACCTTGAAGTCCCTACGTCTCTTAAAGCGCTTGTCATCTTCCGGATAGTCTCCTTTCGATACACATTGCCGCTTTTGAGTATCCATGATATGAAACTCACGCATTCCCGGAAAATCATACATATCAGGATAAATATAAACATCAGGTCGCAATTCCTGCACCGTACCAATGGAATAAGGCACTTTGTTTGCTATTGCAAAAGAAGATGTTTGAACCAAAGAATCATTTTCCAATTCATAGACCTCAACCTTACCTTGTTTTTCAATATACAACTTTCCCTCTCCTATGGTTCTGGAGGCTCCATCAGGTCCCTCCTGACTACATATCAGTTGCAATTCCGGATAAGAATAAATATTCATCATGCCATAATCTCCAAAAACAAGCAACCTATTCTTCAATTTAAACAATTGCGGGAGCTTTGCATCTTCCTCCACAGCATACTCTTGTACAGGCATAACCGTATCAACAGGAAAAGAGCGCTTGTAGCAAACTGAAACCATACGCTTCTCCTGATTGCAAGAGGCCAAAATGCTGATAATACAGCAAAAGCCTATTAGATATAATCCTCTATAATTCATATTTCACCAATACATAATCCGGGTCTGCACCCAGGACATATAAAACATTATCCCGATAATCTGCCGCAATACGCATTGCAGGTATTCCTAAATCTACAATCTTAACCAGATTACCATCATAATCATATAAGAAAACAGTATGAGGACACTTGCTTATATCTCTCCCCACGGTCGTTTCATCCATAGGGTCTCGTTTCCGGTCGCGCTCCAAAGCGATAACATAATCCTTACTCATACAGACTTCAAAAATTCCTCCTACTGTACGGTCGAAAATAATCTGATTGTCTACCACTTCATATTCGCTACCATCAGATTTACGCTCCCATACTAATTTAAAAGTATCACCTGTATCTTGATAAAGAGCTAAATACGGAAAACTAAAGGAAGCATATGCCAGAGATTTCTTTTCCGGATTATATGCCAGATTCCCTCCAACATGTTGCTTTACCTTCGATACAGGATAAACTCCAAAAGTAGAATTTCGTCCTTGAATATTAGCTGCAAAATAATCCGTATCCCCATCCTCCGTTCTTCCGACAAATACTCCTTTTGCCAATTCACTCCTCTGCGGACGGCATTTACTTGCAGAATCAGACAAAGCTATAAAAGTTTCTTTCTGCAACACCAAACTATCCAAAGACAGGAAACCTTTAGTGTTCCCATTAGCATCATTAGCAAAGAAGCAATTATCAATAGCCACCGGATTAATTCCTCCCGTAATGAATTCCTGAGGTCCTTCGCCCACCTTTCCCATCACTCCTATCTTTTCACCGGTTTTCTTATCATGCACATGCACAAAATAATCACGGGCAAAAGGATCAGTCCAAACCAAATAATCACCAGCGACAATCAAGCTTCCCGGCATAGTAGTCATAATATCGTCATCCAACAACTTATATGAGATTTCCTCATATTGTACATTTTCACTTTTACATCCCAGCAAAAGGAAAAACAGAAAAGAACAAGCAATACTTTTTCTCATTATATTTAAAGTTTACACCTTAGTTAAAGTCCAAATCATTAATATCAATAATAACAATAGACGGATTCTCTTCCGGATTAGTAGTTTCTGCCCTCTCATCTAAAAGGAAACCCATAAAATACAATCTGTTATCTTCAGATAAAAATTGAGGATAACAAATATACGAGTCAAAAGGTACCGACTGATCGAGACTAAAGATAATATCCTTTCCTGAAGATTTCTGATAAATCCAATAATATATTCCAGGCATTGTCTGTCCCGACTTATTCAATAATACCTGTAGAAATAGATAATTCAGGTTTTCCGAATAATTAAGAATACTTGCATAATCAGATTTCTGCAAAAGTGGAACAACTTCCATTGGAGAAGTTTCATGCAATTCTTGAGGAAGATGATAATGGGGAAAATCAATCGAATAGGACTTCCTTATTTCTCCATCTGAAACTCTATAAATATCATGGCTTAGAGTTTCTTTGAATGTGAGTATAGCACCCTTACCAAAATTAGCCTCTACCATGGGCAACAGTGTCGATTTCTCCTGAAGAAACTTCTGTAATTTCTGACATTTCGCATCCATCTTAACAATTTTAGCCTCACCATTAACAGAATTATTACCTAAATAGAACCAATGATTTCCTTCTTCATCTATAGCAAATGAAAAAGCGGTTTGCTCATGTTCTAACTTGCCAATATACTTACCTTCATAATCATACACATAGACATAACTTCCTGATAAAATTTCTACTGTCTTTTCTCGTTTATTCAAACACACATCTCCTATCTCATTATATTCTTTTGGACCATTTCCTACCCGTCCTATATAGTTAAGGAAATTGCCTTCTTTATCAAAATGCATCGGAGCAATAGCTGAGCCTCTTGAATAGACAAAGTACGTCTCATCATACAGTAAGTATGCATTATCATCAATCATTGTTGAATCTGAAAATGCCAGATTTATAATACGCTCAGGAGATAGCGAAGAAGGCATTGGATACTTTATAGCTTTCGTTACATCGAACAAAAGTATATTATCCGCGTTTCCACTCTTTTTATCAGTAGCGCAACTCACCAATAGTAGTAATACCCAAACCAATAAATATATATTATTTCTCATAGTACAAATTCCTCCCCAGACTGATAATATTTTAAATAACGACAAATATAAAGAAACAAATAGAGTAAAAAAACGTATTCATATTTATTTCGTACAATATTCAAAAATATCAGCATTGTTGTATATACTTATCCAAACTATCCGTAGCTGATAAAGCCAACTTATTTTTTATACGCTGTTTAGCTTTCAATACAGACCGGGGAACTATATTAAACAGAAGAGCAATTGTCTTATTATCCAAGTGAGCACGTATCAGATAGCATAACCTCAACTCCTGGGCACTTAAACTAAATGACACCAATTCTTCTGACAGACAACCACCGTAAAACAAGTCTATGACGATAAATAAATCCCTCCATTCGGTCTCATCCTTGACTATACCATAAGCAGGTTTTTGATGAAGACATAGTAACTGCCCCATTGCCACTATCAAAGAAGAAGAACATCCTGCTAATACCGATGCCTTCTGGTAATCCTTCAATTGTTTTGTCAACTGTTTATTGCGGTACAGCAGACAAGCATTCCAACTATCCTTATACGTATCCATATCCACCATATTATATCATATTTACCTATCAATCTTCGTATTACACCAGTCGTTTCCTATCTTTTCCACTTCACTCCTCATTTCCCTGATAGCAGTGGAATAGACTTTCGGCTCTTTAGTCAATACAATCCGTTGCATCTTCTCAAACTTCTCCCTATTCCAGTATCCCGGTTCCGCATAGAGTTTTGCCAACAGGTAGTAGGGATAAATCCGCCCCGGCAAACGGTGGGCTGACGCCAGATAATAGGTTTCAGCCCTCTCATAGTATTGCATTTCCTGATAATTCTTACCTATTATATTTAGTATCATTGGGTCAGTACTATATAAAACAGCTTGATCCAGAAAGAGATTAGATTGATCATAACGACTGGACTTATGCAAACTATGCCCATATTCAAATAAAAAAGTTCCTCTTTCTCCCAACTGCGGATAGAGCTTATAATAAGCTTCATTGGCAGCAGTATAATTTCCCAGATGATAAAGCATCCTTGCATTCGTCCAATCCCGGCAAGCATCTTCCTCCCGTTGCCATTTACCGTCGAGCCCCACTGTCCACATCAATAAACAGAAACCCGGAATGAGAAACTTTGCTCCTACATCTCCCGGTCCACAAGCAAACAGCAGGCAGATACCGGTTACTGCAAATACCAGAAAATGCATGGGATAAGAAGAAAAAGAGAAAACAAGCAAGGATATGAGTGCTCCGCAAATTTCATAACGCCCCCATTTCGCCCCTAACCACAGGCAGCCCCCAATAGTCACCAGTAACATTACACAAAGCATTATTCCTGCTGTTAACGCCAGTTCCAGATATTCATTGAAAGCGTATTCCGGACTTCCGGCCACACGTTCTTCCCAAGCAGCATAGTCTCCGCTACCAAAATAATTTTCTTGTGCTTCGCCGTATGCATAAGCAAATCCTTCACTACATCCCCAAGGATGCTCCACGATAGCTTTACAAGTAATTTTCCACATAAACAGACGTCCCATAGCAGAGTCAGGCTTCAAAAAGAAAATGCCGGCACCTCCCAATATCAGAACAAAAAGCCCGGCCATTCCCCATGTAAGGTAACGTTTCCTATATCTCCGCCATAAAACGCCCCACTTACGTCTGTCACGATGCATATATGCCACCCATGCACAGCTTATTGCAGCAGCAATCCAGGCAGAACGGCTCATTGTAGCCGGTAGTACACATAAGATGAGAATGCCGGCAAGCCCTGCCGTCACTTTCTCTATTTTATGAAGAACATCTGTGCTCTTCCGTTTGCAAACGTGTAAATACAAATGCAGGCAGACAGGTAATATCATCGCTAAATATCCCCCATACGGACCGGGATTGAAGAAAGAGCCTGTAAGTGCATACCGTGAATGACCGGAAAAAGAAAATCCATATAATTGCCGCAAGCCCCAAACCGCTTCAATAGTCCCCAATAATACCAGACTCCAAGCCACATAAACAAAGAAATGCCGGAAACACAAAACATCTGTCCAGGAAGATTTTCCCAGAAGCTGTATCAGACAAGAGACAGTGATACATCCGGCCGAAACCAGTACAGCTTTCCCAAACCACACCCACTGGCCGATGGTTTCTCCTGCAGGCAGTTCAGGAGTTGCCGCACATACCATACTCAGCAGTGAACAAACAGCTACAAACTGTAGCAAAACAACTGTAATCTCTCTTATTTTATGTGTGCATCCTATCATCATTCTATCTTTTTGAATATCCTATTCCATCGCACTCTATCCGTCCTCTTATCCACTGATTTCCATATCCTGACAGCCTTTCCAACAATATATTCTTCTGGCAACAGCCCCCAATAACGAGAATCTTTTGAGTTTTCAGCTCTATCTCCGGCCATGAAATAATAGTTCTTTAAAAAGCGATATTCAGCAATGAGACTATCACCCAAATATGCATTTCCCGTTTCATACCGGAGACTCTTTTTCTGCTCCCACTCCACCATATTCTTGTAAAGTTTAACGGATCGACAGTTCATAGGAACAGTATCACCTGACTTAGGAATATACAAAGGCCCCAACTCTTTCACTGTCCACCCAATCAGGGAATCTCCGGGATATGCCCTCACTCCAGTTGCATCGTCAGCAAGCGCCTGCTCTCTTATCAGTGTCCTAAACTTATCTTGTGCATCCACACATCCCAGCGTTCCTGCATAGCCATTCACCTTATAGCGTCCGTTTACAATACAGAACGTATCTCCCGGTAGTGCAACACAGCGTTTCACATAATACTGCATCACATCCATCTCAATCTGTTTCCACTTCTTAGGACAAGGATAATTAAAGACAATCACATCATTCCTTTTAATTTCACCAATTCCCGGCAAACGTTTTATCTCCACCTGCTTTCCTGCAAGGGCATCCATCACATTGAACAATCTTGCTCCATACACCAATTTATCCACCAGTATCACATCACCAGCCAATAGTTCCGGCTCCATCGAATCACTTGGTATATGAAATGAAGTTATACAAAAAATCTGTACCACTAACCATAGCACAACAATTCCACACAACCAGATAAAGAGATTAATCCCTTTATCTACGATTTTCTTCAAGGATATGCCTCTTATTGCCATTCCGAATTATATAAAAAACTGCTTCCCTTTTTTCATATAAAAGCATCGTTCTTCTTTTCCACGGGTATGATTGTGGAGCCAAAGCAAAGCACCATCAGGTACTCCCTCATAATAGAGTTCCGTACCTTCAACTATCTGCTTCCCTAAAGATATCCAGCCTTTGACTCCACCATGATAGAACAATTCATACCGATCCCCCAAATGGATATAATTATCATCATTGCGTGGAATCAAAATAAAGTGCCTTAGAATTTGTGGAATACCCAAATCAAATATAAGTTGTTCTCCTTTTACTGCTGACATATAAAAAGAACTCCAGTCATCATCAGTCAATAAGCTTAAAATTTTCTTATGTATATCACTCAAAGGATGATTAGCCCAAATCTTCTCCGGTACTATCGCTGTTTCTGTATCCATGCCATACATATACCACTCTCCAACTTGTATTTGTTTTTCCTCCGGAGCAGAATAGCGCACATACCTGAATTTCTTCTGTACAGTTGGGAATAGTATATTATAATTTATTTTAGGAGTGTCCACAACTTGGCATAGCAATTCTGCATCCCGAAAATCCTTGCGGTTAGATCCTTCTATTTTTACTCCAACAGCAGATCCTAAAAACATAGGATTTCTTCCTATCGGGTATTTGCGCGTCAGCACAATACGGCATTTCTTGGTGGTATCAGGAAGAAAATATTCTATTGCATCCTTCTTCAATAAAAAAGGGTAGTTGAATGCTTCCATTTTCCCAGCCTTCCGAGATGCAGGAAAATAAATCAATCCTGGCTCCACATCAGTAAATTCAATCTTCTTTCCATGAAATTCAGAAATATCTATCGGTTGCAACTCAGTCCCTGTAAATACACACAAATACCCCCAATGACTATCGACAGCCCCATTACTTTCCAACCGGACTTTACTTTCCGGGAAATATTCGCCACTGGCATCTTTCATGAAAGGGCGCCTAAAAAATGCTGGTACTTCCTTGTCAGTATAGAGTCCGGAATACTTTTCCGGTTGTATTCCGTAACAAAATCGATATACTTTCCCCTTTTTTCGTTCATCCTGCGGTTGACGTACAATTTCCCGTTCAGTATAATTAAAAGGAACAGCAAGCCCGGTTGTATCTATCAGCGCACTCCAGAAATGGCGACTATTGTAACTGGGGGATGCTTCATAAAAATCCATTGTTATAGGAATGCCCAGCGAACGCATTACATAAGTGGCAATATCACAGTTATCCCGGCAGTACCCTACCCTATTTTCAAACAGAAACAACGCTCCTAAATGAGGCAAATTAAAATCCGTATGATTAGTAAAGCCCTCTTCTTTCAGATAATTTGCCATCACACGCGCTGCCTCTACGACATCATTTCCCTGATATAGAGAATCAAGCACAGGAGAATAACGTTCATAATATATTCTTCTCCATTTTTCTAAAGGTTCGTCTCCTATCCTATATGGAAGAACATATTCGCAAAAATCCTCAAAACTATATTGTTTACTCCAAGAGCGTTTTTCCCATACCTCAAAAGCCAAGTCTATATTTTCAATCAAGATATCCGCTTTTATCACATCTATATCCTTCACTACCTGCAATAATTTATAATCGAAAGATTTCCAATGTGCTACAACCTCATCACTAATACGTCCTTGCTGAATGCTTTCTTTTTTCATTTGTTTCAGGCTGTCTATCTCCTTTCCTACGTACGTCCAGTGAGCAGGCATATTTGCAATCAAAAAGCGAGCAGCTCTCAACTTTTCGGGTTGATTTTGATAATGATCTAATACACTCTTTAGTTCACAGCTATTCACTCCTGCCTGTTGCAAGGTGCATTGTATTCTCTCTTGCATATGGTTTGTACAAGAAAAGAAAATACAACAAACAAATATTACCCACGAGCATTTATAGAAATACATTACTATTTATTCACTAATTAAACCATTATCACATATAAAATCTATAATACATACAATACAAATGATTAAAAACAGCATTGTTTTGCCCTCTGACCTATGGTTGTTTCAGTAGGGAAGACATTTTCAGCCCCATTTCACTGTGTTTTTATACATTTTTTCGCAATTATCCAACTCATATACTTTCAACGGTTTCATTCAACATTCCCTAATACTTGCAAACTTATAGGAGAAGATGGCACATTACAATATAAATTTATAGACTTATTAAAGTATCCTTTATTATCTGGCTTATAAACTATTTTGAGAGCTAATTTTTCTCCTTGAGCCACAGGAACTCGGTCGCACTCCACTATCGTACAACCACATGAAGCAATAATATCTAAAACGACCAATTTATTAGGTCCTACATTTTTAATATAAATAACAGTATCTTTCTCTTGCTCTTTTTTTAAACGCCCTAAATTTACTGTTGAATTAGCCACTTCAACAGTCGTTTGATCGCTAGTTTTATCCTCTAAACCACCTTTTAAAAGTATTTTTAAATATAATTCTTTTATTCTATAGTTGTGTACAGGATTGCCAATTGCTAAAACTTCATTATTTCTATTAAGTAAAAAGGTTTGAAAATGGAAATCCTGAGGAAAATGATTTAACTTATTAAGTTCATCTTTAGTATCCATACAAACTGGATAATTAAAATTATCACGCCTCAATATAGCCTTTAGCTCTCTTGAATTAAAAGGATGTAAGAAAAATAAAATTGGGACATTTAACTTCATTGTATCCAACTGAGCAATAAAGTCAATCCAAGAAGGCAATCTTAATTTACAACTTGCACAACCTATTGAATCAACATATGTTATAATCTTAAATTCAGCATCAGGTATTGTATCAAAAGCAAAATCTTTACCATACAAAGCAAATTGAGTTTTCTCTGGAAAAATAATTTCTTTACCTTCCCATTCTACTATAAATTTTTCTGTCGAGTTATCCCTACTCCCTAAACAAGAGAGTAAGATCAATGCCAACACACAACACACAATAATCTTTACTTTCATTTAATAATAGCATTTTATCAGACATGGGTTATCATCCTCACACATTTTATCTAATTTAGCGCAATCTTCTATCTGCAATATTTTTCTGCATTTTTCCAAGTCATTTTTATAGGCTAAACATAACATAAATTCATTATTAGAGTATATAGGATTTAAATTCAGCCCTTCAACGGTTCTCTTAAAGAAATAACTTTTCCCATCTAATTTCCTATAAAAAATATGATAAGTATTATGCGGATTGAAGCCGAAAATCAATTGAGCATAATAGTACTTATCCGTTTGTTTCTGGCTACTAAAGAGATAAGGTATTGTGCCATTCCTCAATTTATCTATCAATAAAGAAAATTCCGCCTCTCCTTTAGCTGTTTTCATGGATATTCCAAAATCCTCCATGTCATAATTATCTTTTCCAAAGTCCCATCTATATAATATGGACATTTTTTCTTTGCTCACTTTATAAACATTCTTATCAAAAGATCTAAAAAAAGATATTTCATCTCCATATTTATAAAAACATTTAGGATACAAAGAAGCTAAATTTCTGTTACCTTGCCAATCCTCCTTAACGCATTGCAACGAATCTTTTGAAATTAAACTTATGCCAAAGTCTTTATCAGACACAGGCAATGTCCAAGTTATATAAAGACCATGAGTTTCTTCAAGAGACTGGTAATTTACTTTCTGTGGCAATCTTTTCCTCCCTACAAATTTCCCATCAGGAATATAAGAAAATAATTCTCCAAAAGGAGACAGGAAACTTATACATCCATTATCATCATCATAAATAGCATCATAAACATCTACATACTCTTCAGGACCACTTCCTTTTCGTCCTATCTTTCGTATGAATTTTCCATTCTTATCAAAGCAAAATAATGCAGGATTTTTAGAATCAAAAATCATGAAACAACTATCTACATATAATGCCTTATCCGGCCAAATCAGCAAACAAGAATCTGTCGTTTCTAAAGGAACAATATCTATTCTCTTGAATATCTCCATAATAGAAGTTTCTTGTTCATCAAGAGAGACTCTCAGAATAACTCCATTCTTGTCTTTTACTTCATTGCAAGATGAAAAAACCAAAAACAACGTACAAAAAATAAAAAGATATTTCATAATAACTATTTTAAAAATTTAAATGATAGAATGCCAGAATTATCATTTGGCAATGACAATTCTGGCATAAGCTTTTAGCAAGTACAATGGTCTGATTGATAACCACTAAAGTGACAATTTCCCCATGCATCGTACAACCTATAGCATTGGCCAATACCATCACTACAAGTACGAGAACAAGTTATGCCGCCTCCTTCAGATCCATCAGCTAATGCCTCAACATTAGACAATGCCAAATCTGAAATTGTAACAGTTGATTGTGCAGAATAAACATTATATCCCACAATGGCAGCAAACACCGCAAGAATTGTTAGTTTTACATATTTTTTCATCCTTACAAATGATTTTAAATAAGGGTTTATTCAAAGACTAACATCAAGCACACTTCATGTGCAGTCGAAAATTAAGATATAAATATCTCATTAGAGCATATTTCACACTGCACTATCGTCACAGCTGAAACCAGTTTCCGTTTTTCATTAAAAATTTGTATCTTCGCCAGGCTTCTAAATTTTAGGAGTTACGGAGCATTCGGTATTCTATTGCAGCAACAAGTCGTTTACCGTCTGCTCTTTTTAATAAGCTTTATCACTCTATATAGTTTTTACGCTATATTCTAATATAGGTTCATCCCGATTCACATCCGTAGCATAAATAACTCCAAGCTGCTCATCTACCGATATGCCACAAATGTAATGGTCCAATACATATTTCTTTAACGGTTTCCCTATCAGACTAAATACATAGATATATTGTCCACCATCCAGATGACTGACACCTTTCTGCGCATCCCGTGCTATATCCTTGAATGAACGTCCGTGAAAGACCGTATAAATGGCTTTATCCGTCACCTGCACATCACTAAATCCCATAATACCTGTTGGGATACCGTAACCTTCGGATATTTGAAACTCCGGCTCACCATGCGGACCAATGCGTACAACATGCGTACTGTCTTTCAGATTATAGATTTCGAGAACTTCACCTAACTGAGTAACGGCAGCAAGTACCCCATTCCGCGGATTGTAATCTATAAAACTGCGCCATGCCTGGGCCAAAGCCGGACGGGCGTTTTTCAAAGCATCTTCATTGGCAGTAGGAATAGTACCGAATTTATGCAGCAATTTTCCATCTCTGCATACTTTGCAAAAGCGACTATCACCCGAATAATCGGGAATAATAAAGGCAGAACCCTCACACATCACAAAATCCAGTGCCCTGAGAATATCTTTATCCAGATTCACCGCTTCCTTACGAAGCAGTGAATCACCGGATAAAGCAAACTCAAACCTTGTTAATTCTGACTTATTAGAATCTAATGTCCACAAAAAAGCCCCATTCCATCGGCAATTTTCAGCAGAAAGCATGTCCTGCGGTGCATCTCCACGCTTCCCGAAAGAAGACAGGTAACGGAAATCAGGATAACTGAATGCATGAAAAAAATAGTCTGTTCCATGCAAATCAAGTACTACCGCCTTTCTATCTCCGATATGCAACCTAAAAGGATAGCGGAATAAAGCTGTATCCAATAGTATTGTTTTCGCTTTCAACTCTTGTTCCTGTGGAAAATCAGTATAGTCCTCTTTACCGGAAATAACTGACCTTGAAGTACAGGAAATGAAAAGAAAGATATATGCAATACTAATAATATAAGCGATACGGAGTGGCATAAGAATAGACTTTATCGTGATTAAATGGACAATCAACCGAACCCGTTCCAAAACAAATAATATTAGTATTTTCAGTATCTGCCAAAGCTTCAATATTCTCTAATAGCAGAGAGGACATTTCTACAGATGACTGTTTACTGTAAACATAACCACCCATTGCAATAGCCACAACTCCCATAAATACCAGAATCTTTTTCATATTGTTTTTCATTTAATTATTATATTTTCCATCAATGATTATTACACCGACAAATGTAAAAAATGAATAGATTCAAAACGTGTTTACAGGGGTTAAAAAAGGCGTAAGAAAATTCTTACGCCTCTTTTTAAGCTGATAATAAATCACTTATCTTTTTTCAACAAACAAATAAAAGCCTAACTCATTTTGCTTATTTTTACCAGATTCTATTTTCACATGCGACTTTTCACTGTCAAGAAACGTCCTAAGATGGCTTATGGTCACTCTTCTTTTACCATCAATACCGGTATGTTGAGGACACCAGCCACAAATCGCAACAACCCGGTCGTTTGATAAGAAATGATTCTTCGTATGAATAAATGCAGATAGCAGCTTATATGCTTGCCCTGTACAATTCACCACTTTATCTTCAAAAGTAAGCGTACACGCTTCCTCATCAAAAATAACTCCACCTATTTTATATTTCTTTTCAGAAATGTATAACACAACATCATCCGAGCTATTCGCTTCATCGTTATCCTCTTTTTTCCGGTTATGTAAAAAGAGCAGGATAAATACACACAAACAAAGAGCAGCAATAGTAAAACAAGCTATAATCCCATTCTTTCTCCAATCCGCACAGAACCAAGGAGACGGTACTGAAAGATAAGCCGTCAATTCAAGAAAATACATATCATCTAAATAGTAAGTTCCTAACTTGAACTTATCAGTCGTCAGTGTTGAATCACCAGCCATAAACCTTTTTCCGTTCCTATCACCCGGCAGCTCAGATTGCAACACGAGAGCAGAAGTACAATATAATTGTATACCGTCTATATCTTTTTGCCACAACTCATTTAAAAGATCAACAGAAAGTGTATCAAACAATAATAATATACGAGCTTTTGAACTTAACACCCATGAAGAAATCAATCGTTTTCTTTCCTTTATCGAATCAACCGCTACTACCATTTCTCCTTCAGCCAGCACCATACGACGTTTCTTACTTTTCACTTTCTCCTCACCTCCGCTAAAAGAATACGGAATGCCAAGTTTATCAAACTCCCGGTTCACCCAAAGTTCTGTCGCAGATTTCAATGAAGCTTCCGCTTTTTGCTTACATACTCGGCGTCCTTCCACTCCACTCTCATACACCTGAAAAGCAAGCATCCCCAATGCGAGAAGTAAGATTCCCCCCAATGCATACAATATTTGTCGATAGTGTTTCATTTTATAAATAAGTTCTTTGTTTTGCAAAAGTACACAAATCATTTCAATGATAAACTTACACAAAAGACTTTTTTACTCATTAAAAAAATTATCCAGAATGCGTGTTTACTCTTTCATGTTAAAGGAAATACGAACAAACAGTAAATAATACTCAATAAATAAAATCGTTCAAAAACCATCAACTTATCTATTTCAACAAGCCTTTTACCACTACATATCACCCAGACCTGGATTATATATGGGATGCACTTGCTCCGTACCTTCTCCACTCACAGGTACCCCTAAGCGAAGAAACTACGGCCTTGGTACGGAGCAAGTGCATCCCGGGTACAATGCGGATAAACCATCATACACCAGAAAAAGCAAATTTACCAACTACGCAAAACAACGCAAATTAACGCAAAAATCACATGGATAGGATTGATAAGAATCTTTTTCCATATATTTGCGAAATCAGAAAAACAAGTAACTTAAAAACACGATAACATGGGAATTATCAATCAAGGCATTCTCGGAGGGTTCTCTGGCAAAGTGGGACCGATAGTCGGTTTCCGTTGGAAATCAAATTACTACATACGTGCACGTGCCGCCAAAGTCAGCAATCCACGTACACCTAAACAACAAGAGCAACGGAGCAAGTTTGCCACAGCATTCAACTTCCTAAAAACAATAAAACCATTTATACGTATGGGTTATAAAGAGTTTACGCAGGATAAATCCGCGTTCAATGCCGCCATGTCCTACACACTGAAAAGAGCCGTGACAGGCAGTGGAAAAGATATTACGATTGACTTCAACCGGGCACTGGTCTCTATGGGAACCCTGATGCCCGTATTCGAAGGTACAGCCACGCAGGATAGAAGTAAAATGACCTTCAACTGGCACGATAATAGCGGCACAGGAAATGCAGAAGACACAGACATAGCCATGCTACTGGTGTACAACAAAGATAAGGAAACAGCCGTCTACAATGCCGAAGCCACCTTGCGCTCCGACAAGCACGCAGAACTGGCACTTCCGGATAATTGGCAGGATGACGAACTGGTAGCCTACCTCTGCTTTCGCAGTGCCGACGGAAGCTGTGTAGCCAACAGCGTCTGTCTGCCGGTCTCCGTAATTCCCGCATCGGAAGACGAGGTAGAAATGGAAATGAACCCCATCTCCCACTACTCAAATCTCAACCTCTCAACTCCCTGCATACAAGGAGTTAACTCCCTGTCGACAAGAAGTCAACTCCTTGCTGACAGGAAGTTAACTTCTTGTAAGGCACTGAATGTCAGTTACCATATATTGCAATAAAAAAGGGAAACCAACGAATCGGCCTCCCTTTTTTATCTCGAAATTAGAGATTAACAGATTACTTGTTAACTCTTTTTTCTTTAATTCTTGCTTTCTTACCGGTAAGAGCACGCAGGTAGTACAATTTAGCGCGACGAACTTTACCCACTTTGTTCACTTCGATGCTGTCGATAGCCGGTGATTCAATCGGGAAAATACGTTCTACACCTACAGTACCAGACATCTTACGTACAGTAAAACGCTTCTTCTCTCCATGTCCGGCAATCTTGATAACAACACCACGGTACAACTGTACACGTTCTTTGTTACCTTCGACGATACGATATGCTACTGTAACAGTGTCACCTGCCTTGAAGCTCGGGTGTTGTTTGCCGGTAGCAAATGCTTCTTCTGCAATTTTAATTAAATCCATTGTTCTTATTATTAAATTGTTTGATCGTTACAACGCAACATACCAGGCTTCTCACTCGGTGTCCTGACAGCGATTGCGCGAAAGCGGTGCAAAGGTAGAGTTTTTCTTTTGATTGACAAAGAGATGTACTCTTTTTCTTTTTTGCCGGATGGAAAGAAATGCCGTTCCTCTTTGGGATTACAGCAAAAGAAAAGTATATTTGTAGCAATTTAAAAATGGATGAATATGAAGAAATGTTATTTGAAAATCGTCTCAGGAACAGCGTTGGCAGTGATGTTTTTGTTTGCATCTTGCCATTCGGCCTACGAAGTGACAAAAGCCGAAGGGCGCATGCAGCCGATAGACTCTACCTATGATGTTGCTCCCGATGCGGAAGCCATGGCGTTACTTGCCCCCTACAAGGCGAAGATAGACAGTATGATGTACCGGGTAGTGGGCACTGCCGAGATGTCTATGGATAAAGGCGCTCCCGAAAGCCTCCTTTCCAATCTGGTGGCCGATGTGCTGCGCGGAGCGGCTGCGCAGGTGCTTGGAAAACCTGCCGATATGGGGCTTGTGAATATGGGCGGATTGCGGAACGTGCTGACGGAAGGTCCCATTACTTGCGGCAACATCTACGAAATACTGCCGTTCGAGAACTCACTTTGTGTCGTGACTTTGAAAGGTGTTTATCTGAAGCAACTGTTTGAGAGCATTGCGGCACGCGGCGGCGAAGGAGTCAGCGGCGTGAACTTGCGGATTACCAAAAGCGGAAAGTTGCTCGGGGCTACTGTAGCCGGCAAGCCAGTTGTCGACGACAAACTGTACACGGTTGCCACTATCGATTATTTGGCCGATGGCAATAGCGATATGACCGCCCTGATTCAGGCCGAAAAGAGAGATTGTCCGCCGGGTGCGACCTTGCGCGGTCTGTTTATGGACTATGTAGAGCAACAGACGGCAGCAGGCAAGAAGATTACTTCGCGCATGGAAGGACGAATCACCGTGGAAGATTAAGAACAGAAAACTAAAAAAGAGAATTCGATGAAACGTATATCTATATATTGCCTGCTGATGTTCTGCGCATTGCTGACAGCATCGGCACAGCAGACCAAGCAATTGGTCATTCTGCACACAAGTGACACTCACAGCCGTATCGAACCGATTGACCTGCACGCTGCCGACCCGTATGCAGGGGCGGGCGGTGTGGTACGCCGCGCCACTTTTCTGAAAGATTTTCGTACCAAGAATCCGGATGTCCTGCTCTTTGACTGCGGCGACATTTCGCAAGGTACTCCCTATTACAATCTTTTCCGGGGCGAGGTGGAAGTCCGGATGATGAACCTTATGGGCTATGATGCCATGACTATCGGTAATCATGAGTTTGACTTCGGGCTGGATAATATGGCGCGTTTGTTCCGTATGGCCCACTTTCCGGTGGTATGTGCCAATTACGATGTCACCGGAACCGTTCTTGAGGGACTGGTGAAACCTTATGTAGTCTTGGAACGCGGAGGTATGAAAATCGGAGTGTTCGGGGTGAGTCCCAAGATGGAAGGGCTGGTACAGGCCGATAAGTGTGAAGGCATTGTATACAACGACCCTATTGTTGCGGCGCAGGAAGTAACCGACCTTTTGCGGACCAAGGAAGGGTGTGATGTCGTTATCTGTCTTTCCCATCTCGGCTTCCGTCTTAAGAATGAAGTCTGCGATGAGAAGTTGGCGGCGGCAACCAAGGGAATTGATGTAATATTGGGCGGTCATTCCCATACTTTTATGGAGAAACCGGCTTTCTGCCTGAATGCGGAGGGTAAGAGTATTCCGGTATTGCACACCGGGAGAAGCGGCATTTTTGTAGGAGAATTGGATTTGACACTGACGAAGGAATAGCGGATGAAAAGGCTGTTACTGTTTATACTGGTTATAATGGGATGTTGCGGGCGTTTTGCTTCGGATGCGAAACGTTGTCCGGCGACACCTGCCGTTGTTCCCCCCGTGGAGCCTTTGCTGGTGAGGTCGGCAGTGGATGATGTGCGATGCAGGCAGTGGGTGGATTCGGTTTTGGGCACACTCAGCCTGAAAGAGCGGATAGGACAGCTTTTTATCTATACAATCGCCCCCTATCAGGACAAGGGCAACAAGGAGTTGCTGCGCAGGGTTGTCGAGGATTATAAAGTCGGCGGTTTGCTGTTCTCCGGCGGACTGATGCAAAACCAGGCCATGCTGACGAATGAAGCGCAACGCATGGCGGATATTCCTCTGCTGATTACGTTCGACGGCGAGTGGGGACTTTCCATGCGTCTGCGGGGTACACCCGTCTTTCCGAAGAATATGGTACTGGGATGTATACAGAACGATACCCTGCTCTATGAGTATGGCAGGGAAATGGCAAGGCAGTGCCGGGAACTCGGCGTACAGGTGAATTTTGCTCCGGTGGCGGATGTTAACATCAATCCGAAGAATCCGGTTATCAACACCCGCTCTTTCGGTGAAAATCCGGTGAACGTTGCCAATAAGGTTATCGCCTATGCCAGGGGGCTGGAAGACGGCGGAGTACTCTCGGTATCCAAACATTTTCCGGGGCATGGAGATACGGACGTGGATTCGCATAAATCGCTTCCGGTTTTACCGTTCACGCGCGAGCGTTTGGACAGTGTGGAGTTGTATCCTTTTAGAAAAGCCGTTCAGGCAGGGGTAGGCGGCATTATGGTGGGACATTTGGAAGTGCCTGCTTTTGAGGCGCAGCGCGGATTGCCTTCTTCCCTTTCCCGCAATGTGGTTTATGACTTGCTGACACGCGAATTGCAGTTCCGGGGACTTGTCTTCACAGATGCTTTGGCTATGAAGGGAGTTTCCAAACATGAGTCGCTCTGCTTGAAAGCATTGCAGGCGGGGCATGACTTATTGCTCGTTCCCCGGCGTATAAAAGAAGAAGTGGATGCCATACTGGCTGCCGTAAAGCGCGGTGAGTTGACGGAGCAGGCGGTAGAGGAGAAATGCAGAAAGGTATTGACTTATAAATATGCACTTGGGCTGAATAAGAAGCCTCTTATTCGTCTTTCCGGATTGGGAACCCGAATTAATACGCCCTATACGCGGGATTTGATTCGTCGTTTGAATCTGGCGGCTGTTACAGTGCTGGGCAATGCGGCGAAAGTGCTGCCACTGGATCCGGCGATTAAAGATGTTGCGGTGGTGAATGTCGGGGAAGCAGCGAAGCTACGGCCTTTTATCAAGCAGCTTTCCGAATATACGCATCCGGTAGAGTTCCAATTGGGAAAAGATTTACCGGCGGCAGGACGTAAGGCTTTGAGAGATAAACTGTCCGGATATAAACGTATTCTGGTATGTGTTACCGAGCATCGTCTGGCGGCTTATCAGTCTTTCTTTGCGGAGTTTGCTCCGGACGTTCCGGTGGTGTATGTGTGCTTTATTCCCGGTAAGCAACTGCTACAGATACGTCAGGGTATATCGGCAGCCGAAGCGGTGGTATTGGCGCATTCTTCGAATGATGACGTACAGCGGCAGGCAGCCGGGATACTTTATGCGGATGCCGTGGCTGACGGCCGGCTTTCGGCAAGTATCGGCAGTTTGTTTGCTGCCGGAGAAGGGGTAACCTTAAGTCCGCAGACAAAGTCTCATTTCATTCCCGAAGAGCATGGCTTGGATTCCCGCTTATTGGCACGGATTGATACAATTGCTCGGGAAGGCATACAGGAAGGGGCCTATCCGGGATGTCAGGTAGTGGTTTTGAAGGACGGGAAAGAGATGTATAATAAGGCTTTCGGTACTTATACATATACAACCGGAAATAAGGAAGCAGTTCCGGTGACACCGGCATCCGTATATGACGTTGCATCTTTGACGAAAACGACGGCCACCTTATTGGCCGTAATGAAGCTTTATGATAAAGGCCGTTTAAGCCTGACAGACCGTGTGTCTGATTATCTTCCCTACCTGCAGGATACGGATAAACGCAATATAACGGTCAGGGAACTGCTGTTCCACCAGTCGGGATTGCCTTCCACCTTGCTGTTCTATCAGGCTGCCATTGATGAGGATAGTTACGAGGGTACATTATTTAAGGCACGACCGGATAAACTGCATCCTGCCCGTATCGGGCGGCAGACGTGGGCTAACCCGAATTTCCGTTTCCGTTCGGGGCTGACATCGAAAGTACGTACAGCCGAATGTACTTTGCAGGTCTGTGACAGTCTTTGGTTGAATAAGTCTTTCAAAAAGGAGTATCTCCAAAAGATAGCGGATGCGCCTTTGAGGGATAAACGGTATCGTTATAGCTGTGTGGGCTTCATTCTGCTGCAGCAGGTGGTTGAGGCGCGTGCGGGAATGCCTATGGATGAGTTTCTTGCTCAAGAGTTTTATACTCCGATGGGGCTGAAGCGTACTGGGTATCTTCCGTTACGGTTTTTGTCTAAAGAGGAGATTGTGCCTTCGTCCGTTGACCCTTTCCTGCGGAAAACAGTTTTGCAAGGATTTGTACACGATGAATCGGCCGCTTTTCAAGGCGGTGTTTCCGGTAATGCGGGATTGTTCTCTACGGCTGAGGAAGTGGCACAGATTTATCAGATGCTGCTGAATGGCGGTGAGTTGAACGGAAAACGTTATTTAAGCAAGGAGACGTGCAGGCTTTTTACCACTACGGTTGCCAAGGGATGCCGCCGTGGTTTGGGATTCGATAAGCCGGATGTGCAGAATCCTGCGAAAAGTCCCTGCGCCCTTTCCGCTCCGGCATCGGTGTACGGACATACGGGCTTTACCGGAACTTGTGCATGGGTAGACCCGGATAACGGCTTGGTGTATGTATTCCTCAGCAACCGTATTTATCCGGAGGTATGGAATGCGAAATTGCTGAAATCGGATATTCGGGAAAGAATACAGGAGGCGATGTATCGGGCTGTGTTGAAGTAAGGCAATCGCATCAGAATAAAAAAAGGAGATGCCGGCTAACTTGAAATCGTTAGGCAGCATCTCTTTTTTTTGAAACAATTAATTTATTCTGTTAAGTTTTAGGTGTGTATGTCAGAATGCAATACCAATACGCAGACCTAAGTTGTTCATACCGTCCACACTGTAAGTGAAGAGGTCGCCTTTGTTGGTCCCGTAGCTGTAATAGGCTGCGAAGTGCAGGCCCGGACCGTAAGCCCACGGGTAAACGTTGAAACCGATTTCCGGAGATACGTAGAATCCCCATGTATCTTTATTGGCTTCAAATACATTGAAAGTGGACTTCAACTGTGCATACTGTGTACCGAGTTTTACGCCCACATACGGTTGGAATGCACCGCCACGGTTCCACGCATAACGTGTGGCAAGACCGAAAGGCAACTGGAATACGGTATGCTGCTGATCGGTATTCAAACTGCCGCTCGTACCGACCGGCAAGGTCTGACGGCTGAAATATTCATGGTTGCTATGATAAGCCAGGAAGCCTCCCAAAGCAAAGTTGGACGTCAGGAAGTAACCGCCTTCAAAGTTCATACCCCATCCGCTGCCTTTGTCGGCAAAGTGGTTGTTTAAGGGGAAATTGAACTGCCAGTCGATGTTGGCATAACCGTTATCGGTCATCTGTGCCTTTGCCGGCATGGCGAAGACAAGGGCGAGGGCGGCGATTGCGAATGCCCTCAAGGATATATATTTCAATGTTTTCATACTTGTTCTTGTTTTATAAATTCAACAATAGCTTTCTATCGGGATAGAAGAAGCCGGTAGTTTATCTCGGCTGGGCACTCATTCTGTTAAGATAGGCAGATTGTGTAAAAGCCTGGTTCACGCCTTCCACTGCCATTTTGGTGTTGAAAGAGGTCGATCCGCTCAATAACCCGCTCATGTAGCTGGTCCACAGCACGGGAAGTTTTTCCTTTTCGCCTTGGGGAGCGTCGAGGTTCAGCAATTCGGTGATGAAGGAACCGGTACTATAAGCATAGTTTACGGCATACGGATAGTACCATCCGCCCCAGTTACCCCAGTAAGGAGCATCCCAATAGCCCGGGTAGTTCCACCACCATTCGGGGCGTCCGTAGTCCGTAAAGTAGTAAGTGCTCTTTACGTAACTCACTTGCAAACCGAGGTCGGCGTTTTCGCGATTGTCTGTACGGACATAACCGCGGTTGTTCATATTGGCAACGTATGCGCTGAGAATTTCCTGTGCACTTTCGTCTTTCCAATATTCGGCGTCTTTACTGTTGCCGATAACAAGGATGCTATCCGGTAAGTAATAGGTTTCGAAAGCTTTGAAGTCTGCTTTCGTGTCATAATTGGTATAAACCAGATACTTGCTGTCCAGCTTATCCATGTCGGGGTCTTTTTCGCAAGATACGAATGCTATTGCGAAGACCGCTAATAATAAGGGAATAAATTTCTTCATACTTCTATAATGTTTAGGTTAAATATAAATTCCTGCCCTATTGGTACCTTAGGCTTTTGGAGAAAGAACAAGATAAAAAATAAAAGGTTCAAAAATAGATGTGTTAAATGTGCGGTGGGCTATCAAAGAAACTGGTCTGTTTTCTTTTTATTCAGATGGGTATGAATGGCTTTTCAGACTATCATTGCCAGTTCGTTGGCATAACTGTGCCATAGGTATGGCATTATTGTGCCAATGAATAGGCATTATTGTGCCAATTAAGTGGCACAATAATAATTCAAGGCAGTGGAATTGATTGGTTTTAAATAACCGTTACCGCTTTGGGACTGGTTATATCAAAAAGACTATCTCAATTTTCATTTTGAGATAGTCTCTTTCATAGCATACAAGGGTATTGGCAACTTATTTTACAATCTGATAAATGTTTTTTAATTCTTCTGCAGAGAAAGCGGTATTATCAATCGCTTTCAGATTATCTGCTAATTGTCCAACAGAACTGGCTCCGATAATCACCGAGGTCACCAAGTCGTCTTTCAGTATCCATGCAAGCGCCATTTCGGCAAGAGTCTGACCGCGACGGATGGCGAGTTCATTCAGTGCTTTTATCTTTTTCAAGACTTCATCTGTCAGCGCTTCTTTTTTAAGGAAGCCGCCTTTGGCGATGCGTGAATCATCGGGAATACCGTTCAGGTAGCGGTTGGTAAGCAATCCTTGTGCCAAAGGGGAGAAAGCGATGAATCCTGTACCGTTTTCTTTGGCTTGCCTCAGGATACCTTCTTCTTCCGGTTCGCGGTTAAACAGATTGTATTTACCTTGATGGAGTAGGCAGTGCACATCCCGTTCTTCCAAGTATTTATATGCTAATTCTGCTTTGTCTTTAGGGTATTTGGAAATACCGATGTATAGCGCTTTACCTTGCCGTACGATGTCAACGAGTGTTTGAAGTGTCTCTTCAAGAGGGGTGTTGGGGTCGTAACGGTGGGTATAGAAGATGTCTACATATTCGAGGTTCATCCGCTTTAAACTTTGGTTGAGGCTGCTCATCAGTGATTTTCGGGAACCCCAATCACCGTAAGGACCCGGCCACATTTCATGTCCTGCTTTGGTAGAAATGAATAATTCATCCCGGTAGGGTATAAATGATTTCTTCATAATCATACCGAATGTTTCTTCTGCAGAGCCGCAGGAAGGACCGTAATTGTTGGCAAGGTCAAAATGGGTGATACCCTTGTCGAATGCATAATGTGCCATTGATAGCGAGCTGGCGAAGGTATTGACATCGCCGAAGTTGTGCCATAGCCCTAAAGATATTTCAGGTAGAAGGATGCCGCTCTTTCCGCAACGGCGGTATTTCATACCGTTTTCGTATCTGCCGGGGGCGGGGGAATAGATGGGATTTATCATGTCTGTTGGTTTTAGTTAGACTTTACATTATATAAGGTTGTAAAAACAATGAAAGCAAAAATAGTGAAATTCTTTGAAAGTATCTGTTTATTGGCTCCATAGATTGGACTTTTATTTACTTTACAATTTTATCCGTCTCCGGCTCGAAGAGTCTATTGCTGAGTGCCTGCAAAGCCCTTTTCTTGTCTTCCGTCTTAATGACGAATGCCACGTCACTGTCATTGCTGCCATACGAAATCATACGCAGCGGAATATCTGCCAGAGCTTCTATAATCTGCGCTTCGACACCGGCATACTGCCAACGCATGTTTCCCACCACGGATACAATAGACATACGGTCTTCCATCAGAATTTTTGCATATTGTTCCAGCTCCGCAAGAATTTTGCATAGATGTTCGCTGTTGTCTATGGCGACGGATACATCCTGATTGGATGAAACCAACAGACAAAGCGGCGTTCTGTATTTGGCAAACGTATCAAAAATCTTACTGATAAACTGATAAGGACATAAGTTATGTTTCGACTCGAACTTCACGTAGAAGATATTGTCTTTGGCGGCTATGGCTTTAATGATATTGTCATCCTGTAAATCCGAAATCAATGTCCCCTCTGCCTGAGGATTCATTGAGTTGAGCAATCGTACCGGGATATTGCGCTTGCGTGCCGGGGCGATGCAGAACGGGTGTAATATTTTTGCTCCGTAAAAGGCCAGCTGCTCGGCTTCGTTGAAACTGAGATGCTTTACGGAGCGGGTTCCCGATACTTCACGCGGGTCATTATTGTGCATACCGTCAATATCGGTCCATATCTGTATTTCCTCTGTGCGGATGGCAGCGCCGATGAGCGATGCCGTATAGTCGCTGCCGCCCCGTTTCAGGTTATCCGTTTCATTATAAGCATTTTTGCAGATGTACCCTTGAGTAATAAAAAGATTGATGCCGGGATATTGTGCCAATTGCGCCTGCAGTTTTTCCTCTATATATTTCAAGTCCGGTTCTCCTTCCGGCCCGGTACGCATAAAGTCGAAGGCGGAGAGCAGGATATTGGCAATCTTCCGTTCCCGCAGGTAGAAGTGCAGCAGGGCTGTACTGATAAGTTCCCCTTGTGCCAATACCTCTTTTTCTTCAACCGAGGTGAATTCATCATTGATAAATTGCCAGAGTCGCTGGAAGCGGTCGAGAATATAATCTATCGCTTCCCGCTTTGTGGATTCGTCTGTCAACAGTTCGTTGGCAAAGTCTATGAACTGGAATTCCAGCCGGGTGATTTTCTCGTGTGCCTGCTCTATGTCGCGGTTGAACAGGCTGGCTGCAATTTCTTCCAGATGATTGGTTGTGCCTGCTGTTGCGGACAGGACTACAATCTTCGGTGTGGACTCTGAAATGAGCTCCGCTACGTGTTTCATTCTCTCTACTGTGCCGACGGAAGTACCGCCGAATTTGCAAACTTTCATTTTTAAATCTTTTTTAGTTATTCTTTTTTTACGGTCGGATGAAGCCTCTGTATTCCTTTTCGTTTTAGAAGGCTCATTTCCGAAATGGAAGGGCGAGTTTCTTTTTCAGTTCTCTTACAATGCCTCTGAGGATACATTGTAAGGTGTTTTTTTACTTTTCCGTAGCCTTATGTGCGCTCCCTTCACTTATAAAAGTTCAAAAGACATGCCGTTTGTTTCCCGGAAAACGTTTATATTTGCACATCCCCTGTTTTTACCATTTATTACTTTAAACTTATCCGAAAAATATGAGCAAGATTTTAGTCGTTGACGATGAAGTACAGATCCGTACTCTTTTGTCGCGTATGTTGGAGTTGGAAGGATATGAAGTATGCCAGGCCGGTGATTGCAGGACTGCTTTGAAGCAGTTGGAATTTCAGAGCCCGGATGTAGTCTTGTGCGATGTGTTTCTTCCTGACGGTAACGGGGTAGACCTTGTGTCGTCTGTCAAGAAAACAGCCCCTAACGTAGAGATAATCCTGTTGACGGCGCACGGTAATATCCCGGACGGGGTGCAGGCCATTAAGAATGGTGCGTTCGATTATATCACCAAAGGTGATGATAACAATAAGATTATACCGCTTGTCAGCCGTGCCGTGGAGAAGGCGCGCATGAATGTCCGCTTGGAGAAACTGGAAAAGAAAGTGGGGCATACGTATTCTTTCGATTCTGTTTTGGGTGATTCGAAAGCATTGAAAGATGCCGTTTCACTGGCACAGAAAGTATCGGGAACGGATGTGCCCGTATTACTGACGGGCGAAACGGGTACGGGAAAGGAAGTCTTTGCGCAAGCCATACATTATAATAGTAAGCGCGCCAAGCAGAATTTCGTAGCGGTAAACTGCTCCTCCTTCAGTAAGGAACTGTTGGAAAGCGAGATGTTCGGTCATAAAGCCGGTTCGTTTACAGGAGCATTGAAAGATAAGAAAGGATTGTTTGAGGAGGCTGACAATGGCACTATCTTCTTGGATGAAATCGGTGAAATGGCATTTGAACTGCAAGCCAAACTGCTGCGCATTCTCGAAACAGGTGAATATATAAAGATTGGTGATACCAAACCCACCCGTGTGAATGTGCGTGTCGTTGCCGCAACTAACCGCAATCTGCCGGAAGAGATTACCGCAGGACGTTTTCGCGAGGATTTATTCTACAGGCTCTCCGTATTCCAAATTCATCTGCCGCCCTTGCGTGAACGGGCGGGCGATGTACGTATTCTGGCAAAAGCCTTTGTAAAGGACTTCTCCGTTCGGTTGGCACGTTCCGTTACGGAAATAACACCCGCTTTTCTCGAAGCCCTCGAACAACAACCCTGGAAAGGTAATATCCGGGAATTGCGTAATGTGATAGAGCGCAGTCTGATTGTTTGCGAGAGTGAACGGCTGGATGTTGCCGACTTGCCGCTCGATATACAGAACACCCATTACGAACAATCTGATGAAACCACTCCCGGCAGTTTTGAACTTTCTGCCATGGAGCGTCGCCACATCGCCCGTGTGCTGGAATATACAAAAGGTAATAAGACCGAAGCAGCCCGCCTGCTCAAAATCGGATTGACCACACTCTACCGCAAAATCGAAGAATACGGAATATAATCTGTTCTTTTCCGTAACTTGCCGAAAGTTTCCCGGCGTGGAACGAAGTGTTTCATGTCGGGAAACAAGGTGTACCATGCTGGGGTACTCTTTGTTTCACCCCGTGGAACTTTCGGTTTCTCCTAAGGAAACAAATGGTTTCGCCAGATGAACCTCGAATCATGCAATGTCCCTTTTCTATTTTGATAAGCACCCTTCCATTTTGAAAGGGTGTCTTCTTTTTCTGTAATTCCTCTATTCTGTTTTATTTCTTTATCAATCAGTATTTTATCTTACAGACTTCTATTTTGGCACGCATTTGGCAATTATGAGGACGGTAAAACATGAATATTAATTTAACAACGTAAAAACATGGGAATAACGATTTCATTTATTTTCTGCCTGTTGAGCGGATTTCTCGCTTTCTGGCTATTCTGGAAATGTGTGGATTGGTTTGAGAAGATTTAAAGAGGAGAGAAAAGATTATGTACACAGTATTATTTGTATTAGGTGTTGCAGTGTTCGGGTACTTAATGTATGTTCTGGTGAAACCCGAAAGGTTCTAAAAGATTAAAGAAATGAATACGGAAATTTTAGGTGTAGTTTTACAGATTTTCCTGTTGGTGGCGATTTCTTATCCGCTGGGAAAATATATTGCGAAGGTTTATAAAGGAGAGAAGACATGGTCGGACTTTATGAAACCGGTAGAGAGACTGATATTTAAGGTAGCGGGCATTAATCCCAATGAAGAAATGAACTGGAAGCAGTTCCTAAAGGCGTTGCTGATATTGAATGCTTTCTGGTTTGTCTGGGGAATGGTGCTGTTGGTCAGTCAAGGATGGCTGCCGCTGAATCCTGACGGTAATGGCCCGCAAACTCCCGACCAGGCATTCAATACCTGCATCAGTTTTATGGTAAACTGTAACTTGCAGCATTATTCCGGTGAGAGCGGACTGACGTATTTTACCCAGTTGTTCGTCATCATGCTCTTCCAGTTTATTACCGCAGCGACAGGTATGGCGGCTATGGCGGGCATTATGAAGTCCATCAGCCGTAAAACAACGAATACAA
>OGIE01000079.1_pt1 | contig 123240 bp, 101 predicted proteins | sample 1571581 | NCBI WGS metagenome assembly OGIE01 (sample SAMEA2582021, study PRJEB24529) | metagenome | biome: Human gut stool | place: China | collected 2011
TCATCCACCGCCGTTCGGCGGTCCCCCTTCCCCTCTAGGGGAAGGCTTGCGGGGATTCATCGCTGCCCCGCTCGGTCATTACTCGTCCGGGGCGACGAGATGCAGCAAATGCGCGATGCCGGGGATGCTTTCGCCCTGTTGGGACGAGGTGGGCGACATCAGCGCGCCGGTCGCCATAAACAGCACATTTTTCAGCTCGCGCCGCTCCATTTTTCCCAGCAAATACGAGCACAGCACCGATGCCGCACAGCCGCAGCCGGAACCGCCGGCGTGCACATCCTGCTTGGCGCGATCAAACAGCATCAGCCCGCAATCGTTGTAGTTGCCGCCCAGCTTGATCTGTTGCCGTTCCAACAGCTCTTTGAACAGCTCGCTGCCCACCGCGCCCAAATCGCCGGACAAAATCAGATCGTAATCGTCCGGCGAGGTGCCGGTGTCCTGCAAAAAGTTTTGCAGCGTATCCGCGGCGGCGGGCGCCATTGCGGCGCCCATATTGTTGGCATCGGTGATGTTCAGATCCACAATCCGCCCGATACACACATCCGCGATCTTCACCCCGCTGCCGCCCAGCCCCACCACCGCCGAACCCGACGCGGTGGCGGTCCATTGTGCGGTTTGCGGGCGTTGACCGCCGTATTCCAGCGGAAACCGGAATTGCCGCTCGGCGGTGCAAAAGTGGGAGGAGGTGACGGCGGCGCACAGATCGGCGGCACCGCTGTCCACAAAAATGGCGGCGCACGCCAGCGTTTGCGCCATGGTGGAACACGCGCCAAACTGCCCCAGCAGCGGGATCGCGTATTCGCGCAGCCCAAAGGTGGAGGCAATATTTTGGTTCAGCAGATCGCCCGCGAACAAAAACTGAATTTGCGAGGGCGACAGCCCGGCTTTGTTCACCGCGCGGGTGAACGCTTCGCGCTGGAAGGTACTTTCCGCCTTTTCCCAGCTTTTTTCGCCCATGGTGGTGTCCTCGAAAATCTGGTCAAAATAGCGTGCGAGCGGTCCTTCGCCCTCCTTTTTGCCCACCACGGCGGCATAGCCGAGGATGCTGGGTCGCCCCGACAGGGTGACGGTGTATTGTCCTTTGCGTTCCGGCATGGTCAGCCCTCCTTTCTTATAATAAGGACACGATATAGTAAATCAGCCCGTAAATAATGCTGGCGGTGATGCCATACACCAGCACCGGACCGGCGATGATAAACATTTTGGCGCCCAATCCGGTGACGAATCCCTCGCTTTTGAATTCGATGGCGGGGGAAACAATGGCGTTGGCGAATCCGGTGATGGGCACCAGTGTGCCCGCGCCCGCGTGTTTGGCGATGTTGTCGTACACCTGAAATCCGGTCAGCACCATGCTGATGAAAATCAGCGATACCGACGCGACCATGCGGGCATCGGTTTGCTCCAATCCCGCGTGCTGCCCCCAATCGGCGATCGCTTGTCCCAGCGCACAAATCAAACCTCCCACCCCGAACGCCCACAGGCAGTTTTTCAACACCGGTGATTTGGGCGAGGCTTTTTTGTTCATGCGTTGGTATTCCTGGCTGGTCACTTTCAAGAAAAACGCCCCTCTTCGTCAAGTTTTGGTTAGTATGCGCGCCCGCGGGGAAAATATTCCGCCAGCTTATAGCGGGTCAGCGGGCGGTGAGCCGGTGTGTTCAGCAGCCGCCCGCGGTAATCGAACCGCGACCCGTGGCACGGACAATCCCACGAACATTCTTCGGCGTTCCAGGTCAGCATACACCCCATATGCGGGCAGGTGGGCTTGACCAAAAACACCCGCCCATCCCGCCGCCGGTACGCGCCCACCCGCTTGCCGTCGATGGTCAACAACTTGCCCTCACCGGGATGCAGCGAGGCAAGCGATTCCTGCGGCACGCGGGCGTAGCCGCCGATATAGTGGCGCAGCACCTGCGCGTTGTTGACATAAAACGCTTTGCGGGTGGCGGTGTGACGGGCGGGCGAAAACACCGCGGCATAAGACGGCGAGGCACCGGTGATGCTGCCCGCCAAAATCGCGGCGGCAGTCATGCTGCCGGTCATGCCCCATTTGTTGAAACCGGTCGCCAGATATACCGCCATGTGCGGTTGATCCGCCTGGGTATATCGCCCGATATACGGCACACCGTCGGGGGTCATGCAATCCTGTGCGGACCATCCGGCAACCACGCGGCGATCGGGATACCACGGTGCCGACCGCACCCGCAGCTGGTACAGCGGGTGGCGGCTGTGCGCCACCCCGGTGCGGTGGGTGCCGCCGCCGATCAGCACACCGTTTGGGTACGGCCGCAGCGACAGATCGTGTTTGCCGGCGCCCCAGTACATTTCGGCGGGCGGTTTGACCTGTGCGACCGCCAGCACATAGGCGCGCTCCTGCCATATCCGCATAAAATAGCGCCCCGGCATATCCAAAAACGGAAAATGCGAGGTGAGCACCGCCACCGGCGTCCGCACGCGCCCGCGGGTGGTCACCACCGCCTCCTCCGAAAGCCCCACCGCCGCGGTGCGGGGACAAAAGGTGACCCCTTGCCGCCGCAGGTGATCGGTCAGCGCATAGGCGAATTGCAGCGGATGAAAATAGCCGCCGCCGGTCGTATGCAGCACGGCGGTGACCGCAAAGGGCAGATCGGCGGTGCGATCCGCCGTAAAAGGCAGCTGCAAGCGGGCAAGCGCTTCTGCCTCCTGCTCCAACCGGCGCGCGCCGTCGGTGTCGGTGGCATACACGGCGGCGGGGCAGGGGGTGTAGCCGCAGTCGATGTTCAGCTGCCGGATCAGAGTGGGAAACGCGCGCTCCGCCTCGCGGGCGGCCGCGGCGTATTGGGCGGCGGCCGTTGCCCCGCGCTCCTGCAGCAGCTTTTGATAGCACAAGCCGTGCTGGGCAGTGATTTTGGCGGTGGTATGCGCCGTCACCCCGCCGGCGATGTCGCCCGCATCCATCACCACGATGTCGTTCACTCCGCGCTGCAGCAGCCGGTAGGCGGTCAGCAGCCCGCACAGCCCGCCGCCGACGATCACCGCCTCGGCGCTGGCGGGCAGCGCCACCGTAGGCAGCCGGCAGGAGGTGGTTTGCTGCCATAACGATACATGATCCATGAGGATCGCCTCCTTTTGCGGCTAGTATGTCCGCTTATTTGCGAAATACGCGGGGGTATGCTATACTGGATGCCATAGGTGACACCGCGCCCGGCGCGGACAGATAAGAAGGAGCGACCGTTATGGAATTGAAGATACAAAAGCTGGATGAACGCGCCAAGCTGCCGGTGCGCGCGACCCCGGGTAGCGCGGGAATGGATTTGCACGTACTGCTGGATGAGCCGCTGACGCTGGCTCCGGGCGAGCGGGCGTTGGTGCGCACCGGTATCGCGATCGGACTGCCCTCGCCCGAAACGGTGGGGCTGGTGTTTGCCCGCAGCGGGCTGGCGGTAAAAAAAGGGCTGGCGCTGTCCAATGGCGTGGGGGTCATCGACAGCGATTATACCGGCGAGATCAAGGTGGGGCTGGTGCATCTGGGCGCCGAGCCTGTCACCATCCAGCCCGGCGAGCGGATCGCGCAGCTGGCGGTGATGCCAGTGCTGCTGCCGGAAATTCGCGAAGTGGATGCGCTGGACGCTACCGCGCGGGGCGCGGGCGGATTCGGTTCAACGGGGGCGGTGTGATGGCACGCATCATTCTCGCGTCCGCCTCTCCCCGCCGGCGGGAGATCTGCGACCGGCTGGGGCTGGACTATGAGGTGATCCCCGCCAAAAGAGAAGAAGCGCTGGACCCGGCGCTGCCAATGGAACAGGCGGTGGTGCAGGTGGCGCGCGCCAAGGCGGCGGAGGTCGCGGCGGCGCATCCCGACCGGTTGGTGCTGGGGGCGGATACCACCGTGACGGTGGACGGCAAAGCGCTTGGCAAGCCGCGCGACGAGCAGCACGCCGCCGCGATGCTGAACTGCCTGCAAGGGCGGTGGCATCGGGTGATCACCGGGGTGTGGGTGTGTGCCCCCTCCGGCAGCGACGGCTTTGCCGCCTGCACCGAGGTGCGGTTTGCGCCGATGACAGCGGCGGACATCACGGCGTATATCGCCACCGGCGAGCCGATGGACAAAGCGGGCGCTTACGGCATTCAGGGAGCGGGGCTGCGGTTTGTCGAAGAGATTCGCGGCGATTTTTATGCGGTGATGGGGTTGCCGGCCGCGAGTTTGTGGAATTTTTTGAAGAAATTCCCCGAAATGGACGAATAGGACAAATGTTTCGGCATTTCTACAAACTTTTTGCGCAAAACCCGTTTACTTTTTGCAAAAGACCGACTATAATATTACAATGAGTATGGTATCCGTACGCCCAAAGCGGTGGGCGGCGGATGCCCCCGATAGATTATTTTAGACAAGGAGATGCGACCCATGAACATTGCTCTGATTGCCCACGATGCCAAAAAAGAACTCATGGTACAATTTTGCATTGCTTATTGCGGGATCCTCAGCCGCCACAATATTTGCGCTACCGGCACGACGGGCAAAATGGTGGCCGAAGCGACGGGACTGAAGATCATGCGATACCTCAGCGGCTCGCAGGGCGGCGACCAGCAGATCTCGGCGCGTATCGCCTGTGACGAAATTGACCTGCTTTTGTTTTTCCGCGATCCGTTGACGGTGAAATCCCACGAACCCAAGGAAAACGATATGTTCCGCCTGTGCGATATGCGGAACATCCCGGTGGCGACCAACATCGCTACCGCCGAGGTGCTGATTCACGGACTGGAACGCGGCGATCTGGATTGGCGCAATATTGTCAACGACGGTCATTAACTCCGCCGCGCAGTATGCCGACCCATTTTTGCGCACGCATATTGTTACGGGCGGACGCGGCATGCCTCCCCGGAGGTAAGTTGCGTCTGCCTTTTCCTGTTTTTATCCACGCTTTATTTTCCCTTTAGAAAGGATCGATGATTCATGGCGCTTATTACCAAAGCCATTCGCGGCACGCAGGATGTGCTGCCCGCCGACAGCTACAAATGGCAGCACGCGGAACAGACCGCGCTGGCGGTGGCGCGCGATTTTGGCTATCGCGAAATGCGCACGCCGGTGTTTGAACACACCGAGCTGTTCCACCGGTCGGTGGGCGAGACCACCGATGTGGTGCAAAAAGAGATGTACACCTTTGACGACAAGGGCGGGCGTTCCATCACCCTGCGCCCGGAAGGCACCGCCGGTATGGCGCGTGCTCTGCTGGAGCACGGGCTGCACAACGGCGCGCTGCCGGTCAAGGTGGCGTATATCACCTCCTGCTATCGCTACGAAAAACCGCAGGCGGGGCGGCTGCGCGAATTCCACCAGTTTGGTGTGGAATGTTTCGGCGCGGCGGCACCCACGGCGGATGCCGAGGTGATCGCGCTGGCGCGCACGGTGCTGCAATCGCTGGAAGTGGAGGGCGTGTCGCTGCACATCAACTCCATCGGCTGCCCCACCTGCCGCGCGAAATACCACGAAGCGCTGAAAGCGTATTTTGAAGCCCGCCGCGGCGAGCTGTGCGAAACCTGCCAGGGGCGGTTGGACCGCAACCCGATGCGGATCCTTGACTGCAAATCGCCGATCTGCTCCGCCATTGCGGCGGATGCGCCGGTGATGCTGGATTATCTGTGCGACGATTGCGCCGCCCACTTTGAAGCGGTGAAGGGCTGTCTGGATGCCGCCGAGATCGAATATGAGATCGACCCGCACATTGTGCGCGGACTGGATTATTACACCCGCACGGTGTTCGAGTTTGTGTCGGACGCGCTGGGCGCGCAGGCGGTAGTCTGCGGCGGCGGCCGGTACGACGGACTGATCGACGAGCTGGGCGGCACGCATCTGCCGTCGCTGGGCTTCGGCATGGGGCTGGAACGGCTGCTGATGGTGATGGAAGCCAAGGGCGCGACCTTCCCGACCCCGCCGCGCTGTGAGGTGTATTTCGCCTCGATGGGTGACGAAGCCGCCAGACGCTGCTTTGCGATGGTGTCCCATCTGCGGGAGGGCGGCGTTGCCGCCGAATGCGATACCGTGGGGCGCGGGCTGAAAGCGCAGATGAAATATGCCGACAAGATTGGCGCGCGCCAGACCATTGTGGTGGGCGACAACGAGCTTGCCACCGGTATGGCGAAGATCAAGGATATGGAAACCGGCGAAACCGCCGACATTGCGCTGGATGACAGCCTGTATACCACGCTGTACAACCGGTCGCTGGATCGGCAGCTGCAGGATATGAGCGACCTGTTCGGCGAAGAGCTGCTGAACGGGATTCAGGAATAGGAGAGATCATCATGGCGGAAACATTGAAGGGATTGAAACGCACGCATTATTGCGGCGATCTGCGCGCCACCGACGAGGGCGCGGAAGTGACGGTTTGCGGCTGGGTACAGCGCCAGCGCGACCTGGGTCAGCTGATTTTTGTGGACTTGCGCGACCGCAGCGGCATTGTGCAGCTGGCGTTTGACGAAACCACCGATCGCGCGGTGTTTGACAAAGCGTTTTCGGTGCGCAGCGAGTATGTGCTGGCGGCGCGCGGCCGGGTGCGGATCCGCGCGGCGAAAAACGATACCATCCCCACCGGCGATGTGGAGATCGCGGTGGAGGAGCTGCGGGTTCTGAACAAAGCGGAAACCCCGCCGTTCGAGATCGTGGAACATTCCACCACCGCCGAGTCGATCCGGTTGAAATACCGCTATCTGGATCTGCGGCGGCCGGATTTGCAGCACAACATCCTGATGCGCCACCGCATCGCGAAGATCGCCCGCGACTATTTTGACGAGCACGGGTTTATTGAGCTGGAGACCCCCATGCTGATCAAATCCACGCCGGAGGGCGCGCGCGACTTTTTGGTGCCCTCGCGGCTGCACCATGGCGAATTTTACGCGCTGCCCCAATCGCCCCAGCTGTACAAACAGCTGTCGATGGTGGCGGGCTTTGACCGGTATATGCAGCTGGCGCGCTGCTTCCGCGACGAGGATCTGCGCGCGGACCGTCAGCCGGAGTTTACCCAGATCGACCTCGAAATGTCCTTTGTGGATGTGGAGGATGTGCTGGCGATCGGCGAAGGCTTTATGAAAACCGTGTTTGACAAAGCGCTGGGCGAGCAGATCACCCTGCCGCTGCCCCGGCTGACTTATACCGAGGCGATGGAGCGGTTCGGTTCGGACAAGCCGGACACCCGCTTTGGCATGGAGATCATCGATCTGACCGATACCGTGAAGGATTGCGGCTTTGGCGTGTTTGCGTCGGCGGTCAGCGGCGGCGGCACCGTGCGCGCCATCACCGCCAAAGGCGGCGCAGCCAAACTCAGCCGTAAAGAGATCGACAAGCTGACCGAGTTCGTCAAGGGCATCGGCGCCAAAGGACTGGCGTGGGTGCGCTGGGTGGACGAAAAGCCCACCGCCTCGTTCGCCAAGTTTATGACCGAGGACGAGATGCAGGCGCTGCTGCAAAAAGCGGGCGCCGAGCAGGGCGATGTGGTGCTGATCGTGGCGGATACCATCAAAAAGCATGTGCTGACCACGCTGGGTGCGCTGCGGCTGGAGGTCGCGGACAAGCTGGGCATCGAGCGCAGCGGCTATCAGCTGTTGTGGATCACCGAGTTCCCGTTCTTCGAGTACGACGAGGAAGCGGGTCAGTATGTCGCGATGCACCATCCCTTCACCGCGCCGCTGGACGAATGTATTGAATTTTTGGACAGCGCCCCGGAAAAGGTGTTTGCCAAAGCGTATGATCTGGTGCTCAACGGCGTGGAGCTGGCGAGCGGCTCTATCCGCATCACCGATCCGGAGCTGCAGGCGCATATGTTTGCGGCGCTGGGGCTGTCGCCGGAAGAGGCACAGCAAAAGTTTGGCTTCCTGACCGATGCGTTCCGCTATGGTGCCCCGCCGCACGGCGGCATGGGCATCGGGCTGGATCGCCTGGTGATGCAGATGCTGGGTGCGGATACGCTGCGCGATGTGGTGCCGTATCCGAAGGTGCAGAACATGACCGAGCTGATGACCGCCTGCCCGTCGGCGGTGGACGATGCGCAGCTGGAGGAGCTGGGGCTGCAGGTGCAGCCGGAGGCGTGATTCGCCCGGCGGTTCCGTTACATAACCTTCAAAGACTGTTTACAAATTTGTTTGATAAGTTTTGTACAATAAACAGCGAGAGTTTATTTTCAATATAGGAGGGATTTCCCAACCATGATCGAAGTACAACACCTGACCAAGCGGTACGGCAGCCATGTGGCGCTGCAGGATATCAGCTTTCAGGTAAACGACGGTGAGATTTTGGGCTTTTTGGGGCCGAACGGCGCCGGTAAGTCCACCACCATGAATATTTTGACCGGCTATCTGTCGGCATCCGACGGCGTGGTGCGCGTGAACGGTCACGATGTGCTGGAGGACCCCAACAAGGCGAAGTCCGAGATCGGCTATCTGCCGGAGCAGCCCCCGTTGTACATGGATATGACGGTGCGGGAATACCTGAATTTTATGTACGATCTGAAAAAGTGCGCGCTGCCCCGCACCAAGCATATTGCGGAGATCTGCCGGCTGATGAAGATCGACAATGTGTATGGGCGGCTGATCAAAAACCTGTCCAAAGGGTATCGCCAGCGGGTCGGGTTTGCGCAGGCGCTGATCGGCAACCCGCCGGTGCTGATTCTGGACGAGCCGACGGTGGGTCTGGACCCGTCCCAGATCATTGAAATTCGCTCGCTGATCAAAAGCCTCGGCAAGCACCACACCGTGATCCTCTCCTCGCACATTCTGTCCGAGATCGAGGCGGTGTGCGACCGGGTGATTATCATCAATGGCGGCAAGCTGGTGGCGGACAACACCGCTGCCGCGTTGTCCGAGCAGTTCTCGCGCGACAACCGGATGCTGCTGCGGGTGGTGGGCCCTGCCAAGGATGTGCAGGCGATGCTGTCCCGTGTGCCGGGGGTGCGCCATGTCAACGCGCTGGGCGAAAAAGAGCCGGGCGCTTACGATTTTGCGGTGATCCCGGAAGCGGGCTGCGATGTGCGCCGCGATATTTTCCAGCGGGTCGCCGAGCGCGGTTGGGTGCTGCTGGGAATGCGGTCGATGCAGAAAACGCTGGAAGAGATCTTTATCACCCTCACCGGCGGCGACCACGCGGATGCAAAGGAGGCGAAGTAAATCATGGCGGCGATATTCAAACGGGAATTCAAGGCGTATTTCACTTCGCCGATCGGGTATTTTGTGTTGGCGATCCTGTTCTTTTTTGCGGGATGGTTCTTCTACGCGGGCAATCTGACGGCGAACAGCGCCGATCTGACCAGCGTGTACAGCAGCCTGTTCAGCATTGTGCTGCTGGCGGTGTTGCCGATTTTGACCATGCGGCTGTTCAGCGATGAAAAGCGGCAAAAAACCGACCAGGCGCTGCTCACTGCGCCGGTCAGTTTGACCGGTATTGTGATGGGCAAGTTTTTGGCGGCGCTGCTGCTGTATGCGCTGGGCATTGCCATCACCTTTGTGTTTGCAGTCATCATCGCGTTCCAGGTCACTCCTGACTGGATGGTGGTGATCGGCAACTACCTGGGGCTGCTGATGATGGGCGGCGCGGTGATCGCCATCGGCTTGCTGATCTCCAGCCTGACCGAGAGTATGTTCATCTCCGCGCTGGGCACCTTTGGCGTGTCCTTTGTGCTGGTGATGATGGACAGCCTGTCCACCATCTTTTCGGACAACACGGTGGTCAAAACCATCATCGACTTTTTGTCCATTTCGTCCCGGTATAACCACTTTACGCTGGGACTCATCAACTATAACGATGTCGTCTTCTTTCTCAGCATCCAGGCGCTGTTCCTGTTTTTGACGGTGCGGGTGCTGGATCGTAAGAGATGGAGCTGAGAGGGAGGTTTGCAAAGTGAACGAGTTTGACGAAAAGTTCGTGCCGGAACAGCCGGCCGACGAAACCGCGGCGCCCGCCGCGGAGACGGAAACCACCGAAACGGCGGCTCCGGAAACGGCTCCCGCTGCGGAAACCGCCCCGGCGGAGGAGATGCCCGCCAGCGACGCGGTAGACGCCGCAAAACCCAAAAAGAAAAATCAGCATCGCCGTTTGCGCTACGGCGGGTTGGCGGTGCTGGTCACGGTGTTGGTGATCGTGGGCACGGTGGTGCTCAACATTTTCGCCAATGTGCTGTTTGACCGGTTCCCGCTGAGCGTGGATATGACCTCGGACGACCGGTTCACCATTTCGCAGGAAACCCGCGATATGATCCAATCGGTGGACAAACAGGTCGAGATCATCGGCTTCTTCAGCGAAGATACCGCGCGCAACCCCAACACCGGTCTGACCCAGATGAACACGGTGTTCAAACAGATCTACGAAACCTGGAACCAGTATGAGCGTCTGTCGGACGGCAAGGTGACGGTGAAATATGTGGATCTGACCGCCGACCCCACCTTGCAGAACCAGTATAAAAAGTACGGTTCGGTGCAGGAGTGGAGCGTGCTGTTCCGCTCCGGTGAAGGCGACAACGAGCGCTATCGGCTGAAAGATATCCGGCAGGATTTTTATACCTATGAAAGCGATTCCTACACCGGCAGCCTGACCAGTTTCACCTCGCAGGTGGAGATGGCGACCGCGTCCGGCGTGAAAGCGGTGTCCGGTGACGAGGAGATGCAGGTGATGCTGCTGACCGGTCACGACGAGGACGAAGCCACCGTGACGGCGCTGACCGATCTGTACGAGCTGAACGGCTACGCGGTGGAGCAGGTCAATCTGGCGAGCAACCAGAAAACGAGCGACAAAGCGACCACCGCGATCATCGCGGCGCCCGCCAAGGATTTGAGCGCGGCGGAGATCACCCGTTTGCGCGACTGGCTGACCAACAATGGTAAGCTGGGTCGCAACCTGATGGTGGTGATGGGCAATCTGGTCACCACCAAGGACTGCCCGAATCTGGTCGAGTTTTTGGACGACGGCTACCAGATCGAGATCACCGACAATCTGGTGGTGGAAACCGATGACAGCCGCAGCCTGATGGGCTTTGACGGCAACATCATCTACGGCGACCTGCCGGAAAGCCCGGTGCAGGATTCCGCCAAAAGCGCCGCCGTTTACAGCGGCTATCCCCGCCAGATCAAGCTGAAAGCCGGCACCGACAACACCAAAACGCTGTTTAATGTGCCGCTGGTGACCTATCCGGAAAGCTGCCAGCTGAAATCCATGACGGCGGGCGAAAACGCCAAAACCACCGCGGCGGACGAATATCCGGTCGCGGGCATGGGCATGGCGGTCAAATGGACCTATGACAACAGCGGCGAAGAGTCGGAGCAGGTGGAAACCAATGTGGTGGTGTGCAGCCAGGGCATGATCTCCGGCGCGTTCTCCACCATCTACGGCAGCCAGCAGGTGAACTTTGTGACCGCCGACGGCGCGGATAACGAATCGGTCGTGCTGGGCATCATGAACTATATCAACAATGTGGAAGACAGCGTGACTGTGTCCGGCAAAGACCTGACCCAAACCCAAACGCAGTTCACGGAAGGTACGGCATTTTGGCTTGGGTTGATCCTTGCGGTGGTGCTGCCGCTGGTTCTGCTGGTAGTGAGCCTGGTGGTATTCCTGCGGAGGAGACATCTATGAGTAAACGGGTACGCACCATTATCATTGCGCTGGCAGCGGTGTTGGTGCTGGGCGGCGGTTTGGCGGCGGTGTTGCTGCTGACCGATGCGCCCGCCGACAGCGATGCCGATTCCAGCGAGTCCACCACTCTGACACTGGTGGATAAGAGCAAGGACAAAAAAGGCAAGGAAATTGAAAAGCCCGTGACGCGGGTGGAAGTGACCACCGCGTCCGAAAGCTTTGTGCTGGCGGACAACAAGGACGGGGCACTGGCGGTGGAGGCGTATGCCGATCTGCCGATCAACTCCGACCAGGTGAGCACGCTGACCGACGCGCTGGCGACCATTTCCGCCAACCGCAAGCTGGATTCCCCGCGGGAAGCGAAGGAATACGGCTTGGATAAACCGCAGGCCACCGTCACGGTGACCTATGCCGACAAATCCACCTATGCGTTTGAGCTGGGGGATATGTCCGGCGTGTCGGACGAGGCGTATTTCCGCCCGACCGGCACCACCGATGTGTATCTGGTGGAGAAGAGCTTTGCCAATACGGTGCTGCAAAAATCCACCGCGTATATCGGCATTTCGCTGATCTCCGCGCCCGCCGTCAAGGATGACGACGAAAACGGCTCGGTGGTGATGCGGGATGTGGTGCTGACCGGCAGCGTGCGCGGCAACCAGCCGCTGACTGTGCGGCTCACCAACAGCGACGACAGCGATACCGTGTCGCTGTACACCTATCTGGTGGAAACGCCGTATTATCGCGGCGCGAACGACGAAAACGCCAAAGCGGCGTTCGACAGCGCCTATTCGCTGACGGCGGAAACGGCGTATATCGCCTATCCCACCAAAAAGCAGAAGAGCGAATGCGGGTTTGATAAACCCTATTCGGTGGCGAAGATGCACACGGCGGTCAAGACGGTGGAAACCACATCCACCACCGGCACCACTTCGCCGGGCACCACCACGTCGGCTACCGACGAGCAAAAAACCAAGTATTATAATGTGGAAAGCCACACCGTCACCGTCGGCAAAAAATCCGACGACGGCCAGTATTATGTGATGGTGGACGATCTGAATGTCATCTATCTGGTGGCGGCGGACAGCATTCCGTGGGTGGAGGTCACCTACAACGATGTTGCCAGCACCATGCTGTTTTTGGAGGACATCACCGGGGTGCAGTCCATCGTGGTGACCGAAAACGGCAAAACCACCACCTTCTCGCTCACCCACGATGCCGAGGCGGAGGACAACGACGATATGCTGACCGTGAAGGTGGACGGCAAACAAACCGATACCGCCAACTTCCGCCAGCTGTATCAGGTGTTGATGGGGGTGACCCGTATCGGGACGGCGGATAAAACGCCGACCGGCACGCCGGATATGATCATCCGGATCAACCCGCTGGACAGCCGCGACAAAACGGTGGAGGCGAAGCTGTACAAAACCTCCGGCAGCCGCTATACCTGCGTGATGCTGGACGGCGATGTGTATGCGGTGGCCGCCGGTTCGGTGGAAACCGTGTCCAAGCAGATGGCAAACTATCTGAACGGCAAAGATGTTTTGGTGTATTGATGCTGCGATCCCGCCGGAGTGTATGCTCCGGCGGGATTTTTGCGCTTTTTGAACGGCGGGAGCGCCCAAACCGCCCGTTTGCCCCTTGATTTTTGCAAAAAACGCGGTGAAAACCGCCTGTATAAGCCACTTTTTTGAAAAATGGCTTGCATTTTTTGGCAAGGGGTGGTACACTAAGTACGGTTGAATAGTGATTGTATGTAAAGGAGTGGGGCGACCCGCTCTTTTATGTTTGATAGGGGGAATTAACGAGCATATGGCAGACAAGAAGAACGGCGGCGGAACGGTCGCGGTGTGCCGCCGGTTGGCGGAGCCTGTGGCGGCGGAGCTGGGGCTGACTCTGTGGGATGTGCGGTTCGTCAAAGAGGGCGCGACATGGTATCTGCGGTTTATCATCGACCGCGAAGAGGGCGTGTCCATGGACGATTGCGTGGCGATGTCCCGCCGCATCAACCCGATTTTGGACGAAGCGGACCCGATCTCCCACGCCTACTGCATGGAAGTGATGTCCCCCGGCGTGGAGCGCGAGCTGACCCGCCCGGAGCATTTTGAATATTGCACCGGCTGGCCGGTGGTGGTGCGGCTGATCCGTCCGGTGGACGGTGTGCGCGAATTCGCCGGTGTGCTGAAAGGGCTGGTGGATAACGAGGTGCGGTTGGAAACCGAGGATGGCGAACGTACCTTTGCCCGCAAGGATATCAGCATGGTGCATGTGATCGATATGGACGAGGGGGAAGACCCCGCAGACGACAGTGATGACGGAGCCGACGGCTCCGCAGAATAGGGAGGACAACGGAAAATGGCTAAGATAGCGAAAAACGACGAATTTTTTGAGGCATTGGCATTGCTGGAAAAGGAAAAGGGCATCTCGGGCGAATATCTGCTGGAAAAAATCCGCGCCGCCATCATCATCGCGATCAAACGCGATTTCGGCGGTAAGGATAACATCTCGGTGATTATGGACCCCGATACCCACGAGTTCGCGGCGTCTATCCGCAAAACGGTGGTGGACGAGATCGAAGATCCCGATCTGGAAATGCTGCCGGAGCAGGCGCAGCGCTATTCCGCCAACGCCAAGGTCGGCGATGTGGTGGAAATTCAGCTGGAAACCAAGCAGTTCGGCCGCATCGCGGCGCAGACCGCGAAGCACGTTATCCGCCAGGGCATCCGCGAGGCGGAGCGCGGTCAGCAGATGCAGGAATTCCAGCGCCGCAATCAGGAGCTGGTGACCGCGCTGGTCACCCGCGTAGATCCGCACACCGGCGCCGCCACCGTGGAGATCGGCAAAGCCGAAGCGGTGCTGCCGCAAAGCGAGCAGATCGAAGGCGAAACGCTGCACGAAGGCGACCGCGTGAAGGTGTATGTGGTGGATGTGCGCGAAACCGAAAAAGGTCCCCGCGCGCTGATTTCCCGCACCCATCCGGGTCTGGTGAAACGCCTGTTTGAAATGGAAGTGCCGGAGATTTTCGGCGGCACGGTGGAGATCAAAGCCATCTCGCGTGAGGCGGGTTCCCGCACCAAAATGGCGGTGCTGGCGCACGATGCCAATGTGGACGCGGTGGGCGCCTGCATCGGTCCCCGCAGCTCCCGCGTGGCGGGCATTGTGGAAGAGCTGGGCGGCGAAAAGATCGACATTGTGGAATACAGCGAGGATCCCGAAACCTTTATCGCGGCGGCGCTTGCGCCCGCCAAGGTGCTGTCGGTGACGGTGGATCCCGAGGGCGCGAAGAGCTGCACCGTGACGGTGCCGGATTCGCAGCTGTCGCTCGCGATCGGCAACAAGGGGCAAAACGCCCGTCTGGCGGCGCGTCTGACCGGATGGAAGATCGATATTCGCCCCGAAAGCGGATTTTACGGCGAGGGCGCGGAGGAATAAACCGCGCGCGCTCGCATTACGATAAGGAAGGGAGGCACCCGGATGAAAACGCGCAGAATCCCGCTGCGGAAATGTACCGGATGCGGGGAAATGAAGCCCAAAAAAGAGCTGGTGCGGGTGGTCAAAAGCCCGGAAGGTGACATATCGCTGGATCTGACCGGCAAAAAACCGGGGCGTGGCGCGTATGTGTGCCCCTCTCTTGCCTGCTTGCAGGCCGCCCGCAAGGCGCGGCGGCTGGAAAAAGGATTTGCCTGCCGTATACCCGACGAGGTGTACGACCGGATGGAGGAGGAGCTGAGCGGACATGACGGATAAGCTCATTGGTCTGCTCGGTATTTGCCGCCGGTCGGGACATTTGGCGATCGGGTGTGATGCTGTGACCGGCTGGATACAGCACGGCAAGGCTCGGGCAGTGGTGTTGACCGCGGATTTGTCGGTCAAGACCGAAAAGGAAATACGCTTCACGGCGGAAAAGCATCCGACCACGCTGCTGCGCACCGCGCTCACCAAAGAGCAGGTGGGGCAGGCACTCGGGATGCAAAAGCCGGTGGGAGTTGTGGCCACGGACGACCGTGGATTTGCGGCAGCGTTTGAAAAGAACTGCCCGGACAGACAGGAGGAAGATGCCATATGATGATAAAGTACCGTGTGAATGAGGTGGCCCGCGACTTCGGGGTGCCCGGCAAAGAGATAATCAAGCTGCTGGAACAGTACACCGGCACCACCAAAAAGAGCCAGACCGCGTTGGAAGAAAACGAGCTGGACATTATTTTTGAACACTACACCCAAGCGCATCAGGAGGACAACTTTGACCGCTACTTTGCGGTAGCGGCGGAAGCCGAAAAGAAGCGCGAAGAGGAAAAAGCCGCCAAACGCGAGGCGGAAAAGGCGGAAAAAGCCGCCAAAGCGGCTGCCGAAAAACCGGCGGTCAAGGGCGCGGCTCCGGCGGCGACTGCCGAAAAACCGGCGAAAAAGGACAAAGAGGACAAACCGCATCCGGCGAAACCGGCGGTGGAACGCCGCACGGTGGATACCCGCCGTCCGCAGCAGATGAACGCGCACAAGTACGACGAAAAGTTCGATACTATGGCGCAGAGCACCTCCAAAGGCGGTCGCGGCGACTTTGGCCCCCGCAAACAGAAGATCAACCAGAAATCGCAGCAGTATCGCAAACCGCACGGTCGCCGCGAAACTGAGGCGGAGCGGATGAAACGCATCCAGCTGGAACGCCAGAAAAAACCGATCACCATCATGGTGGGCGACACCATCACGGTGAGCGAGCTGGCGATGCGGCTGAAAGTGACCGTGTCCGAAGTCATCAAAAAGCTGATGATGATGGGCATGATGGTCACCGCCAACGAGGAAGTGGATTTCGACACCGCCTTCCTGGTGGGCGAAGAGCTGCACGCCAAGGTGGAGCGCGAAGTGGTAGTCACCATTGAAGAGCGCATTATTGATGACAGCGAGGATACCGATCAGGATCTGCAGCCCCGCGACCCGGTCGTGGTGGTGATGGGCCACGTTGACCACGGTAAAACCTCGATTTTGGATGCCATCCGCAAAACCAATGTCACCGGCGGCGAGGCCGGCGGCATCACCCAGCACATCGGTGCGTATCAGGTGGTCGTGAACGGTCAGACCATCACCTTCCTGGATACCCCCGGTCACGCCGCCTTCACCTCGATGCGGGCGCGCGGTGCACAGGTGACCGATATCGCGATCCTGGTGGTCGCGGCGGACGACGGCATTATGCCCCAGACGGTGGAAGCGATCAACCACGCCAAAGCGGCGGGTGTTTCCATTGTGGTGGCGATCAACAAAATGGATAAACCCGAAGCCAATCCCGACCGGGTGAAACAGCAGCTCACCGAGTATGAGCTGGTTCCCGAAGAGTGGGGCGGCGATGTGATCTGCGTGCCGGTGTCGGCGAAAACCGGCGAGGGCTTGGATACCCTGCTGGAAACGGTTCTGCTGGTCGCCGAGGTGAAAGAGCTGAAAGCCAACCCCGACCGTGCCGCCAAGGGTACGGTGATCGAAGCGCGGCTGGATAAAGGCCGCGGCCCCATTGCAACGGTGCTGGTGCAAAACGGCACGCTGCACACCGGCGATGTGCTGGTGGCGGGCATGGCGGTCGGCCGTGTGCGCGCGATGGTGAACGACAAAGGTGAAAAAGTGACCGCAGCCGGTCCCAGCGTGCCGGTCGAGATCATGGGTCTGGACGAGGTGCCGACGGCGGGCGATGTGTTCGACGCGGTGTCCGACGAGCGCCTGGCGCGCGAATTGGTGGAGCAGCGCAAGCAGGCCGCCAAGGAAGAGCAGTTCAAGCAGTATCAGAAAGTGACGCTGGATAACCTGTTTGACCAGATGCAGCAGGGCGAGATGAAAGAGCTGAACATCATCGTGAAAGCCGATGTTCAGGGCTCGGTGGAAGCGGTGAAGCAGTCGCTGGAAAAACTGTCCAACGACGAAGTGCGGGTGCGGGTGATCCACGGCGCGGTGGGTGCTGTCAGCGAAAGCGATGTTATGCTGGCGGATGCGTCCAACGCGATCATTGTGGGCTTTAACGTGCGCCCCGAACCGCTGGCGCAGGCCGCGGCGGAGCGCAGCGATGTGGATATGCGGATGTACCGCGTGATCTACGACTGCATCGAGGAGATCGAATCCGCGATGAAGGGTATGCTCGCGCCCAAGACCCGCGAAGTGCTGCACGGTCGTGCCGAAGTGCGCCAGGTGTACAAGATCACCAATGTGGGCACCGTGGCGGGCTGCTATGTGACCGACGGCAAGGTGTACCGCAACGATCTGCTGCGGGTGGTGCGGGACGGCATCATCATCGCCGACGACAAGATGGTGTCGCTGAAACGCTTTAAGGACGACGCCAAAGAGGTCGCCCGCGGGTTTGAATGCGGTATCGGTTTGGAGCATTTCAACGATATCAAAGAGGGCGACGTCTACGAAACCTATGTGATCGAGGAGTATCGGGACTAATCGCCCCGACAGCGAAAGGAGAATACCATGTCTGGTTATCGTATGGATAGAACCAGCGAGGATATTATGCGGGAGCTGACCGCGATTCTGCGGCGGGTCAAAGATCCGCGCGTGGCGGATGCGATGCTCAGCATCGTGCGGGTGGAGGTCACCAACGATATGTCCTATGCCACGGTGTATGTCAGCGCGATGGAGGGGATGGACACCGCGAAAAAAGCGGTGGAGGGACTGAAATCGGCGGCGGGCTTTATGCGCCACGCCTTGGGCGAGGCGCTGCGGCTGCGGCATGTGCCGGAGCTGCGCTTTGTGGCGGATGATTCCATTGCCTACAGCGCGCACATTGCGCAAACGCTGGCGGATATAGAAAGAGGCGGACAGGATGAGTAAACCCGTAACGGTGGCACAGACCGCCGCGTGGCTGAAAGAGCAGGATCGCATTTTGATCCTGATGCACCAGTATCCCGACGGCGATACCATCGGATCGGGGTTTGCGCTGTGCCGGGCGCTGCAGGCGCTCGGCAAAACGGTGCGCACCGCGTGTCACGATGTGATTCCGGAAAAATATGCGTATATGACCGATGGCGTGCCGCAGCCGGCGTTTGAGCCGGATGTGATCGTCGCGGTGGATGTGGCGGACCCGAAGCTGCTGGGCGAGAGCTTGCAGCCGCTGGGCGACCGGGTGGCGCTGTGCATTGACCACCACGGCTCCAACAAGCAGTACGCCCAGCAGCTGCTGCTGGACGCGAACAGCACCGCCGCCGCCATGCTGGTGGCGCAGGTGATCGACGCGTTGGGAGTGGAGCTGGATCGGGCGATGGCGGAATGCCTGTACACCGGTGTGGCGACCGACAGCGGCTGCTTCAAATACTCCAACACTGATGCGGCGGCGCATCGGCTGGCGGCGCGGATGATCGAGCTGGGTGCGCGCATCGAGATGATCAACCGCGAGATGTTCGATGTCAAATCCCGCGCGCGGGTGGAACTGGAGCGGCTGGCGCTGGAAAGCATGGAGTTCCATTGCCACGGCAAGGTGGCGTTTATGGCGATCACCAACGATATGATCGCCCGCAGCGGTGCGGTGGAAAACGACATGGAGGGCTTGGCGCCCATCCCGCGCCAGATCGAAGGCGTGTGGGTCGGTGTGACGCTGCGCCAGAAGGCAGACGGCTCGTATAAAGTGAGCGTGCGCACCGGCACCCATGCCGATGCCTCCGCCATTTGCGACCGGTTGGGCGGCGGCGGTCATATGCGCGCCGCCGGTTGCGCGCCGCAGGGCGACAAAGCCGCGGTGATCGACCAGCTGCTGGATGCGATCCGGCAGGCGGTGCCGCGGGTGAACGAATAAACATACACAGCCCTGCCCTTTCGGCGGGGCTGTTTTTCCCATTACCAAGCGGGGCAACCCGCCGCCCCGAAAGCGGGGCGATCAACGGCGAAGGAGACGGGTATGGACGGACTGTTGTGTTTGGATAAACCGGCGGGGATGACCTCGTTTGCCTGCTGCGGGGCGCTGCGTCGGTGGCTGCACATCAAAAAAATCGGTCACGCCGGCACGCTGGACCCGAACGCGACCGGGGTGCTGCCGCTGCTGGTGGGGCGGGCGACCCGCGCGGTCAGCCTGCTGCCCTGCCACGACAAAGCGTATACCGCAACCCTGCAGTTCGGTTATCGCAGCGACACGCTGGATGTGTGGGGGCAGGTGGAGTCGACCGGCAGTGCGCTGCCGACCGAAGAGGCGATCGACGCGGCGCTGCCCGCCTTTCGCGGCGAAATCATGCAGGTGCCGCCGATGGTATCGGCGCTGAAAAAAGACGGTGTGCGGCTGTACGATCTGGCGCGCCAGGGAGTGGAAGTGGAGCGCGAGGCGCGTCCGGTCACCATCTATCGGCTGGAAAAGCGCGGCTATGATCCGGTGGCGGGCGAGCTGACGCTGGATTGCCATTGCTCCGCCGGCACCTATATCCGCACGCTGTGCGACGATTTGGGGCGGACACTTGGCTGTGGTGCGGTGATGATCGCGCTGCGGCGCACCATGGCGGCGGGATACACGCTGTCGCAATGCCTGAGCTGGGACGAGGCGGAGGCACTGGCGGCGCAGGACAAGCTGGCGGAACGGCTGCTGCCGGTGGAATCGGCGTTTGCCACTCTGCCGGAGGTGACGGTGTCGGCGGCGCAGGCGGTGCGGTTCCAAAACGGCGGCGCATTGGCGCTCGACCGGCTGAAACAGCCGATCGACGGGATGACACGGGTGAAAGCGCCGAACGGCACTTTTTTGGGGCTGGGCGCGCCGAAAAACGGCGAGCTGGCCATTGCTTATGTTATGAGAGAGGAAAACGCATGAAACACTATGCCTATCCACAGGATCAGCCGCCCCGCCGTCCGCGGGCGCTGGCGCTGGGCGTGTTCGAGGGGTTGCATATCGGGCACCGCGCCGTCATTTGTCAGGCGGCGGGGCGCAGCGGACTGACCGCCGCGGTGTTCACCTTTGCGGGGCGGCTGCCCAAAGGCGAGGGCGGCGCGCTGCTCACTGCCGAGCGGCGGGATGCGCTGCTGACCGATATGGGGATGGAGGAAACCATCACCGCCGATTTTGAGGCGATCCGCGATCTGTCGCCGGAGGCGTTTGTGCGGGATGTGCTGCGCGAACAGCTGGATGTGCGGCTGGTGACTTGCGGATTCAACTTCCGGTTTGGCAAAAACGGCGCCGGAACGGTGGATACGCTGCGCACGCTGGGCGCGGCGCACGGCATCGAGGTGATCGCCGTGCCCGCCGTGGAGGTGGACGGACAAGCCGTCAGCACCAGCCGCATCCGGCTGTGTTTGCAGGCGGGGGATATGCCGCTGGCGAACCGGCTGCTGGGGGTGCCGTTTACGCTGGATTTCCCGGTGGTACACGGTCGCCGGTTGGGGCGGCAGTTGGGGGCGCCCACCATCAACCAGCCGCTGCCCGCCGGATTTGTGCAGCCCCGGTTTGGGGTGTACGCCGCCGCCGTGGAGGTGGCGGGGCAGGTCACCTATGGCGTGACCAATATCGGGGTCAAGCCCACCGTGGGAGCAGATTCGCCGCTGGCGGAAACGTGGATCCCCGCATTCGCGGGTGATTTATACGGTCAGCGGGTACGGGTGACCCCCATCCGCTTTTTGCGGGCGGAAACCGCGTTTGATTCGCTGGACGCGCTGCAGCAACAGATTCACCGCGACGGCGCATCGGCGCGCACGGCGGTGATGGGCGACGATCAAACCGGGCTGCAAGCGGTGCTGTTCGATTTTGACGATACGCTGCAAGACCGCGCCCGCGCGTTTTCGCGCTATGCGCGGGAGTTTTTGACCCGCTATTTCCCCGCGCTGTCCGCCCCCGAGCGGGAGCGGCGGCTGGGCGAGATGATCGACCGCCAAAACGGCGGCTATGTCGACTATGTGCAGTATTTTCGCGAGCTGCAGCAGGCGTGGGGATGGGAAAACGCCCCCTCGCCGGAACAGCTGACTGCCGAATGCCGCTGCCTTTTCAGCCGCTACACCGCACTGTATCCGGAAAGTGCCGGTTTGCTGCGTGCTTGTCGGCGGCGCGGACTGAAGGTGGGGGTGGTGACCAACGGTCCGTCGCTGCTGCAGCACCGCAAGCTGGATTTTTCCGGGCTGCGCCCGCTGCTGGATGTGGCGGTGGTGTCCGGTGACGAGGGTGTGCAAAAGCCGGAAGCGGAAATTTTTCGCCGCGCCGCTGCCCGCATCGGGGTGTCGCCCCGATGCTGCGCCTATGTGGGGGATCATCCGGTCAACGATGTACGCGGGGCGCTGGCAGCCGGGATGGTGCCGGTGTATATTCACGCCACCGACCGGTTGGGAACCCCGCCGGCGGGGGTGACTACCCTTTCGCATATTCGCGAGCTGCCGGAGCTGCTGGAAAATGCGGATTTTCTCAAAAAATTTCCGGAATAAGGGGTTTACATCCCCGCCGGGGTATGCTATAATGCATTCTGCGTGTAGTGAACGCGCCATCCCTCACCCGGACCGCGGAGTATGCCTGCTGCGGCAGGAATCACCTGTTCCCGGCGCTGGGTCTGCGGATAAAATTTTGAATGAGGTGAAGACTTATGATGCTGCCCGAAGAAAAAACTGCGATCATGAAAGAGTATGCGACCCACGAAGGAGACACCGGTTCTCCCGAAGTGCAGATCGCTGTTCTGACCCGCCGTATTGCTGACCTGACCGAGCACCTGAAGACCCACAAAAAGGATCATCACTCTCGTCGTGGCCTGCTGAAAATGGTCGGTCATCGCCGCAACCTGCTCAACTACCTGATGAAGAAAGATATCAACCGGTATCGTGCCATCGTTGAGAAGCTGGGTCTGCGCAAATAAGATCGTGTGAGAGGCAGGAGAGGGGACTCTCCTGCCTCATCCTGTAAACATGGCATTTTCCGGGGCTTGTGTCGGATTTTAGCGATGAAACAAACGCTCAATCCTGTGGCTGAACGCTTGTTTTATTGCTAAATGTTCGGGACAGCTCCGGTGGCAAATAAAACATTGGAGGTATATTATGTTCGAGAACTACAAAGTGTTCGAAACCACGCTGGCGGGTCGCCCGCTGGTGGTGGAAACCGGCAAAGTGGCTCAGCTCGCCAACGGCTCCTGCCTGGTTCGCTACGGTGAAACCGTGGTGCTGTGCGCCGTGACGATGTCCGCCAAACCCCGCGATGGCGTGGACTTCTTCCCGCTGTCGGTGGATTATGAAGAAAAACTGTACGCGGTGGGCAAAATCCCCGGCTCGTTCCAGCGCCGCGAGGGTCGCCCCTCTGAAAAAGCGATCCTCACCTCCCGCGTGATCGACCGCCCCATCCGCCCGCTGTTCCCCAAGGATATGCGCAACGATGTATCGGTGGTGTGCACGGTGATGTCGGTGGATCCCGACTGCCCGCCGGAAACCACCGCGATGATCGGTGCGTCCATCGCGATCGCGATTTCGGAAATTCCGTGGGACGGCCCGATCTCCGGTGTGGTCGTGGGCTTGGTTGACGGCAAATATGTCATCAACCCCACTGCCGAGCAGGAAGCGCGCTCCGAGATGCACGTCACGGTCGCGTCCACCGCGGATCTGGTTGCCATGATCGAAGCCGGCGCCAACGAAGTGGACAACGACACCATGTTCGACGGCATTATGGCGGGTCATCAGGCCAACCAGCAGATCGTGGAGTTCATCAACTCCATCGTGGCGGAAATCGGCAAAGAGAAGATCGCGTTCGTGTCCAACGATCCCGAACCGGCGATGTACGAAGCGGTCAAGGATTTTGCGATCGAAGATGTCCGCCGTGCGCTGGATACCGATGACAAACGCATCCGCGACGAGCGCCTGCTGCCCATCTATGCGGCGGTGCACGAGAAATTTGATGCGGAATATCCCGAGCAGGAAGCCAAACTGGACGACTGCCTGTACAAGCTGCAAAAATTCGTGGTGCGCCGCTGGCTGCTGGATGACGGCAAGCGCGTGGACGGTCGCGGCATCGACGAGATTCGTCCGCTGGCTGCCGAAGTGGGCATTCTGCCCCGCACCCATGGTTCGGCGCTGTTCACCCGTGGTCAGACCCAGGTGCTGACCACCGTGACGCTGGGCTCCTCCGGCGATGCGCAGCTGCTGGACGGTATCGACAACGAAACCGAAAAACGCTATATGCACCACTACAACTTCCCGTCCTATTCGGTGGGCGAAACCAAACCCTCCCGCGGGCCCGGCCGTCGTGAGATCGGTCACGGTGCGCTGGCCGAGCGGGCGCTGCTGCCGGTGATTCCGTCGGTGGAAGATTTCCCCTACACCCTGCGTCTGGTCAGCGAGGTCGTGTCCTCCAACGGCTCCACCTCGCAGGCGTCGATCTGCGGTTCCACGCTGGCGTTGATGGATGCCGGTGTGCCGATCAAAGCGCCGGTGGCGGGCATCTCCTGCGGTCTGGTGACCGAAGGCGACCGCTTTATGACCATGGTGGATATCCAGGGTCTGGAAGATTTCTTCGGCGATATGGACTTTAAGGTGGGCGGTACTCACAAGGGTATCACCGCGATCCAGATGGATTTGAAGGTGCACGGTCTGACCCCCGCGATCATCCGCGAGGCGCTGGACAAAACCTACAAAGCGCGTCTGTATATTCTGGACGAGATCATGCTGAAAGCCATTTCGCAGCCCCGCGAGGAGCTGTCGAAATATGCGCCCAAGATGCTGAGCACCAAGATCGATGTGGACAAGATCCGCGAGGTTATCGGTAAAGGCGGCTCGGTCATCCAGAAGATCCAGGCGGAGTGCAACTGCAAGATCGACATCGAAGAGGACGGCAATGTGTTCATTTCCGCCACTGATATCGACGATGCGAAGCGCGCGCTGATGGTGGTGGAAACCATCGCGAAGGATCCCGAGATCGGCGCGATCTACAAGGGCAAAGTCACCCGTCTGATGACCTTTGGTGCGTTCGTGGAGATTGCGCCCGGCAAAGAGGGTCTGGTGCACATCAGCCGCTTGGATGTCAAACGCGTCGAGCGGGTGGAAGATGTGGTCAATGTCGGCGACGAAGTGCTGGTCAAGGTCATCGAGATCGACGAGCAGGGTCGTTTGAACCTGTCCCGTCGCGATGCGCTGATCGAAGTCGAGGGTCTGACGCCGGAAAACACCGTGTCGGATCATCGCCCGCCTCGCCGCGAGGGTGGTCATCGTCCGCCCCGCCGCAACGGCTAAGAGAATACGCACAAAAAGCCCGCCGCGGATGCTCCGCAGCGGGCTTTTTTCGGGAAAGAGGGAAAATCATGCTGTTTGATTCGTTGCCGCCGCGCTTTATCGAGCGGATGCAGCGGCTGTATGGGGCGGACACCGCTGCTGTGCTGGCGCAGGAGGGTTCACCCGCCCGCGGGCTGCGGGTGAACACGCTGAAATGCACGGTGGGGCAGTTCCGCGCGCTGTGGCAGGGCGCGGCGCAGCCGGTCGCATTTTGCCCCGAGGGGTTTCAAGTGGACGCGGCGTTCAAGGCGGGCGCCGACCCGCTGCACCATGCGGGCGCGTATTATATGCAGGAGCCGTCCGCCATGTCGGCGGTCACGGTGCTGGCGCCCCGCCCGGGCGAGCGGATTTTGGATCTGTGCGCTGCTCCGGGCGGCAAATCCACCCAAATTGCCGCGGCGTTGGGTGGCGGCGGATGGCTGTGGAGCAACGAATATGTGCGCGCCCGCGCCAAGGTGTTGGCGCAGAACATCGAGCGGTGCGGGGTGCGCAACGCGGTGGTGTCGTCGGCGGATGCCTCGCTGTTGGCGGAGCGGTTGGAGGCGTTTTTTGACGGTGTGTTGGTGGATGCCCCCTGCTCCGGCGAGGGGATGTTCCGCAAAGAGCCGGCGGCGCTGGAGCATTGGAGCGAGGAGAATATTCGCCTGTGTGCCGCGCGGGGGCGGGAGATTTTGGACGCCGCCGCGGCGATGGTGCGCCCCGGCGGACGGCTGGTGTTTTCCACCTGCACCTTTGCGCCGGAGGAAAACGAGTGCCAGATCGCGGCATTTCTTATGCGGCATCCGGAGTTTGAACTGGTTGACCCCGGCGTGAGCTTTGGGCGACCGGGGTTGCCGTGGGGGCAGGTGGCGGCGTTTGCCGCCGACGCGACCGCCCCCGCTGCCGATTTGACCCTTTGTCGCCGCATCACCCCCGCCGATGGGGGAGAGGGGCACTTTGTCGCGTTGCTGCACCGGCGCGGGGAGAGCACAGGCGCCGCCGCGGTGGCGGCACCCGCCAAGACGGATGCTGTCGCGCAGGAGGCAGCAGCGCTGTATGCCGACTGCTTTGCGGATGAGCCGCAAGGGCGGTTCGCGGTGTACGGGCAGCAGGTGCGATTGTTGCCGCCGGAGCTGCCGGAACTCGGCGGGCTGCCCATTGTGTCGGCCGGCTTTGCCGTGGCGGAGCTTTGCAAAAACCGGTTAGAGCCCTGCCACGCCGCGTTTATGGCGGCGCGCGCGGCGGATTGCTGCCGGTTGGTGAATTTGACCCGCGATGACCCGCGCGTGACCGCGTTTTTGCGCGGCGAACAAATCGAGGCGCCGGATGATCTCAAGGGCTGGACCGCGGTGGCGGTGGAGGGGATCACCCTCGGGTTTGGCAAGGTGAGCGGCGGTACGCTCAAAAACCGTTACCCAAAGGGCTTGCGCCTGCTCGCCCGATAATATGGATAAAAAAGCAAAACCCACGCAGGTTTTGCTTTTTTTAATAATGCGAAAAAGTGCTAAAAACCGGAAAAACTCGTCTAAAAACAGGAAGATATTGCTGCTTTATTATGCTATACTGCCCTTAACATGGATTGTTGCGCCGCTTGTGCGCCGACAAGGAGGCTTTTTTTATGAAACTGACCAGCTACACCCGCACGCCGCACGGCATTATCATCCAGACCGATCACGGCACCCGGCTGCGGGTAGAGGCGTTCCGCCGCGATATTTTGCGGCTGTCCTATACCAAAGAGCAGTTTTCTGACATGCTCGGCGATGTGGTGACCGCCACGGCGGCGGACATTCCGTTCACGGTGGAGGAGCAGGGCGCACATCTCATCTTTTCGACCGGCACCGCTGCGGTCGAGATCAAAAAAACCACCTTTGCGGTACGGTTTTTGCGTGATGGCAAGGAGCTGACCCGCCTCAGCCACTGGGGCATGCAGCTGCGGGATACCACCATCACAGTGCCGCATTACACCGCCGACCGCACCACCACCGATAAGCTGCGCCACACCGGCACCGACGAGCTGCCCGGCTTCAAATTCTATCTCTCGTTTGACTTTGCGCCGGACGAGCAGATTTACGGGCTGGGGCAATATGGCACCGGCGCGTTCAACCGCCGCGACTGGCCGGTGTATCTGTACCAAACCAACAACTTTGCACCGGTGCCGTTTTTCGTGTCCTCGCGCGGCTACGGTGTGTTGGTGGATACCGGGGCGTTTTCCTCCTTCACCCGCGACACCTTTGGCACCACCTTTTACACCGATGCGGTGGAGATGGGGGATTACTATTTTATCGCCTCCACAAACGGTGACGACGCGGTGCGCGGCTATCGCACCCTGACCGGCGCGGTGCCGATGATGCCGAAATGGCTGTTCGGCTATGCCCAAAGCAAGGAGCGTTACAGCACCCAGCAGGAGCTGTTGGACATTGTGGGCGAATATCGCCGCCGCAAGGTGCCGCTGGATCTGATCGTGCAGGATTGGAGCTATTGGCCGGAGGACACCTGGAGCGACAAATCGTTTGATGCCAGCCGCTATCCCGACCCGACCGCGCTGTGCGAGCAGCTGCATCAGCAGCATACGCACACCATGATCTCGGTGTGGCCCAACACGCGGGGCGGCGACTGCTTCCGCGAACTGTTTGACAAGGATCAGCTGATGACCGACGAGGGCACCTACGGCGGCGGAGGCGTGTACAATGTGTTTGACGATGCGGCGTGCGACACCTATTGGAACCAGCTGGAGCGCGGCATTTTCTGTCATGGATTTGACGCGTGGTGGTGCGATGCCAGCGAGCCGTTCGAGCCGTGCTACGGCGCGTATATCGAGGCGGACGAGGCCAAGGCCGTGGCGCTGGATACCTATAAGCATTGGATGGACAGCCGCCGCATCAACCTGTTTTCGCTGCTGCACAGCCGCAATGTCTACACCCACCAGCGCGCGGTGTGCGAGGATAAGCGGGTGGTCAATCTGACCCGCTCCGGCTACGCCGGACAGCAGCGCTACGCCACCATCGTTTGGAGCGGCGATATTGAAGGCTCATTCTGGGAGATGAAAAAGCAGATCGCCGAGGGCGTGAACTTTTCTGCCTCCGGGCTGCCGTATTGGTCGCTGGATATCGGCGGCTTCTGGTCAAAAGCGGGCGACGCGCGTTTTAACGCCGGCAGCGATTATCACAACAACACTGACCCCGGCTATCGCGAGCTGTATACCCGCTGGCTCCAGTTTGGGTGCTTTTTGCCGGTGTTCCGGTCGCACGGCACCTGTTTTGCGCGCGAGATCTGGCGCTTTGGCGATGAGGGCGGGATGTTTTACGAGGCGGTGCGCCGGTTTATCGAGCTGCGCTATCGGCTGATCCCGTATCTGTATTCCACCGCGTGGCAGGTCACCCGCCACGGCGACAGCTTTTTGCGCCCGCTGGCGTTTGATTTTGCAGGCGACCCGCAGGCGCTGGCGCAGGACGAAAGCTATCTGTTCGGGCGCGCCTTTTTGGTCAGCCCGGTCACCACGCCGCAATATTACGAGGGCGCGGATATTCCGCTGGATGCCCCCAAAACCAAGGATGTGTACCTGCCCGCCAGTGCGGATTGGTACGATTTCTGGACCGAGCAGCGGTTCGGCGGCGGTCAAACCGTGACGGTGGATACCCCCATCGACCGGATGCCGCTGTTTGTGCGGGCGGGCAGTATTGTGCCCACCACTGCTGTGATGCAGTATGTGGATGAGATTCCCGATGCGCCCTACACCGTGACGGTATATCCCGGCGCGGATGCGGTGTTCACGGTGTATGAGGACAGCGGCGACGGCTACGCCTACGAATCCGGTGCGTATGCGGAATACGATCTGGCATGGGACGATACTGCCCGCGTGTTGACCGTGTCGGCGCGGCGCGGCGGGTTTGACGGAATGTGTGCTGCGCGCGAGCTGCAGGTGCGGATCGTGGGTGGTGGCGAGCGTACCCTGACCTACGCCGGCGAGCAAACGGAGGTCGCTTTTTAACGGCATTTTTAACGGAATTTTAACAGCGTTTTAACAGCAAAACAGCCCGACAGGCTATCTGTTGGGCTGTTTGCCTATATTTTGGCCTCTACGGACGCTATATATTGACACTGGCGCGAAATTGCCCCGAAAAATATGAACAAATTTTTAAGTTTTCCTTGACAGGCGTGGGTCGAATTCGGTAGAATAGAAGTGCATTTTGTGACACGGCAAAAGTCTTCGCGACCTTTTTCGTGTCACATATAATTTTCAAGGAGGGATTTCTCTTGGAAAAGCTGTTTAAGCTTAAGGAGCACAACACCGATGTCCGCACCGAGATCATGGCGGGTATCACCACGTTCCTGTCCATGGCGTACATTTTGGTGGTTAACCCCAATATTTTGAGCGCCGCGGGCATGGATCATGGTGCCGTTTTCCTGGCGACGGCCGTATCGGCGGCGATCGCGACCCTGTGCATGGCGTTCTTCGCCAATATGCCGGTGGCGCTGGCGTCCGGTATGGGTCTGAACGCCTACTTCGCCTACACGGTCTGCCCCATGCTGACCGAGGACGGCGTGGCGGATCCGTGGCGTGTGGCCCTGTTCGCCATCCTGGTCGAAGGTATCATCTTCATCGTCATGTCGCTGTTCAAATTCCGTGAAACGCTGGTCAACACCGTTCCGGCCAACCTGAAATATGGTATCACCGCCGGTATCGGTCTGTTCATCGCGCTGGTCGGTCTGAAAGGCGCCGGCGTTGTGGTGGGCGACAGCTCCACGCTGGTCAACATGGGCGATATGAGCCGCCCCGAGTTTGTGCTGGCTGTGGTTGGTCTGCTGGCGATCGCGGTTATGTGGCACTTCAAGGTCAAAGGCGCGATCCTGTGGGGCATCCTGATCACCTGGGTGCTGGGCATCATCGCGCAGCTCACCGGCTGGTATGTGGTGGATGTGGAGAAAGCGGTTTATTCCGTTATCCCTGATTTCACCAACTGGTCGCTGCTGCCGGAAGTCAAGACCTCGACGCTGTTTGCGTTTGATGTGGCTTGGGTCGGCAAGCATGTGTTCGACTTTGCTGTGATCGTGTTCTCGTTCCTGTTTGTGGACATCTTCGACACGGTCGGCACGCTGATCGGCGTGGCGAGCAAAGGCAATCTGCTGGACGAAGACGGCAAACTGCCCCGCGTGGGCGGCGCGCTGATGGCGGACGCTGTGGGTACTGTCGTGGGCGCTTGCCTTGGTACCTCCACCGTCACCAGCTATGTGGAAAGCTCTGCCGGTGTTGCCGAAGGCGGCCGTACCGGTCTGACGGCGGTGACCACCGCGGTGCTGTTCCTGGTGGCTATCCTGCTGTACCCGATCTTCTCGGTCATCCCGGGCTTTGCGACGACTCCGGCTCTGGTGTTCGTTGGCCTGCTGATGATGAGCGCGGTGACCAAGATGGATTTCGAAGGCGACATCGCCGATTCGCTGGGCGGTTTCCTGGCGATCATCATGATGCCCTTCACCTATTCCATCGCCAACGGCATCATGTTCGGTATGCTGTTCTGGGTCATCCTGAAGGTCTGCGGTGGCAAGATCAAAGAGATCCATCCGGTGATGTGGGTTGCGGCGGCTCTGTTTGTGCTGCGTATCGTGACCAACGTGATCTGATTCATCTCTTTCGCGAAATGAATCCGGCGGGGACAAACCGATGGGTTTGTCCCCGCCGCTTTATGTGTGCAGAAAAAAGCACGGGGCTATCCAAATCGGATAGCCCCGTGCTGTGCTTATGCGTGTATAGCGGCGATCACATATGCTCTTCGATATACGCGACCACTTCGCCGACGGTGTGAATATTCTCTATTTCCTCATCGGGAATTTCCACATTAAATTCATCTTCCAGCGACATCAGCATATCGACCACATCCAGAGAATCTGCCCCCAGATCGTCGGCAATGTTGGTGTCCATGGTGATCGTGTCTTTAGCGACATCAAACTGTTCGCTGACGATCGTCTGCACCTTATCAAATACCATCCTGAAACCCCTCCTTTACCCAGAAATGTGCGGCGCCCCTTGCGGCGATGGCTCGTTTTGTGGTATACTGAACCACGCCGAGGCATTGACAAATCGCGTCGGGCGCTGTTGGTAATAGTATAGTATGCAAAAAAGCCCCTTTTGTCAATCCCCTTGACCATATTTTTTAGATTTTTCACTTTTTCTTACCGGGAGGAATGTTCCATGTCCGCACAACCTGCTTTTGCCGTGATCGGTCATCCGCTGGGGCACAGCATGTCGCCCTTTATCCACCGCCGTTTGTTTTCGCTGCTGGGGGTGGACGCCACCTATGCCATGCAGGATATTGCACCGGAAAATCTGGCGACCGAGCTGCCCGCGCTGCTGGCAAAAACGCGCGGGGTGAATGTCACCATCCCGCACAAGCAGGCGGTGATCCCGCTGATGACCCGGTTGGAGGGGCGCGCGCAGATCTATCAGTCGGTCAACACCATCGCGGTCACGCCGGACGGCGCGGTCGGCTACAACACCGATGCGGACGGCTTTCGCCACGCGCTGCAGGAAGGCGGCGCGCCGTTGAGCGGTCGGGTGGCGCTGTTGGGCTGCGGCGGTGTGGGACGCACCTTCGCGTGCGAAGCCGCGCTGGCGGGCTGCCGCATCGTCAACGCGGTGCGGGAGGCGGATCGCGAGATGGCGGCGGCGCTGCGCACCTTTGTGCAGCAGCTGGTGCCGGAGGTGGACTACACGATTGTGTCGCTGGACGCGCTGCAAGGCGAGTTTGATCTGCTGATCAACGCCACCCCGGTGGGGATGTATCCCCACACGGACGCGTCGCCGGTGGCGGCGGGGGTGCTGGCGCACACCAAGGCGGTGTTTGACGCGGTGTACAACCCGCGCGAAACGCAGCTGCTGCAAATGGCGAAAGCGCAAGGCGCTGCCGCGATTGGCGGTATGGCGATGCTGGTGTGGCAGGCAGCGGACGCCCAAACCATCTGGTTCGGGCGGGAGTTTGACCCGCAGGCGGTCGCCGGTGTGGTGGAAGAAGCGCTGGCAGAAATGGAGCGGGTGTTCCATGGCTGAGCAAAATGTGGTGCTGTGCGGGTTTATGGGCTGCGGCAAAACCACCGTCGGCAAGCGGCTGGCGGCGTTGACCGGCGCACAGTTTGTGGATATGGACGAGTATATTGAGCAGCAGGCGGGGATGACGGTATCCGCGATTTTCGAGCAGTTTGGCGAGGCGGATTTTCGCCGCCGCGAACGCGAAGCGTGCTGCGCGTTGGCACAGCAAAGCGGATTGGTGATCGCCTCCGGCGGGGGAGCGTTGACCTTTCCCGAAAATGTGCAGGCGCTGGCGGCGACCGGATGCGTGGTGCTGATCGGGGTGAGCCCCGCCACGGTGCTGCAGCGGCTGGAGGGGGATACCACCCGTCCGCTGTTGGCGCGGCCGGATAAACAGCGCGCGGTACAGGAGCTGTTCGACCGCCGGCTGCCGCTGTATCGTGCGGCGGCGGATGTGGAAGTGGATGGCGAACAAACGCCGGAAGTGGTGGCGGCAGCCATTGCCGCGGCGGCGAAAAGTTTTCACCGGAATGAGGCGTAAGTGTTGACAACCGGCGAAAAAGCGTGTATTATCAATGGTAAGGATTAAAACAGGCGGAGAATGATCGTATGCTGTACACAGCTTATGACAATCGATTTACCAGCTTTATGGGTTTCGGCTATTATTTTGGTCGGAACTTCTTTGGCTGCCTGAAAATCGAAAAGTAATCGTCATGAGCGTTGCGGCGCTGCCCAGCTTGATCTCTATTTGGTCGTGTTAGCGGAACTCATGAACGAGTTCCGCTTTTATTTTTGCCCAAGGAAAGGTGAGTTTTTGTTATGATTATCGTGTTAAAATCCGGAACGACCGCTGCACAGGCGGAAGATTTCTCCCGCAAACTGGCGGAGCGTTACGATGTGGCGGTCAACACCTGGCACGGCGCCCATTCGACCGTGTTGGGTCTGCTGGGAGATACCGCCGCGGTGGATATTGAGTCGCTGGCGGCGCAGGACGAGGTGGAAAGCGTCAAGCGGGTGCAGGAGCCGTATAAAAAAGCCAACCGCAAATTCCATCCCGAGGATACGGTGATCGATCTGGGCGGCGGCTCGGTGATCGGCGGCGGTCGCTTGGGCGTGATCGCGGGTCCCTGCTCGGTGGAAAGCGAGCAGCAGATCGTGCAGATCGCCGAGGATGTCAAAGCGTCCGGCGCGGCGTTTTTGCGTGGCGGCGCGTTCAAGCCCCGCACCTCTCCCTATTCGTTCCAGGGCTTGCGCGCCGAAGGGTTGGAACTGCTGCGCGAAGCCCGCGCCAAAACCGGTTTGCCGATCGTGACCGAGATCATGTCCGCTGCGCATCTGGAGCTGTTCGAGGATGTGGATATCATTCAGGTGGGCGCGCGCAATATGCAGAACTTTGAGCTGCTGAAAGAGCTGGGCAAAATCGACAAGCCGATTTTGCTGAAACGCGGTCTGTCCGGTACCATCGAAGAGCTGCTGATGAGCGCCGAATACATCATGGCGGGCGGCAACGAAAAGGTGATTTTGTGCGAACGCGGCATCCGCACCTTTGAAACCATGACCCGCAACACGCTGGATATTTCGGCGATTCCGCTGCTGAAAAGTCTGTCCCACCTGCCGGTGGTGGTGGATCCGTCCCACGCGGCGGGCATCAGCAGTCTGGTGGAGCCGCTGGCGCTGGCGGCGATCGCCGCCGGTGCGGACGGCTTGATTATCGAGGTGCACAACGACCCGCCGCACGCGCTGTCGGATGGGGCGCAGTCGCTGACGCCCGCGCAGTTTGATAAGCTGTCGGCGCGGATTCAGCAGGTGGCGCCGTTGTTCGGCAAAACCGTTTCCAAGCGGGTGTAAGCATGGAAAAGAAAACCGTTGCTATCGTCGGATTGGGGCTGATCGGCGGCTCGATGGCGCTGGCGCTGCGCCGCCGCACTGCCCACCGGCTGGTCGGGATCGATGTGAATCCCGCCGTGTGTGAGGCGGCGCTGCAGCAGGACGCGGTGGACGAGGCGGGCGGTCCGGAGCGACTCGCGGAGGCGGATATTGTGCTGCTGGCGCTCGCGCCGCAGCATTTGATCCCGTTTGTGCAGCAGCATATCGACCGCATTCCCGCCGGGGCCATTGTCAGCGATGTGTGTGGCGTGAAAGCCGCTATTGTGGAGGTGTGCGAACCGCTTTGTGAACAGCACGGGCTGTTTTTTGTGGGTGGTCACCCGATGGCGGGCAAGGAGCACAGCGGCTTTGGCAACGCGGATGCGGATTTGTTTGTGGGGGCAAGCTATATTTTTGCTCCCACTCCACGCACCGACCGCCGCGCGCTGGAAACCATGCAGCAGCTGGCGCACGAGATGGGCTGTGCCCGCACCACGCTGACCACCCCGCAAGAGCACGACCGCATTATTGCGTTCACCAGCCAGGTGCCGCATGTGCTGGCGGGGGCATATGTCACATCGCCCACCTGCCCGCAATACCGTGGCTTTTCGGCGGGCAGCTACCGGGATGTATCCCGCGTGGCGACGGTGGATGAGCATTTGTGGAGCCACCTGTTTTTGCTGAACGCCGGTCCGCTGTGTGACGAGATCGACGGATTGATCGACCGGCTGCACCAGTACCGCGAGGCGCTGGCGGCGGGCGATCGCGACCGGTTGGAGCAAATTTTGGCGACCGGACGCAAACGAAAAGAAGAAAATCCCTGAGCGCCGGACATTTGGCGCTCATACCATAGGCTTTATGAAGGAGGCAATGCCTTATGCAAACCATTCGCGTACAAACCTCCCGCCCGTACGACATTTTGGTGGGGCGGGGCTTGCTGGATCATGCTGGAGAGCTGGCGCGGGAGGTCAACCACGGCACCCGCGCGTTGATCGTGACCGATTCGCATGTGTTTCCGCTGTTTGCCGGGCGGGTGCTGCGCTCGTTTGAAGCGGCGGGATACGCCGCCGATGTGTTCGTGTTCGAGGCGGGCGAGGAGCACAAGCGCCTGTCGGTGATTCAGGAAATCTACACCAAGTTGGCGCAAATGGCGATCACCCGACAGGACCTGTTGGTGGCGCTGGGCGGCGGTGTGACCGGCGATATGACCGGTTTCGCGGCGGCGACCTGGCTGCGCGGCATGGACTTTGTGCAGATTCCCACCACCCTGCTGGCGCAGGTGGACGCTTCGGTCGGCGGAAAGACCGGTGTCGACTTGGACGAAGGCAAAAATCTGGTGGGGGCGTTCTGGCAGCCGGTGCGGGTGATCGCGGATGTGAACACCCTGTCCACGCTGCCGCCGAAAACCTTTGCCGACGGCATGGCGGAGGTCATCAAAACCGCCTGCATCAAGGACGAGCAGCTGTTCCGCGAGCTGGAAACCGGCATCGCGATGAAAGAAACGCATATCGAAGCGACCATCGCCCGCTGCATGGATATCAAGCGCGGCGTGGTGGAGCGGGACGAAACCGAATCCGGCGAGCGCAAGCTGCTCAACTTTGGGCATACGATGGGGCACGCGCTGGAAAAATACTACGATTACACCGATCTGACCCACGGTCACGCGGTGGCGCTGGGGATGGTCATCATCAGCGAGGCGTCCGAACGCCAGCATCTGACCGACCCGGGCACCACCATGCGGATCGTGGAGGTGCTGCGCAAATACGATCTGCCGGTGGCGGACACCGCCACGCTGGACGATTATCTGCCCGGTGTCGCCAACGACAAAAAGCGCGCCGGCAGCCAGATCGATCTCGCGTTGCTGCACCGCATCGGCGACAGCTTTATCTATCGGCTGCCGTTGTCGCTGCTGGGCGCATTTTTGCGCGGCGAGGACGCGTAAGCCACACGATTGTTGGGAAAAGGAGGCCATGCGATGGGGATGGTCACATGCTTGCCCGGCGCGATTCACGGCGCAGGGGCGGTGCCGCCGTCCAAATCGGCGGCGCATCGGGCGTTGATCGCGGCGGCGTTGTCCGGCAGCGGTCGGGTGGAAGGCGTTGCCCGATCGGCGGATATTGATGCCACGCTGACGGGGGTATCCGCGCTGGGCGTGACCGCCACGCGCGCAGGAGATACGCTGGCGTTTGCGCCGGCACCGGTACCGGAAGCGCCGATGGTGGACTGCGCCGAAAGCGGCTCCACCCTGCGGTTTTTGATCCCGCTGTTTGGCGCGCGGGGGATTCCCACCACCTTTGTGGGGCGGGGACGGCTGCCGCAGCGCCCGCTGGGGGTTTACGGTGACTGTTTGCCGCCGCATGGATTGCGGCTCAGCCGCGCGGACGGCTTGCCGCTGACCATTGCGGGACAGCTGCAAGCGGGCGAATATGCGGTGCCGGGCGATGTTTCCAGTCAGTTTTTGACCGGGCTGCTGTTTTCGCTGCCGCTTTGCGCGGGAGACAGCGTTTTGCGGCTGACTACGCCGCTGGAATCCGCCGGATATGTGGATATGACGCTGCGCACCCTGCGGCAGGCGGGCATTGTGATCCACGATCGCCCGGACGGATGGGAGATTCCCGGCGGCCAAAGCTACCGGCCGGTGACCCATGTGGTGGAAAAAGACTGGTCGCAAGCGGCGTTCTTTTTGGCGGCGGGCGCAATCAGCGGACAGGTCTGTCTGCACGGGCTGGACGAGCAGTCGGCACAGGGGGACAAGGAGATCGTTCCGCTTTTGCGCCGGTTTGGCGCGGATATTCGCGCCACCGAGCGGGGGATCGAGTGCCGCCGTGCGCGGCTGCACGGCATTACGATCGATGCCGCCCAGATTCCCGATTTGGTGCCGATTCTGTCGGTGGTGGCGGCGTACGCCCACGGCGAAACGCGCATTGTGGGGGCGGCGCGGCTGCGCATTAAGGAAAGTGACCGGCTGACGGCGATGGCGAACGCGCTGCGCCGGGTCGGCGTTTCGGTGACGGAACAGCCGGACGGGCTGACCATTCGCGGCGGCAAACCGCTGCGCGGCGGGTTGGTGCAGGGCTGCAACGATCACCGCATTGTGATGAGTATGGCGGTGGCGGCGACCGGCAGCGTCCACGCGATCAGCGTGACCGATGCCGAAAGTGTGAACAAAAGCTGGCCCACCTTTTTTGAGGATTTTCGGATGATCGGAGGACAAACCATATGGCATCAAGCATAGGACAACGGCTGCGGCTGTCGATTTTCGGAGAAAGCCACGGCGAAGCCATCGGCTGTGTGCTGGACGGTTTGCCCGCCGGATACGCGGTGGATATGGACGCGGTGCTGGTGCAGATGGCGCGACGCGCCCCCGGGCGGGACAAAACCGCCACCCCGCGCCGCGAAAGCGACCAGCCCCGCGTGTTGTCGGGGCTGCTGGACGGACGCACCACCGGTGCGCCGTTGTGTATGGTGATCCAAAACGAAAACCAGCACTCCGGCGATTACCAAAACATTTTGTCTTGTCCCCGCCCCGGCCACGCCGATTACACCGGCGCGGTGCGGTATGGCGGGTTTAACGATGTTCGCGGCGGCGGGCATTTCAGCGGCCGCCTGACCGCGCCGCTGGTGTTTGCGGGCGCGGTGTGCCGCCAGATCTTACGGCAGCAGGGCATTGTGATTGGCGGACATATCGCCGCCATTGCCGGGGTGGAGGACACGCCGCTGGATCCGGTGGCGGTCACCGCCGCACAGCTGGACGCGCTGGCAGCGCAGTCGTTTGCGCTGGTGGATCCGTCGGTGGAACCGGCGATGCGCGACGCGGTGGAGGCTGCACGATTGGATGGCGACAGTGTCGGCGGCGTGATCGAAGCTGCGGCGGTGGGACTGCCCGCCGGGTGGGGCTCGCCGATGTTTGACGGCATCGAAAACCGGCTGGCACCGATTTTGTTCGGGATTCCCGCGGTGAAAGGCGTGGAGTTTGGCGACGGCTTTGGGCTGGCGACCATGCGCGGCAGCGCCGCCAACGATTGTTGGCGCTACACGCCGGACGGGCGGGTAGTGACGGCGCAAAACCATAACGGCGGTATTTTGGGCGGCATCACCAATGGGATGCCGCTGACGGTACGGGTGGCGATTAAACCTACCCCGTCGATCGGGCGTGAACAGGACAGCATTGATCTGACCACCAAGCAGAACACCCGCATGGTGGTGAAAGGACGGCACGATCCGTGCATTGTGCCGCGTGCGCTGCCGGTGGTGGAAGCTGCTTTGGCGGTGGGACTGTTGGATATTTGCCAAACCGAAACGGGGGTGCGGTGAGATGGATTTGAACGAATTGCGGGCGCAGATCGACACGCTGGATGACCAGCTGGCGGATCTGCTGTGCCAGCGGATGGATTGCTCGGCGGGGGTGGCGGCGTACAAGGCGGCGCACGATCTGCCGGTGTTGAACGCCTCACGCGAGGCGGAGGTGCTGCAAAAGGTGCAGCAGCGCATCCGCGACAAACGCCCCGATGCCGCCGGGTATCCGGAGGCCGCCGCGCTGGTGTTCGCGACCATGATGGATTCGTCGCGGGCACTGCAGCATCGCCGCATGGGGGCGGGCGACCAGCTGCGGCAGGAGATCGCCGCCGCCAAGCAGCGGCCATTGGTTACCGATCAAACACGGGTGGCGTGCGCCGGGTGTGCGGGTGCGTTTGCGCATCAGGCGGCGGTGACCATGTTTCCGTTTTGTGAGCAGCCGGGGCGCGAGCCGCTGTTTGTGTCCTCGTTTGCCGAGGTGTTTGCCGCGGTGAAAGAGGGACGGGTGGATTATGGCGTGGTGCCGGTGGAAAATTCCTCCACCGGTTCGGTCAACGAGGTGTTTGATCTGGTGCTGGCGCACCGGTTTTCAATCGTGGCGGCGGCAACGGTGGAGGCGCACCAGTGCTTGATGGCGCTGCCGGGTGCGACCGCCATTACCGATGTGTATTCGCATTATCAGGCGCTGTCGCAATGCGAGGAGTATCTGACGGCGCATGGGTTGACCGCCCACACCTACGCCAACACGGCGATGGCTGCCAAAATGGTGGCGGAAAGCGGGGATCGCACCATCGGTGCGATCGCGTCGCCGCAAGCCGCGAAGCTGTATGGGCTGGAGATCGTGCAGCCGGATATTCAATCGGTGACGCACAACTGCACCCGGTTTATTGCGATTTCGCGGGTGCCGGTCATTACACCGGACGCGGACAAGATCAGCCTGATTTTCTCGATCCCGCATGTCACCGGGTCGCTGTATCGCACCCTGTCGCGGTTCGCGATCGAGGGGTTGAACCTCACCAAAATGGAGAGCCGCCCCATGCGCACCGGCGATTTTGAATATGCGTTTTATCTGGATTTCGAGGGGGGCATGGATCGCGAAGAAACGTTGCAGCTGCTGTGCGCGCTGTCCGAGGAGATGCCCCAATTCACGCTGCTGGGCAATTATCACGAGTGGTAAAAGGCAGCGGAGGAAATAAGGTTGCAAAGAAAACAAAATAAAAAGCTGGTTCCTTTTGCGAAAGCGCTGCGCAAGCAAATGACAAAAGAAGAAAGACACCTGTGGTATGATTTTTTGCGCGCGTATCCTATTCGCTTTTCAAGGCAAAAGGTGCTGGGACAGTATATTGTGAATTTTTATTGTGCCGCGGCAAAGCTTGTGGTTGAGTTGGACGGATCGGAGCATTATACCGAGAACGGCGTGAGGTATGATGCAAATCGAACAGCTTTTCTGTCAACATACGGATTGCGAGTTATAAGAATATCTAATACAGATATTAGCAAAAATTTTGAAGGTGTCTGCGAATATATTCACCACATGGTTGAACAATCTTTGGAGAATAGCTAAAAACTGGATTTACGAATCGATTATGATGATGTAATGAGATGGTGCCAAAGCCTCCCTTGTGCAAAGGGAGGTGGATTTTTGCGCAGCAAAAAGACGGAGGGATTGTGATGGATGACGTCCTAAGCAAACGCCGTCCGGCGGACGGCGACAATCCCCCAGTCACAGCTACAGCCGTGACAGCCCCCTTTACACAAAGGGGCCATGCGCTCGCCATTGGATACAGATGATGTACTATTTTCTCCCGCAAGCGGGTGAAATCCCCTCCGAGGGGAAGGCTTGAGGGGATTCTTCTTTCCTCTCGTCAAGCGGGGAATCTGCGGTGGTGTACTTGAAGAATCATTATAGGCAAAGCAAGGGAGCATCGGTCACCCGACCGATGCTCCCTTGTTCGTGTGCGTTGTGTTGCGTTTATACAAACGCAGGATACTTGTGTGGTTGCTTTGCGCTTATGCAGTTGTGCGGGTGCTGTGCGCCCGGGATCATTTCACATCGCGGCGGCAGAAGCTGTCGCGCGCGATCCACAAAAAGCAGGCGATGTGCACCACCAGTATCGCGATGGAGAAAAGCAGGCTCATGGTCGGGTCGGGCAGTGCGTTGCCGCTGCCCCCCACCAGCAGATCCTGCATGACGGAGCTGCTTTGCAGGAAATACGCGTCCAGATTGGTGTTGGTAACCAGCAGGAACTTGACCCCCGGCACCACAAAGGAGCTGGATACCGAGCACAAAATGCTGTTGACGATTTCGCCGCCATACATCAACAAAATCGGCACGGCCACGGCGGCTGCGGCTTTGCGGGTGACCGCCGACAGCATCAGCGCCAGCGCACCAAATGCGAACACCGGCAGCAGGAACAGCAGATATTTGTACAGCATCACGAGAAGGTACGGCACCCGCACAATGCTGCCGAACAGCGGGGTGAGATACATATCGCCGATGCCGTTGAAGCCGCCAAACAGCCCGCTGACCAAAAATTGCAGCACAAACAGCGCGCCGGTGGCGATCAGTGTGATCTCCGCCAAAACGACCACCTTCGCCCAGAACACGCTCCGCCGTTTGTGCGGGGTGATGAGCAGCAGCTTGATGGTGCCGGAGGAGAATTCGTTGGCGATCATACCGCCCGCCAACACCGCCAGCAGCAGCGTCAACATACTCATCGAGGAGAGCGACGCTTCCATCATGCCATACAGCGAGTCGCTTTCGACTGGCGGGGTGTTGGTTTTTATCCGCTCGGTGGACAGCGCGATCTTATCTTGCAGCTGCGCCTTTTCCGAGGCGGTCAGCACCGTGCCATAGTGACTGTTGCGTAGTATTGACAGCTTGTTTTCGCGCAGGTAAGTCAACTCGCGCTGCTGCCAAGTGAGCGAATCGTCGTCGTATGTGGTGTCGGGATCATCGGTGGCGGCGGGCTGGATGTTGTAATCGAGATACATATTCCAGATATCAATTTGTATCTGCTTTTCCTCCGGTGTGTTGTAAGCGGTGTTGCCGTTTTTCACCTCTTCAATTTGCATCCGCACATATTCCCGCCAGTCGCTCGCTTGGACCAACTGTTTGGTGTGGGCGATGCTCTGCTGAATCTCTTTCATGTCGGCTTCGGTCGTGGCGTACTCTTTCAAATACCCTTTGGGGTCAACTTCGTACGAATACAGAGCGCCGAGGTCGTTCCTGTAGCTCATCATCAGCGCGTATTTCCAGTGGGAGGGGTCGATTTGGTTGTCCAGCATGTACTGGAAACACTCGAGGTCGGCTTTGGCATAGCCGTCTTGGGGGTTGCTTTTCAGTTCTTTTATGGCGCCGGTGACGGTGGCTTGATATTCCCGCTGCCAATCGATGGCGCTTTCCTCCGATGTGGATGCGATAAACAGCTGTACTGCGCCTTGAATCGCCAGCGAAAACACCGCCAGCGCCACCACGATGCCGACCAGTATCCAAGTGGATGCTTTTTTATAGAGCTTTAGCCGCTCGTTTTGAATCAAATTACGCAAGGGTGTTCCCTCCTCCCGTGATCTGGATGAAGCTGTCCTCCAGCTGGTTGCCGACCGGCTGCACACCGTACAGCTGAATGCCGTTTTCCACCAGCTTTTGGGTGATGATGGGCAGCTCGTCCTCGGTGACCGCCAGTTCCACATAGGTATCGGTGATGGCGGCCAGCCGGTCGGGCACATGCTGCTGCAGCAGCGCCGCTGCCTGCCCAATGGGGCGCACCGTAAACCGATAGCGGGTGCTTTGGTGGGTCAGCTCTTCCACCGAGCTGATTTGCTTGAGCGTGCCGCGGTCGATGATGCCGACCCGGTCGCACATCAGCTGCATTTCCTGCAAGATATGGCTGGAAACCAGCACCGCAATGCCGTTTTCGTGCGCCAGCCGGCGAATCAGGTCGCGAAAATCTTTGATACCGGCGGGGTCAAGCCCGTTGGTGGGTTCGTCCAAAATCATCAGCTTGGGATCGTGCAGCAGCGCTTGCGCCACGCCCAGCCGCTGTTTCATACCCAGCGAATAGGTCTTGAACTTATCGCGGATGCGCGCCTGCATCCCCACCATTTCCACCACGCGGTCGATTTGGGCGCGATCGGCGCCGCACGCGTGGGCTTGCAGCAGCAGATTGTCGTAGCCGGACAGATATTTGTACATATCCGGATGCTCAACGATGCCGCTGACATGTGCCATGGCGGCGGCGAAATCGTCCTCCACCGAATGACCGTCAATGAGGATGCTGCCGCTGTCCATATGCAGCAGCCCGAGGATGATTTTGATGGTGGTGGTTTTACCGGCGCCGTTGGGGCCCAAAAAGCCGAATACTTCGCCCGGTTCCACCGAAAAGCTGAGATCCTGCACTACCGGGTGCGACCCGAAGGTTTTGCAGACATGCTCCAGTGTTAAAATGGCACTCATAGTTGTTCCTCCTCTCACCACGCGAATAACGAAACGCCGTTGATCCGATACAGTTTCCAGGCACCGTCCTCTTTGACAAACGAGGCATCCCAGACGATTGACAGGCGACCGGTTCGCTCTTTCAGCGTGACCGAGTCGGTGTCGTCATCATAGTCGGACCATGTGCCGGTGACGGAATAGGTGATAGATTCGGATACCGCCGCGGTGTCCTCGTCGATACGAATGGTGTATTCGTAGGGGTTGGCATCCTTCTTCATCGAGGTGATGGTGCGATCCTCGGCGGCGGCATCCTTGATTGCGTCGACCACCGATTCGGCGCCCGCGTCCAGATAGGCAGCGTCTTTGACGAACAGCCCCGCCAGCTTCTTCTTGGCGGCATCCCGATACGCCGCCGCCTTGGTGGTGTCCGCCACCATCGCCTGTGCGTCAGCGTTGGGGACTTTCGCGGCATCCACCAGCACGGTCTGCACCTGGTCGGTGATCGCGCGGATCTCCTTTTTCTGCCCCGCCAGCATCACTTGGGTGACCGTTACATAGCCCAGCACAGCGACCAGCAGTGCCATCGATACGATGAACCCCCGGTTGCAGCGCTTCCAAAAGGATTTTTTCTTCACTTGCCCTCACTCCTGTCCTTATGATCTGGTTGATCTGTGCTTTCAGTGTACCATATCGGAGGATGAAAGAAAAGTGAAGTAACAAGATTGTCACCCGGTTGTTATAATTTTGTAAGGAATGTACGCCTGCCGCACAAACAAAAATCCCCCGCCGGATGACCCGGCGGGGGAGAAAAAGCGGGGAAATTATTCAAAGAACGCGCGGTGAACAGCGGAAACGGCGCGGTCAGCGTCGTCCTCGGCGATCAGCACCGACACCTTGATCTCGCTGGTGGAGATCATCTGGATGTTGACGTTGGCATCCGCCAGCGCCTCAAACATGGTGGACGCCACGCCCTCGTGGGTTTCCATGCCTGCGCCGACGATGGAGATCTTGGCAACGCTCTTGTCGCAGGACATCTTTTTCGCGCCGACCATATCGCAGTATTCCTGCAGCGCGGCAACCGCGTCCTCGCCGTCATCCGACGGCACGGTGAAGGTGATGTCTTTGGTGCCGTCGCGACCCACCGACTGCAGAATGATATCCACATTGATGTGCGCTTTGGCCACGCGAGAGAAGATCTTGAACGCAATGCCCGGCTCGTCCGGCAGACCGATGATGGTAACACGCGCTACGTTGGTATCCTTGGCAACGCCTTTGATCAGCATTTTTTCCATTTTGGTGACCTCCTTAACTTTGGTGCCCGGCACCGGGTTCAGGCTGGACAGCACTTCCAGCTCGACATTGTATTTTTTGGCCATTTCCACCGAGCGGTTGTTCAAAACCTGCGCACCCAGCGTGGCCAGCTCCAGCATTTCGTCATAGGTGATTTCCGCCAGCTTACGTGCCGCCGGCACCTTGCGCGGATCGGCGGTGTACACGCCCTCCACATCGGTGTAGATCTGGCACAGATCGGCTTTCATCGACGCGGCAATCGCGACCGCGCTGGTATCCGAACCGCCACGCCCCAGCGTGGTGATGTCGTCCCATTTGTTCAGCCCCTGGAAGCCCGCCACCACAACGATTTTGTTTTTGTCCAGCTCGGTGCGGATGCGGTTGGCTTCCACCTTGCGGATGCGTGCTGCGGAATAGGTGGAGTTGGTGCGGAAGCCCGCCTGCCAACCCAGCAGCGACACGACCGGGCAGCCGATTTTTTCGATCGCCATCGCCAGCAGCGCGATCGAGATCTGTTCGCCCGCCGCCAGCAGCATGTCCATTTCGCGTTTGCTGCCGCGGGGATTGATCTCGTGGGCTTTTTCGATCAGATCGTCGGTGGTATCGCCCTGGGCGGATACCACCACTACCACGCTGTTGCCTTTCTTATAGGTGTCGGTGACCAGCTTGGCCACATTGGCGACACGGGCGGCATCCGCCACCGAGCTGCCGCCGAATTTCTGCACGATCAGCATTTATGCAAGACCTCCTGTCATAAAATCCACCGTTGCGCCGGTGGGATCACACTCAAATACCTGAATCCGCCATCCGGACAAGCCGACCTCTTCCAGCCCCTTGGCGGCGCTGGCGGCAAAATCGGTGTTGTCCTTGTCGATAATGGCAAGGATGGACGGACCCGCGCCGCTGATGCACACGGCATAAGCGCCCAGCGAATAGGCGGTGTAAAACACCGGCTCGGCGCCGGGGATCAGCGGAAAACGATACGGCTGATGCAGCCGATCCTGCACCGCGACCCGCAGATTGTCCAGATCGCCGGTGCACAGCGAGGCGGTCATCAGCGCGGTGCGGGACAGGTTGTACACCGCGTCCTCGCGGGAGACTTCGGTGGGCAGCGCGGCGCGCGCCACCGAGGTTTTCAGCTCAAAATTCGGGATAAATACCGCAAACCGGAACCGGTCGGCGACCGGCACGCTGACGGTGTGGACCCGACCGCCCTCCATCACCGAGGTGACCAGTCCGCCCAACAGCGCGGGCGCGGTGTTGTCGGGGTGCCCTTCCAGCTCGGCAGCCAGATCGCCGATGTCCGCGCGGGACAGGGGACTGCCCAGTAGGGTGTTGGCACCCAGCAAGCCCGCCACCAGACAGGCGGAGGAGCTGCCCAAACCGCGGGTGAGCGGAATGTTGTTTTCCTGCCGGATGTGCAGCCCGTGGAACGGATGCCCACAGCGCTCGAACAGCAGCCGGGCGGTGTGGTAGATCATGTTGCTTTCATCGGTGGGGATGGCGGTGTCGTCCAGCGATTCGATGTGACAGCCGTCGGCTTCCTCCATCCACACGCGGTTGTGCAGGGTCAACGCCAGACCCAGCGCATCAAATCCCGCGCCCAGATTGGCGCTGGAGGCGGGAACGGTTATTTTCAGCATACGGTACCTTCTTTACAAAACGGATCACAGGCTGGCGACCCGCAGACGGCTGACCAGCGTGCCGGCGGTGAATTGCTCCAGCGCCGCGTCCACAGCGGTTTCTTTCATCCGCGGGGTGACAAACGCCACCATATCGGCGGCTTCATCGGCGGGGCTGACGCGGGTAACTTCGCCAAACAGCGCCGCCGCCTGCTGCATCGCCGCGTCCGCATCGGCGCAGGTAAAGCGCAGCATCACGCGGCTCTTGTTTTCGCCGAACGGCAGCACATAGCCCTCTTCGCCCGGCTCCCAGAACAGGTATTTACGGGCGTGCAGGTGTTTCACTTCGTCAATGACATCCGCCACCACGGCGCTGGCGGTGGGCAGCTTGCCCGCGCCGCGACCATAGAACATCACATCGCCGATCGCGTCGCCGCGCACCAAAATGGCGTTGAACACATCGCGCACATCCGACAGCGGGCTTTCCTTCGATACCACCATCGGGGCAACCAGGCACAGCAGATGGCCGTCGTCGCTCTTTTTGGCGCGACCGATCAGCTTGATGACCCCGCCGAACGCTTCCGCGTAGCGCACATCGTCCAGCGTGACATGGGTGATGCCTTCGGTGTGCACCTGATCGGGATACACATGCTTGCCGAACGCCAGCGACGCCAGAATGCAGATCTTGCGGCAGGCATCGTGCCCTTCAATATCGGCGGAGGGATCGCGCTCGGCATAGCCCAGCTGCTGCGCCAGCGCCAGCGCATCGTCAAAGGACATATCGTCCTCCACCATGCGGGTGAGCATAAAGTTGGTGGTGCCGTTCAAAATACCGGCGATCTCGTATACTTCGTTGGCAGCGAGGCACTGATCCAATGGGCGTAGAATCGGAATACCGCCGCCCACGCTCGCTTCAAACAGGAAATTCTGGTTATTCGCCTTGGCGATCGCCAGCAGCTCGTCGCCTTTGGCAGCGACCAGCTCCTTGTTGGAGGTGACAACGCTTTTGCCGTTTTGCAGGCAGTCTTTCACAAACTCATACGCCGGATGCAGCCCGCCCATGGTTTCCACCACAATGCGGATCTCCTTGTCCTGCAAAATGTCCTGAAAATCCTTGGTGAACAAATTCGCGTAAGGGCAATCGGGAAAATCGCGCAAATCCAACACGCGGCGCAGCTCGATCGCTCCGCCCGCCTTGTGCGCAATACCGGCGGCGTTTTTGTGCAGCACTTCCGCCACACCGGAGCCAACCACGCCGTGCCCCAAGATAGCCACATATGTCAATGGAAATCCCCCTTATATACAAAACTATTCTCCTATTCTACCAATAGTTTCCGGCGTAGTCAAGCAAGATTTTGCCATATCCCGCCGCGGGTTTGGCGTGGACGGACGGCGAGGTGCGGTGTGGGGGCGCGGCAGGGCGGCGCGGTCTGGACATATTGCAGCAGGAACCGCCCGCCGCCGCGAAACACTTTGGGTAGATGGCTGATTTTTATCAAAAAGGCGCAAGAATGCCGGGCGGATGGCGGCAAGCCGAAAATGAACGGTTTCTTAAAGTGGGGGAAAAGAGGTTGCGCCCGCGGCCAAAAATGGATATACTAGGAAAAAAGACGATATATTCACGGAAAAAGGGGGAGTTGCCATGGCTACACCACCATTGAACGGCTCGCCGGCGGACCGGCTGGAGCAGCGACGGGGCTTTTTGATCAATTTGGCCTATTGGCTGGTTTGGGCGGGCATCGCCATTTTAGCGATCCGATGCACCGCCATGTGGCTGATGCCGTTTGTGTTTGCGTTTTTGGTAGCGGCGGCGCTGCAAAAGCCGCTGCGCTTTCTGGTGAAGATCGCCAAAGGCAGCCGCAAGTTTTTTTCGGTGTTTCTGGTGATCCTGATGGTGCTGCTGCTTGCAGGAGTGGTGGCGCTGGTCGGATGGCGGCTGATCGCGAGCGCTGCCCATTTTGTGGGGAATAAGGACAACATCCAAATGGTGCAGGATGCGATCACGGGGGTAGGTACCTCGCTGCAGAATTTCGTTACCCAGATCTCGGTGAATTTGCCGAAAGACGCGGTGGAGTCGCTGAACAACGGGATTGCGAATTTGTCCGAACAGCTGGTGGGGCTGGTGACCGGCGCGCTCAGCACGGCGGCAACCGCGACCATCGGGTTGACCGCCAAGCTGCCGATGCTGCTGCTGAGCTTTATCATCTGGATCGTGGCATCGGTGTTTTTGACTATCGATTATCATCAGGTGGTGGGATTTTTCGTGCGGCAGCTGCCGGATCGCCACGCCGAGCTGTACCAAACGGTGAAGGAGCTGTGCACCAACACCCTGTTCCGGCTGCTGAAAGCGTACGCGCTGCTAATGTTTATCACCTTTGTGGAGCTGTCGGTCGGCTTGCTGATTTTGCGGGTGAAAGGGGCGGTCTGGTTGGCGGCGCTGATCGCGATCGTGGATATTTTGCCGGTGCTGGGCACCGGTACCGTGCTGATTCCGTGGACGCTGTTCGAGCTGATCTCCGGCAACTTCGGCATGGCGCTGGGGCTGTTGATCCTGTATGTGTTCATCACGGTGCTGCGCAACATTCTGGAGCCGCGGCTGGTCAGCTACCAGATCGGGCTGAACCCGCTGGTAACGCTGTTTTTCATGTATCTGGGCTTGCAGATCGCCGGGGTCGCGGGGATGATGCTGTTCCCGGTGGTGGTGATGATTCTGGTGCAGCTGCAGGAAAGCGGCCATGTGCATATCTGGAAATAAGCGCTCTGGGAGCATTAAAAAAGGCGGACACCGGTTTTCCGGTGCCCGCCTTTTTGGCAGTGTTTATATAAAGATTATTCCGCGGTGACCCGTTCGATAAACGCGACCAGCTCGGTGGGATCCGCCAAGCTGTGGGGATGGTGGTCGCAGTCCGGCTTCAGCACCGTGTGGATGGTACCGCCCAGCCGCTCGTAGATGGCGTTCAGCCGCCCGCCGTTTTCGCTGTATTCCAGGGTTTTGTCCGCCAGCCCTGCGACCAGCAGGATCGGGATGCCCGCGCGGCAGAGGTCCTCCGCTTTATCCAGCGGGTTACCATGAAAATCCTTGGCGGTTTCATCGGTCAGCCCGTACCAGCGCTTGCAGTCCTCCCATTCCTTGTCCTGACGAGGATTGGTGGCAAATCCGCCCGGCCAGTTGCAAATGTCCAGCAGCGGCGCATCCAGATACAGGCAGGATACCTTATCGGGGTGGGCGGCGGCATAGTTGCAGGCGTACAGCCCGCCGCGCGAAAAGCCCTCCAGCACCGTTTTGTCGCACAAATTCCATTCGCTCACCACCAGCTGGCGGAAGCTTTCCATCCATTCCACCGCCTGCGGGCAGCCGTACATATCGCTGATATGGAAATAGGTGAGGCACCAGCCGCGTTCCAGCAGCGCGCGATCCACTGTGTCGAATGCGCCCAAAAATTCCGCCCGCCAGATCCAGCGGTTGCCCGGCTGCAGCGGGGTGTGCGGGAAGATGACGCAGCCATCGTGCCCTTCGCAGGAAAAGTCCAGTCGTTGGTATCCGTTCCATTCACTTTGGGTTGTTGCGATCATGCCAAAGTCCTCCTTGCGGCGTAAAATTCGTTGCGTTTATCATAGCACAAACCGCTATTTTGCGCCAGTAGAAATCCGGCGCGTATATTTTACATCCAAACGGGCAAAATTTTTATCGTTCCCTCTTGACAAATTCCAGAAATCGGATATAATAATAAAGCTGTCAGCAATATTGCGGAATTGTGTAAGGGTAGCACTGCAGTCTCTGAATCTGCCTGTCGGGGTTCGAATCCCTGTTCCGCAGCCAAAACGCCGTGAACCACCGTTCACGGCGTTTTTTGTGATATATTCCCCCGCGCGGGGGTGATGATACCGAAAGGGCGTGTGCGTGTTGAAAATTGGAAATGTAGAGATCACCGGCAAAGCGGCGCTGGCGCCCATGGCGGGAGTAGCCGACCGGGCGTTTCGCCAGATCTGTGTGGAATACGGTGCCGCCTATGTGGTGGGCGAAATGGTCAGCTGTAAGGGCTTGTGCTTTCAGGATAAAAAAAGCCGCGAGCTGCTGAAGCTGGACGAGAGCGAGCATCCCGCCGGGGTGCAGCTGTTTGGCGATGATCCGGCGCTGATGGCGCGGGGCGCGCAGCTGGCGATGGAGTATCATCCGGACATCATCGACATCAACATGGGCTGTCCCGCGCCCAAAATCGCGGGCAACCACTGCGGCAGCGCGCTGATGCGCGAGCCGGAGCTGTGTCGCCGCATCGTGCAGGCGGTCAAGGACGCGGTGCCGGTGCCGGTCACCGCCAAAATCCGCAAGGGATATTCCCGCGACAGTGTCAACGCGGTGGAGGTGGCGCGCGCGTGCGAAGCGGGCGGCGCGGACGCGGTGACGGTGCATGGCCGCACCCGCGACCAGATGTATGCGCCGCCGGTGGATTGGGAGATCATCCGGCAGGTCAAACAGGCGCTGTCCATCCCGGTGATCGGCAACGGCGATGTCACCTCGGCCGCACAAGCCGCCGCGCTGTACGAGCAGACGGGCTGTGACCTCATTATGGTGGGGCGGGGAGCGCTGGGCGCGCCTTGGCTGTTTGCCCAGATCGAGGCGTATCTCACCCACGGGCGGATCTTGCCCGACCCGCCGGTCGCCAAGCGGATGCAGGTGCTGTGCCGGCAGGTGGAACGCGCGGTGGAGCTGAAAGGCGAGCGGGTGGCGCTGCGGGAGGCGCGCAAGCACGCGGCGTGGTATATGAAAGGCTGGCGCGGCGCGGCATCGCTGCGGGCGCAGGCGGGGCAGCTCACCTGTATGGACGATGTGTATGCGCTGTGCGCTCGCGCCATACAGGAGCAGGAAAACGAGCCTGCCTGAAAAAATAACCATAATAAAAGCCGGATGGTTCCGCAGAACCATCCGGCTTTTTATGCATCATAGGGGATTATTTGCTTTTCAGCGATTTGGCGTGCCAGATGTTGTCGGCATAATCGCGGATCGCGCGATCGGCGGCAAACACACCGCTGGCGGCGGTGTTGAGCAGAGCCATCTTCGCCCAATGCTGCTTGTCGGTATACGCTTGCGCCGATAGCGCCTGAGCGCGGGCGTAGTCCTCGAAGTCCGCCAGCACCATATACGGGTCCTTGCTGGTCAGCGAACCGGCGATCTCGCCGAAGGTCTGGCCGCCGATGCCGTGGTACATCGCATCCACCGCGCGGTGGACGCGCGCATCGCTGGTGTACAGCGCCTGCGGGTCATACCGCGGTTTCAGCGCCTCCACCTCGTCGGCGGTCATGCCGAACAGGAACATATTCTCCTTGCCGACCGCTTCGCAAATTTCGACATTCGCGCCGTCCAGCGTGCCCAGCGTCAGCGCGCCGTTCATCATCAGCTTCATGTTGCCGGTACCGCTGGCTTCGGTGCCCGCCAGCGAGATCTGCTCGGAAATATCCGCCGCCGGCATCAACAGCTCCGCCAGCGTCACGCGGTAATCTTCCAGATACACCACCCGCATTTTTTCGCGGATGATGGGGTCTTTTTCAATCTCCTGCGACAGCGCATAGATAAACTGGATGATCTTTTTCGCGAGGAAATAGCCGGGCGCCGACTTCGCCGCGAACACATAGGTGCGGGGGGTAACCTCTTTGTTCGGGTTGTCCTTCAATTCCAGATAGGTGTGCAGAATGTGCAGCGCGTTCAAATGCTGGCGCTTGTATTCGTGCAGCCGCTTCACCTGTACATCAAACAGCGAATCGGGATCCAGCGTAACCCCCATCGTCTTTTTCACATACGCCGCCAAACGCTCTTTGTTCTGGCGCTTGATCGCGGAAAATTCCGCCAGCGCCGCCGCGTCGTCCGCCAGCGGGCGCAGTTTTTCCAGCTGGGCGGCATCCTTGACAAAGCCATTGCCGATATGCTTTTCGATAAAGCCGGTCAGCGCCGGGTTGGCTTGGCACAGCCAGCGGCGGTGGGCAATACCGTTGGTGACGTTGGTGAATTTTTCCGGCATCACCGAATAGGCATCTTTGAACACATCCGCCTTCAAAATATCGCTGTGCAGCCGCGACACGCCGTTGACCGAATGCGCCGCCGCCACGCACAGGTTCGCCATGCGCACCACGCCGTAGCTGATGATCGCCATACGCCCCACTTTTTCGTGGTCGCCGCCGGTCGCCTGCATCATCGCTTCGCTGAAGCGGTTGTTGATTTCGCGCACGATCTGATAAATGCGGGGCAGCCGCTCTTTGAACAGATCCTCCGGCCAGCATTCCAGCGCCTCCGCCATAACGGTGTGGTTGGTATACGCCACCGTGCGGGTGACCAGATCCCACGCCTGATCCCAGCCGTAGCCGCATTCGTCCATCATAATGCGCATCAGCTCGGGAATCGCGAGGGTGGGGTGGGTGTCGTTGATATGCACCGCCGCCATATCCGGCAGATTGTCCAGCGTGCCGTATTCTTCCAAATGGCGCTGCACGATGTCCTGCACCGATGCCGACACCAGGAAATACTGCTGGGTCAGCCGCAGCGATTTGCCCTCGCGGTGGTTATCCGCCGGATACAGCACCTGGGTGATGACCTCCGCCATGGCTTTTTGCTCCATCGCGCGCATATAGTCGCCCTGATTAAACAGCGACATATCCATGCCGGGCGAGGTTGCCCGCCACAGCCGCAGGGTGGACACGCCCTTGCCGTCTTTGCCTGCCACCATCATGTCGTAGGGCTGGGCGATGACTTCGGTCGCATCTTCGCGTTCAATGTGGTGGTAACCCTCGTTATCCCACCACTCGTTGATCTTGCCGCCGAAATACACTTTTTTCGCCAGCTCCGGACGCGGCAGCAGCCAGCTTTCGCCGCCGGGCAGCCAGAAATCCGGCAGCTCGGTCTGCCAGCCGTCCACCAGCTTTTGGCGGAAGATGCCGTATTCGTACAGCAGCGAATACCCGATGGCGGGCATGCTTTGGGTGGCAAGACCGTCCAGGAAGCAGGCCGCCAGCCGCCCGAGTCCGCCGTTGCCGAGGCCGGCGTCCGGCTCCAGCTCATACAGCGTGTCCAGTTTAACGCCCCATTGGCGCATCACCTTTTCGGCGGCACCGGTCATATTCAGGTTATACAGCGTGTTTTTCAGCGAACGCCCCATCAGAAATTCCATGCACAGATAGTACACCTGCTTGGCGTTTTCCTTGTGGGTTTCGCTGATATAGGCGACCCGGCGCTCGCGCATCAGATCGCGCAGCACCAGCACCAGCGCGTTGTACAGGTTTTCGTTGGTCGCCTCTTCCGGCTGCACCGAAAAATGGTGCAGCAGCTTGGCTTCCAGCCGTTCGGTCAATTCTTTTTGCGTGGGGGCTTTGAACGCAGCAAAGCCTTCCGCCGCTTTTTTGGATGCTTGTGGCATTATCCATCAAACCCTTTCTGGTTGTGTGTGTAAAATAAGTACCTTTTTATTATATAGCGTTCGCGCGCGGTTTGCAAGCCAAATCCCGCGGAACTTTTTGCCCGCTTTTTTCTACAATTCCGGCTGGACAATCGTCCCGCGAGTTGGTATACTAATCATATTAGCTTCCACCATTTACGATATCCAGACAGGAGGAGCATTATGCGAAAATGTATAGCAGGATTGCTTTGCGGGCTCGCGCTGGTGGTTGGCGCGTTTCCGGCGGCAGCGGAATTTTCCATTCCGGCAGGCTATGTCGATAAACGGCTGGTCATCGCGACCGAGCCGGGCAAAACCGACAGCGATTATGTGGCGTATTATCAAAACGGCACCAAAACCTCGCTCGATGACATCTCGTGGGTGGACGGCCGCGAGGGTCACGGCAAGGCGGTGTCGCTGAGCGGCAAGGATGATTTTCTTGCCGTCGGCTACGACCAGCTGCGGCTGACCAATTTCAGTGTGTCCATGTGGGTCAACTGGAAAGGCGCGGTGGATGGCAAAACCGCCGATCAGCGGCTGCTGTCCATCGTGCAGGATGCGGACAACTACATTGCGCTGTCGCCGCTGCACAAGGATGACAGCCAGCCCGACAGCCAGGGGCGCATCATCAACGGGTTGTATCTGGATGTGACCATTGCGGGCGAACGCGAAACCGGCTATAAAGCCAGCGCACCGGAGGTGCAGACCGGCTTGCCCCAAAACGAGTGGCACCACATCGCGCTGGTGGCGCGTCAGCCGTATTTGTCGCTGTATGTGGACGGGGTGCTGCACGCACAGGCGATGTGGAGCATCGGCTTGCGCGAGCTGAATCCGCAATATTTGCGCATCGGCGGCGGGATGAGCGGCGATGCATCGCTCAACGCGCTGGTGGACGATGTGGAACTGTATGGCTTTGATTTGAGCAGCGACCAGCTGAAAATGCTGGCGGGCGGGGTGGATCCGTTGGAGCCGGGTGCCACTGTGCCGCCCACCACCACCGCCGCGCCGGCGACCCGCCCCACCACCACCTCCACCACCGCGATCAATTTGGATGATCCCGGCAAGGATCAGAGCCTGAAAGTGGCGCTGACGGTTGGCGGCTGCGGCTTGGGCATTTTTGTGCTGTTGACGCTGGGGGCGCTGCTGCTGGGTAAAAAGCCCCCGCGGGAGGGGGACGCATGAGGCGCGCCGCGCGGGTCATCGCGCTGATCGTCGCCGGATTATGCTTGCTGGTAAGCGGGGTGTCCGCCGACACGCTGCAGGAAAAAACCTTTGCCTACACCGGCGCGCGCTGGCCGTCTCCCAACACCAATGTTGCGACCTTTTGGGAAGCGCCCACGCTGGCGGCGGGGGAAAGCCGCACCGGTGGTGTGCTGACGCTGGAAAACGCCACCGAGCAGTCCGCTACCATCACGCTGACGGAGTTTTCGCTGCCGTATGACAACGAGCAGCAGATGGCGTATCTCAACCAGCTGCATCTGCAAATCGCGGACGGCGATACGCTGCTGTATAACGGCGCGTACAGCCATCTGCTGGACGGGGACAAGCCGGTGCTGCAGGTGACGCTGGAGCCGGGCGCGTCCAAGACCTATACGGTGAACACCTCGTGTCCGTTCACCGTGTCCGGCGTCCCGAAGGAAACACCGGTCGTATCGTGGACATTTGATACGCAAGCGCCGGTGGTAGTGGAATCGTCCGCCGCCGACTGGATGCCCAGCGGGCAGACGCTCGCGCTGATCGGCTGCATTGCCGGCGCGGTGGTGTTCTTTGTGCTGTTTTTGCTGCTGCTGGTCAAATTCATCCGCAGCAAAGAGGCGTAAAACGCCGCTCGATATCTATCCGAATATAACAAAAAACGGTGCCCTGCCGGCGTTGACCGGTGGGGCACCGTTTGGTATGTTGTGGCTTTTACAGCGCTTCGACGATCGCTTTGGTATCGCGGGCGATGACCAGCTCTTCGTTGGTGGGGATCACGAACGCCCGAATCTTGGAATCGGGGGTGGTGATCTCTTTTTCTTCGCCGTGCACCTTGTTGGCTTCGACATCCAGCTTCACGCCCATAAACGCGAACGCGTTCAAGATCTCGGCGCGCAGCGCATCCTGGTTTTCGCCGATACCGGCGGTGAACACCAGCGCGTCCACACCGCCCAGCGCGGCGATGTAGCCGCCGACATATTTGATGATCTCATAGGTGCGCATATCCCATGCCAGCTTGGCGCGCTCGTTACCCGCCTTGACCGCCGCGTCAATGTCGCGGTCGTCGCTGGAGATGCCGGAAATGCCCAGCATACCGGATTTCTTGTTCAGCACCACATCCATTTCGGAGGGCGAGAAATGCTCTTTTTCCATGATGAAGGTGACGACCGAGGGATCGATCGCGCCCGAGCGGGTGCCCATCATAAAGCCGTCCAGCGGGGTCAGACCCATGGTGGTATCCACCACATGGCCGTCGCGCAGCGCGGCAATGGACGAACCGTTGCCCAGATGCAGGGTGATGATCTTGGTGCCCTCGCCATCGGGTTTGCCCAGCAGCTCGCAGCAGCGATGGCTGACATAGCGATGAGAGGTGCCGTGGAAGCCATAGCGGCGCACGGCGTATTTTTCATAATACTCGTACGGCACGCCGAACATATATGCATACGGCGGCATGGTCTGGTGGAACGAGGTGTCGAACACCACGACCTGCGGAATCTCGGTGCCGAACGCGGCGGTAGCCGCACGGATACCCTGCACATGCGCCGGATTGTGCAGCGGCGCCAACGCGGAGTAGCCTTCGATATCTTTCACAACCTGCTCGTCGACCAGCACGGAATGGTCAAATTTCGCGCCGCCCTGCACGATACGGTGACCGATCGCGGACACTTCGTCCAGGCTGTCGATGACCTTGCCTTCGCCGCTCAGCAGCGCGTCTTTGACGATGTTGAACGCGGCGGTGTGGTCGGGCATCGCGACATCGCGTTTGATGACCTTGCCGTCGGCGGTTTTGTGGGTGAATTTGCCGTCGATACCGATGCGTTCGCAGTTGCCCTTTGCCAGAACCGACTCGTCCTGCATATCAATCAACTGATATTTCAGCGAGGAGCTGCCGGCGTTGATGACTAGAATTTTCATGTGTACATCTGCCTTTCCCTATGGTTGATTTTCATTTGGCAATACCGTATAATACTAGTATCATAATACAATAAAAGCGGTTTTTCAAGAGAAAAGGAGGGAATATTTTGAAAATAGCGGGAATTATCGCGGAATATAACCCTTTCCACAACGGACACGCGTATCACATTGAGCGCACCCGCGCCGAAAAAGGCGGGTGCGAAGCCACCCATATGGTGGCGGTGATGAGCGGCAACTTCGTCCAGCGGGGCGAACCGGCGCTGCTGCCCAAAGCCGATCGGGTGCGCATGGCGCTGGCGGGCGGCGCCGATTTGGTGCTGGAGCTGCCGCTGCCGTGGGCGCTGTCCTCGGCGGAGGCATTCGCCCGGGGCGGGGTGGCGATCCTGAACGCGCTGGGGTGTGTGGACACCCTCAGCTTCGGCAGCGAATGCGGCGATGTTGCTGCGCTGGAAAAGATCGTGGATGTGATGCAGTCTGACCGCTTTCCTGCGCTGCTGCGCTATCATCTGGAGGGCGGCATCGCGTTCCCCGAAGCCCAAAGCCGCGCCGTCGCCGAAATCGGCAGCGACAAGCTGGCGGCGCTGCTGGCGCGCCCCAACAACACGCTGGGCGTGGAATATATCAAAGCGATCCGCGCGCTGGCACCGGCGATGCAGACATTTACCGTGCCGCGTATGGGCGCGGAGCATGACGATATGGCGCCGATCGGCGATACCGCGTCCGCCAGCTTTTTGCGCACCGTGATTTTGTCCGGGAAAATGCTGAACGCCGCGCCGTATATGCCGCGCACGGCGTATCGGCTGTTGAGCGAGGCAGCCGCGGCGGGGCATTGCCCGGCGGATGCCAAGCGGTTGGAACGCGGCGTGCTGGCGGCGCTGCGGCAGATGTCGGCGGACCAGCTGGCTGCTTGCCCCGGCATTTCGGAGGGGTTGCAAAACCGCGTGAAAGAAGCGGTGGCGACCGCCGCCACGCTGGACGAGCTGGAGCAGGCGATCAAAACCCGCCGCTATCCGCTTACCCGCATCCGGCGGATGCTGTGGTCGGCGTTTTTAGGGGTTCCGGCGGATCTGGCGGCGGAAACCCCGCCGTATGCGCGGGTGTTGGGCTACAACGACCGGGGTCGCGAGATACTGAATCGGGCGCGCGAAGCGTCGGCACCGCTGCTGGGGCGCGCTTCGCAGGCGGAAAAGCTGACCGGCACCGCGCGGCAGGTGTGGGAGCTGGAAAGCCGCGCCGCCGACCTGTACGCTCTCACGCTGCCTAAACCGTTCGCCTGCGGCGCGGAATACACCACCGGCGTTATCCACGCGGAGTGAGAAAAATTCATGATGTGATAAGAGAGGTGCTTTGAATGAAATCGAAAAAATGGCTGTTTGTTTGTGTTCCGATTGCTGTTATATTGGTTTTGGCGTTGGCACTTTATCTCGGTATCCAAGTATGGTTTTTTAATCCCAAAATCAATGTGGCTATCCAAGACGATGGAACCTATTACAATATGACGGCGCGGCAGCTTCTTAAGATCAAAGGCGAACCAATCGATATGATAGAAGATGATATAACGCCGTATAATGATTATTATTTTAAGGAAACCGTTTGCGGGTATGAGGCGGATAGCTGCTACGCGTTTTATCGTTCTCTGTTGGGACAGCGGCTGACAAGTGTGCATGTCACCATCTCGTGCGATAGCGCCGACGCGGCGAAAAACGTGTTTAACCGGATGTATACCCAAATGGATGCCTATTATAAAACGCAGGTAAACTATTACAACAGCGGCACAAAAACGACAGAGGAAAGCGAACTTACAGTTTCGTTCGGGACGAATGATGGTGGGGCGGGGGTGTCTAACGATATCAGTCTTTCCGGAACAAAGGTGACCATCAGCACCTTTGATTTGTACTGATAAATCGCTCATGCGAAGTGAGAAACGCTGATGATGCTGAAAATGTGAACGATCACAATTTTTGTATGTTATCCGTCCTTTGCTCTTCAACGATGTCAAAATTGTCCGGCGGATACAAATAATCGTCCCCACTATCGTCAATTAACCGATACCATCCTTTTTCAATACTGAGGACAGTATAAATTCGATCGTGGGTCAGAAGCAGAAAATCCGTTTTTCCTTTCCAGCGTACTTTCATGTAAGCATTGTCCCGCCTCTCCGTTCAAATTTTTGTGAAGGACTGTTTCTATTCCCGTTATATCTTTTTTGGAGGGCAGTTTCAATGCATCTGATTTATGCCGGATGGTGACAGTGGAGAAAAAGGTTCATAGAGTGTATACAGTCGTTTTACAGGCTGGTCATACTATCGCAACATTTGCCCCGTATACTAAAGCCATCGGTTAAGGGAGCGGCGGGGCGCACCGCCAAAGCCTACTCTGCCTTGTAGGTTATGTGTTTCCCGTCGTTCCCACTGCCGAACAATCTTCTCTCTTTTCTCTTTTTTCTCCTTTTCTTTTCTCTCATCTCCTTTCTTTTTACAAACAGGAACGGCTCGTCCCTTCGGGGGCGAGCCGTTTCGTGTTGTTCGGGAATACAAAAATCCCGCCGGAGAACATCCGGCGGGAAAATTTTTTATGCGGAGATCACTTCATACGCGCGGCGGATACCTGATCCGACAAGCGGCGGTGCAGCGGCGGTACCACCACATCCACCAGCGCGCAGGCGGGTTGCGCCAGATACAGACGGCCGGCACCGTCGACAAGCGCCAGCGCCAGCAGAAAAATACCAACCAATTTGGGCGTGAACAGCGGGAATTCCACCATGCCGCTGACACAAAATGCCGCCAAAAACGCCATGATCGCCACGCCACTGCGACGGCTTTCGCCGGAGCGGCGGGTCAGCCGCACACCGGTTTGCAGCGCCTTGAATCCTGCCACCGCGAAGATGCCCAACCCCACGATGCCGCCTTCCACCAGCAGCTGCAGCACAATGTTGTGCGCGTGGGGCACATTCAGCCCGTGGCTGAGCAGCATGGCGTTGGTGTTGCCGGTGCCGGCGCCGATGCCCAGCAGCGGGTGGTCAAAAAAGCTTTGCAAACACGCGTGCCATACCTGGAACCGTTCGTTGATCGCTTTGTCCGCACCCACCGCTGCCATCGCGGCGGCGGTTTGGGTGGCGGTCGCCATCGGCGGCGGTGCCACGCTGCGTTTGACTTTTTGAATGGAGAACAGGCGCTCGATCACCGCTTGCGGGGTCAGCGCGACCACGGCGAAGCCGGACAAAAACGCCAGCCACAACCGGCGGAGATTGGCGACCGCAAACACGCAGCCGATCGCCAGCAGCGCCAGATAGCATCCGCGCGAGAACGAGAAGAACACGCCGCCCACTGCCAAAATCAGGCAGCCGCGGGCTATCATCCGTGTGCGCGAGCGCCGGTGACCAAAGGCATACAGCGCCACAAAGGGGATCACCGCCACCAGATACTCCGCCATAATGTTGGGGTTGGTGAAGGTGGAACAGGCGCGGTTGCCGACAACCTCCATATTGATGCCGACCGGCGACAACCGGTACACCAGAGAATCCAGCGGATACCACAGCTGCAAGTGACCGGTAAATCCGCAGGCAATGCGCAGAAAATACTGGACACAGGCGATACCGCCCACGCCGCCGGCGGCGACCGACACCCCGAACAGCGCGACATCCATGCGTCGCCGATCGATGAGCACTGTGTGCAGCGCTACATACACCGTGAGCATCGCCGCCCACATCAACCACGAGGTGAATGCGGACATGGCGTTGTGGCTATACAAAATGCCGACTGCCAAAAACAGCAGATAGATCAGCATCAGTTTGCCAAGCGGACCGATGGTGAACACCCGCTGGTGGCGGCGCGCGTCACGATAGGCGCAAACCAGTGTGCCCACGCCTAAAAACGGCGCGATATATTCCGGCAGCAAAGGCAGCAGAGCCGCCAGCACGACCGTGATAAACCACGGCTCGATGCGCCGTTTCGATAGGGAAAAGCTACGCAAAGCGACTCGCTCCTTTCTATCTTTCTATTGAACCAGTTGGTACTATACCACAAACGGCGAGGGGGTGCAATGTTTGTTACAAACCTGTTATAATTTCGTAAGTTTATCCACAGTTCGCGCGGGCAGAGGGGCGGATTGGGCGGAATAGAGCGGTCGATTTGGATAGATAGTTGCTTTTTGGGAGGCGTTTCGGTATACTACCATCAAGAGAAAAAGGGGGGACGACCATGCGCAGAATCGGATGTCTGGTGGTGGCGCTGATGTTGGTACTGGGCGGGTGCCGCCGCGCCGCGCGTGCGCCGTTGACCCGCTCCACCGTGGCACTGGATACCACCGTGACCATCGCGGTGTACGACGAAAAGGCATCGACGGAGGTGCTGGATGACTGCGTGCAGCGTATCCGGCACTACGAATCGCTGTTCAGCCGCACCCGCGCGGGCAGCGATATTTACCGCTTGAATACAGCGGGCGGCGCTTGGGTAACGGTGGATGCGGAAACGCGGGCGCTGATGCAGCAGGCGCTGGATATTTGCCGGGAGAGCGGCGGCAAATTTGATATTACGGTGGCGCCGATCACCTCGCTGTGGAATTTTTCGAGCGAATCGCCGGTGGTGCCGGATAAAGCGGCGCTGGCGGAGGCGGTGACCCATGTCGGATATGATAAATTGGAAATAGACGGCGACCGGGTGCGGTTGACCGATCCCGCCGCCGGAGTGGATTTGGGCGGTGTCGCCAAGGGATACATTGCTGATCGGCTGCGGGAGTATCTGGTGAGCCAAAAGGTGAGCGGGGCGCTGATCGATCTGGGCGGCAATGTGCTGGCGGTCGGTGATAAACAGGGCGAAGCGTTTCGCGTGGGGATTCGCGACCCGCAGGACAGCGCAGCGCTGGCGGCGACGGTGGCGGTGCGCGACCGGTCGGTGGTGACCTCCGGCAGTTACGAGCGGGGGTTCACACAGGACGGGGTGTATTATCATCATATTCTGGATCCCGCGAGCGGGTATCCGGTGAACAACGGGTTGGCGGCGGTCACCATCTTGTCCGAGCAATCGGTGGTGGGGGATATGTTGTCCACCACCTGCTTTGTGTTGGGTGAGGAGGAGGGCTTGGCGCTGGTGGAGCGCACCGATGGGGTGGAGGCGCTGTTTGTGCGCGCCGATGGCACCCAGGTGACCAGCTCCGGCTTTGCAACCGTGGCATAACGAAAAGGCGGCGGAAAAGATTCTTCGCTGCGCTCAGAATGACAGGCTGAGTGACCTCGTTGTAGAAAGCCCATCCGGCTCCCTCTGACGAGGGAGCCGTCGAGCGATAGCGAGACTGAGGGAGAGAAAAGGTTTTCGCGACACCGAAAGCGGGCGATATTTTTTCTCTCCCTCTGTCTTTTTGCTGCGCAAAAATCCACCTCCCTCGTCAGAGGGAGGCTTGCACCCGCCGCCAGATTTGTGCGTGATTCGTGGGGCGATGTGGGCATCGCCCCCTACGCAGAGAGAGGGGCAATGGCAGAAAAGATTCTTCGCTTTGTTTAGAATGACAATGCATACGCAGAGTCCTCGCAAGCCTTCCACTGGGAGGTAGTGTCTCCGACTAGTGGAAAAGATGGGGCTGCATAAGCCTTCCCCTTGGAGGGGAAGGTGGCGCGGCTTTACGCCGCGACGGATGAGGTGGAAAAGCAGCGGATTAAAGTGTGCTATTGGTTTCCTGCAACACTAAAAATATACGCAACTATTATATTGCTAAAATCTTATGGTTTTCTGACACCTCATCCGCTTCGCTGCGCTCAGCACCTTTTTCTCCCGAAACGGGCCCCTTTTGTCGGTTTCGCAGACATTTCCCCCGCGCGCGGGGGAATTACCTCAAGGAGAAGGCTTTAGCGTGCCGCCGGTTTGCGTGCTTTTTCTTTTTGCTTGCCGGAGGCGGGATATAAAATGACCCGAGGGGTGCTTGGCGGATGCCGGGCACTCTTCGGGTTTTTGACAAGTATAACGTTTTTACAGTGCCAAAAGGGAAACCAGTCGTCGACGCTCAGCATGGTTGCCGGAAACGGTCGTGTGGAAACGGCATGCGTACTGCGCCTTTAACACGCGACGGTTATTCTTCTATTCCGGAAGATTTTTTGTTGGCAAAGATAAACCATTTGCTGAAGATGTAATTGAGGATCAGCACGATCACATTCATGGCGATCTTGGATACCAATCCGCTGATGTGTGCCACATCCACCATCAGCCAGATACCCAGCTCGTCCACACCAAAGGACAGCAGCCGCGCGCCGAAAAACAGCCCCACCTCTTTGGCCAGCGCCAAAAATCCGCGCACATGACTTTGAAACACAAATAGCTTGTTGGTGATATACGCCACCAGCACCGACAGCACCCACGCAATGGCGTTGGCGATCAGCGCCGGTGCGCCCAGCCAGTTGGCGGCCACCTGGAACGAGAGAATGTTGACGATGGTGGTAATGACGCCGAACACGACATACAACACCGTTTCGCGGTTGACCAGCGCGGGGAACTTATCCCATGCCCACTGGCAGAGGAACAGCCCGAACGACACCAGCACGCCGAAACCGATGCACCACAGGCAATCGGCGATGGACGGAAATCGCAGCGGCAGCGCGAATTGCAGCGCTTCCAGCACCACGGCGGTGATGACTACCCCCGCCACGCCGCCGACCAGTGCCGAGCGGCGGTCGGTGCCTTTGATGAGCAGCAGTGTCCACAAAATCAGCGCCAGTGTCATAAAAAACAGCAGCTTCAGCAACAGCGGGGTCAGGGCGGCGACCGCCGTTCCTTTTCCCACCACAATTTCGACCACTTTGGCAGCACCGGCGATCAGCCGATTTTGAAAAGCCAGCGCCGCGTGACCGGTCATCAATGTCAGAATGACCGCGCCGGCAACGCCTATCAGTGCCAGAACCCCCAGCACGATCTCATAGGCAGAACGATGTTTCATAGTGATTTTACCCCTCCTGCTCCGGGCGGGATGCCCGGGCGATGCAACGATTTAGATAAACGAAAATTGGCCGGAAAACCCCAGCAAAGCCAACGCCAGAATGCCCATATACAGCAGCGCCGAGGGCAGCCCGCGAAACGCGTCCGGCATGGCGGGATGATCCGCGCGGCGGATGCCGTCGGACAAAACCGCCGCCAGCAGCACAAACCCGGCACCGGCACCCAGCGAAAAGCCGACCGCGCCGCCGAACGAGGTGACGAATTGGTGGTTCAAAATCAGCGCGACCCCGACCACGATGTTGTTGAAAGCCGCCAGCGGCAGCAGATGATCCAACCGGCGGGATAGCCGCACGCTTTTGCGCAGCAGCAGATACACCAGCACATACAGCAGCGAGGTGACCACCACCAGCGTAAACGGACGGAACAGCTTCGCGAGATACGAGGTGCCGACCAGCGTGTCCAGCGGATAGGTGATCATCGCGGTGAGGGTCACAAACAGGGTCAGCAGCCCGCCAAAGGGCAGCAGATCCGCCGGACGCCGCACAATGCGCATCATCATGGAGCTGCCGAAACCGGTGGTCAACACCAGATTTTGCAGCAGCGCCGCCGCCAGCAGATACAGCATCAGATCCTTCATGCGTCCTCCTCCTCGCTGTCGGCGCGGCGGCCGAGGTGGGTTTTCACGGCTTGCAGTGCCGCCGCCATAAACGCCAACAGGATGAACGCGGCAAATGGCAGCTTGCCCGCCGGAAACCGCACGGTGAACGGCAGCGGCATATCCCACAAGGTGCCGTATACCACCGCTTCACGCAGGGCGGACACCAGACAGATCACCAGCCCGAATCCGAGCGCCGAGCCAACAGCGTCCACCGCTGCCAGCGCCGGGGACATCCCCGCCGAAAAGCCGCCCGCATGATAGGTGAAGATGGTGCTGACCACCATCAGCGGCAAAAACAGATACAACGCCGCGTAAATTTCGGGGGCGATCAGACGGCTGACGATCGCGGCGGCGCCGGTCATCATCAGCGTTGCCGCCAGCGTATACACCGGCGGGTGCAGCCACTTGGGGATGCGTTCGCCCACTCCCGCCACAAACAGGCAGGAGGGCAGCAGCACCGCCAGCGTGCACACCGTCAACGCCACACCGTATTTCAGCGTGACCCCGCCGGCGATGATGGGACAGACCCCCACGGCTTTGACCAGCACAATGTTGTTGGTCAAAAAGGTGGAGAAAAAGATGGAACGCAACCGACGCTTCATACGCTTTCTCCTTTCCGATGGGCGAGGTGGTGAACCAGCCGCCAGCACACGCGGTCGATGCCGGGTGCCAGCGCGTTCATCATCAGCACCGCGAAACAGGCGCCTTCTTCAAACTGACCAACGCCGCGCAGCAGCATGGTCAGTACACCGCCGCCCACGCCGTAGACCACGCGACCCAGCCAAAAGCGGGGCGCGGTGATGGAATCCGGCAGCAAAAAGATGCCGGTAAACAGCAGATAGCCGGAGCAAAGCTCCGCCAGAAGCCCCGACAGGATATCGGTTTGGATGCGCGGAAACAAAAGCGCGCCCGCCGCACAGGTCAGCAGATAAGACAGCGTGACCAGCGGCGAGGTGATGCGCCGCGCAAACAGCCCGATCATGCACGCCAGCAGCAAAATCGCCGCGGTGGCGCCCACCGGACCGGGGATTTGCCCCAGCAGCCACGCCAGCGGCGTGTAGGACGGGGCGGTGCCCGCCGCCAGCAGCGCGGCAGGGGAGGTTTCGGTCACCACCGCGGACAGATCGCCCAGCGGCAGCGGTTGGGTCAGATTGGGGGCGGGATAGGTGAACAAATGCCCCGAAAAGCACACGGTCGCGGCGGCAATGCCGGCGGCCGCGGGGTGAAACGGTTCGTGTCCGTGTCCGCCAAAGGGCATTTTGACCACCCAAATGGCGAAAGCCGCCGCCAACACCGGCAGCCAGTAAGGGCACAGCGGTGACATCAGCAGCCCGATCAGCAGACCGGTCAGAGTGGCGGAGCCATCCTGCAGCGTGGGGCGCCGCCGCATCAGCAGACACGCCAGCAGCTCGCACCCGTTGGCGGCGAGCACCGCGGCGGCGAGCAAAATCACCGGGCGCGCGCCGTAATACACGGCGGAAAACGCCGCCGGAACCAGCAGGATCAAAGAGGTTGTCCAGTCGCGCGCGCCGGTACGCCGCGCTTGCCGCAGATAGGGGGCGGCGGAAGTTTTAAGTGCCATCCGGATTCCCCCATTCCATCAACAATCGCCCGCCGGCATCGGCGGCTTCGCCGACCAGCGCTGCTACATCGCGGCCGACCGGACACACCACCGAACACGCGCCGCACGAGTCGCATTGCTCGGGGTGCAGCGCCGCCAGCTGGGTATAATGCATATTTTCCATCTGCCGGGCGATCTCGCCGGGCATCAGATGCGCGTGGCAGACCGACAGACATTGCCCGCAGCCGATACAGGGACCACGCTCGGTCGCCACCGAGGACAGCGCCAGCAGACAGGTCACGCCCGGCAGCACCGGCAGCACCGCCGAATCGATCGCCACGCCGGTCAGCGCATCGCCCATCACTATCTGGGATACGCCGGTTTTGATGCCGCAAAAACGGAGCAGCTCGCCCACCGGTGTGCCAAAAGGCGCGCGCACATTTTGCGGGTGCTCGATCGCGTCGCCGGTCACGGTGATGGTGGCGTAGTGATGATGCTCGTGCAGCGTGACCGCGCGATGCAGCGCCAAGCACGCCTGTACCCCGATTACCCCCACGCGAATGTCGTGACCCGCGTGGGTCAGCGCCGTCACCGGATAGCCGCTTTTGACAAAAAACAGCCGACCGTCCAGTGAAGGGGGCAGCTCCTGCCGCGCTTTGCGCGATGCCTGCACCGCGATGTGCGATCCAGCGGCACCGATGGTCTGTGCCGCCAGCCACAGGCCGCTGTTGACCTGCTCGCTTTGGTGCAGCAGCAGCGACCAGGCGCTGCTGGCATACGGTTCCGCTTCCACCGCGTTGGCCACCAGAAAATGGCAGCCCTCGTGCTTCCACTGCTCCAGCTTTTGGTGCAGCGGCAAGCCGTCCAGCTCATCGATGATGCCCGCCGCTTTGGCGGCTGCCATCACCTGCGCCGGGGTGGGGGAGATGCGTTTGTCGGATTCGGCGCGCGGGGTGGGCATGATGGCCGGACGAATCACCGCGCAGGTGATCGGACCATATACTGGATGGGAAAGCGTGCGCGTGCCGTCAAACACGCCTTCCACCGAGGATTTGACCGGTGCCGGATCGTCATCCTCCGGCAGCGCCAGCGGGTCACCCGGCTGCACGCGGTCGCCCGGTTCAAACCGGCAAACGGCGTCCCGCCCGGTATAGGACAGGGGCAGATACACCCGCTGAATTTGTTGAAACAGCGCTTGTTCGGCCGAGGCGGCCGGTTGCTTGCGCGGGGGAACGAACAACGCGTGGGACAGTCCCCATGCCATGCTATATCACATCTTTCTGCGCCCAGTTTTCTCCTATTGAAACGGAGCGGCGCAACGATTATCATAAAATCTATATCGATTTGATCGCCAATCAAAGGAGGGCTTTGCCGTGCAGATGGAACAATGGGAAAACGGGTGCCTGACCATTTTGCTGTCCGACCGGGAGCTGTCGGGCATGGGGGTGCGTTTTCCCGATATGGATTGTCGCGAACCCGCCACCCGAAAGATTCTGCGGGCGTTGCTGGAAAACGCGTATGCACAGGCGGGAGTGCCGCCCGCGAAACGCCTCCAGATCGAAGCGCTGCCGGTCGCGTCCGGCTGCTTGCTGCTGGTGACGCCGCTGACGCGGCGCCGCGCCATCCGTATGCGGCGGAAGGAAAAGCCACGGATCTACGCCGTGGCTGATACCGATGATTTGCTGCGGCTGGCCGAAGCGCTGCGCCGGTGGCACGAGGTGCCGCCGCTGCTCGCCAGCTCGCTTTATCGCTGGGATAAAGAGTATCGCCTGGTGGTGTATCCCGCCCGCACCCCCGCGCGGCTGTGGCTGATCCTGTCGGAATTCGGCCGCCCGGTCGGGCAGGGGGATGTCCCCGTCGCGGTGGTGGAGGAACACGGACGCATACTCGCACGTGGAGATGCGCTGGAGCGGTTGATGGCCGCCACCCCGCCGGCGGTGGGATAGCCGCTTACAGCGAATGGAACAGATTGGTCAGCCCCGCCGGGTCGCTGTCGGCGAAAAAGGCGCTGCCCATCACCGCCATATCCACGCCCGCATCCACCAGACGCGCGGCGTTTTGACGATGCACGCCGCCGTCCACTTCGATAATGGCGGACAGATGGCGGCGGTCGATCTCTTTCCGCAGAGCGGCGGTTTTTTCCAGCACATGATCCTGGAACACCTGCCCGCCGAAGCCGGGCTGCACCGTCATGACCAATACGCGATCCACCAGCGGCAGATACGGCATCAGCGCATCGAGCGGGGTGTCGGGATTCAGCGACAGCCCCGCCTGCTTGCCGCTTTGGTGAATATGAGCGATCAGATCTTCGACCGGAGCATCGCTTTCCAGATGAAAGGTCAGGCAATCCGCGCCGGCGGCGATGAAGTCGTCCACCAGCCGTTCGGGATGCTGCAGCATCAAATGGGTGTCAAAAAAAAGAGGGGTCAGCGGGCGCAGACAGCGGATCACCGGTGCGCCAAAGGTGAGGTTGGGGACGAACACGCCGTCCATCACATCCAGATGCAGTTCGTCTGCACCGGAACATTCCACCCGCGCCACCGCATCGGTCAGACGGGCGAAATCACAAGACAAGATCGAGGGGGATAACAGCATACCGGACACCATTCCTTTTCGATAAGTCATAAAAACCACCCCCATTCTATCCTAAAACGCGACAAAGGTCAAGTTTCCGCGCGCGAAATCCATCGGCAGAAAATCGCCAAAAGGTATTGACACCGATGGCAAACCCGATATACTAAACATAAAGGAATCTCAACTTACAAAAAAGGAGCCGATGGATATGGAGAACAACAACTTTGTCCAGAACCAACCCACCCCGCCCGTGCAGCCCCCGGTGCAAAACGCGCCGCAACAGCAGCCGTATGCACCGCAGCCGCAGCAGCCGTATGGTCAGCCGGGCTATCCGCAGCAGCCGTATGCGCCGCAGCAACCGCGCGAGTCGATCATCGACAAGCTGTATGGTAAAGCGGACACCTTGCTGGGCAAGCTGCTGACCTGGGTGTCGGTGGTGCTGTATGTGTTGGTGCCGGTGGCGGTGCTGATGGGTCTGATCTTGGGCGTTGTGTCTGCGGCCGGCGGCGTGTTCGGCGGCTTCAGCGGCAGCACCTTCTTCTCCTCGCTGGTGGGCGGGGTGCAGCGCGCGGCAGGCTATGCCTTTATGGCGACGCTGCTGGCGTATGCCAAAAATCGGCTGGATAAATAATAGCATTTCTGCAACCAAAAAATCCCGCGGCGCTCGGTCGAGCGTCGCGGGATTTTTCTGTGTTTATTCCAGTTCAAATTGGCCGGTGTACAGCTTGTAGTACCGTCCCTGTTGCGCGATCAGATCGTTGTGATCGCCGCGCTCCAGAATGGTACCCTGTTCGATCACCATGATGGCGTCGGAATCACGCACGGTGGACAGCCGGTGGGCGATCACAAAGGTGGTGCGCCCCTGCATCAGCCGATCCATGCCGTGCTCGATGTGCTTTTCAGTGCGGGTATCCACCGAGCTGGTGGCTTCGTCCAAAATCAGAATGGCGGGATCCGCCACTGCGGCACGCGCAATGTTCAGCAGCTGGCGCTGCCCTTGCGACAGGTTGCCGCCGTCGCCGTCCAGCACGGTGTCGTAGCCGTGCGGCAGCCGCATGATGAACGAATGGGCGCTTGCCAGCCGCGCCGCCTGCTCGCACTCTTCATCGGTCGCATCCAGCCGGCCGTAGCGGATGTTTTCCCGCACGGTGCCGGTGAACAGGTGAGTGTCCTGCAGCACCATCGCGAGCGACCGCCGCAGATCCGGCAGCGCAATATCGCGGATGTTGATGCCGTCGATGGTGATGGTGCCCTCTTGAATGTCGTAGAACCGGGTGAGCAGGTTGGTGATGGTGGTTTTGCCGGCGCCGGTGGAACCGACAAATGCGATTTTTTGCCCCGGCTTGGCGTACAGCGACATATCGTGCAGCACGATCTTATCCGGCACATAGCCGAAGGTGACGTGCGTAAGTTTCACATCGCCGTGCACCGGCACGGTGCGACCGTCCGGCAGCTGCCACGCATAGCCGCTTTCGGTGTGGGTCAGCCGCACATCGGTGGGGGCGGGAGCCGCCTCCGGCTCGCGATCCATCACATCGAACACCCGCTCGGCACCCGCCAGCGCCGATTGGATCATGGACAGCTGGCTGGCAATTTGGGTGACCGGCTGACCAAACTGGCGGGACAGGTTCAGGAAGGTGGCGATGTTGCCCAGCGTGAACAACCCTTGCAGCGCCAATGCGCCGCCCACCGTGGCGACCAGCACATAGTTGAAGGTGCTAATGTGCTGCATCAGCGGCTGCACCACACCGGATACGATCTGCGCTTTGGTGGCTTTTTGACGGAACTCTTCGTTGAGCCGGTCAAAATCGGTTTCCACCTGCTGCTCGTGGCAGAAGATCTGCACCACCTTTTGTCCCTCGGCGGTTTCTTCCATAAAGCCGTTGAGATCGCCCAGCGCTTTTTGCTGTTCGCCGAAATAGCGGTGGCTGCGCTTCATAAAGAAGCGGGACAGGAAGATCATGATGGGGAACAGGATGATGGTCAGCAGCGTCAGCAGCGGGCTGAGGATCAGCATGCTGACCAGTGTGCCCACCAGCGAGATAATGGAGGACACCACCTGTACCGAGGCGTTGTTCAGCGTTTCGCTGACGATGTCCATATCGTTGGAAAAGCGGGACATGATGTCGCCGTGCGCCTGGGCATCGAAATAGCCGATAGGCAGACGGATGACATGGTCGTACAGATCCTTGCGCATTCGCAGGATCATATTCTGCGAAATTTTGATCATGGTGCGGCTTTGCACCCAAGTGGCGACCACGCCCACCAGATAGATGAGCACCAGCGCGATCAGGTACAGCGCGGTGCGCTGCAAGCCGTTATCTTTGGAAATGGTGTCGAAGATCGGGGTCAGCATCCAGGTGGCCGCCAGCTGCGCACCGGTGCTGATCAAAATGAAGACCAGCACCATCACCAGTCGGGGAATATCCCGCCGCAGATAAGCGAGCAGCCGGGTGAGGGTGCGTTTGGTGTTGCGGGGCTTTTGCGGTGCGGGACCTCCCGGACCACCGGGGCCGCGACCGGGCCCTCCCATACGAGGTGGCATCAGGCGCTCACTCCTTTCTGCTGTGATGATACGATCTCTTGGTAAATGGTGTTGGAGGCGATCAATTCCTCATGGGTGCCAAAGCCCGCCACTTTGCCGCTGTCCAGCACCAGAATGCGGTCGGCGGTTTTGATGGAGCTGATGCGCTGGGCAATGATAAACACGGTGGTACCCTTCAGATGCTGCGAAAAGCTCTCGCGGATGCGTCCTTCGGTGTCCGAGTCCACCGCGCTGGTGGAATCGTCCAGAATCAGCACGCGGGGCTTTTTGATCATCGCGCGGGCGATGCAAAGCCGCTGCTTTTGACCGCCGGACACGTTCACGCCGCCCTGGCTGAGCATGGTCTGGTAGCCCTCCGGAAAGCTCATGATGAAATCGTGTGCCTGCGCGTCGCGCGCCGCCTGTTCCACCTCGTCATCGGTGGCGTCCGGGTCGCCCCAGCGGATGTTGTCCGCGATGGTGCCGGAAAACAGCACATTTTGCTGCGGTACCATGCCGATCCCTTCGCGCAGGGTGCGGATGGCGTAATCCCGCACATCCACCCCATCCACCAGCACCTGTCCGTCGGTGGCATCGTACAGCCGCGGAATCAGGTTGACCAGCGACGATTTGGCGGAACCGGTCGCGCCCACCACCGCGATCACCTCGCCGGGATGCGCGGTGAAGGACACATCGTCCAGCACCAGATCGGGGGAGGTTTCGTTATAGCGGAAGCTGACATGGCGGAATTCCACTTCGCCTTTTTGCACCGGCGCGGTCACCGGGTGTTCGGGGTCGGTGATGGTGGACTGTTCCGCCAGCACCTCTTTCAAACGGGCGGCAGAAGCCCGCGCCCGCGAGAACATCATGATCGCCATCGACATCATCATCATGGACATGAGGATGTGCATGATGTAGGTGCTGTACGACATCAGACCGCCGATCGCGATCTCGCCGCTTTGCACCATATTGCCGCCCAGCCACAGAGCGCCGACGGTGGTCAGGTTCATCACCAGCTGCATCAGCGGCATGATGGTGACCATCAGCCCCGACGCCTTCACCGAAATATCGCACAGCCGGTCGGCGGCATCGTAGAATTTGGCTTTTTCGTGATCTTCGCGCACAAAGGATTTGATGACCCGAATGTTGGTGACCGATTCCTGCACCCGACGGTTCAGGTTGTCGATGCGCTGCTGCATTTTTTCAAACAGCGGGAAGCCTTTGGTCACGATGATGGTCACGATAACGGCGATCACCGGCACCGCAAACACTGTTACCAGCGCCAGCTTGGCGCTGACCGACAGCGCGTTGATCAGCGCGCCGGTAAACATGGCGGCGGTGAAGGTGACCATGCGCAGCGTTTGGATAAAGGTGTTTTGCACGTTGGTGACATCGTTGGTCAGCCGCGTCACCAGCGACGCGGACGAGAATTTGTCGATGTTGGCATGGGAATAGCCCAGCACTTTGCGATACAGCCCTTTGCGCAGCGAGGCACCGAACCGGAAGGTGCCGTTTGAGATAAACACAATGCCCAGCACGCCGACCGCGATCGCCAGCAGCGCCAGCAGCACCATATACACGGCGTTTTCGCCGATGATCGCCATGCGGGCGCTTTGCGACAGTCCCTCGCCGTTGATGGCATCGTCCACGATGCGCGCCATAAAGCGGGGCTGGATCACCTCGCACACGCCGCCCATGGCGATGAACAGCGGCCCTGCCACCAGCCACGGCCAGTGCGCGCGGGCGTAAGATAGATAGGATGGGTTACGCTTCATGAGAATCCTCCTGATGTAAATGAGATGGGAACAGGCTGCGCGCCTTGTCCAGCTTTTGCCGCATATACAGGAACCGGGCATCCAGCTCTTCCAGCTCCTGCGGCGAGAAATCTTCGTACAGCACGCTGATGATGATGTCCCGCGCCTGGCGGCAGTTGGTGTCCAAATCTTCGCCGCGGCGGGTCAGCGCCAAATGCTGCACCCGGGCATCGTGGTCGTCGCGGGTGCGCACCACCAGCCCCTCGTGCTCCATCCGGCGCACCGACACCGCGACCGAAGCGGGGGTGATCTGCATCTTTTCCGCCAGATCTTTTTGGGTGATGCCGGGGTTTTCGCGGATCAGAAACATCATTTGCGGCTGTCCGTTAAACAGGCCGTGCTCCTGAAAATACTGGCGCATCGTGTTGTGATGCTCCCGCATCAGCTCGTGCAGGTGCCTGTCCACCGAAACCGGCGTACACATACCGGGATCCCTCCTTTTGTTTAGGGTAGGTTCAGTATATCAGAAAGTTAAACGTTTATCTATCGGCAATCCGCCGAATAATTAAACGGTTAACTATTTTGAAGTTGTGAATGTTGCTGGGGGAAGGGAGCCGGCGAAAAGAAATGGCGGCTTTTTTTGGCTTTGCGCAAAATCCGCTTTTCATTTTACGGAAAAACTGGTATACTAAACCCTATATATAACAAATAAGAGGTGATGGCGTTGCAACCAAGCAATCAACCGCTGGCGGACGGCGTGCAAATGCTGTGTCTGCCGGATCGTCGGTTCAAAACCATGCAGCTGACGGTGGCGCTGCTGCTGCCGTTGGACGAGCAGACCGCGTCCACCTATGCGCTGCTGCCGTTTTTGCTGCGCCGCAGCTGTGCGGCGTATCCGGATTATACTGCGCTGCAGCGGCGGCTGGATCAGCTGTATGGCGCGCGCATCACGGCGGATGTGGGGCGGGTCGGCGACGCACAAATGCTGACGCTGACCGCACGGTCGCTGAAGGATGAGTTGGCGTTGGACGGCGAGCCGATTGCGGCGCAGTGTGCCGATTTGCTGTGCCGGATGCTGTTTGCGCCGGCGCTGGAGGACGGCGCGTTCCGCACCGCCGATGTGGAGCAGGAAAAACGCTGTTTAATCGAGATGATCGCGTCCGAAATCAACGAAAAACGGTTGTATGCCCGCCGCCGGTGCGAAGAGCTGCTGTGTCCGGACGAGCCGTACGCGGTGCCGCGTTACGGTCGTGCCGAGCGGGTGTCGGCGCTGACTCCGCAGGAGCTGACCGCTGCATGGAAAACCGTGCTGGCCACGGCACGGGTGCAGATTATTGTGCAGGGCGGCGACGGCGATGCCGTTGCCCGGGCGTTCCGGCGGGAATGGGCGGCGATCGACCGCCATCCGGTGGCGCTTTCCACCCGTACCGAAGCGCCCGCCGCCGCGGTGCGCGAGCAGCGGGAAACGATGGAGGTCAACCAGTCCAAGCTGGTGATGGGGTTCCGGTTGCCGGTGGCGGAGCCGGACGGCGACGTGGCGGCGGCGCGGCTGATGGTCGCGATCTTCGGCGGCACACCGCATTCGCTGCTGTTCCGCCATGTGCGCGAGCGGCTGAGCCTGTGTTATTACTGCTCCGCCGGATACGACCGGCTGAAAGGCGTGATGCTGGTGGACAGCGGCGTGCAGCTGGATAAGGTGGACGAAGCGCGCGCCGAGATTTTGCGTCAGCTGGACGCGGTGCGGCGGGGCGATTTCACCGATGAGGATATGGCATCCGCCAAACGCAGCCTGACAAGCCAGTTTGAATCGGTGCCGGATCTGCAATCCACGCTGGCGGGGTATTATTTGGGGCAAAGCCTGCTGCCGCAGGTGACGCCCCCTGCCGATGCCGCGGAGGCGGTGGCGGCGGTGACCCGCGAGCGGGTGATGGCAGCGGCACAGCAGGCGACGCTGCGCTGTGTGTATCTGTTGGCGGAAAAAGGAGGCGAGGGCGCATGAACAAACAGGAATTCATGGATGCGCGCACCGGCGAGCGCTGTGTGCGGATCGACCATCCCTCCGGATTGACCATTTTTGTGTATCCCAAGCCGGACTACGCCTCGTCCTACGCGGTGTTTGCCACCCGCTACGGATCGATCGACAATGTGTTCCGCATCGGCGACGACGCGGAGGAAACCACTGTGCCGGCGGGGATCGCGCATTATTTGGAGCACAAGCTGTTTGAAAGTGAGGACGGCGACGCATTTGAGCGGTATGCCGCGACCGGCGCGTCCGCCAATGCATTCACCAGCTTTGACCGCACGGCGTATCTGTTTACCTGCACCGGGGATGTGCGGCCGTCGCTGGACATTCTGCTGGATTTTGTGCAGCATCCGTATTTCACGGAGCAAACGGTGCAAAAGGAGCAGGGCATCATCGGGCAGGAGATCAAAATGTGCAACGATTCGCCTGCACGGTGCGTGTTTTTGAATATGCTGGAGGGGTTGTATCACACCCATCCGGTGCGCATCGACATTGCCGGAACGGTGGCGTCTATTGCGGAGATTACTCCCGAGCTGCTGTACGGCTGTTATCGGTCGTTTTATAATCTGCACAACATGGTGCTGGCGGTGTCCGGCCGCGTAACGGCGGAGCAGGTGCTGGAGATCGCGGACAAACGGCTGCGCCCGGCGGCGGATTGGAGCTTGGCGCGCAAGACCTATGACGAGCCGCGCACCGCGCTGCGCACACGGGTGGAGCAGGCGATGCCGGTGGCGGCGCCGCTGTTTTATCTGGGGTTCAAGGATGCGGTCGCGCCGGGTGAGTACCCGTCTCCGACGCGGGAGATGGCGGCGGATGTGCTGCTGGATCTGATCGGCGGGCGCAGCTCGGCGATGTATGCGCGGCTGATGGAGCATGGACTGATCAACCAGAGCTTTGGCGCGGAATATTTCACCGGACCCGGCTATGCGGTGGCGCTGTTTGGCGGCGAATCCCGCGATCCGGATCGGGTGGCACAGGAGTTGTATGCCGAGATCGACCGTTTGCGCCGCGAGGGAATCGACCCCGCCGCGTTTGCCGCGGCGCGCAACGCGCAGTATGGCCAGATGGTCGCGGGGCTGAACAATGTGGAAGAATGTGCGGATATGCTGGTGGACGATCATCTGCGCGGCAATCCGCCGTTCGCGATGCTGGACGCGGCGGCGAGGCTGACGATGGAGGATGTGCAGGCGCTGCTGCGGGACGGGTGGCAGCGAGAGGCATCCACCCTGTCGGTGATCGTGCCGTCGGATAAGGAGGAAGTGAAATGAGCGATTATATTGCGTTTCCCGCGCTGGGATGGAAGTTTTCCATCTCGCCGTATTTGGTGCATAACCTGCAGCTGTTTGGGCTGACCATCAACATTCGGTGGTACGGCGTGATGATCGCGGTCGGCTTTTTGCTGGCGATGATTTATGCGCTGCGAAGCGCCAAGCGCTTCGGCATCAACTCGGATCGGATGATCGATGTGGTGCTGGTGTCCACGCTGATCGCGTTTGTGGGTGCGCGGCTGTACTATGTGGTATTTTCTGACGATCGCGCCTCGTATTTTGCGAATCCAATCTCCATTTTGGAGGTGTGGAACGGCGGACTCGCCATCTACGGCGGCATTTTGTTCGCCTTTATCACCGGTATCGTGATGTGCCGTTGGCGCAAAGTGAACACGCTGGCGATGTTTGATCTGGCGTCGCTCGGGTTTTTGATCGGGCAGGGCATCGGGCGCTGGGGCAACTTCTTTAATCAGGAAGCGTTCGGCGCCAACACCACGCTGCCGTGGGGCATGACCGGTTCGATTATTCAAACCGGTGCCAACGGGGTGGAATATGACCCGCTGCTGCCGGTACATCCCACCTTTTTGTATGAGTCGCTGTGGTGCCTGTTGGGCTTTCTGGTGCTGCACCTCGTGTCCAAAAAGGCATACACCTTCAAAGGCAAGATCTTCTCGCTCTATCTGATCTGGTACGGCGCGGGGCGGTTTGTGATCGAAAGTCTGCGCACCGACAGCCTGTACCTCGGTACTATGCGGGTGTCGCAGCTGGTGGCGATTCTGGCGATTTTGGGCGGTGTCGCGATGCTGTGGATCCTGCGGGTGCGTTCCCGCCAGACGCCTGCCGATCTGTTTGCGGAAGAGGCACCGGACGATGCCGAGGGGCTGACCCCCGAAAACGATGCGCTGCCCGAAACGCTGCCGGACACGGTGGTCGGCGGCGACGAATATGACGAACCGGAAGTGGATTATCCCGGCGATGCGGTGCCGGACAGCAATGCGGACGATGATGCGACGCAAAACGATGAGGAAGGATGAGCAAAATGGCAACGATTATCAACGGTAAAGAGGTATCGGCGGCGGTTCGCGCGCAGGTGGCGCAGGAAACGGCAGCTTTAAAACAGCGCGGCATTGTGCCGGGGCTGGCAGTGATCATCGTGGGGGATGACCCCGCGTCGCGCGTGTATGTCAATAACAAAAAGAAGGCTTGCGCCGAAGCGGGCATCTATTCGGAAGAATTCGCACTGCCGGCGGATACCACCCAGGACGAGCTGCTGGCGCTGGTCGCCAGCCTCAACGGCCGCAGCGACATCAACGGCATTCTGTGCCAGCTGCCCCTGCCGCCGCACATCGAGGATAAAGCGGTCATCAGCGCGATCTCGCCGATGAAGGATGTGGATGCGTTCCATTCTCAGAATGTGGGGCACATCATGATTGGTGACTACACCTTTTTGCCTTGCACCCCCGCCGGGGTGATGGAGCTGCTGCACCACGCCGGTGTGGAGATCACCGGCAAAAATTGCGTGGTGGTGGGACGCAGCAACATCGTAGGCAAGCCGATGGCGATGCTGCTGCTGCACGAAAACGGCACGGTCACCATCTGCCATTCGCGCACCGCGAACCTCAAGGAAGTGTGCCGCCAGGCGGATGTGCTGGTGGTCGCGGTCGGCAAGCCGAAATTTGTGACCGGGGATATGGTAAAGCCCGGCGCGGCGGTGATCGATGTCGGTATGGATCGCGACGAAAACGGGAAACTGTGCGGCGATGTGGACTTTGCCACGGTGGAGCCGGTGGCGGGATACATCACTCCGGTGCCCGGCGGCGTGGGGCCGATGACCATTGCCATGCTGCTGAAAAACACACTGATGGCGGCGAAGCTGCAAAACGCGCTGCTGATGGAAGAATAAGCGACAAATAGAAAAACAGCGGGTGCTTTCCGGATTCCGGAAAGCACCCGCTGTTCGCGTTTATAGAATATGTTAGGCGATCACCTGCGCCAGCGCCACGATCAGCGGCATGGTTATGAGCGACAACAAGGTAGACAGCGACACCAGATTGACCGACAGGCCGGTATCGCAATCGTATTTGGTGGCGAACATGGTGGTGGACGCCGCCACCGGTGCGCTGGCGGCGATGATCATGGATACCAGCAGTGTGCCGCGGACCCCGCACAGATATAAAATGCCCAGCGCGGTAAGCGGCACCACCAACAGCCGCAGCCCGATGGCAGCATAGCTGCGCCAGTCGCGCAGCGCGGCTTTCAGGTCGGTATCCGCGAGATAAAAGCCGATGATCAACATCGGCAGCGGGGTGTTGAGCGCCGCCAGATGTCCCATCGGCGAGGCCAGCACAGTGGGCAGGGTGATGCGCACCAAAAACAGCATAAGTCCGATGGCCAGCGACAACACGCCGGGATTGAGGATCAGCTTGCGGGGAGAGAGGTTTTGACGGCTGCCGCTCATTTCCACCAATCCGTAGCTCCACAGAATCAGGTTGAAGATGGCAACATAGGCGGCGCCGTAGAACACGCCGTCCTCGCCAAGCAGCGCGTTTTGCAGCGGCAGCGACATAAATCCGGCGTTGGAGAGTACCGCTCCCACCCGCAGTACCCGTTCGCGCGCAGCAACCGGGTCGTGCAGCAACAGATGCGCCAGCAGAATGGTGACAATATGGATGGATAGCGCGATCAGACACGCCAGCCCCAGTCCTTTGAGCATGGCGGCATCAAACGGGCGCTGGAACGATTGGATGATGACACAGGGTGTGACCACGATCAACACCAGATCGGAGCAGCTTTTGATCGCCACCTCTTTGATGATGCCGGTTTTGGCACACAACGCGCCCACGCCGATCAGCAAAAACAGCACGACCACCTGTTCGGCGACGGTTAGAAAATTGGTTAGCATGGTTTGAATCCTCCTCTTGCCGGGGCAACAGCCCCAAGCACCTATTGTACACAGGAGCGGGGAGGAATGCAAGCACAAATGCGCCGATCAGGCGACCAGATAGGGATAGACACGCGCCTGCGGCATGGCGGACGCGGGCAGCATCGGCTGAATGGTGCGGGCTTCCAGCCGGCGCGCCAACTTTTGCCGCCGCGCTTTTTGGCGGGCGCGCGCCAAGTCGGCACGCAGAATAGCGGTGCAGCAAGCCGCCAGCGTCAACCGCAGCGCGATCAGCAGCAGCGTCAGCCACGGAAAGTCGGCAGGGGACAGATAGCCCGCCACCAGCCATTCCATACACGCCGCCGCCAGCGGCAGCAGCGCCACGCGGCAGGTGCGGGCCTGTTTCGCCCGCAGCAACATGGTAAGCGCCAGACCGGACATCACCAGAGCGCTGATAATCGATAAAATCATAAGAAAAGCCTCCTTAAAAAGCACGAATGTTCGGAACAAATGTTCAACGCTATTATAGCGAAAGAAGCCCGGGAAGTCAAGAGAAAAATCGAACATATATTCCGTTTTGGACAGTGTAGCCTATCTCGTGGGTGCAAAACGGACCATCAACCATATTTTGTTGTGCTCGCGGCAGGATTGTGGAATTTTTCGCCATTGCGGGCGAAAAATGACCGATAGTCATACTTGTTCACAAAAAATTTACAAATAGCGTCAAATGTGCGAATAGTGCTGTCTGTCTGGCGTTACGGGCGGTCAACAAAGCGCGCGCGAGGTGGTTTGCTGCCTTTTCGACAGAAAAATATTGCTTTTTGCCCGGCCACCATATATAGTGGATGGGAAGGAGAAATTCCTTTTGCGGCACAAATTACGGGAAAAGAGGGACCCGCTCGCTCTCGCCGCGCGGAGGCGCATTATATATATAAGGTAAATATATAAGAGCAATCGGCGGCTTTTCGACACGGTTCGAGCGGATTCGGGTGCTTTTTCCGGCGAATTTTTCCAAATTCTCCCCCTTGCAATTTTAAGCCCGACCCTTTATAATGGGGGTCAGGTGGTGAAATGTGGTGCAAAAACCCATCGAAGTGGAGCAAAGTGGTGACTTTCCACTCTTTCCACCGAGTTTTCCACCGCCCCGGTGAAAAGTCCGGGGGAAACATCAAACGCAAGGGAGGGTGACGGATATGCTGCTGGGTCGTTATGAACACAATATTGACGCGAAGGGCCGTGTGTTCGTGCCCTCGAAGCTGCGCGAAAAGCTGGGCGAGACCTTTATCGCCGCCAAAGCGTTCGATCAGTGCATCAATCTGTACACCCAGGCTGGCTGGGAGCAGCTGCTGGCGTCGTTTGAAACGCTGCCCGCGGCGGAAGCGTTTGAAATGCAGCGGTATATGTCCTCCAACGCCGCCGAGGTGCAAATCGACGCGCAGGGACGCATTTTGCTGCCGAAACATCTGATTGCTTTTGCCGGATTGGAAAAACCGGCGTTGTTTGTGGGTGCGGGCGACCGTGCCGAAATTTGGAACCCCGACCTGTATGAGCAGGCCAACGCGCTGATGACGCCCGACAAGGTGAAGGAGCAGTTCATGAAGCTGAGCCTGTCGCCCAAGGCGTGAGGACCGCGCGATGGAGCATAGCTATCATCTGCCGGTGCTGATGCAGCCGGTGTTGGACGCGCTGCAGGTGAAACCGGACGGGGTGTATGTGGACGGTACCGCCGGTGGCGGCGGACACTCGTTCGCGATCGCCTCGCGGCTGACCACCGGGCGGCTGATCGCGCTGGATCAGGATCCGGACGCGATTCGCGAAGCGTCGCGGCGGCTGGCGGGCTTGCCGGCCGAGGTGGTGCAAAGCAATTTTGCGGATATGGACCGGGTGCTGGCGGAACGCGGAATCGCCGGCGTGGACGGTATTTTGTTGGATATTGGGGTGTCGTCCCATCAGCTGGACACGCCCGAACGCGGATTTTCGTATCATTATGATGCGCCGCTGGATATGCGGATGAGCCAATCCGGCACGACCGCCGCCGATTTGGTGGCGACGTTGTCCGAAGCCCAGCTGGCGGACATCTTTTATCGGTACGGGGACGAAAAGTTTTCCCGCCCCATCGCCCGCGCGATCGTGCGCGAACGCGAACACGCCCCGGTGGTGACCACCGGGCAGCTTGCCGAGATCATCAAAGAGGCGGTGCCCGCGGCGGCACGGCGGGACGGACATCCCGCGCGACGCGTGTTTCAGGCGCTGCGCATCGCGGTCAACGGGGAGCTGGATTGCCTCGACCGGGCGCTGGACACGGCGTTCGATTGCCTGAAAGACGGCGGACGGCTGGCGATCATCACCTTCCATTCGTTGGAGGATCGCATGGTCAAGCAGCGGTTCAACGAATGGCGCAAGGGCTGCATTTGCCCGCCGGATTGTCCGGTGTGCTTGTGCGGACGCACCCCTGCGGCGAAGCTGGCGGGCAAGCCGGTGGAGGCCACGGCGCAGGAGATCGCCGAAAACAAACGCAGCCGCAGCGCCAAGCTGCGATGCATCGAGCGGCTGCACCCGCGTTACCGCGATGTGGACAAGATTTGAGTATTATCACGACCAGTGAATTTTGATAGAGAAAGGGGCCGAGCTTTATGACGGCCAATCATTACGGGACGGAAGCGTATGAGATGTCCCTGTTTGAGCCGAAACAGGCGGAAATCGTGGAACTGAAACCGAACAAAAAACAACTGAAAGCCCAGCGTCGTCGGGCGAAAATTCAAAAGATTCTGAACGTTGTGGTCGCTGCTGTTGTGTCGGCCGTGGTGATCGGTGTGGTCGGCGTGACGCTGACCAGCCGCGCCCAACTGAACGAGATGAACAGCGTTATCAACGAAAAACAGGAAGAGTTAAAAACGCTGCAAGAGGAATACAAGCGGCTGAAAAGCGATCTGGACCAGAAAACCTCGGCTCAAGCGGTGGAGGATTATGCGGAAAATGTGCTCGGTATGCAAAAGATCGAGTCCAACCAGATCCAATACATCACGGTGGAGGACAGCGACAAGGTCGAGGTCAACGAAACCGAGGATACCGGCGTGCTGCAAAAGATCGGCGGCGCGATTTCGGATTTCTTTGCATACCTTTTTTAACAGCAGAATACATATGTGGTAACCGGGAACCGGTGTTATCCCGGCGGTCGGCGCCGACATAATCGCGGGAGTTGGGATGGGAATATCTTAACTCTCGTTTTTGTTTCGGGGCGACTTTTGTCGACTCGGACACGGTGCGAACAAACGAAAGGGCTGACCAGCTTATGGCAAATCAACAAATCAATATGACAACCACCACCCCCACCAAGCAGATGCGGCGGCGGGCGATCGCCATTTTGGGCGTGCTGGCGCTGGTGTGCAGTGTTGTGATCGGCCGGTTGGTGGTGCTGCAGGTGGTGGAAACCGAGGATTGGCAAAAACGCGCGGTATCCCAGCAGCTCAGCGATAATGTGATCTCGCCCAAGCGGGGGACCATCTTCGACAGCAATATGAACGAGCTTGCGGTATCCTATGGGGTGTACACCGTGATCATGTCGCCCAAATACATCACGGACGAAGCCACCCGCACGCTGATCGCGGACGATTTGTCCAAGATGCTGAGCGTCAACCGCGACAAGCTGTACCAAAAAACCGGCAAAACCAATTCGGAATACGAAGTGGTGGTGTCGAAAATCGAGCTGCCGCTGGCGACCAAGCTGTCCAACTGGATCGAAGAGAAAAATCTGGTCAGCGTGCTGCGGATCATTCAGGATTACAAACGCCGGTACCCGCAAGGAACGATGCTGGCGTCGGTGCTGGGCTTCACCGGTACTGATAACTACGGTCTGTATGGGCTGGAGGCGAAGTACGAAAGCGAGCTTGCCGGTACCGCCGGGCGCATCGTGACCGCCAAGGACGGTGTGGGCGACGAGCTGCCCTCCGGCTTGAGCTTTGAGAAAACCGTGGATGCCCAGGACGGCAACAGCCTGGTGCTGACGGTGGATCAGACGGTGCAGGCGTACGCCGAGAAATATTTGGAGCAGGCGGTCAAGGAGACCCAGTCCAAACGCGGCGGCGTATGTTTGGTGCAAAATGTGAAAACCGGCGCGATTCTCGCGATGGCGGTGAAGGGGGACTTTGACCCCAACGATCCGTTCACGGTGCATGATGCCTCGCAGGCGGCGACCATTGCCAAGTTGTCGGGCGATGCCCAGTCCAAGGCGCTGAAGGAAGCGCGGGAGCAGCAATGGGTCAACCGCTCGATTTCCGAATTTTACGAGCCGGGCTCGGTATTTAAGGTGTTCACCTCCGCCATGGGGCTGGAGGAGGGCAAGGTGAGCGAAACCTCCACCTTTACCTGCACCGGTTCGCAGGTGGCGTATAAGGGCACCCAGCCCATCAACTGCCATTTGGCAGGAGGTCACGGCACTCTGACCTTCCCTCAGGCGATCTCCGCCTCCTGCAACCCGGCGTTTATCCAGCTGGGATTGCGGATCGGACCGCAGGCGTTTTTCAAATACTACACCGGTTTCGGGTTCACCCAGAAAACCGGCATTGATATGCTCAGCGAGGCAACCCCGACCGAGGCGCTGTATCACACCGCCGAAACGCTGAACCCGGTGGAGCTGGCATGCGAATCCATCGGTCAGACCTTCACCATCACCCCGCTGCAGATGATCACCGCGATGTCGGCGGTTGCCAACGGCGGCAAGCTGATGCAGCCGTATGTGGTACAGCAGGTGCTGGATGCGGACGGCAATGTGGTGCGCAACACCACCCCCAAAGAGGTGCGGCAGGTGATTTCGGAAAGCACCTCCAAACGGTTGGCGGCGATGTTGGATACCTCGGTCAACGCGGGTTCCAAAAACGCGTATGTGGCGGGCTACCGCGTGGCGGGTAAGACCGGCACCGCGGACCAGACGGTAAAACTGGTGTCCACCAATGTCAACGAGGTGTGGGCGTCGTTTTGCGGGTTTGCACCGTCGGACGATCCGGAGGTCGCGATCCTCGTGGTGCTGGATCAGCCGCAGTGCGATGTGCGGTACGGCGGTACCATTTCGGCGCCGGTAGCGCAGAAGGTGTTGACCGATGCGCTGCCCTATCTGGGGGTGGAGCCGCAGTATACCGATGAAGAGCTGGCAAACCTCAACCGCGTCACCCCCAAGGTGGTGGGCGATACGGTGAGCGTGGCCAAGAGCAAGATCACCAGCCAGTCGCTGACTGTGAAAGTGGTGGGCGACGGCGACAAAGTGGTGTCGCAAACGCCGGACAGCGGAACCACCATTCCGCAAAACGGTATCGTGGTGATCTATACCGAACAGGGCAGTGTGGACGAAACCGTGACGGTGCCGGATTTCAGCGGGTGCACTCTGTCGCAGGCGAATTCGCTGGCGGCGGATTACTGGCTGAACTTGAAGATACAGGGCGCGACCGACAGCTCCGGCGAGGTGACCGCGACCAACCAGAGTATCAAAGCGGGCACCAAGGTGGCCAAGGGTACCACCATCACTGTGGAATTTGTGGTTCACGATAACATACGCTGACAAAGAGCAAAAGCCTATTGGGAAAGGCGGGTATGGAAGAATGACACTATCGGAATTGATGATGCACACCGGCGCAGCCGTGACCGGCACCGACGAGGTGGCGGGCATCACCTGTGACTCGCGCAAGGTGAAACCGGGCTGGGTGTTTGTGTGCATTTGCGGAACCGCTTCGGACGGACACGCGTTTGCGGAAAAAGCGCTGGCGGACGGCGCACTGGCGGTGGTTGTGCAGCGCGATTTGGGGCTGGAACACCAGATTTTGGTGGAATCCACCCGCCATGCGTGGGCGATGATGTGCGCCAACTGGTTTGGTTGGCCGTCGCGCCAGCTGCATTTGCTGGGCATCACCGGCACCAACGGCAAAACCAGCGTGACCTATATGCTGAAATCGGTGCTGGAATCCTGCGGATACAAGGTGGGGTTGGTCGGCACCATCCAGAATATGATTGGGGAGCGGGTGCTGCCTTCGGGGCACACCACGCCGGATCCGTATGATCTGCAAAGCATGTTTTCGCTGATGGTGGCGGAGGGCTGCCAGTATGCGGTGATGGAGGTGTCCTCCCATGCGCTGGATCAGGGACGGGTGGACGGCTGCCACTTTGACGCGGCGGTGTTCACCAACCTGACGCAGGATCATCTGGATTATCACGGCACGATGGAGAATTATCTTGCCGCGAAAAAGAAGCTGTTTACCATGTGCGACCGGGGCGTTGTCAATTGGGACGATCCCGCTTCCGCCCGCATTCGCGAGGGGATCGATTGTCCGTTTGTGACCTTTTCGGCGACACAGGACGCGGCGGATTACACCGCCCGCAACATTCATAAACGCCCCGACGGTGTGGATTTTGAATTGGTGGGCACCGGCGATATTGACCGGGTGCGGCTGCCGATTCCCGGTGACTTTTCGGTATACAATGCGATGGCAGCGGCGGCTTGTGCGCTGGCGATCGGGCTGCCGTTTGACAAAGTGGTGGCGGCGCTGTGCTCCTGCAAGGGCGTGAAAGGCCGCGCCGAGATCGTGCCCACCGGGCGCGATTTCACCATCGTGATCGACTATGCCCACACGCCGGACGGTTTGCTCAACATTTGCCGTACGCTCAAGGAGTGCGCGGCGGGACGGTTGGTGGTGCTGTTCGGCTGCGGCGGTGACCGCGACCGCGGCAAACGCCCCAAAATGGGGGCGATCGCCGCGCAATATGCGGATTTTTGCGTGGTCACCTCGGATAATCCCCGCACCGAAGAGCCGGGCGCGATCATCGATGAGATCGTGGCGGGTATGCCGAAGGATGCCGCCTATACGGTGGTGGAAAACCGGGTGGAGGCGATCCATTGGGCAATTGACCATGCCCAGCCGGGCGATACGATCCTGCTGGCAGGCAAAGGGCACGAAACCTATCAGGTGCTCAAAAGCGGACTGATCCACTTGGACGAGAGGGAAGTAATTGCCGACGCGTTGGCAAAGGAAAGGGTAGAGTAAAGCATGAGTATGGCGGCCATGACGGCGCTGGCCTTGGCGGGGTTCGGCTCGTTTTTGATCACGGCACTTGCCGGACGGCGGTTGATCCCGCTGCTGCACAAACTGAAATTCGGCCAGACCATTCGGGACATCGGTCCCTCCTGGCACAAGAATAAACAGGGCACCCCCACCATGGGCGGTATTGTGTTCATCCTTGGATGGCTGGTCGCCATTGTGGTGACGGCGGTGGTGTGCCAAACGGCGTTTTTTGACCGTCCGCAAATGCGGATGCTGACCGGCAGCGCCGTGGCGATGACCCGGTTTTACAGCGGTATCGCGCTGGCGATCGGCTGCGGCTTGATCGGCTTTTTGGACGATTATATCAAAGTGGTGAAAAAGCGCAATTTGGGACTGACCGAGCGGCAAAAGCTGTTTTTGCAGCTGCTGGTTGCCATGGCATATGCGATTGCGCTGTTTTGGTCCGAGGGCGGTCATCCGCATATGTGGGTGCCGTTTTTGGGACGCATTGATATGGGACTTTGGTTCTTCCCGTTTTGCCTGTTCGTGGTGGTGGGGGTTTCCAACTCCACCAATCTGACCGACGGTGTGGACGGGTTGTGCGGTTCGGTCAGCGTGATCACCGCGCTGTTCTTTGTGGTGGCTGCCGTGGTGGGAGTCACCCGCGGCGAGCATTATTTCGGGCTCGGTGTGGTGGCGGCGGCGCTGGCCGGCGGACTGATCGGCTTTTTGCTGTATAATCTGCATCCCGCCAAGGTGTTTATGGGCGATACCGGGTCGCTGTTTATCGGCGGGGTGCTGTGTGCGCTGGCGTTCGGCATGGAATGCCCGCTGCTGCTGATTCCGGTGGGGATCATCTACATCGCGGAAACGCTGTCGGTGATTTTGCAGGTGAGCTATTTCAAGCTGACCCACGGCAAGCGGCTGTTCAAGATGAGCCCGCTGCACCATCACTTTGAGTTGTCCGGTTGGAGCGAAAACAAGGTGGTGGGCGTGTTCTCGTTTATCACGCTGGTGGGCTGCGCCGGAGCGGTGCTGCTGTTGATTTACGCATAAAAAGCGGGGTTTCCCGCAGACTACGATATAGAAAAAGGCGGCAAAGACCGTCGGGAAAGGACGGGGCGCTTATGGCGGCTTCCTCGCAGACGATGCAGGGCTCTGCGACCATCAGGAAAAGGCGGCGGGGGCTGCTGTATACCAAGGGCGGCTTTGATATGCCGTTTTTCATCATCCTGCTGCTGGTTTTGGCGGTGGGACTGATTTGTTTGTATTCCGCCAGCTACGCATATGCGTATAAATGGAATAACAAAGACAGCTATTTTTACATCCGCAAGCAGGTGGAATTCGCGATCGCCGGGTTGGTGATTATGCTGATCGTGTCCTGCTTTGACTATGAGCACTGGCACAAATTTGCGGTGCCGTTGATGGGCGTGGCGGTGATCTTGCTGTTGATCGTGCGGGCGCTGCCCGCCGAAAACGAGGTGCACCGCTGGATCCGGTTCGGCGGGGTGCAGTTCCAGCCGTCCGAGGTGGCGAAGTTTGCGCTGATTTTGCTGTTTGCACACCTCATATCGCTTAATCATAAGAAGATGAACACCTTCACCGGCGGATTTTTACCGTTTCTGGTGATCTTAGGCGTGGTGTGCGGGTTGGTCTTTATCGAACCGCACCTGTCCGGTACCATTTTGCTGCTGTCCATCGGACTGATTATGATGTATGTGGGCGGCACCCGCAAAGCGTATCTGGGCGGACTGGTGCTGCTGGGCGCGGCCGCCGTGTTTGTGATGATTTTTGTGGTCGGATACGAACAGGACCGCATCGCGGTATGGCAGGACCCGCTGGGGGTGGAAGCGAAAGACCCCGGCGGCGACGCGTGGCAGACGGTGCAGTCGCTGTATGCGATCGGCTCCGGCGGATTGATGGGCACCGGGCTTGGCAACGGGCGGCAAAAGCACCTGTTTTTGCCGGAACCGCACAACGACTTTATTTTCTCGGTGATTTGTGAGGAGCTGGGATTGGTCGGCGCAGTGCTGGTGATCGGTTTGTTTGCGCTGCTGGTGTGGCGCGGCTTTGTGATCGGTATGCGCGCCAAGGATAAGTTCGGATCGATGCTGGCGATCGGTCTGACATCGCAGATCGGCGTGCAGGCGTTACTGAATATGGCGGTGGTGACCAACACCATGCCCAACACCGGTATCAGCCTGCCGTTCTTCAGCTACGGCGGTACATCGCTGGTGATGCTGCTGTTCCAGATGGGCGTGGTGCTGGCGGTATCCCGCCAAAGCCGGGATGCATCCGGACAGTCGTAAACACCGGCAGCAGGAGGGAACACGAATGCGTGTATTGATGACAGGCGGTGGTACCGCGGGGCATATCAACCCGGCGCTCGCCATCGCGGACAAGATAAAAGCAGAACAGCCCGACGCCGAGATTTTGTTTGTGGGCGCCAAAGGGCGGATGGAAACCACGCTGGTACCGCAAGCCGGCTATCCGATCAAAACGGTGGATGTGCGCGGATTTCAGCGGCGGTTGAGTGTCAAAAACATCGGTCGCAACATCGGCGCGGCGGTGCACGCCGTCACCTCCGGGGTGGAGGCGGGACGCATTATCCGCGATTTTGCGCCGGATATTGCCATCGGCACCGGCGGTTATGTGAGCGGGCCGGTGCTGCGTAAAGCCGCCAAAATGGGTGTGCCGGTGTTGACGCACGAATCCAACGCGCTGCCGGGCGTGACGGTGAAGATGCTTGCCAAATACGCGGCGGCGACCATGATCGCCAGCGATGCGGCGCGCAAATATCTGCCGCCGGATGTGCGGGTGGTGATTACCGGCAACCCGCTGCGTCCGGGCTTTTTGGCGCCGGATCGGGAAAAGGCGCGGCAGGAGCTGGGGCTGGATAACCGCCCGATGGTGCTGTCCTTTGGCGGCAGCCTGGGCGCCCGCCACATCAACGAAGCGATGCTGGAGGTGCTGCAAAAAAGCGCCGAGGCGGGGCATGTGCAGCATATTCATGCCACCGGCAAGGGTGCGTTTGCGGATTTTTGCGACCAGATGCAACAGCGGGGAATGTCCCCCCGCGCGGACGGCATTTGGGTGCGCGATTATATTGACGATATGCCGCGGTGCATGGCGGCGGCGGATCTGGTGATTTGTCGCTGCGGCGCGATGACGCTGAGCGAGCTGCCGGCGGCGGGCAAACCGTCCATCCTGATCCCCTCGCCTTATGTGGCGGAAAATCACCAGTACCACAACGCGATGGCGTTGGTGGACAAAGGCGCGGCGGTGTGTATTGAAGAAAAAGATTTGAGCGGCGACACGTTGTGGGAGGCGCTGTGCGGGCTGATGGACACGCCCGAAAAGCTGCGCCAGATGGGCGAAAACGCCCGTGCCGCCGCGATTTTGGATGCGTCCGATCGCATTTATGCGGTGATTGAAGAAACGCTGCAACGCGCGAAAAACTAGACGATTTCGCACACAACCCCTTGATTTTGCATAGAATGGCGTATCAAAATGACGCGATACGCGAAAAAGGGGTGTGTGGATATATGGAAAAGCTGATGGTGGAGGGGCTGCGCCGTTTGAGCGGGGCGGTACCGATCCATGGGGCAAAAAACAGCGCGCTGCCGGTGTTGGCGGCGACGCTGCTGGCGGACGGCGAAAGCCGGATCGACAACTGCCCCGATCTGGCGGATGTGCGCGCTTCGGTCGAGATCCTGCGCTGGCTGGGTTGCCGGGTGGCATATGACCGGCACAGCATGACGGTGGATACCGCCGGGCTGTGTCGGCAGGATGTGCCGGATCATCTGATGCGCGAAATGCGGTCATCTATTGTGTTTTTGGGGGCGATGGTGGCACGCATGGGCGGCGCGGACCTGTCGTTCCCCGGCGGGTGCGAGCTGGGACCGCGTCCCATTGATCTGCATCTCGCCGCGCTGCGGCAGATGGGGGTCACCATTGAGGAGGAGGGCGGTCACCTGCATTGCGCGGCGCCGGAAGGGCTGCGCGGGGCGGCGATCACCCTGTCGTTCCCCAGTGTGGGAGCGACCGAGAACATCCTGCTGGCGGCGGTGACCGCGCGCGGTACCACCACCATCATCAACGCGGCGCGCGAGCCGGAAATTGTGGACTTGTGCGCGTATCTGACCCGCTGCGGCGCGCGCATTACCGGTGCGGGCGAGGGCACCGTTCTCATCGAGGGGGTGGAGCATCTGACCGGATGCGGCCACGCGGTGATTCCCGACCGGATCGAAGCCGCCACCTATATGGCGGCGGCCGCCGTGACCGGCGGGTCGCTGGTGCTGCAGAAGATCCAGCCCCGGCATCTGGCGGCGGTGCTGCCCGCGTTTGAGGAAGCGGGCTGCCGCGTGTCGGTGTGGGACGACGATGTGCTGATCAGCGCGCCGCCGCGGCTGCGGCGTATCAAAACGGTGCGCACCATGCCGTATCCCGGCTTTCCCACCGATGCACAAGCACCGGTGATGGCGATGGCGTGTGTGGCAGAGGGCACCAGCGTGTTTATCGAAAACATATTTGAAAGCCGATACAAGCATGTCGGGGAGCTGACCCGGCTGGGGGCGCGCATCAAGGTAGAGGGGCGCGTCGCCGTGGTCGAGGGGGTGCCCCGCCTGTCCGGCGCGCCGGTGGAATGTACCGATCTGCGCGGCGGGGCGGCGCTGGTGGTGGCGGCGCTGGCGGCGACCGGCGAAACCACCATTACCGGATTGCATCATTTGGATCGCGGATATGAACAATTGACAGACAGCTTGGCGGCGGCGGGAGCAAGCATTCGCCGCACGCCGGTATAACATACGCTGCCTCGGCGGCGGAAGGGAACGAAACAGGCATGGCAAAACAAGCGGGTACAACCAAAAAACCGATGACGCGCGCGCAGCTGGCGGTGACGCTGGCGGTGGCGATTCTGGTGATGATCGGCGCCAATCTGGTGCTGTTTTTGTCCACCCCGTCCACCCGCACCACCAGCGACCGCACGGCGCTGTTCGGTGTGAAGAAAATCGTGGTGGAGGGCAACACCCGCTACAAAGAGGAATCTATTATCGGCAAAAGCGGCATCCGCATTGGCGACAGTGTGTTTTCGGTGGATAAACAACAGGCCGCCGAGAATATCCGCAGCGCTTTTGCCTACGCCGAAACGGTGACGGTGGACAACAAGCAGTCGATGGATACCATCCGCATCAAAATTGAGGAAGCCACGCCGCTGGGCGTGATCGCGATCGGAGATCAATGGATGCTGGTGAGCACCACCGGCCGCGGGCTAGAGGCGTGGAAAGCCAACACCGACAAACCGATGCGGTATCTGCATTTGAAAGGCACCACCTCCAAGAAAACCAAGGTGGGGGAACAGGTGCTGGATGATCGCGGGCTGAAGATCGCGAATGCACTGATCGCGGGGATGAAGAGCCACGGATTGGAGGGCTTGACCGAGATCAACATGACCGACAAAACGGATATTCAGGTGAACTGGAAAAACCAGATCACCTTTTTGCTGGGCAACGACCAGAATATGGAGCATAAGCTGGCGGTGATCGCCGCCACGCTGCCCAAAATACAAAAGGACCACGGCAACACCGCCCGCGGCACGCTGAATGTGCGCGACTATTCCGACAACACGGTGCAGGATAAGCGCATTGTGTTCCGGCCGGAGGGGCTGGTGACCACCAAGGCTGCCGGGGCGACCACCGGTACCACAAAAAAGAAGGGATGACCGCGGTTTTTCCCCGAATAAAAGAAAAAACTTTGAAATTTCGTCGAAAAAAATTCAAAAAGTTTTGCATTTTCTTGTCGGGAAACGGTTGAAATTCTTTTGTACACATGATAGAATAAGAAAACGGAAACGATTGCATGTAAGTCGAATTGGATGCGGCTTTATGGAAATTTATAGACTTAAGGAGGATGTCTCATGCCATTCGAGTATGATAACGAAGCGGAAGATTTCGTGCAGATTAAAGTTATTGGTGTCGGCGGCGGCGGCGGAAATGCCGTAAACCGCATGGTGCGTGCCGGCGTGAAGGGCGTGCAGTTCATCGCGTTGAACACCGATCATCCGGCTCTGGTGAATTCGCAGGCCGACCAAAAACTCCAGATCGGTGAAAAATTGACCCATGGTATGGGCGCCGGCGCCAACCCCGATAAGGGTCAGCGCGCCGCGGAAGAAAGCACTGAAGAAATCACGGCGGCGCTGCGCGGCACCGACATGGTGTTTATCACCGCCGGTATGGGCGGCGGCACCGGTACGGGCGCGGCTCCGGTTGTGGCGGCTATCGCCCGCGAGCTGGGCATTTTGACCGTCGGTATCGTGACCAAACCGTTCGCCTTTGAGGGCAAAAAACGCATGGCGCAGGCGGAGGCCGGTATTGCGGCGCTGCGTGAGCATGTGGACAGCTTGGTGGTTATCCCCAACGAGCGGCTGAAAATGGTCAGCGAGCAGCGCATTACCCTCGCTAACGCGTTTGAAGTGGCGGACGATGTGCTGCGCCAGGCGGTACAGAGCATTTCCGAGCTGATCCAGACCGATGCTTATATCAACTTGGACTTCGCGGATGTGACCTCGGTTATGAAGGACGCGGGCTACGCGCACATGGGCGTGGGCACGGCGTCGGGTAAAGACAAAGCGCAGGAGGCCGCCAAGGCTGCTATCACCAGCCCGCTGTTGGAAACCTCGATCAACGGCGCCAAGGGCGTTATCATCAACATTACCGCCTCGCCGGATATCGATCTGGAGGACGCGGAGACCGCTTCGGCGATCATCACCGATGCGGCGCATCCGGACGCGAACGTGATCTGGGGTGTTACCTTCGACGATACGATGGACGACACCATGCGCATCACCATGATCTCGACCGGTGTGATGTCCAAAGACGATCCGGCTACGCAGGCGAGCGATGGCACGGAGAATCTGGGCTTGGATTTCATCAATTCCATCAATGCGGATTCCAGCCTGGACGACACCTACAAGGATTTGGACGCGATGTTCCATCGCAACCGTTCCAACAACGATTTCTGATTCGTTTATAAAAAAGCGACGCCGATCGGCGTCGCTTTTTTTGTACCCGAAAAGTTGTGTAAAGTAGAATTTGGTCGATTTTACACGGATTTTACATAAAGCCCCTGCTCGATTTTACCGTGCGCCGTTAGCATACAGGTAGACGGAGATTTCGAGGGAGGATATCGTATGTCTTTTTTCAATGTTTTGACAATGCTGGGCGGCTTGGCGGTGTTTTTGTACGGCATGACGCTGATGGGCGAAGGGCTGGAAAAACACGCGGGCGGTAAGCTCAAACACATTCTGGAGAGGTTGACTGCCAACCCGGTCAAGGGGATGCTGCTGGGCGCCGGCGTCACGGCGGTGATCCAGTCCTCGTCGGCGACCACCGTGATGGTGGTGGGGTTTGTCAACTCGGGACTGATGCAGCTGTCGCAGGCGATCAGCATTATTATGGGTGCCAATGTCGGCACCACCATCACCGCGTGGCTGTTGAGCACCACCGGTTTGGAAAGTGACCAGTGGTTTGTGAAGATCTTCACCCCGCAGGTATTTGCACCGGTGCTGGCGGTGATCGGTATTGTGATGCTGATGGCGTGCCGCAACGGGCGCAAAAAGGATATCGGTGGCATTATGCTGGGCTTCGCCATTTTGGTGTTCGGGATGGACACCATGGTGGGGGCGGTGAAACCGCTGGCGGAGATTCCGGAGTTCACCCATCTGCTGACGGCGTTTTCCAACCCGCTGCTTGGCGTTTTGGCGGGCGCGGTGCTGACCGGCATCATCCAAAGCTCGTCCGCATCGGTTGGTATTTTGCAGGCGCTGGCTGCGACCGGCAGCGTCACCTATGCCTCCGCGATCCCCATTGTGATGGGGCAGAACATCGGCACCTGTGTGACGGCGCTGCTGTCATCGATCGGTGCCAACAAAAATGCGCGGCGCGCGGCGCTGGTGCATCTGTACTTTAATATTATCGGCACCGCGGTGTGGATGACGGTGTTTTACGGTTTGAACGCGGTGCTGCATTTCTCGTTTATCAACGAAAATGTGACCGCCGCCTCGGTGGCGGTGATCCACACCACCTTTAACCTGCTGTCCACCTTGCTGCTCTGCCCGTTCAGCAAGCTGCTGGAAAAACTGGCGTGTATGACCATTCGGGATGGCGGCGGCGAAGAGACCGAACCGCTGCTGGATGAGCGGCTGCTGGCGGCGCCGTCGCTGGCGCTGGATCAATGCCGCATCACCACCAAGGTGATGGCGGATCTGTCGCGCGATACGCTGGATCTGGCGCTGTCGATGGTGGGGCATTATCGTCCGCAGGACGCGGATACCATCAACCAGTGGGAGCAGCAGGCGGACGAATACGAGGACGCGATCGGCACCTATCTGGTGAAGCTCAGCAGCCATAGCCTGAGCTTGTCCGACAGTCATGAGGTGACGCGGCTGCTGCACTGCATCGGCGATTTTGAACGCATCAGCGACCATGCGGTCAACCTGTGCCGTTCCGCCAAGGAGATGCAGGACAAGAACATCCAGTTCTCGCCGCAGGCACAGCAGGAGCTGCAATGTTTGTTCCGGGCGGTGCGCGAAGTGGTGCGGCTGGCGGTGGAAACCTTCCACACTCGGAATTTGCAGCTGGCGGCACAGGTGGAGCCGCTGGAGCAGGTGGTGGATCTGCTGCAAAAGCAGCTGAAGATGCGGCATATCGAACGGCTGCAAACCGGCGCGTGCACCACCGAGTGGGGGTTTGTGTTCGCGGATATTCTGACCGATTGCGAGCGGGTGGCGGATCATTGCTCCAACATTGCGGTGTGCCTGATCCAGGTGCACAAGGACAGTTTTGAAACGCACGAGTATCTGAACACGCTGAAAAATTCCGACGATAAGGCGTTTCAGGATCTGTATACACAGTATAAGACGGAATATGCCTTGCCCTGACGCGCAAAATGCGCTATACTGAACCCGGAAGAACCAAGGGGGTGAACCGTCGTGATCTATATTGTAGAGGACGATGTCAACATTCGGCAGATGGAAAGCTATGCGCTGCAAAACAGTGGCTTTGCCACCGCGGAGTTTGACGGCGCGCCCGGCTTTTTGGAGGCGTGCCGCCGCGAACCGCCGGAGCTGGTGCTGCTGGATGTGATGCTGCCCGGCGAGGACGGGCTGCAGCTGCTGCGGCAGCTGCGGCAGGATGTGCGGCTGCGGGAGATTCCGGTGATCATGGTGACCGCCAAGACCACCGAATGGGATAAGGTCAAGGGGCTGGACACCGGTGCGGACGATTATATCACCAAACCGTTCGGCATTATGGAGCTGATCTCCCGCGTGAAGGCGGTGTTGCGCCGGTATCAGCGCGAGGACAACACGGTGCTGCGGTTTGGCGGCATTATGCTGGACGACGGTCAGCATCAGGTGACGGTGGACGGCGAACCGTGTGCGCTGACCTTTAAGGAGTATGAGCTGCTGAAATGCCTGCTGGTCAACCAGCGCATCGTGATGACCCGCGAAAAGCTGATGGACAAGGTGTGGGGCATGGATTACGAGGGCGAGACCCGCACGGTGGATATGCATATCAAAACGCTGCGCAAAAAGCTGGGCGCGGGAGGCGAGCTGATCAAAACGGTCCGCAATGTGGGCTATAAGATCGACGGGTAATGAGTATGGAAGAAAAAATCAATTTTCGGTTGATATTTATTGCGCTGCTGTCCATGGTGCTGACGGCAACACTGACCACGGTGGTGCTGCACAACGCTTTTGAGCAGCAGATGAAAGAGGATATTCGCTCGTATGCGTACATTCTGGAGGACAGTTATGCGCAGATGAGCGATAAAACGGCGTTGTCCGGTTTTGGTGCGCGGGATCACATCCGTATCACGCTGGTGTCGCCGGACGGCACGGTGGTGGTGGACAACCAGGCGGCAGCCGCCACCATGGGCAACCACGCCTCCCGACCCGAGGTGGAGCAGGCGTTGACGCGCGGTGAGGGCGAGGACACCCGCCGATCGCACACGATGGGACTCAAAACCTATTATTATGCGGTGCGGCTGCCGGACGGCAATGTGCTGCGTGTGTCCGGCGAGGTGAAAAACCTGTATGCGTCGTTTGAAAGCGCGCTGCCGGTGATCGTGGCGATCGGGGCGGTGCTGCTGGTGGTGTCGATCTTGCTGTCGGCGCTGTTGACCCGGCGGCTGGTCAAGCCGATCGAGGCGATGGCGCAGGATATGGATCACATCGCCGAGGATGTGCCGTATCGCGAGTTGAAGCCGTTTGCCTATGCGCTGCAGGATCAGCAGAAGAGAAAGCAGAGCATGGACAAGATGCGCCAGGAATTTACCGCGAATGTGTCGCACGAGCTGAAAACGCCGCTGACCTCCATCAGCGGGTATGCCGAAATGATCGAAACCGGCATGGTGCGGCCGGAGGATGTGCCGGAGTTTGCGGGCAAGATCCATAAGGAAGCGGGGCGGCTGGTATCGCTGATCGGCGATATTCTGCAGCTGTCGGCGCTGGACGATCCGCAGCACCTGGAGGTGCAGGAGCGGGTGTCGCTGCGCGAGCTGGCGGACGAGTGTGCGCAGATCCTCAGCTTTAAGGCGGAAAAAGAACAGGTGACCATGACGGTTGAGGGCGGACCGGGCTTTGTGTTCGGCAGCCGGCGGCTGTTGGAAGAGCTGGTGTACAATTTGTGCGACAACGCCATTCGATACAACCGCCCCGGCGGCCGGGTGGCGGTGACGCTGGAGCAGCGGGATGAGCGGGTGGTGCTGACGGTGGCAGATACCGGCATCGGTATTTCGCCCGAACACCAAAGCCGGGTGTTTGAACGGTTTTATCGGGTGGACAAGAGCCGCTCCAAGGAAACCGGCGGCACCGGATTGGGGCTGGCGATCGTGAAGCATATTGCCATCCAGCATAACGCGCGGCTGTCGTTGGACAGCACCCCCGGCGAGGGTACCACCATTACGGTGAGCTTTGCAGCCGCGACGGAGGAAGCACCCGCCGAGCCCCCGCAGGAATAAGCGAGTATAGCAAAACCCGCCCACGGATACCATGGTATCCGTGGGCGGGTTGTTTTGTGTAGACAGCAGCGATCAGCCGAAATAGCGCACCAGCGAGATCACCTTGCCCAAAACGGCGCATTCGTCCACGATAATGGGCTCGAATTCGTCGTTTTCGGGCTGCAAACGGAAGTGACCATTCTCTTTATAGAACCGTTTGACGGTGGCCTCGTCCCCGATCAGGGCGACCACGATCTCGCCGTTTTGGGCGGTGGGGGTGCGCTGTACGATCACGACATCCTTGTCCAGAATGCCGGCGTTGATCATACTGGTACCCGATACCCGCAGCGCAAACAGCTCGCCCGGCTGGTAGCCTTTGCCGGAATACGGCACAAATTCCTCTACTTCCTCCACCGCCAGAATGGGTTTACCGGCGGTGACGCGACCCAGCAGCGGCACCCGGGTCATATTTTCGCCCGGCAGGCGGATCGATCGGTTCAGCCCGCTTTCACGCGAGATGTAGCCGCCATCCTCCAGTGTGCGCAGACAGGCGTGCACCGTGGAGGTGGATTTGATGCCGGTGGCGGCGCAAATTTCCCGCACAGTGGGGGGGACGCCGTCCTGCACCCGCTCCTGCAAAAAGGCGAGCACCGCTTGCTGTTTGGGGGTCAATGCTTTCATAAAAATTCCTCCCCTTAAAAAATATAAACAGGTGTCAATACTCTATTGATTACGCACAGTATAGCACATATGTTCTGCAAATGCAAACATTTGTTTGCATTTTTTGAAAAAATAGGGCGTTTTATGATGGGATTTTTTGAAACCATCATATAATCTTTACAGTTCATTCACAATCTGGCGGCGGAGTGCCGTTATAATATGAGTGTACTTGAGAGGCGGGATGGAGCCGCACCGGAACGCCTCGTTTAAGGTCAAGTACATTTTACCCTCCTCAAAACACCCCTCTAACAAAAGGAAAAGCCCTCTCCGGATGGAGAGGGCTTTTCCTTTTTGCGCGTTCCGGTGCTTGAACCGGCGGGGCGGGCGTGGTATACTGAGGACGAACGGAACCGGAAAGGAGAGGAGCACCATGGATGAGCTGCGCACCCGCAAGCTGCGGCAGATATTGGTGGATTTTCACACGGTCACCGGACAGCATATCGCGATTTTCGACAGCGATTTCCAATGGGTCGCCGAATATCCCGATCAGCAATGCGAAATGTGCCGGTTGATCCGGGGCAGCGAAGAGGGCGAGCGGCGCTGCAGCCGCTGCGACGCTTACGGTATGGAGCAGGCATGCAAGAAAAAATCCGTGGCGATGTATACCTGTCATGCCGGACTGATCGAAGTGTGTGCGCCGATCATCGACGATGACGAGGTGCTCGGATACATCATGTTGGGACAGCTGCTGTCCAACGAGGATCGCCGGCTGCAATGGGCGTCCATCAAAAAGCGGTGCGAGCCGCTGGATTGCTCTGCAAAGGATCTGCACCAGGCGTTTCAAAAGATGAAGCAAGTGTCACCGGAGGTGCTGGGCGCGACCTCCCGCATCATGATGGCTTGCGTGGGATACATCCGGTTGGAGCAGCTGATGAAACGGCAAAGCAGCGCCCGCTGGCAGGATATTCAGCAGTATATCAACACGCATTTGATCGCGCCGTTCACGCTGCAGGAGATGGCGGAGGAGCTGCATATCAGCGTGGCGACTATCTGCAAAACCGTCAAGCGCAACACCGGCAAAACGGTGGGGCAGCTGGTGACCGAGGATCGGGTGCGCCGCGCACAGCAGTATCTGAGCAGCAGCGAGCGCCCGGTGGCGGAGATTGCCGAGATCGTCGGGGTGGAGGATTATAACTACTTTACCCGCATCTTCCGCCGCCAGACCGGGATGACCCCCACCCAGTATCGCCGCCGTGTCCGAAATGCTAAATGAGTGCGGTTTCGCGGGGGTTGCGGCAGATATATTGTTCAAAAACTGTTAAAATTCGACGCGGTTTTCCAAAGAATTCCCAAACTTGTTCCGCGATAGCCATTGACAAACCGGCAGGATTTGGGTAGAATAAACGAGATGGCGACGTGTTCGCTAAAATAATCAGAGAGGATGAAGATAGCATGAGCCTGTCTAAAAGAATTTTGGCTGCTGCTTTGAGCCTGCTGCTGGTGTTGCCGGCAATGGCTCCGGCTTTGGCCGAGGGCGAGACCCCGTCGACCGGCGAGGGTGAAGTGGATAACACCACCGAGAAAAACATGGAGGATGCCCGCCGGGCCCTGCAGCGTGTGGTGAATCGCGGCATCAGCGCGAAGTACTACACCGAGGCTTCTCAGGCGGACTTCAACGCGGCGAAAGCGGCGGCGGAAGTGGTTCTGGAAACCACGAAGGATCAGGTGTCCAAGGTGGCGTTGCAGAGCATCAAAGATGCGCAGTCCAATTTGGAGGCTTCCAAAGCCAGCCTGGTGCTGACCGACGAGGCGAAAGCGGCGCATATTGCCGGTACCTTCTCGTTCGACAACACCGCGTATGACACCACTTCGGCGACTTCGCCGTGGGGCGAGATCCAGGTGGACTGGACATCGGCGGATAAAACCCCGATTGATCTGTCCAAAGCGGATCCCACCAAAGTGACCATCAGCTTCACCGTGACGCTGACCAACGACAGCGAAGGCGCTGTGAGCGATGAAGAGGTGTTTGGCCCGGCTCAGCTGGTTCTGCGTTCGCACGTGGACGGTGTGGAGAAAAAAGGCCAGTACGCGCTGACCGGTCTGAAAGCCGGCGAAAACAAAATCAGCCTGAAGCTGAGCGAGCTGAAAGACAATGAGATCGAGCTCGCGAATCTGTCGCAGATGCGTCTGTTCATCAACGGCGTGACCGCGAAGGATCCTGAGAAAAAAGGCTGGTTCACCTTGAAAGTGGAGGACACCGTCATTGTGGACGAGACCCCCACGGATTATGTGAAACCTCTGGCGGCGTTCACCGATGGTTCCACCATCAATTATCAGGAAGGCCGCAACGACCTGACCACCACTTGGCTGAAAACCCAGCCGTTCAGCGTGAAGGGCATGGATCTGACCAAGACCTATCTGCTGGTGAACTTTGATCTGGCGAAAGCGGACGGCGTGGAGCTGCCGGCGGATCTGTTCAAAACCGGTTCTATCTGCCTGCGTTCGGACGATACCGCTGTTCTGGATGCGGAAGGCAATCCGGTGATCGACGAGGATACCGGTACGGCGAAGAAACAGGAGAACAACATCCGTGCTTCGTTCGGTACGCTGATTGAAAAAGGCGACTTTACTCCGGATATCGGTTCCAACACGCTGAAAATCGCGCTGGCGGACTTCCAGAACAAAACCGGCGAGCTGGATTATGCGGCGATCAATCAGTTCCGTATGTATTTTGACGGTCTGAGCCAGCATGGTCTGAACACCGGCGACATCAGCCTGAAACTGAACAGCGCGACCATCGTGGCGGACGACGACGCGGTGCTGGACGAAGGTGTTCTGGGCTTGTTCCCGACTTCGGGTACCATCACGCCTACGACGGACAACCTGCTGAACTACGACTGGAGCAAGGCTTCCGAGCTGATCAATGTGGCGGATCCGGCGAACACCTATCTGCACCTGGTGCTGAATCTGACGGGCGACGGCGAGTTCAAAGCCGGTAACGTCGTGCTGCGTTCGCAGCCGGGCGATGCGTCCGATCCGATCGGCACCGAAAACAATGTGACCTACGACATTGGTAAAATGATCGATCAGGGCATCATCTCGGTGATGGGCGAAGGCAAAAACGAGCTGATGATCCCGGTGACGGCGTTTACTGCCAGCAAGGGCAACATCGACTGGAGCGCGGTGGAAGCGCTGCGTGTGTTCCTGTCCAACGTACCGAGCGACAGCACCATGGTCGTTTCCAAAGCGGAACTGAAATATGAAAAAGCGGATCCCACCATCGTGGGCAGCTTCCCGAAAGCGGCCGGCACCTATGCTCCGGTCAACGGCGTTCTGCAGACCAACTGGACCGATGCGAAGATGCCGTTCAGCATCAAAGATGCGAGCGACGAAGCGTTCCTGCGCATTCGTTTCTCGTTGACCAACGGCACGGATATGGCGGACGCGGATGTGTTCAAGACCGGTAAAGTGCTGCTGGCTTCCACCAACACTCCGACCGATGCGGATACTGTGGGCGAGAACAGCGTGCGCGTGCAGATCGCGGATGTGCTGAACAAGATGGGCGCGACTGTGTCCTCTGAAGGCGAAAACGTGTGGGAGATCCCGCTGAGCGCGTTTGCCGAGGAAAAAGGCACCTTCAACGCGGAAGACGTTGCGAAATTCCGTATGTTTATCGATAGCACCCAGGGCTTGGAAGGCGATCTGTCCATGACCATCGAAGAGGTTACCGTTGTGGATCCTGCGAAACAGGAGCTGGAAGTGGAATCCCTCGCTGTGAAGACGGCGCCGACCAAAACGGTGTACAAACAGGGCGAGAAACTGGATCTGACCGGTCTGGTTCTGACCGCGACCTTGAGCGATGGCAACACGGTGGATGTGGATGCGTCCAAAGTGACGGCGAGCGGCTATGTTGCTACGAAAGTCGGCAAACAGACCGTCACCCTGACTTATGGCGGCAAAACCACCACGATCGAAGTGACGGTGGAAGAGCGCACGGATCTGCAGCTGGGCGACGCCAACGGCGACGGCTCGGTTGACAGCATGGACGCTCTGGCTGTTCTGCAGCATGAGGCTGGCCTGCAACTGTTGACCGGTGCGAATCTGAACGCTGCCGATGTGGATGGCGTTACCGGCGTTGACAGCATGGATGCTCTGGCTATCCTGCAGAAAGAAGCGGGTATCATCGATCATTTCGTGGTAGAGCAATAAGATAACAATTGCCCAAGCATGTAGTGGTTGGTTTATAACCGGCTGAATTTGTTCATCAAAGGTCCGAAAAAGCGAAAGCTTTTTCGGACCTTTTGCTATGGCTCTTTAGAGAGAAACAATCCCCCAGTTCAACTGGGGGTCAATAAAAGATACTTTAGTATGAGGAAGAGAAAAACCTCCTGTGATAAAATGATGATGGTCTGGTAACCACATCAAGAAACACAGGAGGTTTTTGTCATGAAAGATGACGTACAAAGTTTATCACATAACAAGTGGAGGTGCAAGTATCACATCGTATTTGCGCCGAAATACCGTAGGCAAGTCATATACGGAAAGATAAAAGCAGATGTGGGAAAAATACTGAGAGAATTAAGCGAAAGGAGAGGAGTAGAGATAATTGAAGCGGAGTGTTGCCCAGATCATATCCATATGTTGGTAGCGATTCCACCACATATGAGCGTGTCAGAATATATGGGATATTTAAAGAGCAAAAGCAGTTTAATGATATTCGATAGACATGCAAATTTAAAGTACAAGTATGGAAATCGACATTTCTGGTGTAGAGGATATTATGTGGATACAGTAGGAAAGTATGAAGGGGTTATTCGAGATTATATAAAGAATCAATTGCAAGAGGATATAGCGAATGACCAGATAAGCATCAAAGAATATATCGACCCGTTTACGGGTGCACCGGAGAAATAAGGCAAAGAAAACAGCCCCCGAGTAGGGGGCTGCCAGAGGTAAAGGTGTGGTTGCCAGACTTTTCAGTGCCCCCTTCAGGGGGCGACCACAGGAGATACGCCCTTATAGGGCGTGGTCAAACCACCGGTTCAACCGGTGGCTTTGATTGTCCGGGGGCAGAGGGGGAGATATACACGAACAGTCTTGACACATTTGATGAAAGCCGATAAAATGAAGCCAGCAAATGATTTGATCGAATGAATAGTTGAGGGATTGCGATGAAACAGATGAAAAAATGGCTGGCTTTATGCGTAGCGATGACGATATGCGCCTGCACCCTTGTCGGGGCGCTTTCCGTAAAAGCGGAAACTACCCCGGCGGCAATGTCGTTGGATACTGATGGGAAAGCAACGGTAATTCCCGGAGAAGAAGTGAATGTTGCTATCCGTGTTTCGGGAATCCCGAAAGAGGGATGGGATGCATTGACCGTGAAACTGGTGTATCCGGCGGATCAGCTGGAGCTGGTAGAGGCGTCACAAGGACCCGCATTGGGAAATGCTATCGCCATGGTGAATACCCGTCAAAATCCGATGGTTATTTCCGCCATCTCTTTGGCTCCTATTGCAAACAATGGCGCGTTGTATTCCTTTCGCTTTTGCGTGAAAGCAGACGTGTCGCCGGGACAAACGATTCGCACGCAATTGATGATAGAAGAATGCAAACGCTCTGTTCCAAACGGTAGCAGTGTGGCCTTTGTTGATGTGATTTCGCCGCAAGTGGTTGTCTGCGATGTGGCGATCCCGCAGTTGTCCGGATTGCAGGTGTCGCGTATGCCCCACAGAATCAATTATCGTGTGGGGATGCCTCTGGATTTGAATGGTATGATCGTGACGGCAATGTACAGCAACGGTGCGGCGGCGACGGTGCCTGTCGACCAATTGGATGCAATCGGATTTGATGGTGCAAAGGCGGGACGGCAACAGGTGACGATTCGTTATCAAGGATGGTCACTGGCGCCGATCACTATTAAGGTTCGTCCGTTTTTGTATGGCGACTTGGATGGCGATGATCGGGTGGATAGTATGGATGCGTTGGCCATCTTGGCGCATGAGGCGGGATTAAGCAAAATAGAGGATGATAAACTCGTTTTGGCGGACACCAATGGAGATACAGAGGTTAACTCCATGGACGCGCTGCACATTTTGCAATATGAAGCGGGAATTATTCCGGAATTATCGGTTGAACAAGAGATTTGAGTGGTTGGAAAAGAGAACGGTATCTTGGATGGACGGTTAAAGCAAATAAAAATTGGGCATTTTGATCATATATATAAAAAAAAGATGGTGAATACCCCCTATTTTGAACGATAGCCTTGACATTAGCTAAGGAATCCTGTACAATACAAGCGAGGCTAGATTTTGATTACATTCTTCGTTTTTTGAGGAGTGTAAAGCAGAGGGAAAGTCGCAAAAAGTGGCTTTGGATGAAGCGGCTAAACATGCAAACTCAAAATTGCGCTTTGGATAGCAAGCATTTTGCCTGTTTTTGGGCGTTTGATTTGACCAAAGTGCATAAATATATTGCACAAAGCTAAATTGTGCTTGAATTTGCTGGAAGTTAGTATTACAATAATAGCCAGAAAGGGCGTTTCCCTTATTGTGAGCATAGGTATATTCCCGGAAGGGCGTATATAAAAATCCAAAAATCAGAAAAGGAAGGGTTAAAACATGAACACAAGTTTGCGCAAATTGGTTGCCGCGGTTAGCAGCCTGGCGATCGCTGCGACACTGCCGATTGCTTCTTTGGCTGTTTCTGCAGAGGACGCTGCACCGACGATTTCCATTGTGGCCGACAAAACGACCGTGAAAGCGGGCGACACCGTTACGCTGACGGTCAAAACGGAGAATTTGCCGGCGGAAGGCTGGAACGCGATCCAGATGTCCGTTGACTATGATGATGCTTTGGTTCCGGCTGGCACTTATGAAATCGGTGCGGGTCTGAAAGACGGCAAAGCGGAAGCGAACAACAACGCTATTGCTCAGGTTACCTTTAAGAATGCTGCTAACGAAGATGTCAAACCGATTCAGATCGGCTTGATCAGTGTGGCTGCTCAGACCGCGAACGGCGATCTGCTGACCATCCCCTTTACCGTTGCTGAAGATGTGGAAGCCGGCGCAGAGCTGTCTTTCACTGCGAATGTGAGCACCTTTGTCCGTGCGAACATCGAAGGCACCACTTGGAAAGAGCCCACCACGGTGGCTACTGTTGAAGAGAAAACCGCGAAAGTGACTGTTGAGAAGGCTGCTTCGATTACTTGGGGCGATGCCAACGGCGACGGTTCGGTCGACAGCATGGACGCTCTGGCTGTTCTGCAGCACGAAGCTGGCTTGCAGCTGCTGGAAGGTGACAACCTGACGGCTGCCGATGTGGATGGCGTTACCGGCGTTGACAGCATGGACGCTCTGGCTATCCTGCAGAGAGAAGCGGGCATCATCGATCACTTTGTGGTGGAAGTTGCCTAATCTTTATTAACCAATAAAGATCATATGCTTTATCAAAGCCCCAAAGAGGCAATCGCTTCTTTGGGGCTTTTTCTATGCCTATGCGTGGTGCGAATACTTCGATGCGGGAGAAGGACAGTTGAATCGGATGTGGTGCGGACAGAACGATGCCATGGGGACGGTTGATCCGAGCCAACGAAGAGGGTGCAAGCGGACGATTTGGATATTAAAATGTGCAAACAAAATATCAATATTTGCAAAGTATCTATCAATTGACGCAATGGACAAAAAGATTAAATAATGATATTCTAAAGATGGTATGCATAGACAGAGCAAACGACATTTTTCGTCTGTGATGCCACACAAAGGATGAGAAAGGATGAATACCACTATGAAAGCTGCGAAGCGTTTGTTGGCTGGTTTTTTGTCGGCATTGATGGCGCTGCCGCTGTCCGTGGCGGGCACGGCAATGGTATCTGCCGAGGAAGAAGCGGCCGGAGTGCAGCAGTCGCCGTACAAAGAACTGGCGACTGTGATGGAAATGGATAGTGCCGGTAGAAATTCCGGCGGCTTCCAGGCGGCCATTAACGGCATGAAGCTCAACCTGAAAGGCATCGCTCCCGATGTCACGGCGGATGATCTCGCGCTGTTTGTGAATGTGTATCTGGAGAACCGCACGAATCCCGGCGATGTCACCATCTTTGAGGATTCGCAGGGTCAGTTCCAATTTGTCAGCACCATCGACAAGCAGGAGGATGGTACCTACAAATACAATCAGGTTTGCTGGAACTGGAACAAGACCAACAAATTCAACCTGAAGAGCGGCTGGAATACGCTGCTGCTGAGTTTTTCGACCAATCCGGCGAGCGCGGATAAGGGTATTGCGGCGGATGTCAGCACCATGGATCTGAGCAATGTGAACAACTTCCGCCTCGGTTTCTGGAATTTCACGAATTTCGATAGCTACGACCAGTATCGGATTCGTATTGCCGGAGCCAAGATCGTGGATACGCGTTATCCGCGGGAAGACGAGCCGACCTACGACGATACCACACCGGTGGCGGGTCAGTGGTCGACGCTGGATGGCAACACGACCTATACCACCACCAACAACAATCCCAACCCGACCACTCCGCTGACGGCGGGCTTCCATACGGCGGATGCGACCTTCGATGTGACCAAACACAATCCGGATAATCTGTATCTGTCGTTTGATCTGTACGCGGTGGATAAAACCAATCCGGAGCAGGCGGGCAACTATTTCTCGTCGGCGAACTTCCGCTTCTTCTCGGAGGGCGTGAACGACTCCTACGCGCTGATGCGCATTTCGGATTCGTATGCGAATCTGACGACGGGCGAATGGCAACACTATATGCTGCCGTGGAGCAAGCTGCGGGATGCCGGCAAGCTGGATCAGACCAAGATCTCCCGCCTGTATTTCTTCATCGACAGTGTGAACCATCCCGAAGAGGCTGGTCATGAGTTTGAGATGATGATCAAAAATGTCCAGATCGTGGATACCACCAACGATCCGGTGGAGCTGACCATGCCGACGCTGTTTGGTGATGGCATGATCTTCCAGCAGAACAAACCGATGCAGGTTTGGGGCACGGCGGAAAAAGGCGACACCGTGACCGCGACTCTGAAAAAGGGTGACGAAACGGTGCAGGCGCTGGAGCCTGTGACGGTGGACGAAGACGGCAACTGGAAAGTGACCTTTGACGCGCGCAAAGGCGGCTACGATGCCTACACCATCGCGCTGGAAGACAAAGCGGAAAATGGTGAGGTGCGCAGCACCACGGAGCTGACCGATGTGGTTGTCGGTGAAGTGTGGGTGGCCGGTGGCCAGTCCAACATGGCGCTGTCGGTGGGTACCGACGCGTATTCGAAAGAGATTTTGAGCGAAGCGACCAACCACAACATCCGCATTTATCTGGAGCCCGGTACGCCGGTGCCGGATGGCCAGACGCAGCCGGTGACCCCGATGGCGAGTGTGGAAGGCGCTTCCTGGGCGGCCGGCGACAACAAAAATGCGGTTTCCAACGCCAGCTCGGTTGGTTACAACTTTGCGGTGCAGATGCAGAAACAGCTGGATATGCCGGTTGGTTTGCTGAATACCGCTTTGGGCGGCAGCGTCATCGAGGCGTGGATCTCGCTGGATGCCGTCAAGAACGACGACACCTATCGCACGTTCCTGGATAATAACGAGAAATACTGCGACGAAAACTGGTGGCCCACCAAGGCGAACCGCCAGTCGGCGCTGTACAACGCGAAGATTGGTCCGCTGAAAGGCTATAATGTGGCCGGTGCGATCTGGTACCAGGGCGAGAGCAACTCGTCTGAACCGGAGATTTACGATCACGCGCTGAGCCTGCTGCAGAAAAACTGGAGCGAAACCTTTGGCTTCGGCGATGAGAGAATGCCGTTTATCTTTGCCCAGCTGGCCCCGCACTTCTACAACACCACCAAGGGCATGAACAGCGCGACCTACATGGGTTACATCAGCGAGTCGATGTCCAAAGCGTGGGCAGCCAATTCCGATACCATGGGTCAGGTCGGTATCTACGACCTGCCGCTGGGTCACTGGCGCGACGAAGCGCACACGGTTTCCGGTGACCCGATCCACCCCAACGACAAACGCCCGGTTGCCAATCGTATGGCGACGGCGGCGATCAACATGGTGTACGGCGGCACGGGCGAGACCACTTCGCCGGTGTACAAGAGCATGGAGATCAAAGACAACACGATCGAGATTACCTTTGACCATGTCGGCGCGGACGGCTTGAAAATCGGTAACGATTCCAGCACGCTGCAAGGCTTCGCGATTGCGGGCGAAAACGGTGTGTATGTGAACGCGCAGGCGGAGATCACCGGCAAAAACACCGTGAAGGTGTGGAGCGACGAAGTGGCTGCGCCGAAGAACGTGACCTATGCGTTCACCAGCTTTAACATGGCGGGCAACCTGATGGGCTCGGATGGTTTCATCACCATTCCGTTCCGCACCTCGACCGAAACGATCGATAGCAATCTGTTCCACGCGAACGACTGGATGTATGCGGACGGTCAGGTGTGGGTGTCGGTGAACAACCAGCTCCCGCAAGCGCAGCAGGCGGATTTCCACGATTTGTGGACGGTTTCCGGTGAGGGTTCGGAGCATAGCTATGATACCGCGGTGAAGACCGAGGGTAAAGCGTCGCTGAAAGTGACCTATGCCGAAAATGATGTGACGATTGCTCCCGAATTTGCGAAATATCGCAGCCAGTCGGAGACGCAGTTCGCCAACTTCAGCAAGCTGTCGGTGGATCTGAAGAACCCCGATGCGCGTGCCAAGACGGTGACGCTGGCGCTGGTGTCCGGCGGCAAGACCTATACTTCGGCGGATACGGCCACGCTGGCGGCTGGCAGCGACTTCGCGCGGTACAGCTTCTCGCTGGCTTCGCTGAAGGATGAGAGCGGTGCGGCGGTCGCCAATGTAGCGGATGTGCTGAAAAATGTGACCGAGCTGAAATTCCAGCTGCACGATGACGGCGCGAAGAACGACAGCGCGCTGGGCGATGTCAACGAGGACGGTAACGTCGATATCGTGGACGCGCTGATGGCGCTGCAGGCGGCGGCTGAAAAAGTGACGCTGAGCGATACGCAGAAAGCTAATGCCAATGTGGACGGCGAAGGCAATGTCACGGCGGCGGATGCGCTGATGATTCTGCAGTGTGTGAACGGCTCGATCCAGAACTTTAAGGCTGGCCAGGCGGCTGGTGCCGAAGGCTCGCTGTATCTGGATAACATCGGTTTCGCGGCGGTTGCGTAAACCAACGCGGTTATACCGAATGCTTGATCTATGAATAAAAAGGGCCCGAAAAGCGATGGCTTTTCGGGTCCTTTTTGCGTGAGGAGATAGGGGGAAAGCTGGCGGGTTTTCGGCTTATATGGTGTCATTCTAAGCGTAGCGAAGAATCTTTTCGATACATCACTTTGGAAAGATTCTTCATCGCGTTGCTCCTCAGTATGACATTTGCAGGTGTGTTCACAACACATCATCCGTCGCGGCGTAAAGCCGCGCCACTTTCCCCTCCGAGGGGAAGGCTTGTGGAGCCCTGCGCATCCCACCGCTGCTAGGAGAAGACTGGCGGAGCTTTTGCCGATTTATTGTCATTCTGAGCGAAGCGAAGAATCTTCTGCGGCCTTTTCGTAGGGGACGATGCCCACATCGTCCCGCAAGCAAACATATCTACTCGTGGCGAGCGTATGCCTTCCTCTGACGAGGGAGATTTGAGGGGGTTCTGCACTCGTTAAATTGGCTGTGCTATCTCGCGGCGCGCGCAAGGCCCCTTTGTGTAAAGGGGGCTGTCACGACCTTGGTCGTGACAGGGGGATTGTCGCCGCCCATCGGACGGCGGTTTAGTGTGCGATTTTGTTACAATCCCTCCGTCTTTTTGCTGCCCAGCTCCCTTTGCACAAGGGAGGCTAAGCTTGCCGCTGGTTTGTGTGGAAATTTTGACACCTCATCCACCGCCGTTCGGCGGTCCCCCTTCCCCTCCGAGGGGAAGGCTTGCGAAGCTGCATCTTTTTACTAAACAAGAAAACAATCTTAAGCAGAAAACGCTGCCTGTTTAATGTTTGATAAAAAAGCAGTAAAAAAACAAACATGAAACCGCGCTATAACCAACACCAATCTTTTTGCGTCAATGAAGTTCAAATTTTCCACCAAACCGGCTGTTCCCTCATGCCTTCCCCTTGAGGGGAAGGTGCTGAGCGCAGCGAAGCGGATGAGGTGTCTGTAGCCCATACGTTACTTTCTATATAATGGTTACGCATACTCTCATTTTATCAGCAACAGTTAGTAACCAAAAAGCACCTGTTTTTCCACCTCATCCGTCACAACCTTGCGGTCGTGCCACATTTTTCTCCCGAAGACGGGCCCCCTTTTGTCGGCGCTGCCGACATTTCCCCCGCATGCGGGGGAATCCCCTCCGAGGGGAAGGCTTGAGAGAATGTATCTTGGCTGCGGCGCAAAGGACAGAAAAAGAAGAAAGCAGAGTGCAAAACGCTCTGCTTTCTTCTTTGTGAAGGGCACCCGTTGGTGCTGACTTTTCAATAGGTTGTGGGTAAGGCTTGCCGGACAACCGCAAACATCTACACAAGACAGGAACTTCAATCTCTGTGCGGGTTATTTCTGATCGTCGTTGTTGCTTTTGTCGGGCAGCTTGTTGAGCAGGAAAATGGCCAAACCAATCAGGAGCACCACGATGAAAATGCCGCCCATGCCGTACGCCATATACGACAGCGAGGTCAAAAACTGATCAAAATGCCAGCCCGCCGTGAAGTTGACCACAGCGTTGGCGATGGATTCCAAAAACGAATACATAACGACTCCTCCTTATACCCGAACCAAGCTCATGATCAGACCGCCGGCGATGACCGAAGCGATCTGTCCCGACACATTGGCTCCTGCCGCGTGCATCAACAGGAAGTTGGACGGGTCTTCTTGCAAGCCCATTTTATGCACCACACGCGCCGACATCGGGAACGCCGAAATGCCGGCAGCGCCGATCATGGGGTTGACCTTTTTCTTGGAGAACAGGTTCATCAGCTTCGCCAGCAGCACGCCGCCGATGGTGTCGAACACAAACGCGAACAGTCCCAGCCCCAGAATCAACAGCGTTTGGGGGGTGAGGAATTTGTCCGCCTGCATGGTGGTAGCGACAGTCAATCCCAGCAGCAGGGTGATGAGGTTGGCCAGCGCGTTTTGAGCCGTTTCAGACAGCGCCCGCAGCACGCCGCACTCGCGCAGCAGGTTGCCGAACATCAGGAATCCGACCAGCGCCACCGAGGTGGGGGCAAACACACCCACCACGATTGTGATGATGATGGGGAACAGGATCTTGGTGCGCTGGGACACATTTTCGCTGTAATAATCCATCTTGATGCGGCGTTCTTTTTTGGTGGTGATCAGCCGAATGACCGGCGGCTGGATGATGGGCACCAACGCCATATAGGAATACGCCGCCACAATGATCGCGCCGGTATAATTGGAGTGGAAGAAGTTGGCGACAAAGATGGAGGTGGGGCCGTCCGCCGCACCGATAATGGCGATGGAGGCGGCGTCCTTCATATCAAAGAACAGCGAAGCAAGGCTTAGCGTGGCGAAGATACCAAACTGCGCCGCCGCACCAAACAACATCATTTTGGGATTGGCGAGCAGCGGACCGAAGTCGATCATCGCGCCGATGCCGATGAACAACAGCAGCGGGAACAGCTCGTTGGCGATGCCCGCATCATACAGCACGCTGAGCGGGCCTTCCTGCAGCCCTTGGGTGATCGCGCCGGAAAACGGCAGGTTGACAAGGATCGCGCCAAAGCCCATGGGCAACAGCAGCGCGGGTTCCATATCCTTATTGATGGCGAGGTAGATCAGCACCGCGCCGATCGCCCACATCACCACCTGCTGCCATGTGGTTTGGGTCACATACTGGAACAGGGTTTGAAAAAAGTTCATGCGAAGGCCACCGTCCTTTGTTTCGACAAATTTTTTCGGAAGAAGCACGCAAAAAAAGACTTTTATTGCAGCCCACAAGCCGCAATAAAAGTCTTGCTATTTCAAACAGAGGCGGGCGAAAACGATCGCCGTACTGACGCCGCTGCTCCAGCCGAGGCTGGCAGCTACTCCCTTTTATTGTTACGGAATGGGTACATTATAGCTTTTCCCATCCGGTTTGTCAATATCATTTCGTGTTTTCGGGGGAGGAGGGTTCGACTGGCTCCTGTTGCTTTTGCCGATATTCGCGGGGGCTTACTCCCAACATATCGTGGAACACCCGGTTGAAGGTGCTTTGATTTTCAAAACCGGTTTTCATCATAATATCAATGATGGGGTCGCTGGTGGAACGCAGCAGATCCTGCGCAGCCTGCACCCGCAGCTGGTTCAGATACTCGTTGAAACCGATGTGCAGTCGGGAGGAAAACAGCCGCGCCAGCCGCGAGGGGGAGATGCCCAGCGCCTCCGACACCATGCGGGCTTGCAGCGGTTCGCGATAGTGTTCGATCACATAGCGTACCGCCCGATAGGCATCGTCGGCGGAGCGTTCGTTGACGGTGACCACATCCAGCAGTGGCCACAGCAGTGCCAGCAGCAGCTGGCTATACGATTTGGCGATTTGCGGACGAAAATGATCCTGTTCATCCAGCAAATGTTCCAACGCAAAGGTGATTTCCGCGCTGCACTCTTCCGCGCGGATAATGGGGTGGCGGGGCTGGCTTTTCAAAAGAGTTTCGGCAAAATCGCCGGTCAGCGACAGCGCCAGCAGCATCCCGCGCACATGGGTGCCGGGGAGGCAATTGTCCGGAATGGCACAGCTGTGGACACAATAGGGGAACGCCAGCAGCAGATCGCCTTGGCGCAGAGTATCGGGCTGGAGGTCGATGGTGACCTCGGCTTCGCCGTGAACCACATAGATGATCTCGATGTGGTGGTGCAGATGCTGCGGCCAGGCAAACGGTTTTTCCCAGTCGAACGCATAATATTCGGTGCTGCGGTTTTCATAAAACGGGTTCACGGCGGTTCCCCCTCCTTGCTAAAGGTTGCTTATAGTATAGCATGACCTGATTCAAAAATCTATTGGAACAGAGAAAAAAGCAAAAAACAGTTGGTGCATAGCAAATAATGAATAGACAGCCGAAAGAAAATTTTTGTATACTATGGTTGAAAACAACCCCAAATAAAGCGGTTGTGAGGAGGCTGCAAGATGAAGAGATGGAGAACACGAGCGTTGTCCGGTGCGCTGTCGATGGTGTTGGCGGTGGGCGGCGCCGCAGCGGTATGGGTGCCGAACAGCACCGCCGCCGATGCTGACCCGATGATTTATATGGATGCGTCCGGACGGTATTCGTTTGAGGAACGCGCCGCCGACTTGGTGTCGCGAATGACGCTGGAGGAAAAGATCAGTCATATGGCGAACTCCTCGCCGGCGATCGGGCGGCTGGGTGTGTCCGGCTACAATTTCTGGTCGGAGGCGCTGCACGGTGTGGCGCGATCCGGCGAGGCGACCTCGTTTCCGTATGCCATCAGCATGGCGGCCAGCTGGGATGCGCCGTTGATCGAACAGATCGCGACGGCGATTTCGGACGAGGCGCGCGGATACAACAACGGCAAAGGGAAGGGGTTGTCCTATTGGTCGCCGACCATCAACATGGCGCGCGACCCGCGATGGGGCCGCAACCACGAATCGTATGGTGAGGACCCGTTTTTGACCACGCAAATCGGTACGGCATTTGTGGATGGTATGCAGGGCGATGATACTACCTATTATAAGACCATCGCCACCATCAAGCACTATGCTGCCAACAACCGCGAAAAAGGGCGCAATTCCACCAGCTCGGATATGGAGGACACAGTGCTGCGGGAGTATTATACCCGCGCATTCAAAGGAATTGTGCAGCAATCTCGTGTGGGATCGGTGATGAGCGCATATAACGCGGTGAACGGCATTCCCTGTTCGGCTAACACCTATTTGCTGGATACGCTGCTGCGACGGACCTTCGGGTTTGACGGGTATATCACCTCCGATTGCGGGGCGATCGGCAATGTGTATGCGGACCACAAATGGAAACCGGACGGCATGGATCGGTCGGTTACAGCGGAGGAAGCGGTGAATTTTTGCCTGCTGGCGGGCTGTGATGTGGACTGCGGCAATGTGTACAGCTCGTATGCACTGAACGCGGTCAAGCAGGGCATTTTGTCCGAGGATACGCTGGATGTGGCGCTGACCCGTACCTTCACGGGGCGGATGCGCACTGGCGAGTTTGATCCGGCGGATATGGTGCCGTATCGCAGCGCGGAATACGCGTATGACCGGCAGGTGGAGAATGCGGCGCACAAACAGCTGGCGGAGGATTCGGCGGATGATGCGATCGTGCTGCTGAAAAACAACGGGGTGCTGCCGCTGGATCGGACGCAGCAGAAAAAGATCGTGATGATCGGCGAGATTGCGAACCAGGTGGTGTTGGGCGACTATTCCGGCACCCCCACTGCCGCCAACACCACCACCCCGATTCAGGGCATGGAAAATCTGGGCGCCGATGTCACTTATATCGAGGGCGGCTCCACCAGCAGCGTGAGCGGTACCTATATCTGTAATTTGAAAAATATTCTGCTGCACAAGGCGGACGGAACGACCGTAACGCTGAAACCGACGATGGCGCAGGATTTGAAAAAATGCCGGTTGGAGGGCACCAACAATGTGGGCGATATTGTGCCGGGGGCGACGCTGGTGTTCAAAAATGTGAACATCAAGGGACTGACCTCGGTGACCTTCGAGCTCGCGGGTGACAAGACGGTGCGCCCCGGCACGGTGACCATGACGATGGATTCCACCAGCGGGATGCAGTTGGCATCGGTGAAAACCGCGCAGACCGGCGGATGGCAGATTTATCAGAATTTTGATTGTGCCGTCAGCGATCTGGGCGGATACGAAGTCAAAGATTTGTACATCGCGTTTAACGATGTGAAGCAGGATGTGTCCTTTTCGGAATCGCAGCAAAAAGCGATCCGCGAGGCGGACGCGGTGGTGGTGTGTCTGGATGGTAATGGCTCGGGCGAGGGAGCGGATCGCTCCAGTATTGCGCTGCCCGCGTATCAAAGCGCGCTGGTCAATACCGCTGCCGGTTTGAATCCGCGCACCATCGCGTATCTGCAAACCGTCGGGCTGGTGGAGCTGGAGGAGATTCAAGACAGCGCTGCTGCCATTTTGTGGACTTGCTGCAACGGACAGGCGCAGGGCAACGCAATGGCGCGGGTGTTGTATGGTGTCGCCAATCCGACCGCCAAGCTGCCGTTCACCTGGTACGCCAAAGATGAGCAGCTGCCGGAGATTACGGATTATGAAATTCGCGGAATCGGCGGCAAAACCGGCTGGACCTATCAATATTATCAAGGCGAGCAGACCTATCCGTTTGGATACGGGCTCAGCTATTCGACCTATACTTATAAGAACCTGCAGGTGGAGGGCGGCAGCTGCCAGCTGGGCGATGTGGATCGTGACGGCACGGTGAGCGTGACAGATGCGCTGATGGTGCTGCAGGCGGCCGCCGGCAAGCTGGCGCTGACCGATGCGCAGCGTCAGGCCGCGGATGCGGATCAGAACAATACCGTCACCGCCGGCGATGCGCTGCTGATTTTGCGGGCGGCGACCCGCCAGACCTCGCTGCCCGCGGTGGCGACCGACGAGGGATTCACGCCCAACGATACGCTGACCGCCACGGTGGAGGTCACCAACACCAGCGGTGTGGATGGACGCGAGGCGGTGCAGCTGTATGTGGTTTCGCCTCAGGCGGATGGGGTGAAACGCCCGCTGAAACAGCTGAAAGCATTTGATAAGGTGAGCTTGAAAGCAGGCGAAACCAAAACGGTGACGCTGCAGGTGAATTTGGCGGATTGCTATTTCTGGGACGAGGACAAACAGCACAATGTGTACGATCAGGGTACCTATACGCTGTTTGTGGGGCCGTCGTCGGACGAAGCGACGGCGCTGAAAACCACCTTCCATATGGATGGACAGCTCGCTCGCCGGTTGGCGCAAGTGACGCTGGAGGGGGACGCGGTCGTGCTGAACGCCGCGAACCCAGACAAGGTGATCCATACCACCCTGTCGGCGGCGATGAATGACGACAGCTTTTACGATTTGCAGCAGGCGTCCGTGACATATCAAAGCTCGGATACCACCGTGGCGACGGTGGATGCCGACGGTGTGGTGCGTCCGGTGGGCACCGGCGCCGCCACCATCACCGCGTCGGTAACGGTGGATGGACAGACCATGACCGGCAGCATTCCGGTTTCGGTGATTTTGCAGCTGAACCAGATGATGCTGGGTGACGAACCGTTGAAAAACTTCCGGGCGGATACGATGACCTATTATGTGCCGCTGGAAAAGGGCACCACCCCGCCGGCGGTGACGGTGCCCGGGCTGCCCGCGGAGTATGTGACCATTCGCAACGCGGCGGCGGTGCCCGGGAAAACCACCGTTGCCATCACGATGGGCAAAACCACCACCACCTACACCATTGTGTTCACCGAACGCAGCGAGTCGTATACGGCGGCGACCTTTTCGGGGCTGAGCCATCGCGAAGAAGGGCGCGGCGGCAAACAAATCTACTTCGATTGGCGGTATGCCGACCAGCGGCAGGTGGATCTGACCCATTATGATTTGGACGACCTGCATTTGCGGTTCCGGTTAGATGTGCACCAGCTGGACGACAGCAAGGTGGATATGGACCGCATCTTTGCCAAAGGCGAGGTGAAGCTGCGTTCCGCCGACGACAATGGCGAAAACAATGTCGGCTGGAAGATCAGCACGCTGAACCTGCACGAGGGCACCAACTATGTGGATCTGCCGCTGACCCAACCCACCGATTCGATGCTGGGCACGCTGGATTGGACGCGTATTCAGCGGGCGATGCTGACCATTCAGGGGTTGTGGGATTATAAAGCGGATTTTGAAGCGACCATTGCGGATATGATGATCGTGGACAGCTCGCTGGACCCCGCGCGGGAAGAGCTGTGGTCGTATATCCGCGAGGAGATCATTGATGCGCAGTATGTAGAGAAAACCTTGCCGCCGTATTATGCGGCGAAGGAGGCTATCGCAGCGGTGCTGTTTGACAAAGAGCCGCTGGCGGCGGACACCGCGCAAAATCTGAAGCAGCAGTTCCTCGCTGCCAAAGAGGGATTGGTCAAAGACACCTATTTGGTGGGACGGTTCTCGCAATCGGACAACACCTTTGTCGGCAACAGCAAAGGCGGGTTATACGATGATTGGAAAAAAGGCGATTATGCGCCGTATGATTTGAGCGGTGACCGTTCGGCGCTGCGGCTGCAACTGAAGGTGACCTTCGCCTCGACGGCAGAGTCGATTCCGGCGGGCAACATCTGGAACCAGTTGGTGGTGAAGCTGCGGTCGCCGGATCTCAAGGGCAAACCCGGCGATACGGATAAGAACAATTCCGAGCACAATTACGGCTGGTTTATCCGCAAAGAGTCGGTGAAGGACCGCGAAAATGTGTGGTTGTCGATCGATCTGTCCTCCGCTTGCAACAACAAGCGGGGGGTGATGGATTGGTCACAGGTGGAGCGGCTGATCGTGTATGCGGATTTGTCGGATCAAGCCAAACAGGCGACCGATCTGACCGATCCGTTCCGGATGACGGTCGCACAAGCCAAAATTGTGGATCTGACCAATGTGTGGGCAGCACAAAAAGAGCTGAAGGTGCTGCTGCAGCAATCGGTGACGCTGGACGGCGCGACCGAAGAGGCACGCAGCGCCTACACCGATGCTAAGGCGGCGGCGCAGGCGCTGGTCGATACCGAATATGCAACGCCGACCCAGTTGGACGAGGCGCAGCAGGCGTTGCAGCAAGCGATCGCCGCGCTGGCATAAACGAAACGCGTTTTTATCTTTCTCATTCGTCTTGTGTAACCAAAAAGCACGCGGGGAGAGTTCCCTCGCGTGCTTTTTGGCGTTATCCCACCGGCGTATCCGGCGGGTGATGGGCGGTTTGGCGGTAGGCGGTGGGGGTGAGCCCCATCAGCAGCCGGAATTGTTTGGAAAAATAGCTGGGACTGGAAAAGCCGTGCGCCAGGGCAATGTTGGTGACCGGTTCGTCGGTGGACGCCAGATCGGCAACGGCGGCAAAAAGGCGCTGGTTTTGCAGATAGCTCATCGGGCTGCAATGCAGGTATTGCCGGAAAATCCGCTGGCATTCGCGCGGGCAGATGTTGGCGGAATGCGCGATGTCGACAAGCTCGATCGCGGTGTCGCGGCGGGCATCGATGAATTGCAGCATCTGCTTGAGGTGCTGCTCCTGCACGGTGCTCCACGAGCGGACAGGAGCAGATGGGCTGGCTTGGAGGATCAGCACCAGCAGCTCGGACAAGGCGGCGCGCACGCGGAATTCAAAGGCGGGCGCTTCGCTCAAACAGGCGGCAAACGCCCTTTCGAACGGGGCAAAAAAGGCGGGCGCATCCGCCGGGCAAAACCGCCAAAAGGTGGGGCCGGTTTCCATCAGCGGGCGCACATACAGCGCATCAAACACGCTGCCGGGCGCGCCGCCCACCAAACTCGGGTCGAACACAAACGAGCGGTAATGGCAGGGAGTGTTCGTCAGTGCGGTGAAGGAATGCAGTGCGCCGGAGTTGATAAAGCAGCCCTCGCCCGCGGCGAGGGTACAGACCGTGTCGCCCACCGCCACCTGCACCTGTCCCTCCATCAGCACGAACAGCTCGAAGTCGCGGTGCCAGTGGGAGGGGATGCACCCGGCGATGTATTGGTGCACGTCGCCGTCGTTCGCTACCAGCGGAAAAAGAGGGCGCTGGTCGGTCAGCTCTTTCCCGTGGGGGTCCACCCGGATAAAGGATGTGTTTTGGATCATGGCTCTCACCTTTGCAATGTCGCTTTTGTTATAGTATACGCCGTTTGTGTGCAAGCCGCAAGCCCTGTTTTTTTGTATAATAGGAGCGCATTCTTGGAAAAAGACAGGAGGGATCGGTGATGAGCGTCGGTCGCACGCTGGATATGACAAAAGGGCACCCGACACGGCTGCTGCTGCGGTTTGCCATGCCGATCTTTCTGGGAAATTTGCTGCAGCAATGCTACAATCTGGTGGATACCGCGCTGGCGGGGCATATGCTGGGCGACGCGGCGCTGTCCGAGATCGGTGCGACCGCCGCGCTGTATAGCCTAATTACCAGCTTCGCGTTCGGATTCAACAGCGGTATGGCGCTGCTGGTCAGTCGTTTTTGGGGCAGCGGCGAGCGGGAGCGGATGCGCCGCGCGGTTTGCTGGATGGTGGTGCTGGGCACCGGCGTGGCGGCGTTGCTGACCGGGGGGCTGCTGGGAGTGCGCCGTCCGCTGCTTTCGCTGCTGCAAACGCCGCCCGAGGTGCTGCCGGGGGCGCTGCAATATATCACGGTGATTTTGGCGGGTATTCCGCTGACTATGGCGTATAACTTGGAATCCGGCTTGCTGCGGGCGGTGGGCAACAGCATGACCCCGCTGCTGCTGCTGTTGTGCAGCACGGTGCTGAATGTGGGGCTGGATGTGCTGTTTATGGGTCCGCTGCACATGGGGGTGCAGGGCGCGGCGGTGGCGACCGTGCTGGCGCAGGGCATCAGCGCGGTGGGCGGCCTTTGGTATATGTGGCGGCGGTGTCCGGAGCTGCATTTCGGGCGGCGCGACTGGCACCCGCCGCGCGGATTTGTATCGGATATGCTGCTGACCGGGCTGAGCATGGCGATGATGAGCACCATCTTCAGTATCGGCAGCGTGATTTTGCAAGGCAGCATCAACGCGCTGGGCAAAGCGTATATCGCCGCGCAGGTGGGCGGACGGCGGTTGGTGGAGCTGTTTATGATGCCGGGCGCGGCGCTTAGCACTAGCATGGCGACCTACGCCAGCCAGAATTACGGCGCGGGGCGGCGGTCGCGTATTGCGCAGGGGGTGAAAGCCGCCTGTGTGGTGTATATGCTGTGGTGGGGGCTGTCGATGGTGTTCGCCTTTACCATTGCGCCGCAGGCGGTGCGGTGGGTCACCGGCAGCCGCGATGCCACCATCATCCGGTATGCGCTGTTGTATATTCAGGTGAGTATTCCGGTGTTTCCGCCGATGGGCTTTTTGATTATCATGCGCAACGCGCTGCAGGGGATGCGCCACCGGGTGGCACCGCTGCTGTGCAGCGGGTTGGAGCTGCTCGGGAAGATCGTGTTCGCACTGTGGCTGGTGCCGGTGTGGGGATACCCGGCGGTGTGTGCGTGCGAGCCGGTCACCTGGGTGATCTGCTGCCTATTTATGGTGGGCGCCACGCTGTTGTGGCGACAGGAATTTCGGGATAACGCCGTGATAGCGAAAAAGGAGACAGAGCAATGAGCGGGTATCAGCTGATCGCGTTTGATATGGACGGCACGCTGCTGAACAGCCAAAAACAGGTGAGCGCCGGATCGCTGGCGGCGATCGACCGCGCGCTGGCGGCGGGCAAGCAGGTGATTTTGTGCACCGGACGCGGTTTGGCGGAGCTGGCGGATTTTGCGGAGCTGCTGCAGCGGCTGTCCTTTTGCATTTGCGCGAGCGGGGCGGTGGCGTACCGGCTGCCGCAGCGGGAAGCGTTGTTCCACCGCCCGCTGCTGCCGCAGCAGGTGTGTACCCTGCTGGATCTGGCGGCGCAGGAGGGCGCGATGATGCATTTGCTGACCGACCGCTCGATTGTGCAAAACGATCACTGTGCGCATATGGATCAGTATGGGATGGGGGTGTATCAGCCCATGTACCAGCGGGTGACCGATCAATGGGAGGATGTGCGCCGGCAATACGAGGCGGCACCGTTCCCGGTGAGCAAATGCAATTTGTACCACACCGACGACGCGTCGCGCACCCGCACCGAGCGGCGCATTCGCGACAAGGGCTTGGCGGTGGAGGTGGTGCGCGCGGAGCGCACCTCGCTGGAAATATCCGCCGCGGGGGTGGACAAGGGTACCGGATTGCGCGAGCTGTGCCGCCAGATCGGGGTGCCGATCCACCAGACCATCGCGGTGGGGGATGCCAACAACGACATCGGGATGTTCCGCGTGGCGGGGCTGGCGGTGGCGATGGGCAACGCCGAGCCGGATATTCAGGCGCTGGCAGGTGCGGTGGTGGCGGATTGTGACCACGATGGCTGCGCCGAGGCGATTGATCGGTATTTGCTGTAAATAAGGGCTTGCCGCGAGCGGAAATCGACTGCTTTCGGCAAGCTTTTTTCGTTTTTGGGTAAAAAGCTTGTGTCGAAAACAAGAGAATTGTAAAGTTGACTTGCACTTTTGTACGCCACACGCTATACTTAGGGCAGATACCATCGGCGTAAGATGGCACATACTCGTGACTATTGAAAGGAGGCGGAAAGAGATGCCTTCAAGCGAAAAACCGAAAAGATCCGGAAAGTGGATGGTGGTGAAAAGCATCGTCTTTCCGCTGGTGCTGCTGCTGATCGTGGCAGCGGTTGTCGTGGGCGTGCATTATAACCGGATGGGGGATGCTGCTGAGCGGCGGGTCTATCGGCTGTTGATGGATTCCACCCGCGCCCAATCGGTCGCGATGGAGGAACGGGTGAATTCCTGTTTTGAGCAGTTGGAGTTGATCGCGGCGGGAATTGATTGGGAGCAGGATGTGTACACCGATGCGGACACACTGGCGAAGATGAAAACCGCAGTGGAGAAAAGCCAGTTTGATAATCTGGGCATTGCCAAACGCGGCGGAAAGCTGCTGTATCAAAACGGTACGACCGCGGATTGTTCGGATCGGCCGTATATTGCCAACGCTTTGAACGGCGAACAGAATGTGCAGTTTTTGCGCCATGGTCGGATGAGCGGCGATGCGGTATTTGTGTTTGCATCGCCGGTGTATGTGAACGGTCGCGTGGACGGGGTGGTGGTTGCAACCCGGAATATGCGGGAAATCAGCGCGAAGCTGGAATCCGGCAAAGAAATAGATAGCCAAAATAATATTCTTTGCTATGCGGATGGCGAAATCATTTCCGGAACGCTGGACGGCAAGGCGCTGACCACCGGCGATCAGCTTAGCCGGTATTTTGCCGGTTTCTCCTCGGTCGTCCAAGGGGCACAGGAGGATGTGGCGACCTTCCGGCACGACGGCAAGGAGTATTACGGCATCTGCACACCATCCGGCTTGGATGACATTTATATTTTCAGTGTCGCGGATAAGTCGTATGCCTCGTATTTGGCGGGCAGCTACATCAAATGGAGCTTGACGGTGATCGTCGGCCTGTTTTTCCTGATGCTGGCGGCCGCGATCATTACCATTGGCCAGCTGCGGCGGCGGATCACGGTGGTGCAGCAACGCGAAGCCGAGCACCGGCGGCAGCTGGAGGATTACTACCGGTTCCAAAACAAGCGCCCGGGCGAACACGCCCGTGTGGTGGCGTCGTATCATGTAAATTTGACACAGGATCGTTGCGAGGAAGATCGTGTGGAGGGACGCCGGGCGTTTTTGGGAAACGACCCGGTGGATACGCAGGCTATTGAAACATGGGTCCACGATCATATTTATCCCGGCGATTGGGAGCGGTATCAGGAGCGGCTGTCGCGCGACAGTCTTGCGGCGGCATTTGACAAAGGCACCAAGAGCGCGCAGGAGGATTTTCTGTTCTATCGCGAGGGTGTGGGCTATCTGTGGATGCGGGTAGCGGTGGATCTGGCGCAAAACCCGATGACCGAAGATCTGGAGGCAGTGGTTTGCGTGCTCAATGTCAACCGCGAGAAGCGGCTGATGCAGGCGGGACAAAAGCTGATCAACGAAAAATTCGCTGCGATGGGGCTGCTGGATGTGCGGTCGGGGCGTGTGTATGGGGTCAAGGCGCTGTCTGCCGGAAAACCCAACCAAATCATTGAAACGCTGGTGTATGACGAGGTGGCGCATCGCGCTTTGAAGAAGCTGCTGACACCGCATGATTATGCCGAGATCATCGACCACATCACGTTGAAAGCTGTGCAGGAACAGTTGGAAATCGACGGCGAGTATAAAGTGGTTTTGCACTTTATGCGGGACGGTCACGCCACGCCCACCCATTATCAGGCGCGGTATTCCTATTTGGATGACCGGCACGAAAGCATTATGGTTTCGTGCGAGGATATCACCGATCTGTTGGACAGCAAAATCGATACCGACACCGGATTGTACAACTATGTCGGCTTCCACGAGCAGGTGCGCGAGTGGGTGCGGCGGCATCCGGGGCAAAAATATCGGATGATGCGCTACAATATTGATGGTTTCCGCAACATCAATGGAACCTACGGATATGAGGCGGGCAACAAGCTGCTGCACGACATCGGGCAATATCTGCACCGGGGCGACAGTGCCGACAGCTTTGCCGGACATTTGAATTCGGATCACTTTGTGCGGTTCTGCTCGGCGGATTCTCCGTCGCCGGACGAGTGTTATGCACAGTTTTTGGAATATTTCCGCCATTATGAGCTGCCATATCCGTTGTCGCTGCATATTGGCGTGTATGATCTTTGCGAGCCGGAGTGCGACTCGTTTACCATGAGCTACAAGGCGCATCTGGCGCTGCAATCCATCAAGGGGGATATGTCCACCCATATTGCTTATTACAAAAAAGGGTTGCTGCAAGCCACCAAAGAGGAGCAGCGGCTGCTTGCCGAGGTAGAAAACGCCGTGCAGGATCACCAGCTGGAGGTGTGGTTCCAGCCGCAGTACCGGTATCCCGATCGCCGCATTATCGGTGCGGAGGCGCTGGTGCGGTGGCGGCATCCCGAGCGCGGGCTGATTATGCCCAGTGATTTTGTGCCGCTGTTGGAGCGCAGCAAGCAGATCACAATTGTGGATGCCTATGTATGGGAGCAAACCTGTCGGTTTGTTGCGGAAATGCGCGACAAGGGCATCGCGGTGCCGGTTTCGGTGAATATTTCCCGCGAGGATGTGAACCGGTCGGATGTGTACGCCGCGCTGACGGGGTTGGTGCAGCGGTACGATATTCCACCGCGACTGCTGCGGTTGGAAATCACCGAAAGCGCGTATATGAAGGATCCCCGCGAGTTGACTGCGATGGTGGAGGCTTTTAGAAACAGTGGCTTTGTGGTGGAAATGGACGATTTCGGCAGCGGGTATTCGTCGCTGAATATGCTGAAGGATCTGGATATTGATGTGCTGAAGCTGGATCGCAAGCTGATTGCCGAGATCGGCGGCGACCACGACAAGAGCAACACGATTTTGCAATCGGTGGTGAGCATGGCGCATTCGCTGCATCTGGCGCTGATCGCCGAGGGAATCGAAACGCGCGAGCAGGCGGACTATTTGCAGTCGATCGGATGTGTGGATATGCAGGGCTTCTATTTCAGCAAGCCGTTGCCGATGGCTGATTTCCGGCAGCTGCTGCAACAGTGACACAACGAGCAAGGCTCGTGAAAAAGGGCACGGAGTTCTCTCCGTGCCCTTTTTGGTGCGGTTTGCCGCCGGTGGTGGGATAGCCATTATCCAAAACTGCGTGATGCCTAAAGAATACGGCGAATAATCAACGAAAAAAGCCCGCGTATCTCGAAAGAGATGTGAAGTGATAAAATAATGGTAGACACGAAAGTGCCTACCATTATTTTTATGCTATTATAGATATGGAGGTGGAATTATGGCTGGCAAATACACGATACGAAG